>Ga0209124_10000091_pt1 | contig 83692 bp, 47 predicted proteins | sample BarGraIncu01122A_FD_184502 | JGI IMG/M metagenome (GOLD analysis project Ga0209124, IMG submission 184502) | Arctic peat soil microbial communities from Barrow, Alaska - Barrow Graham LP Incubations 011-22A (SPAdes) (version 2) | ecosystem: Environmental > Terrestrial > Soil > Wetlands > Peat...
ACGGATATTGCGCCAGGTTACGACCATATAACTTCTGCTATTGGTGGAACAATGATTGCTGTGCTTGGAACGGCCATGCTTTGTTACGTAACACAAAAAGAACATTTGGGGTTACCTGATAAAAACGATGTGCGTGAAGGAGTCGTGACTTTTAAACTGGCAGCTCATGCTGCCGACCTGGCCAAAGAATTCCCCGGTGCTCAGATTCGTGATAATGCAATGGGCAAAGCTAGGTTCGAGTTTAGGTGGAAAGATCAGTTTGCCCTTTCGCTGGATCCTGAAAAAGCAATGTGTTTCCACGATTCTACCTTGTCGGACGAAGGGTATAAATCCACTCATTTTTGTTCCATGTGTGGCGAACATTTTTGCTCCATGAAAGCAAGTCATGAGATTAGGGAGATGGCCGAAAATATGGAGAAAAAAGCGTTGCTTTTCCGTGAAAGCGGAAGTGAAGTGTATTTGTAGCCAACCGGTTTTACTGTAACAAAATGAATTTACATAAATGATTGTAATTACAGATCCTCAATTTATTTCAAGCGAAGCAGACATTCTAAATGCTTTATTTTGTGAAGGTTTGGATATTTTGCATCTTCGGAAGCCTGATTCAACTTTGGTGAAATTGATTGAACTTGTTTCAAAGATTGACGAGCAGTTTCATTCCCGCATTATAATTCACAGTCATTATGAGTTGCTGAATTCATTTCAACTAAAAGGGTTGCATTTTACCGAAAAGTCAAAACATCTACTTGGTGATTATGAAAGCGTTGAATATAAAAAGAGTCTGGCTGTACATGAGTTGACGGAATTGAAAAATACATGGAATTCAATCGATTATGTTTTTCTGAGTCCTTTGTTTCCTTCAATATCCAAAGAAGGTTATTCAAAATGCTGGGATTTTGAAGAGGTCAAATCAGCGCTTTCAATACAATACAGGTTTCAGGTAGTAGCCCTGGGAGGTATTACGCTGGATAATGTAAAGAAAGTAAAAGATCTGGGCTTTCATGATTTTGCAGTATTGGGAAGTATTTGGGAACCGGTAAAGTCAGGTTGTTCTATACCTCAGATAGTTAATATTTTTAAGAGTCTCAAAAATGGATACTGACCGACCCTATTGTTTAAGCATTGCAGGATACGATCCTACGGCAGGTGCAGGTGTTCTTGCAGATATTAAAACCTTCGAAATGTCCGGGGTTTATGGCATGGCGATTATCACTTCGAATACACTTCAGACAGATGATCAGTTTGTCGATGTTCATTGGGTTGAAGTTGAAATTATAAAAAGCCAGATGGAACTGTTGATGGGTAAATATAACTTCAAAACCCTGAAAATAGGATTAATACAAAATTTCGATACGTTGTATCAGGTCATTTCGTTGGCTAAAAAACTAAATCCGTCAATTCATGTTGTATGGGATCCGATTCTTAAAAGTTCTTCGGGTTTTAATTTTCATTCCAGGGAATCAATTGAACTTAGTTTCCTAGAAGAAAATTGTTCACTGATAACTCCCAACTGGAATGAATTTGAAACATTGTGGGGGACTGACCCGAAAGTCCTTACGGAACGTAAACCCAAGGCTTCTGTATTATTAAAAGGAGGTCACCGGAAAGAAAGGATGGGTTGCGATCTGCTTTATTCTGACGGTGAGTTTTTTGATATTGTGGGAAGCCCTTTTCAGAAAAAGTCAAAACATGGGACAGGCTGTGCGCTTTCTGCAGCGATTGTTGCCTGTCTTGCAAAAGACAATTCGCTGATTGATAGCTGCAATCAGGCTAAAGTTTATGTTGAACAGTTTATTTTAAGCAATGATTCAAATTTAGGTTATCATCATGACAACAAATAAAAAGATTGCAAAACTTCATTTTATAACCACCGATCATCCCGATATTTCGCATGCCGATCAGGCAATACGCGCATACAAAGCCGGGTGCAAATGGGTGCAATTGCGGATGAAAGATATATCACCGGATGAAATTGAGAAGGAAGTCAGGAAGATTCTCCCGGTAGCCAAGGCTTATAATGCCGTTTTGCTGATTAATGATCATACAGAAATTGTGCTTAAAACCGGTGCGCACGGTGTACATCTTGGAAAAAATGATTTGAGTCCTACTAAAGCTCGTAAAATTCTAGGACGTGAATATATTATTGGAGGCACAGCTAATACTTTTGAAGATGTTGTCTCTCTGATTGAAAATGGTGTGGATTATGTCGGCTTAGGTCCGTACCGTTTTACAACCACCAAGAAAAAACTCAGTCCAATACTTGGGAAAGAAGGATATGTTCAAATTCTTACTGAACTCAGTAGACTTCAACTGAAGATGCCGATTATTGCCATTGGGGGTATTCTTGACAGTGACATAGAAAGTCTTATGCAAACCGGAATATGTGGGATTGCTGCAGCTGGAGCTATTATGGTCGGAAATGCCATTGAAACAAACATACAAATTTATCAACAATTAATACATTCCCGAAAATGAAACCTTTAATTATAGCAGGTAAGGAGTTTAATTCACGCTTATTTACCGGTACAGGAAAATTCAGTTCCAATAAAATCATGGAAGAAGCGATTTTGGCTTCCGGCTCTGAATTGGTAACCGTTGCGCTAAAGCGTGTAAATATGGCAGACGATTGTGATGATATCCTTGTGCATCTTCAGCATACCAGTATTAATCTTTTACCCAATACTTCAGGTGTACGCAACGCTAAAGAAGCTATTTTTGCTGCACAACTTGCCCGTGAAGCCTTTGGAACAAATTGGGTGAAGCTGGAAATACACCCTGATCCTAAATATCTGCTTGCTGATGGAGAGGAAACACTTGCCGCCACGCGCGTATTAGCCAAGGAAGGCTTTGTTGTTTTGCCATATATTCAGGCCGACCCTGTTCTCTGCAAAAAGCTAGAAGAAGCAGGTGCTGCGGCAGTGATGCCTTTGGGTTCACCTATCGGATCAAACCAAGGATTGCAAACCAGGGAATTTCTACGGATTATAATTGAACAAAGTAACGTTCCAGTAATTGTTGATGCTGGCTTAGGCGCACCTTCACATGCTGCCGAAGCTATGGAAATGGGTGCTGGTGCCGTATTGATAAATACTGCTATCGCCATTGCCAATAATCCGGTTCGAATGGCTATTGCCTTTAAAATGGCTGTTGAGGCCGGCCGTATGGCTTTTGAAGCTAAATTAGCACAGAAGTCAACAAGTGCACATGCAAGCAGTCCCCTAACTTCATTCCTATTTTAATACAAATAAATTATGTTTTCAGACGAATTAGAAAATGTTTTCTGGGAAGAAACAACCAAAACCATCTCTTCAAAAACATCGGTTGATGTAGAACGCGCCATTCATAAATCAAGTGATTTATTATCTGTAGATGATTTTATGGCATTGATCTCACCGGCTGCCGAACCTTATTTGGAACAAATGGCCCTGCTTGGTCGTGAATATACGCAAATGCGTTTTGGAAAAACCATTTCGATGTATGTTCCGTTATATCTGACCAATTCTTGCATGAACTCATGTGTTTATTGTGGATTCCAGCATAGTAATCCCATTAAACGTATTATTCTTACAGAAGATGAAATAATGAATGAACTCAAGGCTATAAAAGAAATTGGTCCATTCCAAAATTTACTTCTGGTAACGGGTGAGAATCCTCGTGAGGCAGGTGTAGATTACCTCGAAAAAGCTATTCGTTTGGCAAAACCGATGTTCAATAATTTGTCCATCGAAGTAATGCCACTTGCATCGGAAGAGTATTACCAATTGACACAAGCTGGCCTTTTTGGGGTGGTTTGTTTTCAGGAAACATACAACAAAGCCCGTTACAATGTCTATCATCCGCGTGGCATGAAATCAAAATTTGATTGGCGTGTAAATGGTTTTGACCGGATGGGGCTGGCGGGAGTGCATAAAGTAGGCATGGGGGTATTAATTGGGTTGGAAGATTGGCGTACGGATGTGACCATGATGGCTCATCATCTTCGTTATATGCAAAAGAATTATTGGAAAACAAAATACAGTGTCAATTTTCCTCGTATGCGTCCGTCCGAAAATGATCATTTTCAGCCAAATGTTATTATGACTGATAAAGAATATGTACAATTAATGTTGGCTTTCCGTATGTTTGACCATGACGTGGATATTTCTGTTTCTACAAGAGAGAATAAGGAATTTCGTAATAATATTATTCAATTAGGCGTTACTTCCATGAGTGCGGGTTCTAAAACTGATCCGGGAGGTTATGCCACTTATCCTCAGGCACTCGAACAGTTTGCTGTTAGTGATCAGAGAACTCCCCAAGCAGTGGAAGAAGATATCCGTATAAATGGTTACGAAGTTGTTTGGAAAGATTGGGACTGTTGCCTGCAACAATAATCCAATTCATCAATAATCTTAATACAAAAATTTTATGACACTCTCTGAAATAGAAAAAGAAAGATATAACCGCCATATAATTACAACTGGTTTTGGCGAACAAGGGCAATTGAAACTGAAAGCTGGACGGGTATTGGTTATTGGTGCAGGTGGATTGGGCTGTCCTGTTATTCAGTATTTAGTAGCAGCTGGAGTCGGGAAAATTGGCATTGTGGATGGCGATACGGTTTCACTTTCAAACCTGCAAAGGCAGATACTCTACACTGAAGATGAAATAGGACAATCAAAAGCGGTTATTGCTTCAGCTAAAATGTATAAATTAAACGCGTTGGTAAATATCCGGGTTTTTGATATGTTCTTAACCGATGAATTAGCCGATCAGTTATTCCCGGATTATGATGTGGTTGTTGGTTGCACAGATAGTTTTACATCCAGATGTTTGATTGACCGAAAGAGCATACAATACAATATCCCTTTTGTGCATGGTGCCATACGTGAATTTGAAGGCCAGTTTTGTGTCTTTAATCATAACGGAAGTCTTTCCTATTTGGATTTATTTGGCAATCAGGCAGTAGAGCCAATAAGGCCTGGAGGTGTTGTTGGTGCTATTCCGGGTATAATCGGAAGTCTTATGTCAATGGAAGTTCTGAAAATTCTTACAGGTTTAGGAACTGTACATTCAAATGAACTACTATTGTACAATGCCTTGAACAATACTTTCAATCAAATTGCTATTATGTAATTGCTAATAATCAGCAATTTGATTGCTTAAATTTTACAAGTTATTTTTCCCCTAGCAAAGTTTGTTCTGCTTCCCGTACTTTCTCAAAAGTAAATTCAGCTAAAACAGAATCTTTATACACACAAATTTCATCGTTAAATAAGTTTCCGATACTCCCTTGATGCGTGTGGTTTACGGTTTTGTTAGGTTTAAAGTTACCGGCTTCAATTTGCATACCTACTTGTTTATATGCATTGCGGAAAGGTATGCCGGATAGCGTCAAGCGGTTCACTTCTTCCACGCTGAAAAGATAATCGTAACGCAAATCGTTCTGAATTTCTGTATTTACTTCCACCTGTGCCATCATCATGGCAGTCATTTCAAGGCAATCTGTCAGTTCAGCAAAAGCAGGAATAAATACTTCCTTGATAATTTGCAAATCGCGGAAGTAACCTGACTGTAAATTATTGATTATCAACATGAGTTGCTACGGAAGCGACTACAGTTTGTTGCATTTGGCACGAGTAAGCTCAAATACATCCGAATTTTTCTTGTTGGACGGGTTGTGAACCTTATCCATTTAATCCCTACATATCAATACGTTATATTTCTTGCTGCTTTTCTGTTACGATTTAGTCCCAGATTTTTTGACTTCATTTTGACTTCGCTTTGTCATGCAATTATTTCAGTTTCAAAGTTACACATTATATTCTGATAACGCAATAAATCATAAATTTATTTACGATCTGCTTTGATAAATCCGTTGATGATTTTTTACAGGAGTTGTCTTATACAATCAATTGTTAGTTTATTTGACTGTTGACTTTTGCGTTTGAGTACTAATATATATATACATCTTTGGAAAACTCATTATCAAACACTGATCTTATGACTGGATTATATATAACAGATTCTATTTGATAAGATAGAATATTAGTAGCCCATTTCAGATAACACTAGCATTTGCAACAAATATGACCGTTATCTGATACGAAATGGCACTATTACCAAATGAAAATTAGGATAACTTTGTTCTTAAGATTATGTGCATATAAATTGACTTCATTTACAGAATTTAGCATCGCCATTAATTTATAAATAATTCGAAATTAGGAGGCACTCTGTTTTTTGATTTGATTTATGTTTGTTTATTCAACCATCATTTAATCAATGTATTAATCAAAGTACGCAATTTTTTATTGGGTTTAGGTATTAGTTAACACTTGTGTGTATGAGGCTGATTGTTCTGCTCAAGTCAGCACAGTCAGCCTCATTAATTTCATAACAACTTTAGATTGATTCAAGTACAAAGAAATCAATAGGAATTAAGATTATCAGGTTTGTTCTCCAAACCCAAATAAAAAATATTTTTTGGAATTTGAACCGAATTTCACTGCTAACTTTTGATATATTTATTTTGGAAATGCTTGATATAAAGGTATCTATGGAAAAATAATTAAAACGAAATACGAATATTGTCATATTGATAAAGACAAGATTATGATTTCTAAAACTCAAGAAATTAAAGATTTAGTGTAAGATTATGCATGTCAATAAATGATTTCTTTAAAAACATAAGTAGCGTTTTTTATTTCCATTCCAATATTTACAGTACTATCAGTGGCATTTTATTATATGGGAAATTATGGGATATCAATTTTTTCTGGAGCATTTGCCTTGTTTTTTTTATTAATTGCTTTTTATTTACTCTTATTTACATCGGGCAGCCCAGTCATTTATAAAGACAAAATAATGAAAATAAAATTCAAAAAAACTCTGTAATTTAATGTTATTGAAATTAAGTATAAAGATTTTGGTCGAATAAAAAGTAGGGTTATTATTCATACAAATGCTCAAATAGAAATTGATATTGCAATGGAAAATCTATTGACTGATAAACTAATTGCTGATAAAATAGAATATAGTGGAAAATAATTACAAATACTCGCAAAATACTATTATATAATCTTATAAAATAAAATTTGAAATGAAATTAAATCGTTTTCTTTTAACAGCGATTGCCTTGTTTGCAATAACTTCTGTATTTGCACTAAGTAAAAAGAACAAAAAAACGGAGATTACCCAAAGGGTAATCAATGTTGATTATAGTGCAGAAAAAGGCGCTATGAATACCATGTTCAAGCAATGTGTCGGAGCAGGAAGAGCCAACGAAGGTCTCCGGGCCGATTGGCAGCAACAATTGGCATTTGTAAAAAAGGAATGTGATTTTAAATATATCCGCATGCATGGTCTTTTGACTGACGATATGGCTGTATACACCGAAGATAGTAAAGGCAATCCACAATACAACTATATGTATGTAGATGCATTGTATGATTATCTGTTAAGCATTAAAGTTAAGCCATTTGTAGAATTAGGATTCATGCCTAATGCATTGGCAAGTGGTCATCAAACAATCTTTTGGTGGAAAGGAAATGTTACCCCTCCCAAAGATTATAAAAAATGGGAAGATTTTATCCGCAACCTAACGCAACATTTTACCGAACGTTATGGAACTGATGAAGTGAAAACATGGTATTTCGAAGTCTGGAACGAGCCTAATCTTTCACCCGGATTCTGGTCAGGCACACAAGCTGACTATTTCAAACTTTACCAATACTCTGCGAAAGCTGTCAAAAGTGTAAATGCCGAATATAAGGTTGGAGGTCCAGGAACGGCTGGTGCTGCCTGGGAGAGTGAAATGATTGATTTTTGTGTTAAAAACGATGTCCCGATCGATTTTATCAGTACACATTCGTACGGTGTTCAACAAGGATTTCTTGATGAATTTGGCAAAACCGGTACTGTACTGAGCAAAGATTCTATGGCTGTAAGTGGAGATGTACTGCAATCCCGCAAAGAGATTGCTGCTTCCGCTAAGCCAAACCTGGAGTTGCATTATACAGAATGGAGTTCATCCTACACTCCAGCTGATCCGATTCACGACAGCTATCATGAAGCAGCATACATTCTGGAAAAAATCAAACAGGTTGGAAGTGCTACCAATTCAATGTCGTATTGGGTATTCACCGATATTTTTGAGGAACCAGGCCCTCGCTATACTCCTTTTCATGGCGGATTCGGACTGCTTACTATTCAGGGAATTCCAAAATCGGCGTTTTATGCTTACCAATTTATGAATAAACTAGGTAAAACTGAACTAAAGAATACAGATACGCGCTCGTGGGCAACTAAAACAGATAATGGCGTTCAATTGCTTCTTTGGAACTTTACAAACACGCTTCCTGATTCTATAAATAATCAGACATACTATGTGAAAGATTTGCCCTCTAAATCCAAAGGTAAAGTGAAAGTAAGCGTATCACACGTACCGGCAGGAACATATACGTTGGAGATTTATAAAGTTGGTTATCGGGTTAATGATGCCTATACACAATATGTTGACATGGGTAAACCTAATCAGCTTAATAAACAACAGGTTGAAGAGTTAAAAAGTCGCAATAACGGTTCTGCTGTTGCCAGGGAAACAATCACTGTCAATGAAAATATTACATACTTAAGGGAACTGGATATTCGGGAAAATGATGTATTCTTGCTAAATTTAGTAAAACACTAATGTATTTAGAAGAATATTCATAAATTTGCCGATAGGGGGTTGTTGATTTTTATAATTCCTGGTAATTAATTGACTGAATCAAGTTTTGAAACTTTATCTAATAACAAATAATTTAACAATAAAATGAGCACGAGTAAAATAAAAATATTGCTTCTAATTATAATTCCTCTCTTTTTTAGTTCTATTTTAAAAGCCCAGGGATTATATGTCGGAACCAATTATCATCCACATGATGATAAGAATATAGAAAAGATAAAAAATGATATCCAACTTATGAAATCTGCAGGATTTACCTCTGTAAGGATGGGACATTTAGCCTGGGACAGTTATGAACCTACAGAAGGACAATTCGATTTTGAATGGTTCGACAAGGTGATGGACCTTATGAATGAGGCCGGAATTAAGGTGATTCTCGATATTGCAGTTCATCCTGCGCCAATATGGTTGCACAAAAAATTTCCGTCAATAGATGTCGTTGATGCTAAGGGTAATCATTTGTATCCGAATCATCGTTATATGGATGATGCAGGAGATCCCAACTATCAAAAATACGCCTTGCGTTTTACTGATATGATTACCAAACGTTATGCTAAACATCCAGCTCTGATAGCTTTCGGCATAGATAATGAATCCGGCGATGGTCCGATTTCCTATTCAGAGACTGTTAAACAAAGATTTATCGTTTGGTTGAAAAACAAGTATTCCAATTTGGATAATTTAAATAAAGCTTGGGCAACCCAACGCTGGTCACGTCGTCTGAATCAGTTTGAAGAAATCGGATTGCCCACGGCGGGAGAAAAAAATGGTGCACCCGAAAAAATTCTGGATTTCCGCACTTTTATTTCTAGTGAGGTAAATCAATTCCTGTTTGCGGTGATAGGCAAAGTAAACGAAAATGCACCCGGTGTACTCACAAACACAAATGCATGGTTTTACAGTGCTTTGAAATATATTGATTGGGCAGAGATGGCTTACTCAGGCAAAATGGCTCGTGAGGGATGTGGCTTCTATCCGGGTAGCTCGTTAATTACCAATTATGGAGTTATGAACTCTTCGTTTGGAATTTCCCGTATCCAGTTTGAAAGTACAAATCCTTTCTGGTGTAGCGAATTTACTACCATGACTGCTGTGCCGAATTCTATCCGAAAATCGGCTTATGCTACGTTGATGTATGGCAATCAGATGGTTTGCGGATGGACATGGCAAAGTATGCATTCAGGAGAAGAGCAGTATCTGGAAGGAATGCTCGATTGGGACGGAGTGCCCAACCGCAAGTACGAAGAATACAAGAAAATTGCAACAGAATTTTAAAAAATTGGAAAATTCTTCCCTTACAAACTTAAGTCTGAAGTCGGATTGGCCTCTTCTTTTCCCAGCCAGATAGCAAGCAGCTCTTTCCCAGAGCAACAGGAAAACCAACTGCAAGCGTGTTGGGGGTTATTTTATTATCGCAATATGGATGCTAATGTCGTTGAAATTAGCAGAAGTTCATTGAACTATAAATTGCTGATTGTTCCCGGTGTAACTGTGATGAATGAAAAAACTGCCGATAAAATTCGTGACTTTGTAAAAAATGGTGGAACGGTAATCATGACAAGCAATTCGGCAGTAGTGGATGAAACAGGAAAAGTATTTGCTTCTACCCACCCAGGTCATTTGAGTGATGTTTTCGGAATTCGTGTTGCAAGTTACGAAGAAACAGAGTCATATAACGAAATATCCCGCAAATCATACAAAGGCAAAAAACTGGAGTTTACTTATAAAGGAAAAGCCATTGATACAGAGTCAGCAAGGTTTGATGTCATAGAACCGAAAGGTGCTGAAGTTATCGGGGAAATTACAAGTCTAGATAAGGATTATCCGATTATGACTTCAAATGTATATGGCAAAGGCCGGGCTATATATGTTGGTCTGCCAGCAGATGGAAGTATACTTAATCCATTGCTTGATGAACTTATTGACCAGTTGAAAATCAAAAAAGGCCCGGAAGTTCCTTCTGGAGTAATGGCCCGGCAGATTGATGAAAAACATTATCTATACCTCAATGTAAGCGGAGAACCAAAAGAGATTCAACTAAAAGGAAAAGCAAGAAGCATACTCTTTGACAAAAATTATCAAGGCAATTTCAAAATTGCCCCTTATGAACCCGAATTTATTGAAATAGAGTAATATATTAAGTAACCATACAAGCCAAAGTAAAGAAATATAAAGGTTATAATGAGTGTTTTCTATCTAAATGATATTAAAGACGAACAGATAAAACTACTCAGTAGTTTTTAATATTTTGCAATGGAAAGTTTAAAAGTTCTTCCAACTTATTTTAAGTTAGTATAAATTATTTCTCATATGAAAAAACACAAAAGACATCTATATATCCTTGGAATATCTTGGATTATCTTTTTGCAAAGTATTATTGGACAGTCATCTTATATTTTTCATCATTTAGATACAAGTGATGGCTTGTCTAATAATACTGTAAAAACAATTCTGAGAGATAGTTATGGTTTTCTTTGGATAGGCACTGGGTCTGGATTAAACAGATATGATGGATATGGATTCAAAGTTTATTCATTAATTTCAAATGATATAATAGGATTACAAGAAGACGGCCTAGGTAATATTTGGGTTAATCTCGGTTATACGAGCATGGTATACAAAAGAAATAAAGACTGCTTTCTTTCAGAGGTACAAAAACTATTACTTGATCTGGGCTTGCAATCAGATCAAAACAGCAAAGTTTTTGTTGATAAAAAACATAATCTATGGGTTTTAAACAAAAAGAAAGTGTTTTTTTATGATGTTCTGAAGAAGATTACAGTTGTATTCAAAATAAAAGCACCGCTAGTTGATCCAATTGCAATCAATATTGCCGATAATGGCGAATTTCTGTATGTTATTCAAAACTCAGGTGTATGTTGGCAATTGAATAAAAATTCAGGTGCTCAAACTTTGATAAAATTACCAGATTTTATTAGCCAAAATATAGTTAAAAATGGTGCCAAAATTTATATAGACTGCAATGCCGGGTTATGGCTATATTCAAGTGATAATTTATTTTACAGAAATAATCTAAATCAAGAATGGAAGGAAATAGAATTGACCTCCGAAATTAAGGCTGAAGGTAACATTATAACAAGTATTATTGAAGATCAAACCGGTCAAATCTGGATAGGAACAGATCACAAAGGATTGTTTATATATGACAAAGTCAAAAATGTAATAACAAATATCATAAATCATCCATGGATACGCAACAGTTTATCATCTAATAGTGTCCAGAGTTTATATCAGGATAATAACGGAACTGTCTGGATTGGTTATGAAAAAAAAGGGCTTTCATTTTATCATGAAAGTTTTCGTAATTTTATGAAATTCCAACATCCGGAATGTTCTGATATTAGTACAATAATGGAAGATCATCATCGAAATATTTGGTTAGGAACAGATGGAAACGGATTATATGTGAAGGAAAATAACTCAGAAAGTAATGTGAGGAAACTTCCTGTAACAAACACAGCAATTGTTTCTATGTTAGAAGACAGAAAGGGACGTGTTTGGATTGGTACCTATCACAAAGGCCTGTTTTGTTATGAAAATGGCAAGATGGTTCAATACACTAAACAAAACAGCAAATTAACCAGTAATGATATTTGGGGATTAAAGGAGGATAGATTTGGAAATATTTGGATAGGAACCTTAGGAGGTAAAATTCAAATATTGCAATCCGAATCAACTAATTTTGACTTTTTAATTTCGCCATTTGCTGATAATGTTTATGTGTTGGATATGTTTTATGATGGGGGTGATAAAATGTACATAGGTACGGGCTATGGACTTTCAATCATAGATATTACAACCAAAAAAAAAGTTATATATTACGGAAATAAGAAAGGGAGTCAACGGTTCAAGGAAAATCAAATTTCTAATTTATATAAAGATACACGTGGCATCTTGTGGATTGGGCATAATGATGGGCTAACAATTTGGGATCAAAAAAAGGATACTCTTTACTATTTTAATAAAAAAAACGGTTTATGTGATAATTCAATAAAAGGTATCACTGAGGATAATCTCAATAATATTTGGGTCACAACGAGTAATGGACTATCAATATTAACGATAAAGCGAGAATTGAATGATGTACTGAATGTTGCCAGTAAAAATTATTCAGTTAAAGATGGCCTTCAGAATAATTATTTCAATAGCCATTCTATTAGCAAACTTCGGGATGGTGATATTTTACTAGGGAATGTAGATGGATATACTATTCTCAATCCGAATAAAATGGCTGAAAAGGATCAACCTATGGCTAAAGTCGTATTTACCGGATTGACTGTGGGTAATCGTGATATTCAAGTGGATTCAATTTATAATGGTCATAAGTTACTTGAACGTCCAATGGAGCTGACTTCTAAGTTAACTTTCAAATATAATGATAAGCTTATTACTTTGCACTTTACAACCGGAGATTTGTTGAATGCAGATAAAGTAAAATATATTTATCAAGTCGAAGGTTTTAATATCCAATGGATACATACCCATGAAAACAAAATAGTAATATCCACGCTTCCTTCAGGAAGTTATCGACTTTTAATTAAAGCATGTAACAGCGATGGTGTTTGGAATGAGGTTCCAACATCATTATTTATAAATGTAACCCCTCCTTATTATTATTCCATCTGGGCATTTATTCTATATTCAATACTAGTTATCAGTATATTGATGTTTATTATTCATGAAAATAAAAAAAAGCATCGAATAAAATTTGAGCAGCAGCGTATTCAAATGGAGCTTGAGAAAGAAATACATATCAATGAGATGAAGTTGAGGTTTTTCACTAATATTAGCCACGATTTGCGCACACCGCTAACACTCATTATTACGCCGTTACAAATTTTACTGAATGACGCAACGAATGAAAGCATGAGAAAAAAATTAAGTATTATATATAAAAATGCACAGCAACTGCTCACATTGATAAATTCGTTGCTCGACTTCCGAAAATTAGATGTTGGCGCAGAAGCATTGAATTTAAAGTCAGGTAATTTTATTAATTTCGTCAGGGATATTTACACTTCTTTTTGCGTATATGCTAACGAGCGGAATATAAAATTCTCCTTGTTAAATGAAATGGAGAGTTTATTAATGCAATTTGATCATGATAAAATACAAAAGACACTCGCCAACCTTCTTTCAAATGCATTCAAATATACTCCCGATGGAGGAACTATCGAAATCCATATAAAAAAACTGGACAATAATGCTTGTGTTAGTGTATCTGATTCTGGATCAGGAATTAGTGATGAAGAGAAAGAACTCGTATTTGAACGATTTTACCAAGCTCCCCAAAAACAAGAGAAGACCGGTAGTGGAATCGGTTTACATATTGTAAATGGATATATCAATCTTCATGGGGGAACTATAACCGTGACAGATAACGTGCCAAAAGGGAGTATATTTACTTTTCAAATTTCAATTAGAGAAGTTGAACTAACTACAGAAAGTGTAATAGAAACGGTTTTAGAAGAAGATGAAGATATGGTAAACTCCAATTTCCTTACTACTAAACCGATATTGTTATTTGTTGATGATAACAATGATCTTTGCGAGTTTATGGCAGATAATCTTGGAGATGAATACACCGTAATAATTGCAAATAACGGACAAGAGGCAATGGAACAATTAGATAAGTTCGATGTAACTATTGTGGTAAGTGATGTTATGATGCCAGTAATGAGTGGAACTGAACTATGTAAGCAAATAAAAACAAACATTTATTGGTCTCATATACCAGTTATTCTTTTGACAGCACGTACCGCAGAAGAATACGTGATTGAAGGATTGGAATTGGGTGCTGATGATTATATAGTCAAACCATTTAATATCAATTTACTAAAACTTCGAGTTCGTAAATTTATTGAATGGACTGAGAAGAGTCATATCGCATTTAGTCAAAAAATTGATGTTTCACCTGCTGAAATTACTATTACATCGTTAGATGAGAAGCTTATTGAAAAGGCTATCAAGGTGGTAGAAGAGCACATGAATGATACTGATTTTTCAGTCGAAACGCTCGGAGAGGTTTTGGGTCTTAGTCGTGGGCATCTATACAAGAAACTAATGGTAATTACTGGTAAAGGTCCTGCTGAATTTATCCGCACAATTAGATTGAAACGTGGTCGTCAGCTTCTTGAAAAAAGCCAATTACAGATTGCAGAGATAGCCTATGAAGTAGGTTATAACACTCCTAAAAGGTTCACTATTAATTTTCGCGAAGAGTTTGGAATGTCACCATCGGAGTATCTACGTATCCATAAACAACAGCAACAGGAATAATACATAAACGCACCTAATACAGAACATAACGTCTCCAGATGTTTCAAGAGATGTTATATTTTTGCTGCACCATTTATATTCTAACGAATTCGTTTTTATGAATGCATGGACATTCGTGAAATTGACTGAATAAATGAAGTTGTAAATTAGATGCAGTACATTTGAAAAGTTGGTATTGCATTTATTTTAACCTTAAAATAAATTATAAATATCATAATACAAATGTCAAGAAGAAACTTATTTTTTGTTTTTCTAATCATCACATCAACTTGTTTGGCGAGTGATTTCAGTGGATATAAAAATCCCATTATTTCTGGTTTTCATCCGGATCCAAGTGTTTGTAAAGCTGGTGATGATTTTTATTTAGTAACCAGTAGCTTCGAATATTTTCCCGGTGTGCCATTGTTCCATAGTAAAGACTTGATACACTGGGAACAAATTGGGCATTGCCTGACCCGTCCTTCGCAACTGCCCCTCAATAACTGCAGGGTTTCCGGAGGCATTTATGCTCCTACCATTCGCTATTTCAAGGGAATGTTTTACATGATTACAACAAATGTTTCCAAAGGAAACTTTATTGTATATTCAAAAGACCCGGCGGGCGAGTGGTCTGAACCTGTCTGGCTTCAACAAGCCGGTATTGATCCATCACTTTACTTCGAAGGAGACAAATGTTACCTGACAAGCAACCCCGGCAATACCATTTATTTATCAGAAATAAACCCAACAACAGGCGAGCAATTAACAATAAGTAAAGCCATTTGGTCTGGAACCGGAGGACGTTACCCCGAAGCACCACATCTTTATAAAAAAGACGGTTGGTACTATCTGATGATTTCTGAAGGCGGGACTGAGTATGCCCACAGAGTGACAATTGCCAGAAGTAGAAATATTGACGGACCTTACGAATCGAATCCTGCCAATCCAATATTGACTCATATGAATGTAAATGCCCAATGGAACCCTATCCAAGGTACCGGACATGCCGATATGGTTCAAGCCAATGACAGCTCATGGTGGATGGTTTGTCTGGCATTTCGCCCACAATCAGGACTGCATCATTTGTTGGGAAGGGAAACTTACCTGGCGCCCGTGCGTTGGGATAAAAATTCCTGGCCTGTGATTAATGGGAATGGTACTATTGACCTGAATATGAATGTCTCTACTTTGCCTCTTCAGCCCGTGAAACAGGCTTTATACAATACAACTTTCGATGAACAAAAACTTGGGTTTGAATGGAATTATCTTAGAAATCCAACCCTAAATAATTATTCCCTAAATAGGCGCAAGGGTTACTTGCGCTTAAAAGCATCGCCGGTGAAATTAGATGATGTTGACTCCCCTACTTTTGTTGGGAGACGACAAGAACATGTTGATTTCAGCACAACGACAGCATTGAATTTGTTTGATGCGCAGAAAGGAGACGAATCGGGGATTACGGTATTGATGAGTAATGAGGCGCATTATGATTTGTCTATTTTCCAAGAGTCAAATTCCAAGCGTTTTTTAATTCTAAAATACAGACTTGGAAACTTGCTGCATACCGATGCAAAAGTGGAAATACCTAAAAAGCAAGTTTACTTACAAGTGAGAGGCAGTGCTGATTACTATACTTTTTTATACTCTCTCGATGGCACTAATTTCCAATCACTCGGTAAAATGAATACACGATATATAAGTTCCGAAACAGCCGGAGGATTTACCGGGATTTATTTGGGTCTCTTTTCAACTTCAGAAAGTAAATTATCGAAAGCATATACTGATTTTGATTATTTTACATACACTCCTGATAATGAGCAGTAAATATCGATAGCAAATCGTAATAATGAAAAGTAAATATAAATTTAAACGCTGATTGACAAGTCCTAAAATCATGAAACATCACTTTCTGAAAAATTATTTCTTTATTTTCCTGCTGAGTTGTTTTGCAACCTCAACAATAGTGGCACAGGATGTAAGTGTTACGGTAAATGCCACTGTAAACAAAATTAAGGTATCACCCTACATCTATGGACGTAACAATACTTTCGACCAACCTGCGCAATTTTATAAAGATGCCGGATTGCGCTTTGCCCGTATGAATGGTGGTAATAATGCTACCAAATATAACTGGAGAAAAAAAATAACAAGTCATCCAGACTGGTACAATAATGTTTATGATATTGATTGGGATAAAACAGCGAAAGATAATACTACAACTTATCCTAACATGCAGCTAATGTTTGCTTTTCAACTAATTGGTAGGGTAGCTTCAAGTAAAAGCTATAATTTCAATGACTGGGGCTATAATCAATCAAATTATTGGTTTGGTGTTGGTCAGGATTTGGCTGGAGGAGGTGTAGCTAACACAACTGATACTGCAAACCCTAGTAAAGCTTTGAAAGACGGCGATATTAATCTTTATACACAGGTATGGCCTGCCGATTCTACAGTAGCAATACTAAAGCACTGGTTTGGAGCAGGTGGTCTTGGTTTGAATAAAAATCAACTTCAATACTGGAACATGGATAATGAGTCGGATTGTTGGAACGGAACCCACAATGATGTAATGAAGACTCTGTCAACTGCGTCTGCATATATGGATAATTATATTAATATAGCAAAAAAAGCCCGTGCTTTGTTTCCGGAAGTTAAATTCTGTGGTCCAGTTACCACAAGTGAATGGCAATGGTTTAAGTGGAGTAATGAAAGTATAAATATAAAAGGGAAATATTATTGCTGGCTTGAGTATTTTATCAAACGATGTGCTGATGAAGAAAAAGCTTCCGGAGTTAGAGTGCTTGATGTCGTGGATATTCATAATTATCCGTGGGCGCAAAACGGAGACGTAGATGCCTTGCAATTACACAGAATGTATTACGATAAGAATTATGCATATGCAGGTGCCAATGGTTTATATAGTATTAACGGTGGTTGGGAAACCAGTTTGAATAAGGAATATATATTTAAACGCATTAACGATTGGTTGACACAATATTATGGAGCAAATAGTGGAATTACCTGTTCAGTAAGCGAGTGGAGTCCTGCATCGTCAGATACAAAGCCTAGTGTTACTTCAGTTGTATATGCCTCACATCTTGGTACTTTTGCTAATAATGGTGTTGAATTCTTTACCCCATGGACATGGATGAATGGCATGTGGGAAACATTACATCTTTTCAGCCGCTATGCAAAAGGATATAGTGTTTCCAGTACTTCTTCAATTGAGACCACTGTATCTGCTTATACCACAGTAACCGCAGCAGCCGATTCGATGACTGTAATTATTGTGAATCGCGACATGAGTTCTGCACATAATGTAACGGTTAATTTAAATGGTTTTTCAGCACCTAACGGAAGCTACTCAACACTACAGTTGTCATCGCTACCTACAACCGAAACTTTCGTTTCGCATACCAACAATGCTTTAAAGAAAAATTCGCTGACGGTCAATTCAAATTCATTTACCCTTTCAGTACCAGTACTTTCGACAACTGCTGTTTTATTGAAATCAACATCAACCGGAATCACAGAGCACAAGAGCCAGACTGATGAAATAAAGATCTATCCCATTCCGGCAAGTGATAAACTAAGTGTCACTATAAGTTCGAATGTTGCTGAACCGACAGAAGTTGCTGTCATTGACCAAAGCGGACGAAAATTGCAGTCTTTTAAGGCGGATTATGACGGATATTCACCAATTACTACGGATGTTTCGTCTCTTTCCGGAGGATTTTATTTGTTATCTGTAAAAAATAGTCATTGCATAGCCACCAGAAGATTTTTTGTAACCAGATAATTGACTTTTAGCAAAAAGTGTATGTAAGAGATAGTTTGTTGGTAAAAACTGGTTGAACAGTGATTTACAATAACCAAAGGAATTGAATATATGAAATGTCAAAACGGAATGGGCCGTATATAGCCAAATATCAGATGAAAATCTTAATTACAAAACTTAAATGTAAAGATTGCAACAAATGAGGTCGTATTATGATACAAATTGACCCTATAGTATAAAAAAAATTACGATACATTTGCTCCTGTTATCTTTTGTATAAAAGAGTAAATAAGAAATAAAAGCCGACAACTATTGATGATGTAGGTTGATGCTGGATTTATAAAGAATATATTACACTAACGCCATGATAATCAATACATTTTTAAAGAATGGAAGTTGGAGTTAGCATATAAAAGCCTTCAAATAACAAATAATTATTAACTTTAAATTAAATTAAATTATGACTGAAAATCACATGATTCGATGCATTCAAAGGGCGATTAAACGCTTTATGAACAAGTACGTAATCATCGCAGCAATGCTCTGTTCCTTTGGACTTGCATCGGCTCAAAATTCCGATGGGAAAGTTACGGGCACTGTATTGGCCGAATCAAACGGCGAGCCACTTATTGGCGTAAATATTTTGGTGAAAGGTTCACCGCAAGGCACTATTACCGACATAAATGGTGTTTTTACTATCAAAGCTAAAATCGGCGAAACGCTTAGAGTAAGTTATATCGGCTACACAGCCCAAGATGTAAAAGTAGGCGAAGATAAATTAATCATTCGTTTAAAAGAAAACGAAAAATCGCTTGACGAAGTGGTGGTAATTGGGTATGGTACTGTAAAAAGAAAAGATGTTACCGGATCCATTTCTTCTATTTCGGGTGCTGAAATTCAAAAGTCTCAGCCGGTTAGTATAGAGCAGGCACTGCAAGGGAAAGTTCCGGGTGTGGTTGTGCAGCAAATATCCGGACAACCGGGTGGTGCTGTTTCAATGCAAATTCGCGGACTATCATCTTTTAGTGGCAGCGGACCTTTGTGGATAGTGGATGGAATTAAAATGAACGGAGGTGCTACGATGGGGAGGGAGAGCGGTGTCAACCCAACGGCTGGAATTAACCCTTCTGATATTGAATCAATCGATTTTTTAAAAGACGCTTCTGCTACTGCCATTTATGGCTTTGAAGCGACAAATGGTGTAGTTGTAGTTACTACTAAAAGAGGTAAGGTGGCTCCACCTACTATAACTTATGATTTCTACACTGGTTATCAACAGTTGATGAGTAGAGTTCCTGTTATGAATCTACAGGAATATGCAACTTTTGTAAACGATAGAAATGCCGGTATCGGATGGGGGTTTGATACAAGACCCCAGTTTGCAAATCCCCAATACCTGGGCAAGGGTACAGACTGGCAAAGTGAATTGTTTAGAAATGCGCCCATGACCAGTCACACACTTTCTTTAAGAGGAGGTGACGTTCGAACAACATACTTCCTGTCCGCTTCATATTTAACACAACAAGGGATTGCCTTGGGATCTGATTTTGCCAGAACTTCGGTGCGACTCAACCTTGATAACAAAACCACTGAATGGTTAAAAATTGGAACAGATATTCAATTGACAAATATTAGTGAAAATGTAAATTCTAGCAGTTCGAACGTAATTAAAACAGCTCTTAGCCAAACTGCTGACATTGCAGTAAAGAATAGCGATGGAAGTTGGGGAGGAGCTTATAATCCTAGTGGTTGGGTGCAACCGGTAGTAAACCCTTCTGCCGTTGCCCAAATTACCAAGGACAAAGTAAATAGATACCAGTTCTGGGGCAGTGCTTATGCTGATATTAAATTTACTGACGATTTGAGTTTGAGAAATGAAGTCTCAGGAGGTTTTTCGATGGCTACTCAGGATAAGTTTTCTCCGACCTACAAAATGGGTACTATAGAGAAAACATACAATAATAGCAGTTATGGTTTTTCTCAAAATCTCGATGAAAAAATAAGTAATTATCTTACATACAATCACTTGTTTAATACCCGGTTCAATACAAATGTAATGGTTGGTCATGAGGCTAAGGTATCCCTCGGAGAGGATGTGGGAGCTGGCCGCAGAAACTTCCCTTCAAACAATGTGCAAGTAATTAGTTCAGGTGATGCAACAACTGCAACAAATAGTGGAACAAAATCCTCAGATGCCGTGGAGTCGTATTTTGGGCGTGTTAATTTTGGTCTTGACGATAAGTATCTGTTTACCGTCAATGCTCGTAATGACGGGTCTTCAAAATTTATTGGAGGTTACCAACGGGTAACGACTTCTTCTGCTGTAGGTGCATGGAGAATTAGTAATGAGAAGTTTTTGAAAAATGCAAAAAACATCAATGATGTAAAGCTGCGCGTAAGTTATGGTTTGACGAACAACCCTGGCGGAAGGGCATATTCTTATGCAACTGTACTTTCTACAGTGCCTACAAGCCTTAGTGGAATTTCGCAACTTACAAGCAAACTCGGAAACACTGATTTGGGATGGGAAAAAACCAAAAACGCAAACATAGGTCTTGATGCTGCGTTTTTTAATTCGCGTCTCAGTTTTTCCGTTGATTTTTATAATCGCACGACTGATGGTCTCACGATGCAAACTTATTTGCCCTATTATTCTGCCACCTCTATCGGTTGGTCTCCCGGAGCAATAGATGCGCCTTATGTAAATATTGGAACAGTTAGCAACCAGGGATTTGAATTTAAAATAAATTCCAGGAATATTACCGGTAAAAACTTTACATGGAGTACAGATTTAACTGTATCACATAATGCCAATAAGGTTTTAAAACTTAACTCCGCTGACGCAGCTATATACGGAACGTATAGCAAAACTGTGGTTGGCAGATCTATTGGAGAATTTTATGGATACGTACTTGAGGGAGTTTATTCAAAAGCATCCGACTTTTTGGGTGATAAAAAACTCGGTATTGAACCACACGCCCGTCCTGTAAGAAACGGAGAAGAATTAGCTGTTGGTACTGCAGGAGGTAGCATTTGGTATGGCGACCGTATGTTCAAAGATATCAATGGAGATGGTATTATTGATGAAAGAGACCAAACATATCTTGGATCACCGATACCGGTAGTTCAGCTTGGTTTTAACAATACATTTTCATACAAAAACCTTGATTTGAATATATTCTTTACTGCGAATATCGGCAATAAGGTATTTAATGAATTGCGCATCAATGGTGAGAGTCCTTCGGGAAGTTTTGGTTATCAAAAAGTTTTAATGAATTATGCAAAACTTGCTTTGATAGACCCGAATGGATCTGCAAGTGATGTAAGAAATGTATATGTGACGAATCCTAATACAATGATTGCGGGGGTCAGAAATGACGACACGAATGGTAACAACAGAACCTCTAGTGAATATGTTGAAGATGGTTCTTTTCTAAAATGTAAAACGATTTCGATAGGTTACAAATTCTCTGAGAAGCTATTGAAGAAGACACCCATACAATCTTTAAGAATTTACGCAAATGTAACTAATGTGTTTACAATAACTAAGTATAAGGGTATGGATCCGGAAATTGGCTCGTGGGATCCTGTTAATGCAGGTGTAGATACTGGATTTTATCCACAATCTCGTGTATATACTTTGGGTGTGAATATTTCCTTAAACAAATAAAAAAATAATTCTATGAAACTAAAATCAAAAATAATTTATTCACTCTTCGCTGTTGCAGGATTTTTGTCCTCTTGCAGTGACAGTTTTCTTGACCGTCCTTCTTTATCGGAAATAATGTCTGATAACTTTTATCAGACATCCAGTGATTTGAAATTGGCCACAGCGGCTTTATATGCCGGTGCACCATGGGGCGAATGGCAATATACTGCTTATTTGCCTGTAGGGGACGTTCTTAGCGGAAATATGGCCTTGGGTTGGAATGACGATTCCGGTCAGTTTAACGCATTTTCTGTTACCGGATTGAACAATGGTGTTATTGCGGCCTGGAAAGGGATGTACAAAGTTGTTGGACATTGTAACGTCACTATCAATTCCATAAAGGAAAAAGCACCAAGCACTATCCCTGCCGAAGATGTAAATGGTGCTATCGCCGAGGCCAAATTCATCCGTGCGTATGCTTATTATAATCTGGCTCTGTTATGGAGGGACGTTCCTATCATTGAAGATAATACATCACTGATAAATAACCCATTGGTTAATAGAAATCCGGCTAAAGATGTTTATCAGTTTATTGTTAACGACCTGACCTTTGCTGCGAAAAACCTTCCGTTAGTTAATGAGAAAGGTAGGGTTACCACATGGTCTGTACAAGGACTGTTGTCAAAAGTATATCTGACATGGGCAGGATTGGATTCGCAAGTTTCCGGTCAACGCAATCAGGCTCTTTTGGACAGTGCTAAACTATATGCAGGCACCGTATGTAAAAACAGCGGGTTGGAGTTAATGGCTGATTACGCAGAAGTTTTTAAAACCGTGAACAATGACAATCCTGAATCTCTATTCGCACTTCAATGGGATCCTAGTACTGCTGATTGGTTGTCGGGTAATATGTTGCAGATTTATTCTTCAGGTGGTATTGATATATCGGCGAATGGTTCAGCAGGTTGGTTTAGTATTGGACCTACTCTAGATATATACAACCAGTACTCTGCAAAAGACAGTGTAAGACGTAAAGCAACTTTTATGCTTAGGGGCGATTATTACCCTGAGTTAAATAGAGCCGGAGGCGGTTATACATACAAAGGTGATACAGGTCTGAAAAAACACATTATTGGTACGAATAAAGATAACAATGCCGCTACAATGACATTGACGTCTTCTTCCGAACATAATGCATTGTTGAGACTTTCCGATGTTTATTTAGTGTATGCCGAAGCCATTCTTGGCAACAATTCTACTACAACTGATGCTGTTGCGTTACTTTACTTTAATAAAGTGCGTACAAGAGCAGGTGTAGATCCTGTGACCTCTCTTGATGGGGATGTGATATTAAAAGAAAGAAGAATAGAATTGGCTGCCGAAGGTCAATATTGGTTCGATTTAGTAAGACTTTCATACTATAATTCGGCAAAGGCTATCTCTATTCTTAATAACGAAAAACGTGTTACATTCGGATATAATAAAGGAGTAGTAACTGAAAATAAGCCCGCGAATGTAATTACACAGGCTACGATTGGTACGTTTACATTGCCTATACCGTCAAAAGACGTAACAGCTAACCCCAAATTATTGGAGCCTTCAGTTCCATATACATTTAAAAATTAGGAATTATTTATGAAAAAGTTTAAATATAACCCAGTTCATAGTATTCTGCTTGCTTTTATGGCAGTTACTTTAATTATGATGTCCTCTTGTAAAAGTGAGGAAATAGGTTCACCGGTAATTACAAGCGTAAGATTGTATATTCCATCACCTAAAGATACTCTTATGAGTACCGGTAATCCTAAAACTGATTCTTGGTGGTATGTAAAAACAGGCCAATATGTGGCTATCGTTGGGCAAAACCTTCAAAATGCGCTTAGTATAAAATTCAATGGTGTAGCTGCTACGTTCAATAGTGCTTTATTTGCTCCGAACAGCGTTGTAGTGCCAATACCGGACATCATGTATTCCACAATTGATACTACCAAACTCTATACTGTAGAGTATGCAACAACTACAGGTTCAACAACGTTTTCGTTTAAACTTGGTCCGCTACCGCCGGTTATTACAGCTATTTCCGATGTATTTGCCAACCCGGGTGATTCAGTTTATATTTATGGTTCGAATTTATTTTTAATTCAGAGCTTTTCTTATGGTGGGACAGCAATTACCTCACCTAAGTTTAGTTATGATGGGTCTGCTATTGGTTTTGTAATGCCAAATCCGGCACCTACCTCCGGAGATGTATCAATAACGACAAAGAGCGGTACGGCTACTTTTCAAATACTTGCATTGCCAACCATTACCGGCATTTCTAACGAAAATGCCAGCCCCGGTGATTCGGTTTATGTTTATGGTACTTACCTTAAAAGTGTTCAATCATTTACTTTTTCCGGAGCTACCATCAGTTCTTTTGTATCAGCTACCAACGGAACTTCGATTGGTTTCATAATGCCTACTATAACTACTAGTGGACCGGCATCCATTACAACACCGTTTGGTACAGCCACTACCGCGTATAACGTGTATAATATTTATAATGTGCAGTTTGTGGCAGTTAAGGGAGGGACAACAAGTGTATTATGCAATATGGAATGGGGTGATTCGTTTGGTTGGCAATGGTGGGGAGGTATAGCATATACAACAGGCAATCCAGCATGGGGAGGCACCACCGATTTTAATGGTGTATTGGGTTCTAGCACCAATAGCCAGTTTGCGTATATGAAAACAGGTATTATGAAAAGTGGTGATGGAACATCGTATGATGGAAAATATAATTTCCCAATTGGTGCTGCCCAATGGATGCCTACTGCGAATCTTTCTGACCCTATAGATGACTGGGCAATTCAATTTGAAATAAGTGTAGGTAATGCCAAACCTTGGAATGGTGGTACTCTTTGCTTCGAAACTGGTCTTGCAGGTAGCTATATGGCTCGTTATGAACCCTGGCAAATTACTGCTTCGAGTACGAAAGCTTTCTCTACCAGAGGTTGGCAAACAGTGACCATTCCTTTATCTTCATTCCGAACTGAAGATACTAAACTCGGAAAAGGGAAAGGTGCTTCGGTTACGAGCTTAATCAATTTATTGGGGAGTACTGGTAATACAAGTTTGAATATTTATCTTCATAATTTCAGTACGTCTGCAACTACAACTGGTTTATATGGCGCATTTGATAACATTCGAGTAGTAAAAATAAAATAATAGAAATGGAAAAACTTGTGGATGTTCCACTAAAATTGGAGCATTCCACAGGTTTTATTACCAACAACAATATTTTTTATCAATAAATTGAAAGAACCAAAGAGGAAGCGATAATACCAGCTATCTTTTTGTCTATTTTAAATTAACAATAAAAACATATAATATAATGAAAAAAAAATTAATATATTCGATACTAGTTCTTTTGGTAACTAGTGTGTCTTTTTTCTCCTGTCAAAATGAGACTTACGTTCCATTAATGACTGTTTCAACCAAATCTATTTCATTTTCCGACGACTTGGATTCGTTGAATTTAGCACTTACTACTGATAATAAGTGGACTATTAGTTTTGATGATGCAACTATTCCTGATTGGTTACAGTTAAGCCAAACAAGCGGAAATAGCGGATCTTCTACTATCAAACTAAAATCGACCTCGCTTAATACCACAGGTGCTACTCGCCGGGCCATTGTTAGAATAACTTGTGATAATGGACAGGCAAGACGTATCAAGGTTTATCAAGCACCTAAAATCTATCCTTCGTATAATACATCACCTATCGCAGCTGATGCAACAGGCATGGGTAGTACAGCTACAGAACTGGTTGCAAAAATAAAATTAGGGGTGAATATCGGTAATACGCTTGAGTTGAATTTGAATCAACCCTATCCCACATTGGCATATATTCAGTTCTTAAAACAAACGGGTTTTAATGCTGTACGTCTGCCTTGCGGGTGGAACTCGCACAATGTCAATAATGGCAATAATTCTACGGCTAAAATACCCCAGGTATGGATGGATTCTGTAAAACAAGTTGTGAAATGGTGTGTGGATAATGACATGTATGTATTACTTAATATCCACTGGGATGGCGGCTGGCTTGAAAACAATTGCACTGTTCTTAAGCAGGATTCTGTAAACGCCAAGCAAAAAGCTTTTTGGACACAGATTGCTACAGCTATGCGCGATTTTGATGAACATTTGATGTTTGCCAGTGCTAACGAGCCTAATGCGCAAACTCCCGAAACAATGGATGTATTGCTTTCGTATCATAAAACATTTATCGATGCGGTTCGTTCTACCGGAGGTCGCAATACATACCGTACTTTAGTTCTGCAGGGAGATACAAAATATATTGATCCGAGTAATTTCCCGACCGATCCTACGCCCAATCGTTTAGCCTTCGAATGGCACAATTATTCTCCCACAAGTTTCACAATCTTGAATAAAGATAAAGAAGAAGGTGGTTGGGATAATGTACGTTTTTATTGGGGTGAGGGTAATCACTCCACTATTGAACCGGAGCGGAACTGTACATTCGGCGAAGAAGCTGATCAATTGAAAGACTTTCAAGCAATCAAAGCTCAATTTATTGATAAAGGGATTCCTGTACTTATGGGTGAGTACAGTGTTCAAAGATGGTCAGCAACTTCAAAATTTATTCCAAAAGAGCTGGATAAGCACAATGCATCGGTAGATGCCTGGTGGACATATCTCACCAAACAGTGTCTGGCTATTGGCGTTAAACCTTTTGCTTGGGAAACTGGTGGAGTTTTTGATAGAGTAAATAATGTAGTGAGGGATCAGCGCACGCTCGATGCCGTTATTGCCGGTAGTAAATAGGCAAAATCAAAAAATAATATTAATAACAAGCAAGTGGTTTAACCTCCACTTGCTTGATTTTCAAATACGAATATTAACTTTTCAAATATAAATAATTAACTTTAAAAAAAAACAATCATGAAAAAAACTTTTACTTTTCTTTTCGGCATCTTTTGTATGCTAAGTGTGGCTAATGCTCAAATGCTTTTTGATTTTGACACTACAAATGCAAATCAAGTTTTTAAAGAGGTATGGAATAATACTTGGCCAAATACAGCATTTGCAAAAGTTGCTAATCCAGATGCTACGGGGATTAATACATCTGCAAACGTAGGTAAATACACAGCTAACGGTGGTGCGGGTGCACAAATTAATTCTGATAATGTAGGAGACGCAACTATTGCAGGATTTGACTTTGCTACTAATCCATATTTAACTTTGAAAGTATGGGTAAATAAGCCATTAACTGTAAGTCTTGAATTTAAAAATAACGGCTATTATCCAGGTTTTGGAACGATAACCCAAAGCGTGACTACTGTTAACCAATGGGTAACAGTTGAATTTAATTGTAGCGCATTTGTTTCTGGTGGAACTTATGGTTGGGGAACTTATAATATAATTGGAGTGTCTTTTGACAAGGATTTATCTGGCGGAACTATAGCAAACGATGTTTATTATTTTGATGATATTAAACTATCAGCTGCTACTAGTATTACAACAGGTTTGTCGGCTGAAACAGCTGCAAAATTAGTAGTTTATCCTAACCCTGCTCATAATTACATCCTTACACCAAATGCTCAAAAAGTAGCAATAACTGATTTAAATGGACGCATTGTAAAAGAAGCTTTCAATTCAGCAAAAGTTGATGTTAGTTCGTTGGCAAAAGGAGCTTATATCGTAAAAGCTCAAATTGAAAACGCTACCAAAACAGGTAAGTTAATTAAAGAGTAATACTTAATAATGAAAAGCAGGTAAGTGGCTAAATTTATCCATTTACCTGTTTTTTTTGCAAATCACAATCTATAAAATCTATATCGTTTGAAAAATAAATACCTATTTTTAGCTCCTGTTAAGCGGAAAATCCGTTTCCTGATTATTGCTTTGGTGTTAACGATGTCAATGACATTGCGAGCACAGTTGCCAACCGCCCAGCAGCTTGCCGGCAAAATGAAAGTTGGGTGGAATCTGGGAAATATGCTGGAAGCAACTTGGATAAATTACTTTGCTACAACTAATCAGCGAACTATTGATTCCGTGAAAACTGCCGGGTTTAATACAGTCAGGCTTCCTGTGGCTTGGTTCTATCATTCCAATGCTGCCACTTACGTAATTGATCCAAATTGGCTTGCCCATGTGAAAGAGGTGGTAGACTATTGTATAAAAGATAGCATGTACGTTATTATTAACACCCATTGGGATAACGGATGGTTGGATGATCATATAAATGTAGGAGATTCGGCCAGCGTGAATGCCCGACAGCATGCGCATTGGACTCAAATAGCTAGTTATTTCAAAGGTTACAATGAACATCTGCTTTTTGCCAGTGCCAATGAACCCCCTGCAAAAGATGCAAACCAAATGTCAATCTTGTTGTCGTACCATCAAACATTTATAAATGCCGTTCGTGCTACCGGTGGAAACAACAGTTCCCGCACCCTTATTATTCAAGGACCTTCGACCGATGTAGATTTGACCTATTCCTTGATGAATACTATGCCGAAAGACCAGATAGCAAACCACTTGATGGTTGAAGTCCATTATTATACCCCATGGCAGTTTTGCCTTTTGAGTTCTGATGGAACTAATACTTGGGATCAAATGTACTATTATTGGGGAAAAGACAATCATTCAACTACCGATGCTTCCCGCAATGCAACTTGGGGCGAAGAAAGTGATATGGATAAATATTTAGGTATGATGAAAACCAAGTTTGTTGACAAAGGAATTCCCGTAATTATTGGAGAATATGGTGCTTTCAGAAAACAAGTACTCCCACCTTCTAATCAGGCACTTCATAATGCTTCTATAAAATCGTATTACAGATATTTTGTAAAATCTGCGATGAAAATGGGAATCATAACCTATTGCTGGGACACCGGGGGAATAATCAATTTCTCTACGGGAGCGACAAATGATAGAGATGTGTTAAGTTCTATCATGCAAGGAGCTAAAGATGTAACTACAGCCACTCCTGCATTTAAAGATGATGCTTTGGAATTATATCCCAATCCATTTACAACGACGATTAATATAAAAATTGATAATCCTAATGAAATTGATCGAATTACTGTTTTCGATATTATGGGGCGTCAGGTTGAAAATTTTGGACATTCGGAGGTAAAAAACTCATTAACGATAGGTTCATCTCTTCAACCAAATATGTATTTAGTTTGCGTGTATGGAACGAATTGGACGAAAACATTTAAGGTGGTGAAAAAATAGGTTTTACTCTTTATTCCCCTTTTTTTGTATTGAAGAGTATTTCGGAAGTGTTGGAAACTCCTTTTGGTAGGGGTTTTCAACTTCTGTTTTCTAATACGGGTTGATAACATACTTGCATCAAGTAGATTAATAAGTTGAAAATATATGAAGAAAATAGTTTTTATTTTAGCGATATTTGTAGTATTCCCAATCGTACTTTGCCATGCGCAACAACCTGTTCCTGCGAAGGTTGCTGATGGATTGTTACAGGGAGCGGTCGAAGATGGATTGACTATTTACAGAGGTATTCCATTTGCCGCACCACCTGTTGGCGATTTGCGTTGGCGTGCGCCGCAACCGGTTGTAAAATGGGACAGCATAAGATTGGCTACAAAATTTGCTCCATCTCCAATACAATCAGGAAATCCAGATGGTGGAAAAAGTGAAGATTGCCTATACTTGAATGTATATACTCCTGCAAAATCAGCCAACGAAAAACTTCCGGTGCTTGTTTGGATTTATGGTGGTGGTTTTAGTGCCGGTTCAACAGCTACTCCTTGGTATGATGGTAAAAAACTTGCTCAAAAAGGAGTTGTATTTGTCAGCATCGCTTACCGGGTTGGGCAATTGGGATTTTTAGTCCACCCCGAGCTGAGTTCTGAAAACACAAATCACGTATCAGGTAACTATGGTTTGCTCGACCAGATTGCAGCGCTTCAGTGGATTCAAAACAATATTGCCGCATTTGGGGGCGACCCGGGTAAAGTAACCATTTTTGGTGAATCGGCCGGAGCAATTTCTGTGAGCATGTTGTGTGCTTCTCCGTTGGCTAAAGGACTTTTCCGAGGTGCTATTTCACAAAGTGGAGGTTCATTCGGACCAACTCGTCCCACTTTGTATCCCGGCGAAAACATGAAAACCTTGAATCAAGCAGAGAATGAGGGGAAAGTCTACTTACAAAAAGCAGGAGTCACTTCCATAGCGGAACTTAGGAAAATTGATGCTGACAAGCTCCCTTCGGGTTGGGGACTGGGAAGCGCATGGCCTGTTGTTGACGGATATGTGATACCTGATGACCAGTATGAATTATATGAAGCCGGAAAATACAACGATGTTCCTGTACTTATAGGTTATAATTCTGACGAAGGATTGAGTTTTTTACCCGGAAAAATACCGAAGGAATTTATTGAAGCAGTTAAACTCAGGTATGGAAAATTTGCCGAAGCATTACTCGAAGCTTATCCCGTTGGAGAAAATACGATACCTAAAACAGCCCGCAATTTGACACGTGATGTCGCTTTCGGATGGCATAACTGGGTTTGGGCGCGGCTTCAGTCCGAAACCGGGAAATCTAAAGTGTTTTGCTACTATTTCGACCAACACCCCGATTATCCGGAAGGTTCACCCGATTTTGGGCATGGCTCGTCACATGCGCAAGATGTTTCGTACGTTTTCCAGCATATTGACCCAACGAACCCGCAAACGACGAAATCTGATCTCGAAATCTCGGAAGCAATGGGTATTTACTGGACTAATTTTGCTAAATATGGCAATCCGAACGGCAATGAAATACCTCAATGGAAGGCTTTCACTAGTGCCAATCATGCAGTAATGCATTTTGATAAAAAGCCGTATATGGGATATGTTCCCAGTGAGGAATCACTTAAAGTACTCGACAGTTATTTCAAGTGGCGGCGAACTCCTGAAGGGGAAGCTTGGGCTAAATAAAGCTGCTAATAGTAAATACAAGTTGCATTGTATTGATTTTGAGTTTCAAAAAATATTGTTTCTCAAATTGAATTGACAAATATTTGACTCAATGATACGTATTCTTAAAATACTAACAATTGGAGTAATTATGCTACAAGGATGGTCTGCTTCCGCTCAACGTAATCTTGTTTATAAAGATACCGTTGAGCCTCGAATTCGTGTGATAATTGATAATGATTTTGGCGGCGACCCTGACGGTTTATTTCAATTAGTGCATCATATATTATCTCCTTCTGTTGAAATAAAGGGCATAATCGGTTCGAGAAATTACGAAGGTGGTTTTTATGGTTCACCTTGTACTGCAACATATTCATGCAAGCAAGTGAATGAACTGTTAAGTGTGATGCAATTAACAGGAAAATTTAGGGTGTGTGAGGGAGGGAATTCTAGCTTGAAAGATATTAAAACGCCAGTTATTTCAGAAGGTGCAAAAGCTATTGTGCAAGAGGCCATGCGGGAAGATACTAAAATGCCTTTGTATGTGGTATGTGGTGCTGGTTTAACAAGTGTTGCGAGTGCATATCTAATGGAGCCTCGAATAGCAAAAAAGATTATATTGGTATGGATTGGAGGTGGAGAATATCCTGGATTAACAACAACTTCTCAGACAGAAAATAATCCTGAATATAATTTAGGAATCGATATAAAGGCCTGTCAAGTAATTTTTAATATTTCGGATATTTCAATTTGGCAAGTGCCCAGAGATACATATCGGCAAGCATTATATTCATATTCGGAATTAGTTTACAAAATCAAACCAAATGGTATTACCGGAAAATTTCTGGTTGGAAAGCTAGAGGATTTAATGAAAAAAGCGAAGGGTTCTCTTGGTGAAGTTTATATTTTGGGTGATAGTCCATTGGTTCTATTAACCGCATTGCAAGCTCCATGGAATGCTGAACCTTCATCCAGCAAGTATATAATGAAGTCTTCTCCAAAGGTTAATGATTATGGTTTATACGAGGAAACCAAAGGGAATCGTCAAATCAGAGTTTATACAAGTTTAGATACCCGATTGATTTTTGATGATCTGGTAGCGAAACTTGCTTTGTTTAAAATGAGAAATTAAAAAATGACGAATCAATTCAATAAAACAGACTCTTACATATAAAATTATATTCATGAAGAAATCTTTTACATATTTATTTGCAGCATTGTTTGTTACAATGTTTTTCTCGTCACAAAAAGTAGTGGCACAATACACCATTCCTGCCAAAATGAACTGGTGGTACGAATCTCGTTTTGGTCTATTTATCCATTTTGGATCATACTCCTATTTAGCTCAGGGCGAATGGGCTATGGCAGGGGGAATCTCGAAAACCGATTATCAAACCAATACTTCTGCCAAATTCAACCCCGTAAATTTTAATGCGGGTACAATTGCACACTTGGCAAAAAATGCAGGTATGAAATACTTGGTAATTACAGCCAAACATCACGAGGGTTTTTGTATGTGGGATACTCAAGTGGCGAGTTTTAAAGATGTTACAGGCACAAAACCTTTTGATTTACCCGGTTTTACTGCTTTCAAAACAAGAGATATTCTGAAGGAACTCAAAGATTCTTGCGACGCAGTGGGAGTTAAGTTTTGTTTGTATTATTCAATATTAGATTGGAATCACTCATCGCAGACAGGCTATAATTTCACTAAAATGAATAGCTTTGAAGCCCGAACTGCTTATATTGCCGATATGAAAGCTCAGTTAAAAGAACTGATTGACAAATACCATCCGGCAATAATGTGGTTTGATGGTGATTGGACCTATAATTCCGGTGCGGCAACGCTGTCTTCGTGGTGGACTAAGGCCGATGGTATAGATTTATATAATTACCTGACTGGACTTGATCCAAATCTCCTAGTCAACGAACGGGTTTTTAGAGGAGCCGGATTGGGCGACTGGATGTGTCCTGAACAAACAGTTCCAGCCACTCCCGAAAGCCGCCCTTGGGAAACGTGCCAGACCATGAATGGCTCTTGGGGTTATGTATCGTGGGATAATAATTATAAAACCACCAAAACTTTAATTCAGCAACTGGTTCAGGTTGTATCGAGAGATGGAAACTATTTGTTGAATATAGGACCAAAAGGAGATGGCACAGTTACATCACAATCAGTTACAATACTAAACGGTTTTGCCGACTGGATGAAAACATATAGCGAAAGTATTTATGGTACAACCCGTAGTCCGTTTTCGTTAGAACCTGCATGGGGTTTGTACACAAAGAAAGCCGGGAAACTATATACCCACGTTTTTTCGTGGCCAACAAACGGATTGTTGAAAGTGCCATCACTAACAAATACCATCAGCAAAATTTACTTACTGAATGACACTACAACATCATTGAACTATAAAGATAGCGTTGGATACATTCGAATTTCACTACCTGCCAATGCTCCTAATCCAAATAACTCGGTTTTAGTTGTCAAAGTTACTGGTGTTCCAACAGCATCTACGCAATATACTAAAGTTACAGGGGTCAGCCTATTGGTTCAGAGTGGATTAGCTAATATCCCAACTATTGGAGGTACTTTGCAACTGTCAACAATCGTAACGCCATCAAGTGCTACCGATAAAACTGTAACTTGGACTGTAAGCGATGCAACTATTGCTTCCATAAGTAATACCGGCTTGGTTACTGCAAATAAAGTAGGTTCGGTTACAATAACTGCCACAGCCAAAGACGGTTCTGATGTTTTCGGTCAACTACAGATTGCAGTTGGTTCAGGGGCGCAAAGTATAAATTTATTGCAAAATAGCGATTTTGAGACCCAAGGAGCTTGGACGGTAACACAATGCGATGTGAATGGAACAATCAACGCAACATTTGGAACAACCGGAACAGGACCTCAGGCTGGGGCGGCTAAATTTTTGGAACTTAAGTTCCCGGCAGCGGGAACTTCTTCGCAGGTATTTGTGTACCAGAAAGTTGTAATCAAAAGAGGTCATACCTACAAATTTTCGGCCGCAATGAAAGATGTATCTACATCATTAGCTGATGATTGGATTGGAATTGCATGGACAGATAAAAAACCGGTAGTCGATCAGGATATTGCAGAAACTGCAATTGCTACCTTCGGGTCATGGCAAACCTGCAATGGCAAAGGGTTTGATGGACTTGTTGAAACATCATGCGCTGCGCCAAGTCAGTATTTTAAAATTCCCACAACCCTTAGTTCGGATACCATTTATTTTGGTATAAATGTTGGGACTTATGGAGCTACAAGTAATATCGATTTGTATTTTGACAATGTAACCCTGACCGATTCGGTTGGTACAACTTCTGCAACTTTGAATCCAAAATCTTTCTCATTGAAAGTATATCCTAATCCGGCCAACAATGGAACTGTTGATTTAAAATATGAAAATTCATCTAATTTAACTAGTTACTCCTTGGCTGATATTTTGGGTAGAGTAAAACTTAAGGGCTCTTTTATGAATCAAATCACCCTAGATTTGAGGAATTGCAAACAAGGGATTTATCTAGTTAAAGTTGAAAATGATGGTAAATCGGAAGTACGTAAATTACTGTTGAATTGACTCAATCGAAGCGAAAGTAGCAGACCATCAAATATGTTTGGCTCATATAACTGACATATTTGTTGGAATTGGATACCGCAAACATGGTCTTCGAAGCTAACAGAATTGATAAGAGAGGCTATATATGCTCGGTCATAATTCAATTGAACAAACTATATGACCGAGCGTAATATAACTGATTATTTTATTCAATGGCAAAATAAACTATTCCAAATGATATTATAGTAGTGTATGTGAAACATAACGACCTTTAAATGTCAAATAAATTTAGTCTTTTTGCAGTAAAGTTCTGAGCATGGTTCGGGAGCAATTTTGAAAACGAACAATACCATAAGTGTGTTAGCCAAAAACAATAATATATTTAATAAAAATCACAAATGAAAAGATCCATATCTTTAGCGATAATTTTATTCGTCACAGCTACAGTCTGGGCGCAAAAATACCCTTTCCAGAATCCCAAGTTAAGTTCTGAAGAACGTTCAAAGGACTTAATATCCCACTTGACCGTAAGCGAAAAGGCAACGTTGATGTGTGACCAATCCGAAGCTATTTCGCGGTTGGGAATCAAAAAATTCAACTGGTGGAGCGAAGCCCTGCATGGCGTGGCTCAAAGCAGCGGTGTGACTGTTCTTCCAGAGCCAATCGGGATGGCGGCATCGTTCGACGATAAATTGCTTTATCAAGCATTTAATGCCGTTTCGGATGAATTCCGTGCCAAATATAACGATGCCCAAAAGAAAGGTCAGGAAAACCGTATGTTTCTGAGCCTTTCGGTTTGGACACCCAATGTAAATATATTCCGCGATCCTCGTTGGGGACGTGGGCAGGAAACGTATGGCGAAGACCCGTATTTATCCTCGCTTATGGGTATTTCGGTTGTAAATGGACTCCAAGGACCTTCCGATACAAAATATAAAAAACTGCTGGCATGTGCCAAACACTTTGCGGTCCACTCCGGTCCGGAATGGAGTCGGCATACGCTCAACCTCAATAACGTAAATCCACGCGATTTATGGGAAACCTACCTGCCGGCTTTCAAATCGCTGGTTCAAAAAGCCGATGTGCGTGAAGTGATGTGTGCTTACCAGCGGTTGGACGATGAACCCTGCTGTGGAAGTAACCGTTTGCTTCAGAAAATTCTACGTGACGATTGGGGATTCAAATACCTCGTTGTTTCCGATTGCGGAGCCATTGCCGATTTTTATTCAAATCATAAAGTATCATCCGACGATACTCATGCCGCTGCCAAAGGCGTTCTGGCCGGGACGGATGTGGAATGCGGGTTTGGTTACGCATTCGGAAAATTGCCCCAAGCCATAGAAAAGGGATTAGTCAGCGAAGATGAAATAAATAAACATTTACAGCGTGTTTTGGTTGGTCGTTTTGATTTAGGAGAAATGGATAACGATTCGTTGGTTTCTTGGTCGAAAATTCCGATGTCAGTAGTAAATTCCGAAGAACATCAGAAACTGGCACTTCGAATGGCACAGGAAAGTATGACTTTGCTGCAAAACAATGGCAATGTTTTACCCTTATCCAAATCAGAAAAGAAGATTGCAATAATCGGACCTAATGCTGATGAAAAGTCCATGTTGTGGGGTAATTACAATGGTTATCCGGCAAATACCACTACAGTTTTGGACGGGATAAAATCCAAACTCTCAGCCGATAAGATATTTTATGAAAAAGGTTGCGACCTTACCGAGGATATGATCACCGAAAGTATTTTTGGAAAATCTTCGTTTGATGGTAAAACAGGGATTAAGGCGACTTATTGGAACAACAAGGAGTTTCAGGGGACTGCAGTAGCCAATAAGCAAATTGTTAACCCTATACAACTAACTACGGCAGGCCAGCATCAGTTTGCCTCTGGTGTGAACCTTAAAGGATTCTCCGGCAAATACGAAACTGCATATAAAGCTTCACAATCCGAAGAGTTGGTCTTCAAACTGGAATATGCCGGAAAATGCCAGATACTTGTAAACCGCGATACATTGCTAAATAAGGATTCGTATCAGGCTGTTCCTTCCCGGATTCCATTCAAAGTGGAGGCAGGAAAAGAATATAAAATTGAAATCAGTTTTTCTGCGGTTTTTGACTGGGCAGATGCCAGTTTAAAACTTAATATTGGCAGAGAAATACCTGTTAATTATGATGAACAAATAGCCAAACTGAAAGGAATAGATGTGGTAGTTTTTGTTGGAGGAATTTCTCCTAAACTGGAAGGAGAAGAAATGCCTATCAACATTCCCGGATTTAAAGGTGGAGACCGCACCAATATCGACCTTCCGACTTCGCAACGCAAATATCTACAGGCATTGAAAAAAGCTGGCAAAAAGATTGTGTTTGTAAACTGTTCCGGTTCTGCTATTGCTTTGACTCCTGAAACCGAAAGTTGCGATGCCATCCTTCAGGCTTGGTATGGTGGACAATCCGGCGGACAGGCTGTAGCCGATGTCTTGTTTGGTGATTATAATCCTTCAGGTAAACTGCCTATAACGTTCTACAAAAATTCTAATCAACTGGGAGATTTTGAAGATTATTCAATGAAAAACCGTACTTACCGGTTTATGGACGATGCGCTGTTTCCATTTGGTTATGGTTTGAGTTATACTACTTTCAAAATTGGCGAAGCCCGGTTTAGTAAAACAGCTATTGCTGCAAATGAAACTATTCAGTTGACCGTGCCTGTAACCAATGCCGGCAAGCGTGATGGTGTTGAAGTAGTGCAGGTTTATATCCGCAAAGTAAACGACATTGACGGCCCGTTAAAAACGCTGCGAGGATTTAAACGTGTGGAAATTCCAGTAGGTAAAACCCAACAAGTTGCCATTGAACTGAACCCTTATTCTTTTGAATTTTTCGATTGGAGTCAGCGGAAGATGTTGGTGACTCCCGGAGAATATGAGGTTTATTATGGAAATAGTTCAGATGTGAAAGATCTGAAAAGTGCGAAAATAACAATTCGATAGCTGAAAAATAATAATTTTAAAATGCGTATAACATAAAAAAAAGTTATAGGAAATTTTTATTCTAGCTGGCATTTCACCAAAGGCTAAATCGAGTAATAACTCTAAAGAAATATTATAAACAAAATATTCATAAATCAAAATGAAAAACACAATGAGTAACAGATTACTACTATGTACTAAATTTCAGGCTAAAATTGTCAATCGTCAGTTTTTAGTTGTATTATTGGGTCTTTTCCTTTTTACAACAGGTTTGAAGGCACAGGGAGAATCCATTCAGGTTGGAACGACAACACGGCAAATGATTGTTTATGCACCAGCAGGCATTCAACAAAACAGCCCCCTTGTAATTTCCATGCATGGGATGAATCAAACCATGACCGATCAAAAAAATCAAACGCAATTTCAGTCGGTTGCAGCAACCAATAACTTTGTCCTTGTTTTTCCGCAATCTATCGGCTCTCAGTGGCAGTTATATGGAACAGCTGATACTGATTTTATTCTGGCTATTATTGATGAAATGTATAAACGTTACGGAATTGATCGTGACCGTGTCTACCTTTCAGGATTTTCAATGGGTGGTATGATGACTTATTATGCTGCAAACGTGATAGCTGATAAAATTGCGGCATTTGCACCGGTCAGTGGCTATCTTATGAGTGGACCTAATACCAATAGTTCACGGCCAATTCCAATAATCCATGTACATGGGATGGACGATGGCTATGTAACCTACAGCAATGTACAAAGCCATATAGATGCTTGGGTTAAAAGAAATGGTTGCCCAACAACGCCTGTGCTTACGAAACCATACCCTGCAAATGTATCTACGTCATTATCTTCAAAGAAATATTATGGAACAGGAAAAGAAGGTGTTGAGGTTGTATTTATAAGTGTTGCAGGTGTAGGGCACTGGTATTCTGATAATAACTGGAGTGCCGATGGAATATTCACCAGTCAGGAAATTTGGAACTTTTGCAAGAAATATTCTTTAAAAGACGGTGTTCCTGAATTCGTAAGTGCTTCGGTAACCGACAATAACACAAAGCAGATACAGGCGGTTCTGAATAAGTCAGTTGTGAAAGTAAATCGTTACACCGGCTTCACTGTAAAAATTGACGGCAATGCTGTAACCGTTGACAGCGTTGTTTTATGCGACACCAATAAAGTAGCAATCAACATAAGCCAAAGTATATTGAAAGACAATGCCATTACACTGTCTTACAGTAATGGAAATGTAGTCTCTACCAGTCTTGGAAAAAATATGCTAAACGTTACCGATAAATTGGTCGACAATATGCTTAAAGGAGCTTCTCCACAAATAATTGAGGTTACAACCAATGTAAACGGTAATGCACTTTTAGTGAAGTTTAATAAGAAAATGCAGTTACCTTCTGATGTTTCTGCTTTGGCTCTAAATGCACAATACAACGGGCAAATAAGTATCTCGGTTCAACAAGGTCCATTTTTCAATAATGATTCCACCACATTGTCATTTCCGTTGGGGAATCCGGTTTATCGGGATTATACGCTTTCGCTCACTTATTCTGGCAACAACATTATATCAGCAGATAATGGTTTGATGAAAACGGTTACTGATTTCCCCGTAACGAATAATTCAAATGGTCTGCCAGTGCATGTTAATTCTGGAAAAATTGGTGCCGATGGCATCATACTTTCATTAGTGTTTTCCAAAGCAATGGCACTAACATCTGCTCAATCAGGATATTTCACTCTAGCTTTAAACGGAAAAAGTGTTACATCTTCCGGCTATTCTGTGTCTAACAGTACCATTCAGCTTACATTATCGAAATGTGTGCATTATGGCGATTCGCTTAAAGTAAGCTACATACCAAAAGGTATAACGGCAGCCGATAAAGGGTTATTGGATGGGTTCAGCAACCTTGCCATTGCCAATCAGGCAAGCGCACCGGTATGGAAAGCAATACCCGCCAAAATCGAAGCCGAAAATTTCACCTTTAAATCGGGAATGCAAGCAGAAACAACCACTGATGTTGGCGGTGGACAGAATTTAGGGTATATAGGTGACGGAAATTGGGCAGAATATGCCATAGAAAACGACACGTCTAATACAGAATATCAAATTTCATTCCGTCTTGCAGCAACAAGTCTCGGTGGTCTGATTAATTTTTATATTGACGATAAAAGTGCGGGTAGCGTTTCTGCGCCAAATACCGGTGATTGGCAGATTTACCAATCTGTTGTTACTAATATTAACATGAGTCTAGGTAAACATTATTTAAAAGTCGTTGCGACAAAATCCGGATTCAACTTTAACTACATGGATATTCAAGAAATCAAAACAGGTATCAGTAATATAACTGATGAGAAAGTAACTATTTATCCAAACCCAGTTTCTAACGAATTGGTCATAAACTCTGCAGATTTTCAGCATAATAAAATCGAGATTCTCGATGTGATGGGTAAAATGGTAAGCAGCAGGGTAACAGCAGGAGAACCTGTTTTGCACCTCCCTGTTCATTTATCTAACGGAATGTACTTTGTGAAAATAAGCAATGAAACGCAATATCAACTTAAGAAATTTATGGTAACCAATAACCAAAATTGATATTTATATATGCAATCTAAACAGAAATTTGTGAGATTTTTGTGCCTCTTTTTTTTATTGTCGATAATCCATATTGATGGAAACGCTCAAAATTCACAACAGGTCAACACATCAAAAAGAGCCAGAGATAATTTTGATTCTTCTTGGCTATTCCACAAAGGCGACATTGCTATTAAGCGTGCAGTGAAAGCCGGCGGCTATGGAGGCTTAACCGATGTGAATGTGAAAGTTGAAACAAATAAAGAAGCCGTCGTTGCTTATACCGATGTCGATAAAGCTGCTACCTTCAAACCCGAAGATTGGAAGGAAGTAAATCTTCCGCACGATTGGTGTGTGGAGGGAACTTTCGTGAACGATAACTCAATTGGAAGCGCACCTGCTGTTAGCGGGTATTTGCCCGGTGGAGTAGGCTTTTACAGAAAAGAATTTATAATACCGGAAAGTGATAAAGGGAAGAAAATATCTATCGAATTTGACGGAATTTTCAGAAATAGTACCGTTTGGGTTAATGGTCAGCTCATGGGGAATCACCAAAGCGGCTATACACCTTCAAACTATGATTTGACTGACGTTTTGCGTTACGGCAACGAAGGCAAAAACGTTATTCTTGTAAAGGTGGATGCAACCGAATACGAAGGTTGGTGGTACGAAGGTGCAGGCATTTACCGACATGTTTGGCTCAATAAAACCGACAGACTCCATGTTGACCGTTTTGGGACTTATGTTACAACACCTTCAATTTCAATTGATGAAGCTTTAGTAAGCATAAAAACTACACTTAAGAACGAGTATAAAGTGGCTAAGAATGTTACACTTGTTTCGAAAATCGTTGATAAAAAAGGAGTAGTACTTGACACAAAAACAACATCTCAGGCAATTGAGCCTTTTAGTTCAACAGAAATAGCACAAAAAGGAGCTATTCAAAAACCATTGTTATGGTCGCCTGAAACGCCGAATCTTTACAAAGTCCTGACTGAAGTCTCTGAAAACGGAAATGTCATCGATACGTATGAAACCACTTTTGGTGTTAGGACAATTGAGTTCAACCGCAACGGATTCTTTCTCAACGGCAAACTATATCCGGTGAAAGGTACCTGCAACCATCAGGATTTCGCGGGTATAGGGGTAGCACTACCCAATAAAATAAACTTGTATAAACTAAAACTGCTTAAAGAAATGGGAAGCAACGGTTACCGTTGTTCACATAATCCTCCTACACCTGAATTGCTTGATATGTGCGACAGCATTGGACTGCTTGTGTTGGACGAAAACCGTATGTTGTCGAGTAGCGAAGATGGGATTAAAGATTTGAAAACCATGTTGTACCGGGATCGTAACCATCCATCCATTTTTATGTGGAGCATGGAAAATGAAGAATGGATTCAAGGCACGGTTATGGGTGCAAGGATACTCGAAACTTTGGTGGAGACTACTCACCAAATTGATCCAACCCGGAAGGTGACCGCCGCCATGAATCACGGTCGCAACGATGGTGGTTATAGCGATGTGCTGGATATAGTGGGTTATAATTACGGCGATAAAAAATTGGCGTATGTAAAAGACCATGTAAAATATCCTAACCGAATTGAGTTTTGTACCGAAACAACCAGTTTCATTTCAACACGTGGTGAATATCAAAATGAATGGGGAAAAGGATATGTTTCAAATCTCGGATTATGGCAACCCGAATGGGGACCACTACCCGGCGAAGATTGGGCTGATAACGTAAAATATCCGTACCTTGGAGGACTTTTTGTTTGGACAGGCTTCGATTACCGTGGTGAGCCTACTCCATATCAATGGCCGTGTGTCACCTCTCATTTCGGATTTATGGATATATGCGGTTTCCCCAAAGACGGGTATTATGCATACAAAGCAGCTTGGACAAACGAACCGGTGGTGCATATTTTCCCGCATTGGAACTGGCCGGGGAAAGAAGGCGATAGCATTAAAGTGCATTGCTACACCAATTGTGATGAAGTAGAGCTGCTCCTCAACGGCAAAAGCATAGGAAAGCAAAAAGCAGTTCCTTACACTAAACTGATTTGGTCTTTGATATATAAACCCGGAAAACTTGAAGCCCGTGGCTACAAAGCCGGAAAACTGGTAACCAAAGATATTGTGGAAACAACTACTGCTCCTGCACAGGTTGCTTTATATAGCGATGTAAATACCCTCAAAGCCGATGGCTGCGATGTGGCTGTTATCAAGATTGCTATTAAAGATGCCAAAGGTAGAGTTGTTCCAACTGCTAATAACTTAGTGAAGTTCTCAATTGAAGGACCGGGTCGAATAATCGGAACTGGAAACGGAAATCCAAGCAGCCACGAACCGGATAAAGCCAGTCAGCGTATGGCTTTCAACGGGTATTGCATGGTTTTGGTACAGTCGGACAGACAAGTAGGAGAAATTCGCCTTAAAGCAGTTTCAGACAAGCTGAAGGGAGCGGAAGTGATTGTTCATGTTAAATAGGATGTTGCAGTTTTAGAAAATATATTTAGCCTAAAACTCTACAATATAAGGTTCAGCGGGGCATGGGCGGAAGTCCATCTCCGCTGTATATCAGGCTCGGATGATTAAGGTGGCCTAAAAATAAATGGTGGTTGGTAGAGCAATCACCTTTATGATTTAGTCTAAGGAGTAGAAATTATAATATTGTAAAAAAAGGAATTATGTTAATAAGCGTGAGAGTATTGGCGGTGATTTTGTTTGTTTTAGTTGGTGGAAATCTTTTCAGCCAAAACAAAATTATTAGCCTTTGGGAGGGTAAAGTACCTGGAGGAATCCCAAATTTGAGTTACAAGGAAACGGTTGATTCTGTAAGCTGGATTAAAGTAAGGTTTGTAACCAATCCTACACTTGAAGTGTATCCGGCGCCGGCAGAAAAAAATACAGGCACTGCTGTGGTAATTTGTCCCGGCGGAGGTTATTACGGGTTATCATTCATCGGAGAAGGTTCGCAGATTGCCAAATGGTTGAACACTCTTGGCGTTAATGCCTTTGTATTAAAATATCGTTTGCCCGATGATGTGATAATGAAAAACAAGACCATAGGCCCGATGCAGGATGGGCAACGGGCTATGCGAATTGTGCGCAGCCGTGCCAAAGAGTGGGGCATCAATCCTCATAAGATCGGGATAATTGGCTTTTCGGCTGGAGGGCATTTGGCTTCTACCATTTCCACACATTTCCACGAGAAGGTATATGAGTCTTCGGATACCACCAGTGCACGTCCCGATTTTTCGCTGCTAATTTATCCGGTGATTTCTATGGATTCTACAATAACCCACATGGGATCTCGACAAAGTCTATTGGGCAACAACCCAACCCCGGAATTAGTAAAACATTTCTCGAATGAACTTCAGGTAACCGCCAAAACCCCGCCTGCATTCATGGTTCACTCTATTGACGATGGGTTAGTACCGGTACAAAACAGTATTAGATATGCATTGGCAATGCATGAGCATGGCGTCACTTGCGAATTACATATTTATGAGTATGGCGGACACGGATACGGTTTGGCTCTATGGGGCGGAACCCATTCGGCTTGGCCCGAAGCTTGTCGTAAATGGCTTGAAGAAAACGGTTTTTTAATGAATAGCAAAAAATAATTATTGCAGATAATGCTTTTTATAACCTTTCAGAATGACAGCGGCAGTTAAAATTAAACAACAAATAATGAAGTTGAATGTCGCGCAGTCGTTGGTCATTGAACGGATTGATATAACAACCAATAAATAAAATGAACAAGTACGTAATACAAATTCTATTGGCTTTACTTCTTGTAAATACAGGTCTTTTTGCACAGCCTGTGACCGAAATCAATCAGGATCTGCTAAGCAAGCCCTGGACTGCAAAATGGATTTCATATCCGGATAATTCAAATACGGATTATGGAGTCTATCTATTCAGAAAAGAAATCTCAATTAATTCAAAGCCCGACAAGTTTATTATACATGTGTCGGCAGACAATCGCTACAAGCTATATATCAATCGTGTATACGTTTGTAACGGCCCTGCCAGAAGTTATTTATTCAAATGGAATTTTGAGAGTATAGATATTTCGTCTTATCTTCATACTGGCAAAAATATTATTTCTGCCATAGTCTGGAATTTCGGATGGCAGCGTCCTTTATCCCAAATGTCTGGGCAAACAGGGTTTATAATTCAGGGAAATACGAAGGAAGAGAATATCATTAACTCAGATAATAGTTGGCTCGTTTTTAAAAATGCGGCGTACAAGCCTCTTTCGGAAAACATAAATCAATATTATGCAGCCGGACCAGGCGAGGAGTTCAATTGTGAAAAGTACCCCTGGGCCTGGATGGATAATGATTTTAATGCAGCTGGGTGGAAACAAGCTCAGGTGGTGGAAACAGGGAATCCTGTTGGTTGTGTGGGAGAATGGGGAGGCCCTTCAATCCATTTACTTTCACAAAGAGAGATACCTTTAATGGAAGAAAAAGAACAGCGATTTTTTAAAATTCGCCGTTCTGATATTACCAACATTCCGGCAGGGTTTCTGATGGGCAAAACACCAATCACTATTTCAGCAAATTCGAAAGTAAAATTACTTATTGACCAAAATGTATTAACAACAGCATACCCTGTACTAAATTTCTCGAAAGGAAGAGATAGCAAAATAAAACTTACTTATGCAGAAAGCTTGTTTGATAGTATTGGAAATAAGGGAAACCGGAACGACATTGAAAATAAGCATATAATTGGTAACTCTGATGTTATCATTTGCGACGGTGCAAACAATCGGATATTCCAAACATTGTGGTGGTGGACTTTCAGATATATTGAAATGGAAATTGAAACAAAAGATGAACCGCTTGTTTTGAATGATTTCTATAGCATTTTTTCAGCATATCCTTTAGCAGAAAAGGCATCGTTTAGTTGTGATAATTCTCAGCTAAAGGATATCTGGAATGTTGGTTGGCGAACCCAACGCTTATGTGCGAACGAAACTTTCTTTGATTGCCCATACTACGAGCAACTTCAATACATTGGAGATGCCCGGATTCAGGCATTAGTTTCGACCTATGTTTCTGGAGATTCCCGCTTGACAAAAAATGCAATATCTGTTTTGCACGAGTCGCAATTGCCAATGGGGATAACACAAAGCCGGTTCCCAAGTAACCAAGTCCAAATTATTCCAACCTTTTCGCTGGTTTGGGTTACAATGGTCTATGATTATTGGATGCTAAATGATGATTCTACTTTTGTAAAATCGATGATTCCCGGTATGCAGGAAACACTCAACTGGTTTAGAGACCGCATTGACTCAAGTGGTATGTTAGGCCCTGTTGAATGGTGGGATTTTGTAGATTGGGTTAATGCAAAAGGATGGGATAATGGTAATCCGCCTGCTGCCCATACCGGTAATTCGTCTATACTCAGCTTGCAATATGTTTACACATTGGAAAAAGCGGCAGATGTTTTCGATGGATACAACATGCATGATATGGCTGTTGAATATAGGAGTTTGGCGGATAAAATTAAAAAAGCTGTTTTTGAAAAATGTTTCAATCCGGTTAAAGGATTGATTGCCGATTCTCCTGAAAAGAATACTTTTAGTCAACATGCTAATATTTTGGCCATTTTAACTAATACATTTCCGAAAACAACAGATAAAGCTAAAATAGTTAGTGCCATTCTTAACGACAAAGATTTGGCACAATGCACCTTATATTTCAAATTTTACTTGTTCGAAGCACTACTGAAAGCCGGGCAGGCCGACCAATTTACAGCAGCATTAACTCCATGGAGAAAAATGGTGGATACCGGTTTGTCTACTTTTGCCGAGACTCCCGATCCTACACGTTCTGATTGTCATGGATGGAGTGCCTCGCCGGTTTATTACTTTTTATCTTTGGTAAGTGGCATTAAACCAAATACTCCAGGCTTTAAATCCGTAAGGATAGAACCTTATTTCGGGAATTTGAAAAATATTGATGCAATCATGCCCCATAAGCTTGGTACAATTCATGTTAAGTTGCAAAAAGACAAGGAAAATCGTGTTAGTGGTGAAATTATTTTATCAACTCATTTAGGCGGGGTTTTCATTTGGAATGGCGTTCAGAGGCAACTAAAAGAAGGTATAAATAAGATTGATATTATAAATTAAGTATGTCTAAGTCAACTAATGTGGTAATAAAACTCCTATTGGGAATCCTATTTTCCTCAATGAATTTTCTTTATGCCCAAAGTCTTCCCGATTGGGAAAACCCCGATGTTAATGGTATTAATAAAGAAAAACCACACGCGTATGGTTTTCTGGCATCCGAAAAGGCAAGCAACCTCACGGTTCAATCGCTTAACGGTATCTGGAAGTTCAAATGGTCACCCGATCCCCAATCACGGCCAATGGATTTTTATAAGGAGAATTATTCTACAGAAAATTGTGACGACATTCTGGTTCCGGGAAATTGGGAACTTCAGGGATTTGGAACACCGATTTATACCAATTTTACCTATCCGTTCAAGCGCGATCCTCCAAAAGTTACAAGTGAACCGGAAAAATCTTATACAAGCTTTCTTCAGCGAGATCCGGTGGGTAGTTATATTACAAGCTTTAGTATTCCTGAAAACTGGAACAATAAACAAGTATTCATAAACTTCGGTGGAGTGCAATCTGCCATGTATGTTTGGGTAAATGGCAAAAAAGTCGGCTATAGCGAGAACTCCATGTCACCTGCCGAGTTCGATATAACAAATTTCATCCGTAAAGGTGAAAATAAACTGGCTGTTGAAGTGTATAAATGGTGCGACGGAAGCTATCTCGAAGATCAGGATATGTGGCGTTTAAGTGGAATATTCAGAGATGTGGATCTTATAGCCCGTCCCAAAACCTATATCAGCGACTTTTTTGTGAAAGCTGTGCCGGATAATTCGTTTGACAACGCTAATCTTTCTATAGACCTGAATATCGATAACCGCTCAACCCAAAATACTCACGGATTGCACGTGGATGCTGAAGTTTCAGGATTTTCTGCACAAGGCGATAGGATCGATTTCTCATTTACAGGGAAAGTTCCTGTGGTTCAAAAATCAAAACAAGCATCGCTCGAATTGAAATCATTGATAAAACAGCCCAGACTTTGGTCTGCCGAAACACCGGATTTATATCATCTTACCTTAAAACTCAAAGACAGTAAGAATGAGATTGTTGATAAGGCTGAATGTTATTTTGGAGTTCGTAAAATCGAAGTTCGGGGCGATGTATTTTACATCAATGGCAAAGCCGTAAAACTCAAAGGAGTGAACCGCCACGAGCAACATCCGCGTACAGGTAAACATGTGAGTCGGAATACGATGATCCGCGATCTAGAATTGATGAAGCAGGCCAATATCAACATGATACGTACCTGCCATTATCCTGATGATCCCTTGTTTTATGAACTTTGTGACCAATATGGTTTTTATGTAATGGACGAAGCAAATCAGGAGTCGCATGGTTTTGGCATTGGAAATAAGGAGATTGGCGATAACCCTGTATGGAAAAAATCGCACGTGGAAAGGGCTGTTTCATTGGTACAGCGTGATAAGAACCACGCCTGTGTTATTTTCTGGTCGATGGGAAATGAAGGTGGTAGCGGACAAAACCTAATAGCAATGGATGATACCGTGAAGAAACTTGATCCAAGTCGATTGGTCTATTCTGATACAGAGCGTAGTATTTCAGCTATTTACGATGATGGTTACCTGCATCCAGCCGATTTGAAAAAGTTAGGGGAAACCATAAAAGACAAACCGGTCTTTATGCGTGAGTATCTTCATGTGATGGGTAATTCGGGTGGAAATCTTCAGGAATACTGGGATGTAATTTATGCGGATTCAAGCCTTACTGGAGCAGCTATTTGGGAATGGGTAGATCAGGGTTTGGCAAAGAAAAAGGATGGTTCACAGCTGAAACTCACTGAACATCCTGATGATTATCAACTGAAGGACAATGAATTTTGGGCTTACGGTGGCGATTTTGGTGATCAACCAAACAATGGGAATTTCTGCATCAAAGGGTTGGTTTCCTCCGACAGAAAGCCATATCCTCACTATTATGAGGTTCAGAAGGTTTATCAACCTATTGTGTTTAAACTATTAAATAATAAGGACATAACAATAGGAGTTACAAATCATTTTGATTTCCAGACGCTTTGCAACTTCGATTTTGAATACGAATATACGTCTAACGGCAAGTCGATACAAAAGGGCAAGTTCTGTTGCGATACCATTTTGCCGGGGACAACTTCAAGCATAGTACTTCCTTCGCCACAAGCGGTTGATACGACTTCCGCCGAAATATGTCTGAATATTTATGCTAGACTCAAAACTGCAACCTTATGGGCAGAAGAGGGCTTTTGTATTGCCCGTGAGCAGTTTGTTGTTAAACCATATGCGTGGACAAAAGTATTGCCAGTCGAGAAACAGGTAATTGTAACAGAATCATCTGCACAAATTGAACTAAAAACGGAAAAAATGACCTTTATCCTCGATCGGAAAAATGGTTCATTGGTCAGTTGGGAAGTTAACCAGCAAGAATTGCTGAAAGGCAAGCTCGAACCCTATTTCTGGAAAACGCCGAACGACAATCAAAAGCATAGTGGGTATACGGAAGAATTGGGCAAATGGAAGAAAGCAGCAGAAAACAGGGTGGTTAAGAACGTTGCTATATCCAGACAAGACAATATCGTATCCGTTAAGTTTGATATGAGTTTACCAACCATTGGTGCAAACTATACGCTGGATTACCAATTAAACGGTAAGGGAGAATTACAAGTCGAAGCGACATATACACCTCTGTGCGATACCATTCCTCTGATCCCCAAATTTGGCATGAGGGTTCGTATTCCGGAAACTTATAGTACCATCGACTGGTATGGCCGTGGCCCTTATGAAAATTACTCCGACCGCAAAACAGCTTCTTTGATTGGCTTATACAATTCCTCATTAAAGAATTTTATTACCAATTATCCAGCGCCACAAGATAATGCAAATCGCTGCGATGTCCGTTGGTTTTCTTTAAGCACCCCAAATGATAATACTCTTAAAATAACTGGTTTGCAGCCACTAAATTTTCGAGCATGGCCTTATACAGAGGATGATTTGGAAAACACACGGCACGACTACCAGCTTCCAAAGCGTGATTTTATTAACCTGAATATTGATTTGAATATTCACGGGGTTGGTGGCGATGATACCTGGGGCTCTAAAACAATGGAAAAATATACCAATCCCGGGAATAAGCCATATCACTTTGGTTTTATTATGGAATATATTGGGAAGCAGTAGCTTATTCAAAAATGAATCATAAAGCAAATTCAAATAATCAATAATAATTTAATCATTACATTATGAAAATACAAAAAAATCATGCAAGAATATTCTGGTTAATAGGATTATTCCTATTAACCACAAATACATTTTCAGCAAATCCGAATTTTTACATATTCCTTTGCTTTGGACAATCGAATATGGAAGGTCAGGGAGCAATTGAAACACAAGACAGAACTGTAGATAGTCGTTTTAAGGTTCTTCAATCGCTGGATTGTTCAGATACTGGCAGAAAGTCGGGTACGTGGTATACAGCTGTCCCTCCGTTATGTCAATGCGCCACGGGCTTATCACCTACCGACTATTTTGGAAGAACCATGGTTGCTAAACTTCCTGACAGTATTACGGTTGGTGTAATTAATGTTGCTGTTGGCGGCTGTGACATCAGGCTATTTGATAAATATCTTTATCAGAATTATGATTCAACTTTTCTTGATGAATGGTATTTATCCAAAGTAAGAATGTACGACTGGAATCCACGTAAACATCTTATCGATCTGGCTAAATTGGCACAAAAAGATGGCGTTATTAAAGGCATCCTTTTACATCAGGGCGAAGCAAATACAGGTGATACAAATTGGCCATCGTATGTAAAAAAAGTTTACAATGATTTGTTAACTGATCTTTCGTTAAAGGCTGATTCAGTCCCACTTTTATCCGGAGAAGTTGTGTATACCGGTGTTTATTCAGCTATGAATCCCATTATCAGACAACTTCCTAATACTGTTCCTACAGCACATGTCATTTCTGCAGCCGGATTGGACGGGGATTGGGCCCATTTTAGCTCAGCAGGATATAGAACACTTGGAATGAGATACGCAGCAGCAATGCTTCCTTTATTGGGTAGTAAAGCAAAAGTCCTTGAACCGGAGGCTTATAATTTTGAAGCTGAATGTTCAACTGTTGGCAGCAATTGGAATGAAATTCACGATGTGAGTGCATCAAATAATAACTATCTAACAATTAAGTCTGGATTAAATAATACTACCGAAGCACCTACAGATAGCGCAAATGTTATTTATTTCGATTTTACAGCAAAATCTGACACAACTTTTTTTGTGTACGCTCGATTGAATTGTCCAACAACTAATAAGGATTCATACTGGGTAAAAATGGACAATGGACCGTTTGAGTACGTTGATAATTTAACTACAAGTGTGTGGAAATGGCTAAAGTTGAAAAGTTATAATCTGAAAGCTGGCAACCATACTTTTGCGATTGCCAATGGCGAAGAAGGGGCTAAACTTGATAAAATATGCATTTTAAATAATGACATTGTTCCAACCGGAATGGGCGTTCCAGCTATAAGAATTTGTAACAATACAGTGTATAAAGTACCCGGCAAAATTGAAGCAGAATTATTTTTAGACCAAAATGGTATTGTAACTGAAAATACCGGAGACACCGGTGGCGGTTTAGATATAGGATACATTGATACCAACGATTGGCTGGAATATTCCATTAATGTTGCATCAGATACTGTTTATAACGCTACTTTTCGTTGCGCTTCTCCTGGTACAGGTGGGGCTGTTTCAGTATTAATCGATGGTGTGAAAATAAGCACAGTTTCTTTCACTGGAACAGGAGCATGGCAAACGTATAAATCATTTTCGAAGGATATACCTTTAAAAGCAGGGAAACACATTTTGAGATTACTTGTAACTACAGGAGGGTTTAACTTTAATTGGTTCATGTTTGAAAAAAAAACTTTATCAGGAATTAAAGATATAAATGAAAGTGGCCTGTCTGTTTTCCCAAATCCCACAAATGGTGTATTGAATATTGAAAGTGGTGCATTCCAGTTTAACAAGATAGAAATTGTTGATTGTACGGGGAAAAGTGTATATTCAAAAAATGTTGACCCTGCAAAAAGTATCAGTTTCAACCCATGTTTACAGAAAGGAATTTATATTTTAAAGCTAAGCAATAATACGCAGACTAAAAACTTCAAAATCGTTTCGATCAAGTAAGATTATAAACCAATGAAAAGAATTTTAGAAATTATCTTTGTTATTTCAATTGCAATATTTGGCTTAAATGCCCAAACTAAAAAATTGCAGACAAAATCAAGTGCTGAACCGTATTTATTGCCACCGTTTCCTTCGGTGCCTGCAATATTACCACAAGACAGTGTTACAATGGGTGACTGGAAATCGTTTCCCGAAATGAAGTTGAATATTCCTATTGCATCCGGACCATTCGAACCAACTTGGGAATCCATAGAAAAAAATTATCCGGGTGCACCAGCATGGCTTCGCGAGGCTAAGTTTGGTATTTGGGTTCACTTTGGGCCACAAGCGGCAGGTGAAAGCGGCGACTGGTATGCCCGAAAACTTTACGTAGAAGGTACTACTGCCTATAAAAATCACCTCAAGAAATACGGTCACCCATCCGAATCAGGGTATAAGGAAGTGCTTCGCGATTGGAATCCATCAAAGCTTGACCCGGCTGCGCTTACAAAAATTTACCAAGCTGCCGGTGCCCGTTTTTTGATGATTCAAGGGGTGCATCACGATAATTACGACATGTGGAACTCAAAGTATCAACCTTGGAATTCCGTAAATATAGGTCCAAAGCGCGATATAATCGGAGAGTGGGCGAAAGCTTGTCGTGCCAATGGAATGCATTATGGAGTAACATTTCATCACGAATATACCTGGTGGTGGTGGCAAACGGCTTTTGGTAGTGATAGAAATGGCGACAAAAAGGGTGTGCCTTATGATGGAAACCTGACTCTTGCCGATGGCAAAGGTAAATGGTGGGAAGGATATGATCCACGTTTGCTTTACGGCATTAATTTGCGCGAATACAAGGGTGTAACTGCAACTGCTTACTCACCATGGTCGCCTCCACCGGCAGGCATATTCACCAATCACCTAGATTATGCAAAGTGGTATGCAACAAAGTGGGCGTTACGGATGATGGATGAGGTACAACATTACGACCCTGATTTCATTTATACCGATGGTACGGTACAAGGTCCTTTTACTGGTGATGGAACCGGAACAGGTCTAAAAGCCGATGCCATGCAAACGGTTATTGCCGATTATTATAACCGTACGCTCAAAAAACGTGGTGAGGTGAGTACTTTCAGCATTGTGAAATTCCGGGAAAAAACCAATGGCACAGTAAACACCGAGGAATTTGGCGTTCCGGCTGACATCAAAACCAATCAGCCATGGATTGCAGAAATTGCAGTTGGTGACTGGTTTTATGCACCGGGCTTTACCTACGATTCGGGAATGATGATTCGCTACATTATCGAAGCTATTGCTCGTGATGGTAATGCAGCTATATGTATTTCCATTTTGCCTGATGGCTCGTTAGACGAAGGCAGTATGAAAATGTTGAAAGAAGTTGGTGTTTGGATGAAGTGTAACGGAGAAGCTGTTTACGGAAGCCATGCATGGATTATTCCAAGTGAAGGCGAACAAGTCAACGGCAAGTTGAAAATGCTTCCAGGTGGTGCGTTGAGTCGCAGACATGCAGAATTCAAGTTCAATGCTCAGGATATTCGTTTTACGGTTGGTAAGAATGGCGCGTTCTACGCATTTTGTATGAACGTACCTGCTCCGGGAACTCAATTGAAAATCAAATCGCTGGGTACAGATGCGAAGAAATTCAACAAGCCGATTAAAGACGTGAAATTGCTTGGATATAATGGCAAATTGCAATGGAAATTGGAAGCCGATGGACTTGCTATTACTTGTCCGGCGAAAATGCCTTTTGCAACGTCAATCGTGTTTAAGGTGGAATAAAAACCGAAGGATTTTGTTTGAAAATTGCTTAGAAATATAAATGTAACAAAATGAACAGCTTAAAATCACACAAGAAATTTTATTTTGCAAAACAAATAGTATTCGTTTTCATACTAGTTGCAAGCTCATTTTCAGCCTATGCGCAAAATGGCATTGAAAGAAAACAGTTATTTGACTATGACTGGAAATTCTATTTAGGTGATACTTCTGATGCAAAAGCTAACGATTTCAAAGATGATAGCTGGCGTAAACTCGATTTGCCTCACGATTGGAGCATTGAAGGAAAAGTAAATCCTAAAAATCCGACAAAAGGTGCAGGAGGATATTTCCCTACAGGGATAGGCTGGTATCGGAAAACCTTTCAGGCACCCGATGCGTGGAAAACTGAGAAAATAGCTATTTATTTTGAGGGTGTTTATATGAATTCCGAAGTCTTTATCAACGGAAAATCACTAGGTATTCATCCGTATGGTTACACATCGTTCAGTTACGACCTTACACCTTATCTGAATTTCGGAAAACAAAACGTAATTGCTGTGCGGGTCGACAATTCGCAACAGGTAAACAGTCGTTGGTACAGTGGCTCAGGTATCTATCGCCATGTTTGGATGATGGTAACCAATCCGGTACATGTAGTGCAATGGGGTGCAGCCATCACGACTCCACTAATGTCTGCCAAAAAAGCCACAGTACAGGTGAATGCGATGGCTAAAAACGAATCATCATCAGCCCAAAGCGTTGTTGTCAAAACCATGCTTTGGAATAAGAGTTCAAAAAATGTGGGAAATGGTCAGGTGCAAATTGAGATTCCTGCCAACAGTGAAAAGGAAATTACTCAAACCATACAGGTGTCAAATCCTATGCTTTGGACACCCGAAACTCCCAACTTATATCAGGCTCAGGTACAGGTGTTGAAAGACAAAAAAGTACTTGACGATACTAAAACCAACTTTGGTATCCGTTCCATAAAATATACTGCCGAAAATGGTTTTCAACTCAATGGGAAAACAGTAAAAATAAACGGCGGTTGCGTGCATCACGAAAATGGTTGCTTAGGCTCTGCTGCTTTCGACCGTGCCGAGGAACGCAAGATTGAATTGCTCAAAGCTGGTGGATTCAATGCTGTCAGGACTTCGCACAATCCACCTTCCGAAGCATTTCTTGATGCTTGCGATAAATTAGGCTTGCTGGTAATGGACGAATCTTTCGATTGCTGGAAAATCGGCAAAAATAATAACGATTATTCTAAGTATTTCAGCCAATGGTGGCAACGCGATTTGGACGCAATGTTATTGCGCGACCGCAATCATCCTTCCGTTTTCATGTGGAGCATTGGTAACGAAATACCGGAGAGAGGCGATCATTCGGCTATCGAAACCGCCCAAATGCTTGTAAATGCGATAAAAAAAATAGATGCTGACCGCCCAATTACATCAGCCATTGTGAATAATGGTAAGGATTGGTCAAAATTCGATACGCTTATGGCGGTACATGATGTTGCGGGATATAATTACAACCTGCATACTGCGCCGGATGATCATAAAAGAGTACCTTCGCGTATCATAGTACAAACAGAATCCTATCCTAAAGATGCTTTTAATAATTGGAAATTGGTGCAGGAAAACAATTGCGTTATCGGTGATTTTGTTTGGACGGCAATAGATTATCTCGGCGAAGCAGGTATTGGTCGGACTTATTATTCTGGCGAAACACCCGGCGAAAACTGGGATAACGATATGTTTCCGATTCATGCAGCTTATTGCGGTGATATTGATTTGATTGGATGGAGAAAGCCCATTTCACATTACCGGAGCATGTTGTACAATGACAACGAAAAACTCTACATGGCAGTTCGTGAACCTGAGCCTTCTCCTTTAGAAATTAAAGAAACCTGGTGGTCGGTATGGCCAACGTGGGAAAGCTGGACATGGCCGGGTTTTGAAGGCAGGAATATCGATGTGGAAGTTTATTCCAAATATCCAAAAGTAAGGCTTTATTTGAATAATAAACTTATAGGTGAAAAGGAAACTGTCCGCGATCAGCAGTTTAAAGCGACTTTTACATTGCCTTATTCAACCGGGCAGCTTAAAGCGGTTGGTGTGGAAAATGATAAGGAAATGGAATCAACCATGCTGCAAACTGCCGGCGATGCTGCGAAAATAAAACTAACAGCCGACCGAAAAGAGATACTCGCTAATGGACAGGACTTATCATACATAACTGTTGAAATAACCGACAAGGATGGAATAATCCAACCGAATGCCACCAATCGTTTGCATTTCAAAATTGATGGACCCGGTGTAATTGCTGGAGTAGATAATGCAAACATCAAAGATTGCGACCAATATGTGGGCAATACGCGTAAAGCATGGAAAGGTAAGGCATTGGTTGTGATAAAGAGTACACATCATGTCGGCGATATAAAACTAACTGTCACCTCGCCCATTTTGGCAGAAACTGCAATAAGTATCAAAACGGTTAAATTATAAATATAATAATCAATATATCAAATGAATAGAATTTTTTTATACGTAATTATTCTTACGTTTTTTTCAACAAGTATGGGCATTGCTCAGGTAATCCATGTAAAGTCTCCCAACGGGAAGATTGACATGGCTTTGGAAAGTGGAGCGAAAATATCATGGTCTGTGAAACATGAAAATACAGAAGTTATTGCTCCTTCTTCTATTTCATTAACACTCGGTGACGGGGTCGTTTTAGGAAATAATGTAAAAGTTATTAGTGCTAAAAACTCAAAAGTCAACACCTCTTTTGCCACACCCTTTTATAAAAAGGAAACGGTGACTGACGAGTATAATCAGGTTGTAGTAACCTTCAAGGGTGATTTCGGTTTGATTTTAAGAGCCTATAATGATGGTGTTGCCTATCGCTTTTTTACGAGTAAGAAGGGACAAATCGTTATTGAATCTGAGGAAGCTGATTTTAATTTCGGTAAAGATTATAAAGCCTTTATTCCTTATGTGCGGGATCTAAGGGAAAAGGATATGTATTCATCTGCTTTCGAATCCATGTATGATGAAATCCCGCTTTCTAAATTTGTAAAAGATTCACTGGCTATTTCTCCGCTTCTTATCGATTTGGGAAATGGAAAAAAGGCTGCTATCATAGAAGCCGAGTTAGAAGATTATCCCGGAATGTTCTTAACACGGAATAATCAAACGCAGCAAGGTTTGAAGGGAGCATTTGCCCATTATCCGACGGAAGAACGTATGGGCGGCTATAATAAAATGAACTTTATGGTGTCGAAAAGGGAATCTTATATCGCTAAAACAAGCGGTACCCGTAATTTCCCTTGGAGAGCAATAATAATAAGTGAAAGCGATAAAGACCTGTTGAATAATGATATGGTTCAAAAGCTTTCTGCGCCTTCACAAATTGCTGACTTAAGCTGGATAAAACCGGGCAAAGTTGCCTGGGATTGGTGGAATGACTGGAATATTTCGAAGGTTGATTTTAAGGCAGGAATTAATACGGAAACCTATAAATATTACATTGATTTTGCGTCTAAAAACCACATTGAGTATGTAGTGCTTGATGAAGGTTGGAGCGAAGATACTGATATACTGAAAATTTCACCGAGTATGAACATTCAAGAACTCGTCAGCTATGGAAAACAGAAAAATGTCGGTATTATTCTCTGGGCCTCATGGCATGCCATAAATCAGGTTTTAGATGATGCTTTCTCTCACTATTCAAAAATGGGAGTGAAGGGCTTTAAAATCGATTTCATTGATCGTGATGACCAAAAAATGGTAAAATCAATCTATAACATTGCTAAAAAGGCAGTGTCTTATAACCTTATTATTGATTACCACGGTATGTACAAGCCCACTGGTATTCAGCGAACTTACCCGAATATTGTCAATTTCGAAGGGGTTAAAGGGTTGGAAAATGCCAAATGGACACCAAATGATGATATGCCACGTTATGAGACCAGTATTCCCTTCATCAGAATGCTGGCCGGTCCTATGGATTATACACCGGGGACAATGCGTAATGCAACAAAAGCAGATTTTCGTCCAAGTAATTCCATGCCGATGAGTCAGGGAACAAGATGTCATCAATTAGGCATGTATGTTGTTTTTGAAGCGCCTCTGCAAATGATGGCTGATAGTCCTACAGCGTATATGAAAGAGCAGGAAAGCACCACTTTTATTTCTCAGATTCCTACTACTTTTGATGAAACAATTGCTCTCGACGGAAAAGTAGGAGAATACGTTGCTATAGCCAGACGGAAGGGTGATAAATGGTTTGTCGGTGGTTTAACTAACTGGTCGGCAAGAGAAATGACGATAGACCTGTCTTTCCTGGACAAAGGTACCTACTCCGCCGAAATTTTTAAAGATGGAATTAATGCGGAGAAAGATGCTACAGACTATAAACGCGAAATAGTTAAAGTTACAAGTGCCGATAAGCTAATAGTAAATATGGCTAATGGTGGTGGCTTTGCAATCATAATTAGTTTTGAAAAATAGTTTTAATATTAATCAATATATCAAAATGAAAAGAATTCTTTTATACGCAGTCATTCTTGCGTTTTTATCAACAGGTATCGGCATTGCTCAGGTAAAAGCTCCCGCCCCATGTGGCCCGACACCATCCGAAAACCAAATGAGATGGCAGGAAATGGAAAGTTACGCTTTTGTACACTTTTCACTCAACACGTACACCGACCAGTCGTGGGGATTTGGAAATGAAGATGTTAAACTGTTTAATCCAGAAAAATCGGATTGCCGCCAGTGGGCACGTATTTGCAAAGAAGCAGGTATGAAAGGAATTATCATCACTGCAAAACACCACAGCGGTTTTTGCCTTTTGCCTTCTAAATACACGGAGTATTCAGTGAAAAATGCTCCATGGAAAAATGGCAAAGGCGATATGGTTCGCGAAATGGCCGATGCTTGTAAAGAATACGGTTTGAAATTGGGCATCTATTTGTCACCATGGGACAGAAATAGTGTCGATTACGGAAAACCTGAGTATATTACCTATTTCAGAAACCAGTTGAAAGAGCTTCTTACTAACTATGGTCCAATCTTCGAAGTGTGGTTCGATGGAGCCAATGGAGGTAATGGATATTACGGTGGAGCAAACGAAACGCGTACCATTGACCATACAACCTATTACGATTGGAAAAACACCTATGCCCTGATTCACAAGTTACAGCCCAAATGCGTGATATGGAATGATGGCGGTGAGCGTGGCGACCTGCGTTGGGTTGGAACTGAAGAAGGTAATGTTGGAGAAACAAACTGGAGTCTGTTGGATTCTACAGGTGATGTAAGCTGGAATATGTTACATTATGGTTTGGAAAACGGAAACAAATGGGTGGCTGCCGAAGTAAATACTTCTATCCGTCCGGAGTGGTTCTACCATCCGAACGAAGATAACAAAGTGAAAACAGTTCCCCAATTGATGGATCTTTATTATAACTCTATCGGACGCAACGGAACTCTTTTACTTAATTTCCCAATCATGCCAAACGGTTTGATTCACCCAACCGACGAAAAGAATGCGATTGAATTTGGCAAAGCCGTAAAAGAATCATTTGCAGTAAACCTTGCCGATAACAAAAAAGCAATAGCTTCGAATGTGCGTAGTAACTCAAAAAAGTTTGGCGCTGCAATGGCGGTAGATGGAAAGAAAAATACCTATTGGACCACAGATGATAATATGAAAACAGCTTCCTTGACCATTGATTTAGTCAAACCAACCCAGTTCAATCGTTTCCTAGTACAGGAATATATTCGTTTGGGACAACGTGTGAAAGCCTTCACAGTAGAAGCCTTTGTGGATGGAAACTGGAAAGAAATAGCGAAAGCGACTACGATCGGTTACAAACGAATCCTTCGTTTCCCTTCAGTGAAGGCAACTCAAGTGCGTTTCAGCATTACTGACTCAAAATGTAGTCCTGTCATATCCAATATTGGGATTTATGATGCTCCGTTATTCCTGAATGCACCAGTCATTGCCCGAAACCAATCAGGTGAAGTGACTATTAATACAAATGATATCGGTCCCATCTTTTATTATACTTTAGACGGTAGCGAACCCACATCAAACTCGAAAAAATATACAGGTTCATTTGTAGCCGATGGTAAAGTGGAGGTGAAGGCAATTTCTTACGATCCTACTTCAGGGAAAAGTAGTCCCGTAGGTTCTGAAAAATTCGATATTTCTAAGAAATACTGGAAGTTGGAAGGAATCAGCGATAATAATGCTGCTGCAATCATCGACGGAGATCCAGCCAGCGTATGGCACCAGAGAGACAAAAAATTGCCAATTGATCTGGTTATTGATTTAGGAAATGAATACAATGTCTCCGGCTTCAAATACCTTCCGGATCAGAACAAATGGAGTTCCGGAATCATCACTCACTACCAGTTCTATATTTCAGCTGATAACATAGAATGGAAATTAGTGAGCGAAGGAGAATTTTCAAACATCAAAAACAATCCTTTGATGCAAATCAAAACTTTTGCACCGACAATGGCTCGTTACATTAAGTTGCGTGCTTTGAAAAATACCTTTGGCGATGATGTTGCTGGGTATGCCGAAGTGGATGTAATTACAAAATAATTAATAAAGTCAGTTATTCCCCAAATATAGAGTTGGGGAATAACTGACTCTTTTTGAAATAGAATTACTCAAATTGACAAAAAAGTGAAATGAATAAAAAATGCATAAAACTTCTTTCAAGAGAAAGGATATTGGGTACTCTGTTTATTTTTCTTTGGTGTGAACTTTTATCGGGTCAAACAGCCATGGTCAACGTACAATCCCGTAACCTGACAAGCCTGAACGGGAAATGGAACGTACTGGTTGACCCGGGAGATATTGGCGGTTGGAAAAAATTTTGGATAGAACCAAAACCGCAGAAAAAGACTGATTTTTTTGAATATTCATTTGACGGAGCACCGGAATTGAATGTGCCGGGCGACTTCAATTCGCAGATGTGCGAACTCTCTTTTTATGAAGGCTCTGTTTGGTACAGAAAACTGTTCAATGTTTCCCCAAAGAAAGATACGCGACTTTTTCTGTATTTTGGTGCAGTTAATTATATAGCAGACGTGTATTTGAACGGTGAAAAACTAGGAAGCCACGAAGGAGGTTTTACCCCTTTTCAGTTTGAAATTACAGGTAAAGTTAAAGAAGGCAATAATTCATTAATCGTAAAAGTAGATAACCGTCGCTTGGAGAATGGTATTCCCGGGCGAGGCTACGACTGGTTGAATTATGGTGGCATCACACGTGATGTAAGTATTATTGAAACAGCCGATACTTACATTGATGACTATTCCATTCAATTAAAAAAAGGCAGCCTGAATAATGTTCTTGGCTGGATTCAATTGGAGGGAGGACATGCCGAACAAAACATTAAGGTAAAAATACCCGAGCTACACATTGTTTATAAAACCCGGACGAACGACAAGGGTATTGCTAAGGTTGAATTTTCTGCTCCTTTCAAACTATGGTCACCTGACAGCCCTAAACTTTACAAAGTAACGATTGAAAGTGAAACAGATTCTGTAACAGATTCGATAGGATTCAGATGCATTGAAGTACAGGGGAATAAAGTATTATTGAATAAGAAACCTATTTTTCTGAAAGCAGTCAATATTCACGAAGAAAACCCAATGAAAAAAGCCAGAGCCTATTCAGCGGAGGATGCCAGACTATTGTTGAATTCCGCCAAGGAATTGGGATGTAATCTTGTCCGATTGGCACACTATCCGCACAATGAAAATACGATTAAGGAAGCTGAAAAAATGGGTTTGATGGTTTGGAGCGAGATTCCGATTTATCAACACATTCAATTCTCAGACAGCTTGGTTCCCCAAAAAATGGAAACCATGCTCAAAGAAATGATTCGCAGGGATAAAAACCGCGCCGCTGTAATTGTCTGGAGTCTTTCGAATGAAACTTATTCCGGTACTCCAAACAGGAATAATGCCCTCATTGGGCTAACCCAAAAATGCAGGACAATGGATTCAACCCGGTTAATCAATCATGTAACGAATACCCAATCCTACGTGAATAATGTGTTTAATGTTTGGGATACGCTCTACAAATATTCCGACCTGATTTGTATCAACGAGTACATTGGCTGGTACGATCCGTGGCAGGGCAAGCCATCAGAAACAAAATGGAAAGTTGCATTCCCTGATAAACCTATATTTATCTCTGAATTCGGAGGGGAGGCATTGTATGGAAATAAAAATGTACCAACCGACGAAGCTGCTTCCTGGTCAGAAGAATATCAGGAGCAGATTTATAAGAATCAAATAGAAATGTTTGGCACAATCCCAAATTTATGCGGAGTTTGTCCATGGATTTTATTCGATTATAAATCTTTAGGGCGAATGCAGCCTGTGTACCAGAAAGGGTATAACCGGAAAGGGCTACTATCCGATAAAGGAGAAAAGAAGAAAGCATGGTATATTATGAATGAATACTTTAAACAAAAATAAAATATATGAGACGTCTAGCATGTGTTTTTATCGCTGTACTCTGGTTTCAGGCTCAAAGTTTTTCGCAGTCTTATGTAATACCAGATAGTGTCAAAAAGATAGTTTTCTTGGGTAATAGTATCACTTATATGGGGCAATATGTTTCATACATAGAGTCTTATATGACGCTTCGTTATCCTGCCCGACATGTTGAATATATTAATGTTGGTTTACCAAGTGAAACAGTATCAGGATTGTCGGAGCCCGGTCATGCCGGGGGGGTATTTGCTCGTCCTGATTTGCATGAACGATTGGAAAGAGTGCTGGCTAAAATAAAGCCTGATCTTGTATTTGCCTGTTACGGTATGAATGATGGCATTTTTATGCCTTTCGATGAGGATCGTTTTCAGAAATATAAAGAAGGGATCGACTGGTTGCACCAACAGGTAACGGGAGCAGGGATACCCATAGTACATATTACGGACGCCGTGTACGATGAACGTAAGGGAAAAGCATATTCCAATGTGCTCGACATATATGCCGATTGGTTGATTAGTCGCAGATACACTTCCGACTGGGATGTGATTGATCTTCATTGGCCGATGCGGAAATACATGGAAGACCAACGTCAGATAGATTATACTTTCAGATATGCCGAAGATGGAATTCATCCGAATGAAACCGGACATTTCATTATGGCAAAGCAAATACTTTTGTTTTTGGGAGCGACAGAGCTTGAAAATGTCAAGGATATGAAATCAGCTCTGTCGGGATATCCGAACGGAGAAGCGGTTTTAAAACTTGTAGAGCAACGTCAGGAAATCATGAAAGATGCATGGCTTACCTATACCGGTCATAAAAGGCCTTGGATGAAAACGGGTATTCCAATGTCCGAGGCACGACAAAAACAGGATGAAATTGAAAAACAAATTCAGGCATTACTGAAGTAACCTCTTAGATAATTCAACCGATTTGAAATTCATATAAAAGAAATTGCAAAATGAGTATTTTTAGATTCAAACAAACATTGTTGGCAATAATTTGCCTTATTACAATCAGTGGAAGTCTATTTGGTCAAAGCAAGTTAATTAACCTTTGGAACGGAAAAATACCCGGGGCTATTCGCAACGACAAATTCAAGCAGACTGTCGATTCTGCCGATAACTGGATAAAGATGCGGTTCGTAACCAATCCCAGTCTCGATATGTATCCAGCTCCTGCGGAAAAAACAACGGGTACTGCTGTAATTATTTGTCCGGGTGGTGCTTACTGGGGAATTGCTGTAGAACATGAAGGTGCGCAACTAGCCAAATGGTTGAATAGCTTGGGTATAACCGCCTTTGTGCTGAAATACCGTTTGCCTGACAATACTATCATGGAAAATAAAACCATTGCGCCAACGCAGGACGGACAAAGGGCAATTCGTCTTGTTCGGCAGCGTGCAAAAGAATGGGGAATCGACCCACATAAAATTGGAATCATGGGATTTTCAGCCGGCGGACATCTGGCATCTACCCTTTCCACCCATTTTAACGAGAAGGAGTATGAATCTGACGATTTGACTAGTGCCAGACCCGATTTTTCGTTGCTTATTTATCCTGTGATTTCAATGGATTCGAGCATTACCCATTGGGGTTCACGTGTAAATCTACTTGGCGGTACTCCAACGCCGGAACTGGTGAAACATTACTCTAACGAGTTGCAAGTGAACAGTGAAACTCCACCGGCTTTTATGGTTCATTCTTTTAATGATTATGCAGTTCCTGTGCAAAACAGTATATACTATGCGTTGTCGATGCATAAGTTCAATATCCCCTGCGAACTTCACCTTTACCAGACAGGAGGACACGGTTACGGTTTGGGTAAATCGACAAATACCGAATCAACATGGCCGGAAGCCTGCCGTAAATGGCTTGTGACAAGAGGGTTTTTGACGGATAAAAAATAGATAAATCTCAAATATGTGAGTTTAAATGAATAGAATTCAAAAAACAGTAATTGCTTTAGCTTTTTTATGTCCTGTAGGATTGTTGGCTCAGACAAATATCTATGTCTCGCCAAAAGGTAACGATGTTAATAAAGGTACACAAGTCAAGCCTTTTGCCTCGATAGGCCGGGCATTGGTTGAAGCCCGCAAAACAAAAGGGAGTGTTGTGGTAAATTTGCTGGAAGGCACATATTATCTGAACCAACCTATCGTTTTTACGTCCGATGATTCACGGAAAGAGAACGAATCACTGACAATAACAAACTTCGAAAATCAGAAAGTTTCCGTTAACGGAGGTACTGTTTTGAATTTGAAATGGAAAACGCATAAAAACGGTATCTGGCAGGCTAAAGTGAAACAAAACCTCATTTTCGATGAATTGTTTGTCAACGGGCAATCGCAACGAATGGCGCGGTATCCGAATTACAATCCGGCTGCCCATTTTTTCGGAGGTACGGCTGCTGATGCCATTTCCAAAGAGAGGGTAGAAGGCTTGAAATCACCTAAGGGTGGATATGTTCACGCCATTCATCCTTGCGAATGGGGCGATATTCATTATGTGATTACAGGAAAAAATGAAAAAGGAGAGGTTGACCTTGAAGGTGGTTGGCAAAACAACCGTAAAATGGGTATGCACAAGGAGTACCGTTTTGTCGAAAATATTTTTGAGGAATTAGATACTGTTAACGAATGGTTTTACGATAAAACTGCCAAGATCCTGTACTACTATCCTCCAAAGGGGATGGATCTAAAAAAAGCGAAATCTGAAACACCGCAGATTGCTCATTTATTTGAATTTAAAGGTTCTGAGAAAAGTCCCGTGAAAAATATTGCCATTCAAGGACTTACTTTGACACAAACTCTACGCACATTTATGGACAATAAAGAGCCATTATTGCGAAGTGACTGGACTATTTATCGTGGTGGTGCTGTACTTTTTGATGGCGCGGTAAATTGTTCCCTAAAAAATTGTACGCTCAATAATTTGGGAGGCAACGCTGTCTTTTTCAATAATTATAACCGAGATTGTGAAGTTTCGGGCTGTCTGATCTTCGAAATAGGGGCAAGTGCTTTTTGCTTCGTTGGCGACCCAAATGCCGTGCGTTCGCCAAGTTTTGAATATTGGCAATTCGTGCCTTTAGCACAGATAGATCGTACTCCCGGTCCAAAAATAAACAACTATCCTGCAGAATGTAAGGTGTATGACAACCTTATGTTTAACCTCGGAAAAGTCGAAAAGCAATCTGCAGGAGTGGAGTTGTCCATGTGCCAGAGTATCACGGTAAGCCACAATACCATTTACGATGTGCCGCGTGCCGGTATCAATGTGAGCGAAGGAACTTGGGGCGGACATATCATCGAATACAACGACGTGTTCAATACCGTGAAGGAGAGTGGCGATCACGGCTCGTTTAACTCGTGGGGGCGGGACCGTTACTGGCATCCTGATAAGAAAGTGATGGACTCGATCGTTGAAAATAACTACGATCTGGCTTTGGCTGATGTGGTAAAGCCCATTATTCTCCAAAATAACAGGATGCGTTGCGACCACGGTTGGGACATAGATCTTGATGATGGCTCAAGTAATTATATTATTCGCAACAACCTGTGCCTGAATGGCGGCATAAAGCTCCGGGAAGGAGTAAATCGAGTTGTTGAAAACAACATCATGATAAACAATACCTTCCATCCGCATGTGTGGTTTAAGAATTGTAACGATGTGTTTCGGCACAATATTGTTTCGACCGGTTATAAGCCGGTGAATATCACTGTGTGGGGCAAGGAAGTTGATTACAACGTTTTCCCTGATTCGGCTTCGCTGAAAGCTGCATGGGATAGGGGAACCGATAAAAATTCGGTGTGTGGAAAATCCCTTTTTGTAAATCCTCAAGAGGGTGATTTCACCTTAAAAGACGGTTCGGCTCCTTTGTCAGTTGGTTTCAAAAATTTTGCCATGGACAGTTTTGGAGTTGTTTCGCCCCGATTGAAAGCTTTAGCTAAAAAAGTGACTTTACCTTCAGTACAAACTTTCGACAAAGTGGATACCGATGAAATTATTGACTTTATGGGGGCAAAAGTGAAGAACCTTACTACCCTTGGCGAACGTTCTGCAACCGGAATGGACGATACCCGGGGAGTATTGGTCGTGGAAGTTACTGCCGGATCTGTTGCATCCAGATTTTTGCAGGCCAACGATGTAATTTTGTCGTTCAATTCACTAAAAACCAATAATCTGCATGATTTGATTGATGCTATTAAATCGGCTGTTGGAGCAAAAATCGAAGTGATTATTTTCCGAAATCAGAGGAAAGTGAAGCTAATGACTAAATAGATACTTACAATTAAAAAATAAACAATAATATTATAAATTATGAAGTTAAACAAACTTATTTGCCCTTTTCTGATTATTGCTGCATTGGCCATTTTTGCGCCACAACATCTGTTGGCTCAGAAACAAAAAATATCCTGCGTTGGCAACAGCATTACATATGGTTACGGGTTGTCCAATCCGTCAACTCAGAGCTATCCGTCTCAATTGCAGGTATTACTTGGCACAAGCTCTTGGACTGTTGGAAATTTCGGAGATAGTGGTCGTACAATGCTGAAAAGCGGTGGTTATTCTTACTGGGATTCTTCTTCGTATGCGAGTGCTCTCGCCTCTAATCCAAATTATATAATGCTTGAATTAGGAACCAATGATGCCAAAACGTACAACTGGAATAACCATGGGAATGATTTTGTTACCAACTACAAAGAGATGATTCAGATATTTCGAAACCTCTCGTCGAAACCCGATGTATGGATTGGACTCATCCCTCCCGGACAAAATATTAGCTGGTCGATTCCTCTGAATATCGTGAAAGATTCTGTGAATTCAAGAATTAAACAGATAGCGCTTCAATCTGGAGTTGGTTTGATTGATATTTTCGATGCACTTGGAGGAAATAACACTAAATGGTATAGTTCGACCTATTTTCAGACAGATAGCATTCATCCAACATCTGCAGGTGCATCACTTATTGCCCAAAAGGTCAAAGAAATGCTTCTAATGGCGAAACCTGTGATCACATATGCCAATGGAAAGGTAACTTCCCCGGATGGTGCTGATTATCAATGGTACTTGAATGAAGCTCCTGTGGGAGTAGGAAATGGAGGTAAATTAAAAGAAATGAATGTTACAGCATCTGGAAAATATAAAGTCTCAATAAAATTAAGTGCAGCAAATGAAACCCGTATTGTATCGCAAGAGTTGGATGTGGTACAAACGTCAGTTAGTCCCATTTATTCCAATAAGATAAAGGTTTATCCAAATCCCGCTTTTGATAGTATTCAAGTGGAGGCCGACGATATAAAAAAAAATGCAACTTATACAATAACCGATTTATCAGGGAAATTGTTATTAAAGGGTCAGATTCAGAATGGTCATTGGAAGATTAATATTGCAAGGCTTTCAAAAGGTACTTATATTCTGGCAATTGGCAACGAGCAAGTGAAAGTGATTAAAAATTAAATAATTCCGCAAAATTCACTAATTCGTCTAAGGTTGTGAATTTGCAGTTAGTGTACAGCACAAGTCCGAGTAAATCGGAGACTTGTACTGTATTTTAAGTCGTATATAGCTGTATAATATATGGTTATATATGGCTTTTGTTTTCAGCTCGGACAACGATAGCATGTGAACTTGCGCACCAATGCGCAGAGTTATATCTCGTAAAGTTACTGTCTGAACAACTCATTCTCTGAATTTGTGCATGAATTAGAAATGAACGACTGATTTGAAGTTAGTTAGCCAGAACTATTATCAAGCATATACCTTAATTTTTCCTTCTCGTGATTATTTGCGTAGCCTCAATCGCTTCAAATAATACCAAAACACCCTCAATCGGAAACAAATCAATACTGAGTTGTATGATGTTTGAGAGTATCTTTACTTTGTAAGTCCTAATATAAAAACCTATAGTTGAAGTTACTGAGTCTGCATTAAGGGAATTCTCGAAATATACTTTTCAACAGGTAAAGGTGGTTGTAAGAAAATTATACAGAAAGATCTAATATACAGTACCCAAGAATCAAGTATCGATATTTTTGTGGTGTAATGATTTGTTAAAATATGCATATTAATTTAAAATGAAGAAAGGAATTACGTTTTTACCTCAATTGTTTAGTAGAAGACTTTTTATTACAATCATTGCGTGCGGTCTTATAGCATCTGCATCCGTGAAAGCACAGTTACCAACAGCACAGCATATTGCCGGCAAAATGGGAGTGGGTTGGAATTTGGGAAACACACTTGAGGCTATTTGTGGGGAAGATGCTTGGGGAGCTGGTCATACGTCACAGCAACTCATCGACTCGGTAAAAGCTGCCGGATTTAATACGGTACGGCTTCCAATATCGTGGTTTTGCCATTCCGATACCGTTAATAGTGTTATTGATGCAGAGTGGATTGCCCGTGTAAAAGAGGTGGTAGATTATTGTATAAAAGATAATATGTACGTAATTATAAACATGCATTGGGATAAAGGCTGGTTGGAAAACCGGGTTAATAAAGCCAATCAGGATATTGTGAATAAAAGACAAGGTCTTTATTGGACTCAAATTGCCAATTATTTCAAAAATTACAATGAGCATTTACTTTTTGCCAGCGCTAATGAACCTAATGTCCATGATTCAATCCAAATGTCAGTTTTATTGACTTACCACCAAACCTTTATTGACGCTGTCAGAGCAACCGGAGTCAATAACAGTTCGCGAACCCTTATCGTCCAGGGTCCTGCAACTGATGTAGACGATACCTATAAACTGATGAAAACTATGCCCGTCGATAAAATTGCCGACCGGATAATTGCTGAAGTCCATTATTATACTCCATACCAATTTTGTCTTTTGGGAAAAGATGCCGACTGGGGTAAAATGTTCTACTATTGGGGAAAGGGCAGCCATTCTACAACTGATACTGTCCGCAATGCTACCTGGGGTGAAGAAAGTGATGTGGATAAAAATTTTGGTAAGATGAAAGTCCAGTTTGTTGATAAGGGGATTCCAGTAATTCTAGGCGAATTTGGTGCTGGCAAACGAAAACTTAGTCCGCCTTCAGATCAGGCACTTAACAACGCTTCAGTAGAAGCTTATTATAAATATGTCGTTAAATCGGCTATTCGCAAAGGGTTAATCCCTATTTGTTGGGATGTGCCCGGGTGGTTGTTTAATCGCAATTCAGGTGCAATACTTGACCGGGGTATTGTTTATGCTATCAAGCAAGGAGTTAAAGATGCTTCGGGAACTTCTGTTTACAAATAATGGTATTTATCACCACAAAAGGATTTGAAAACCTTTTGTTGTGATAATTCATTTAATTAGAAGTTGTTATTATGTCGCATTAACCTTTAAATTACCAAAAAATATTTTTATATCATGAAAAAAACACTAGAATTACATAATCTCCGATTTGTGAATATTATGTTAGTGCTGCTAATGTCCACGAGTGTGTGGGCTGAATTACCTACTGCAAAAGAAATTGCCAGCAAGATGAAACTTGGCTGGAATCTTGGGAACACGCTTGAGGCTACTTGGGCAACACCCGGTAATGCTTCACAAAGACTCATTGATTCAGTGAAAGCTGCGGGGTTTAATTCAGTTAGGCTTCCTTGTGCTTGGTACCATAATTCCAATAAAACCACCTATGTAATTAATGCAGCTTACCTTGCCCAAGTCAAAAAAAATGTTGACTATTGCATTAAAGACAGTATGTATGTGATGATTAACATCCACTGGGATGAAGGCTGGCTGGAAAACCATGTTACTGTAGCCGATTCGGCGAGTGTAAATGTTATGCAAAAAGCTTACTGGACACAAATAGCAAATTATTTCAAAAATTATGATCACCATTTACTTTTTGCCTGCGCCAATGAGCCCAATAGTCAAGATCAAGCAATCGGGCGGACTGTAATGGAATCTTATACAAACCTTTATTAAAGCAGTGCGTGGAACTGGTGGAAATAATAGTTCGCGAACGCTGATTTTCCAGGGATACCCCGACTATTCAACCATTCCAAAAGACGAAATCGCTGACCGGTTGATGTTTGAAGCACACAGTTATAGTTATCAGTTTGCCCTTCAGTCAGAAGATATGCTTAACCCTTGGTGTGGTGGTTGTGGGGATACCCTTTATTGCGTTTATTATTGGGGAAAAGGCAATCATTCTGCCACCGATGTTAAACATAATCCAAACTGGGACGAAGAGGCAGAGATTGATACATTTTTCGGCACTACGCTTAAAACCAGATTTGTAGATAAGGGTGTGCCTGTAATTTTGGGTGAATATGGTGCATGGAAACGAGGAACACTTGCTGCCGGGGCAGATCGTGCGCTTCACAATAAATCTATTGAGTATTATTATTACTATATGGTAAATGCGGCTCTTAAAAATGGGGCAATCCCTTTCTGTTGGGACACCGGATCATTATTTGACCGAAGTACTGGGGTTGTAAATGACTGGGGAATAATCAATGCTATGAAAAAAGGAGCTGCTGAGGCTCAGGTTACTTCTTCTGTTGCAACAGTTAACATAAACGGGATAGAATTATATCCCAATCCATTTACAACAAAACTTAATCTGAAGATCAATAATCCTAATGATATAGATCGTGTTACGGTTTTCGACATGATGGGCAGGCAGGTTGAAGCTATTGGGCATTTTGCGCTTAACAGCTCATTGACTTTAGGTTCTTCACTGAAACCCAACATGTATACCGTACAAATTACAGGAAAAGACTGGACAAAAACGTTTAAAGTGATTAAGAAATAGTAGTGAATAAGTTGAAAAGTGTTAATGTACGTTTTTTTTAGGTAAGCATTTTAAGAGTAGATTATGAAGCAGTTCTTGATTTTATTGTTAGTGTCAATTTCAGTATTGACCGTTAAAGCTCAAAATGCCAATCAATTCTTCCCAGAGAAAGATTTGATTACTACGAAAATTATTACTATCCCGAACATTTGAACGAAAACCAGTGGGAACGTGATATCAAGAAGATTTCGGACATGGGTTATGAATTTGTCCATTTGGCAGAGTTTAGCTGATACAAAATGGAACCGGAAGAAGGAAAGTTTGACTTTACCTGGCTTGACAGAGTGGTGGATCTTTTTGCCAAATATCACCTTAAAGTGGTTATGTATACTCCAACGGCAACTCCCCCGACATGGATGCGCATCAATTATCCCGAAACCTTTATTATGGACAGCCATTACATTCGTGCCGAAAATGGTACGCGCGGATTGGAATCCATCGCCAATGCCAAGTATCGCTTGTTTGTCGATAGAATCGTAACTGAAATGGCCAAACGTTACGGGCAAAACAAAAATGTGACAGGATGGCAAATCGATAACGAGCCTCCTGCATTTGCCTATTACAGCCCATCGTCACAAGAAGCTTTCAGGCAATGGCTTAAAAACAAATACAAAACTATCGATGCGTTAAATAGCGCTTGGGGTGCTGCTTTCTGGAGTCAGTGGTTCAATAATTTCGAACAGGTCATTATTCCTAACACCAACTTAGTGGGCTGGTGGGGCAACAATCCTCATGCTCTGCTCGATTTCAAACGTTATTGTGCCGATTCGCAGGCAGAATTTCTCGATTTTCAGGCAGATGCATTGCGGAACTTCATTTCTAAGAACCAATATATTACTACCAATTATACGGCAGTATGCACGGGTTCTGACCCACGTCGTACAAAAAAACTTGATTTTGCAGCCTATACAGCATACCCGAATGGTGGTACAGACAATATCGGCGACCTTGGTTTTAGGTTGGGAAATAGCAAAGTATTCTTGTTTGCTGCGGAATACTATAAATCTGTTGGCGGCGTTTCCGGCGTAATGGAAATACAGCCCGGGCCGGTCAACTGGGGTGGTTACAATCCGTTGCTATTGCCGGGTACAGTACGTATGTGGCTGTATCACACTTTCGCAGCGGGTGGAAAACTTGCCTGTTCCTATCGTTTCCGTCAGATTTTATATAGCTCGGAACAATATCATGCAGGTATAATATTGACCGATGGCGTTACACCTTCGCCCGGTGGTGAGGAGTATATGCAGTTTATGAAAGAGATAAAAGAACTCCGGAAACAATACAAACCCAATGCTAAAATGCCCGAAAAACTGGCTGCACGGTCAACAGCAATTGTTTGGAATCTCGAAAATTACTGGACAATCGACAGGCAAAAACAAACCTTCCAATGGGATGCATGGAACTACCCGGTTAAGTTCTTGGAATTAGGCAAATCTTTGAGCGCAACGGTTGATGTTGTTCCTGAAACAGCCGATTTGTCAAAATACAAGGTTGTGATTGTTCCTGCTTACGAAATGGTTGATTCCGCTTTAGTAAAAAAATGGAATGATTATGTGGCGAAAGGCGGGCAGTTGATCGTTACCTGCCGCACAACTACTAAAGATCGTGCTGGGCATTTCTGGGAGGGCGAAATTGCAGCACCAATATCCGGTCTTATTGGAGCTCATGTAAAAGCGACTGATATGCTTTCGGGTTATGCCAAGGGAGATATTTCAATGAAATCGACCAATTATAATTGGAATAATTGGGGTGATTTGCTTGTGGCGGATAAGAATTCTGAAGTACTTGCAGCGTATGACAACCTGTTCTATAAAGGCAAAGCGGCAGTGGTGAAACACAAGATTGGGAAAGGTTCCGTAACCTACATCGGAGTTGATACCGATGATTCAAAACTTGAAAAAGACATTCTGAGAGATACTTATACCAAAGCCGGGGCTACCACCGAAGACTACCCCGAGGGAATTTACGTTTATTGGCGTGATGGTTTTTATGTTGCAGTAAACTATTCTTCGGATAATTATACCATGAACCTGCCTGCAACAGCCAAAATACTGGTTGGTGAAAGTGTCTTGAAACCGGCAGGTGTATTGGTTTGGAGCGAATAAATAACAATAATATAATCACATTTTTCTTATGAAACGAATTTCTTTTTTTATTGCATTTTTGGTTATAGCAGGACACTTGTTAGCGGCTGATTCTGTTCAAACACTACAAAACGGTATGAAGGTTTCGCCTAAAAATGGAGCTGCTAAAACCATTGAGATTGATGTTGTCAACAGTCGGATTATTCGAGTTCAGGCATCGCCTGAAAGCGTTCTTCCTAACACTTCCAGTCTCTGCGTTGTGACTGGATTAACATCAAAAACACCGTTTAAAGTAACAACTAGTGCTAATTTTGCCCAATTGTCTACCGATGAGCTTACAGTGAAAGTTTCCATGCTTACTGGTGGAATTTCATTTATGGACAAATCGGGGAAAGTATTGCTACAGGAGGCAAAAGGCGGAAGAAGTTTTAAGTCTTTTACAGTAGAAAACGATAAAGGCTACACCATGCAGCAGGTTTTCACCGGCACTCCCGGAGAGGCGATCTACGGGTTGGGACAGCATCAGTCGGATGACTTTAACTACAAACACAAAAGCGAAGACCTTTTCCAGTACAATACGAAAGTGTCGATTCCTTTCATCATGTCCACCAACAATTACGGAATTTTGTGGGATAACTATTTGCAGAGCAAATACGGTGACCCTCGTGATTACAAAGACCTGAACCAGTTTACTCTCTACGATAAAGATGGAAAAGAAGGTTCTCTTACTGCCACGTACACTCAAAAAAATCAAATGCCAATTATCCGTCAGGAATCGACAATAGATTACGAGAATATAGAAACCGTTAAGAAGTTCCCTTCCGAGTTCAAATTCAATGATGGCTCAATTGTTTGGGAAGGGTCAATTGTTGCTAATCAAACAGATACATTCAAGTTCAGTCTTTATTATGCAGGATACACTAAAGTATGGCTTAACGATTCATTAGTAGTACCTGAACGTTGGAGAACTTCATGGAATCCAAATACATACCGTTTCCGCTTTCCGTTGAAGAAAGGAGAACGTACCAAAATTAAATTAGAATGGAAACCTGATGGAGGTGTTTCTTATATAGGTTTGAAAGCCCTATCTTCAAGCCTATTGGAGAAAAACGGCAACATTTCTTTCTGGTCTGAAATGGGAGATAAGATGGACTATTATTTTATTGTCGGAAAAAACATGGACAAAGTAATCAGTGGTTACCGAACCCTGACCGGTAAGGCAAGCATTATGCCGAAATGGGCTATGGGTTACTGGCAAAGTCGCGAACGTTACAAAACGCAGGGCGAATTGCTGAACGTGGTATCTGAATACCGCAAGCGGAACATCCCGCTCGACAATATCGTGCTCGATTGGAACTACTGGCCGGAATCTGAGTGGGGAAGCCACAAGTTCGACCTTACTCGTTTCCCCGATGCAAAAGGTATGGTGGATTCGGTACATAAAGAAAATGCTCATATCATGATTTCGGTATGGCCAAAGTTCTACGTCACAACCGACCATTTCAAACAATTTGAACAAAAAGGCTGGATGTATATGCAGGCTGTGAAAGACAGTGTACGCGACTGGGTTGGCCCGGGTTATGTTGGATCGTTCTACGATGCTTACAGTGCCGGGGCACGTAAGTTGTTCTGGAAACAAATGAAAGACAATCTTTACGTAAAAGGATTCGATGCTTGGTGGATGGATGCCTCCGAACCAAATGTCAGAGATTGTACCGATATGGATTACCGTAAGAAATTGTGCGGACCGACAGCATTAGGTTCTTCCAATAAGTATTTCAATGCCTATGCCCTAATGAATGCGGAAGCGATTTATGACGGTCAGCGCGAAACGGATAATAATAAGCGGGTGTTTCAGTTGACCCGTTCAGGTTTTGCTGGGTTGCAACGCTATTCCACAGCTACATGGAGCGGAGATATTGCTACCCGTTGGGAAGATATGAAAGCACAAATATCGGCAGGACTCAACTTTGCCATGTCGGGTGTCCCATTCTGGACAATGGACATTGGCGGCTTCTGTGTAGAAAAACGTTACGAAAACGCTCAGCGGGTTTTTGATCAGACAGGCATTGAAAATGCTGATATCAAAGAATGGCGTGAACTGAACCTGCGTTGGTTCCAGTTTGGATCGTTTGCCCCTCTTTTCCGCAGTCACGGACAATTCCCATACCGCGAGATATACAACATGGCTCCTGAAAATCATCCCGTTTACAAAAGCCTTGTCTACTACGACGAACTGCGTTACCGCCTGATGCCATATATATATTCATTGGCAGGTATGGCTTACTACAATGATTATACGCTGATGCGATCGCTGGCCATGAGTTATACTGCCGACAACCAGACTTACGGCGTAAGCGATCAATTCTTGTTAGGTCCAGCATTGATGGTTTGCCCGGTTTACAGCTACAAAGCGCGCAACCGTGAGGTTTATTTTCCTGCCGGAAACAAATGGTACGATTTCTACTCAAACAAATTAATAGATGGCGGACAAAAAATAAACGTAGATGCTCCACTTGAGCATATCCCTCTTTTCGTTCCGGCCGGCACTATCCTGCCTATCGGTCCTGTGATGCAATATGCTTCCGAAAAGAAAGCCGACAACATTGAAATTCGTGTGTATCAGGGTAAAGACGGAAAGTTCAGCCTGTACGAAGACGAAGGAACCAACTACAATTACGAAAAAGGCCTTTTCTCTACCATTAGTTTTGACTACAACGATGCAGAAGGTACGCTTACCATCGGAGATCGTAAAGGCAGCTTCGAAGGAATGCTGACTAGCCGTATTTCCCGTGTAGTTTTCATAGGCAAGTCTATTTCAGAGCCTAAAACTATTCAGTATAATGGCACTAAAACGGTTGTAAAACTATGAAAAATGAGTTGTTTTATTAAATTTTAAAAAAGACAAAAGATTAATAAATTAAAGAAACGAGCATACACATTGGTTCACAAAGTGGAATTAGCATTCTTTTGCTAGTTCCTGTGGCCATAATATAAGAACTAATGAAATAAATGTCTTTTATTTCAACCGAATTTAATTAACTAATACTCTAATTCTTTATGAGAAGTCTAATTAATTTTATTCTTGTTGCTCTTTTTTTTGCAACATCAGTTTCTTCATTTTCCCAATCCGCCAATCCGTTGGATTTTACCCAACTCATTTATGCCCGATTTGAAAGGCAAGTAACTAATTTTCCGCAGGAAAAACTGTATGTTCAAACTGATAAACCCTATTACAGTGCAGGCGAAGAAATTTGGTTTAAGGCCTATTTGGTGAATGAAACTACGCTGGAACCAAATTCCTTGAGCCAATTTGTTTATGTGGAGCTAATCGACAAAATGGACTCGGTACTGTATCGGGTGAAAATCAAAAAAGATTCATTAGGTTTTGCCGGTCATATAAAACTAAAGCCCGAAGTTCCTAACGGAACCTATTCCTTGCGGACTTATACTTATTGGATGCAGAATGTTGGAACAGATTTTTTCTTCTCTAAAAATATTTTAATCGGGAATAAAATTGATGACCGCATAACCAGCAAAATAACCTATGGAACAGCTGTTGATGGTTTGATTCCGGCAACTCTCACATTTATTGATGCAGCGCAAAATCCAATAACCGGAAAAAGAGTTGATATTAAACAAAACTGGGATGGTGCAAAAAAGAAAAAGTTTTCGATGATAACTGCCAAAGACGGCACTGTGAAGTGGCAAATAGCAATTGACCCGAAAGATGATTCCAAAAAAGACATACAGGTTTCGATGGACGATGAGAAGTATAAAACCAATATCTCCCTTCCCGAGTTTAGTTCTGATTTTGATGTACAGTTCTTTCCCGAAAGCGGAAATTTGCTGGACAATACTTTACAATGTGTCGGTTTTAAGGCTATTGGAAAAGATGGACTGTCAGTCGATATAACAGGAAAAGTCTTTACCGATAAAAATGAGGAGATTTGTGAGTTGTCCACTTTAGTTAAGGGGATGGGGAAATTCTCGATAAAAACCCTGCCCAATGAACGTTATTACGCAATGGTTAAGCGGACGAATGGTATTGAAAAAAGAGTTGAACTTCCAAAAATACAAACTACCGGAGCCGCAATTCAGTTGGTTTATAATCGGGGGAAAATTTTATATAAAGTCAGCAATCAGACCAATATTCCGAATGAATCGCTGTATTTGCTATTGCATTCCAGAGGAAAAGCATTTGTAGTGCAGCCTCTTAAAAACCTTGAAGGTCAAATTTCCGAATCGTTGCTGCCGGGGGGAATAGTTTCACTTTCTGTTATCGATTCGTTGGGAAATACTTACTGCGAACGTTTGAGTTTTGTCAGAAACTTTAATTTCCCTACTGTTTCTATGCAAAGCGATAAACCTGTTTATTCAAAACGGGAGCTGGTGAATCTGGATTTCAACGTTCTTTCGCAGCAGGGAAATCCGGTGAAAGGAAACTTTGCAATTAGTGTTACTGACCAAAAAACCGTAAAGCAGGATTCGTTGGCGGATAATATTATCAGTAACTTATTGTTGACTTCAGATATTAAAGGCTATGTGGAAGAACCCGAGGCATATTTAGTGGACAATAAAACAGTTACCAGAGAAAAAACCGATGTATTAATGTTGACTCAGGGCTGGCGGCGGTTTAATACGGCTGATATTGTAAAAGCCTCGTACCAACCACCCAAATTCTATTTGGAAGCGGGGCAGGTGCTTTCTGGAAAAGTAATGAACCTATTTATAAAACCTTCAAAAAAATGTGGAATAATTATGATATCGTCGTATGATTCCAACGTAAAATTAGCGCAAACTGATAGCTTGGGGCGTTATTCCATTGATGGAATTCAGTTTCCGGATAGTTCATCATTTATATTAAAAGCCAAAAAGGAAAAAACTCTGGGAGACGTAGAGATAATTCCTGATTCCGATGTTTTTCCTAAGCCAAGCGTTTATATTCCAACGCCTCTAAAAGCCAATGTGGCTTTGGTGGAGCAGGATGAATATTTCAAACAAAGCAAGGAGAAGTACTTTACAGATGGAGACATGCGGGTTATTAACCTGAAAGAAGTAACCGTGAAAGCTGCGAAAAAAGAAACTGAATACAACACCTATTATTCGGGAGGTGAGGATGATTTGATAACATCAGAAAAAATAAAGCAATATCCAGGTCTAAATATTTTTGATATTTTATCAATAACGACAGCCGGTATTAGAATTGTTGGAGATCAACTAAATGGATATAAAGTTTCGATACGTGGAGGTCAGGTATCCGGAGACGGAGGCCCGGAGAATATGAAACCCAGAGACAGAGACTCGAAGCCGATACAGATAATCCAGCGGAGTGGTCCCCTGTTATTAATTGATGGCATAGAATGGGACTGGTTTGATTTAAGGTATTTAAACTCAGATGATGTGTAGTCTATTTCTGTATTTAAGGGAGCAAATGCCTCCATCTTTGGTTCAAGAGGCGCTAATGGTGTGATTGCAATTACGCTCAAGAAAGGAAAGGAGCGGGAAGCACAAACGCCAATAAGCCTAACGACGGTTACGCCGTTAGGCTATCAAAAACCGGCAGAGTTTTATGTGCCAAAATATAATGTTGACAGTGTTCGTATGAGTGATAAAGCCGATTTACGTACAACCATTTATTGGAATCCCAAACTCGAAACTGACAGTGCTGGAACTGTTCATGTAAAATTCTATACGGCTGATCCGGCAAATAACTATTCGGTGGTGCTGGAAGGACTTTCAAAAAGTGGAGAGATTTGCAGGTTTGCAGGTCATTTAAGGAGAGAAAATCAATAGCCCAAATTTAACAGGTTGAATTGTTTGGTTTAAGATTTTGTAAAACGTCATTCATTGTGTAATTTTTAAATGCTGATTTTTTTTGTCTATGCTCAAAATCGTAAAGTCATAGATTGAAATCTATTCTTGATTACACTTAAAAATTCTATGTTTAGCGTAGTTTGTGCTCCTTTTGTGGGCGTTCCTATCTCCGAACCCTTATAGTAAATTATGCAATATTTTTGCATCCATCTCAACACCCGGCGTCATGAGTATCCCTTTTTTTACTCGATATGTTCTGAACTCTCATTCTATAAAACTCTACTTTTCAACGCATTATCAGAAGACTGTTTTTTTGATTGATACAATTTAACCTCAAAAATTAATTTTAAAAAAGGGATAGAAAGATCACACAAAACAAAAAGCGAGTTTTCAGCCGTTCCAGCAACCCGAAAAATAATGCCCCGAAAACCCCTTGTGACTTTTATGTGTGTTTAATTTTTGGTGATAACATAAAAATTACAATAGGTTTTCCAAAGGGACATCGGTCACAATCCATTTTTTTCCACCTGACACTTCGAGCCCCGATATCCACTCAAAAAAATGCTTTGTAATAGAGTCTGATAATGTTGAAAAGTAAGAATAAGTTTTCGGAAAAGATTCTTATTCACTTTTTATGGTTAGACTATTGGAAAACTTATTTCCTGCTTTCCAACATTTAAAGACATTCAGGATTCATGTTTTATGAACCTGAAATAAATGCCCTAAAACAATTTGCCTGTTTTTAAAGACTGTATTTCCGTAAGCAAAGAAAACAGGCAAAACGATTTAAATAGGGACAGCGGATAAACCACATTCAGCGTTTAAATTATTTTGCTACCGCTCAAATAAAAATAATTCATCCGTTAAATGAAGTTCTGGCTGTTTTAGCACTTCGTGCAATATAATAAATGTTTACACTTCGTATACGAGAAAAAGAAGGTGCTTACTGTTCTGTGCATAATTGAGATGAATAGAAAAAGTTTGTTGTCATTTTTGGTTGTTGACAATATTTTATGCTAACAAGATTTTATTAATTTATTTCGGCAGTATTTTATTTCGATTTGTTGCATAACTACCGCTATTTGTTGTTGGCTTGTTGACAATATTGTTTGTTGACATGTTGACAAGATTGCAATACTTCTTGAGATCAAGTTGTCATTCTATCAATCATTAAACCCAACAAAAAATCTATCCATATTTATTGTTGACAAGAAAGTTGCAAAGCTATCATTCACGTAAATTGAAACAATAAATAAAAATCATTTCAAACTGTCTCTGTTTGTCACAACTGGTCCACTTTTGTCCTATATACAGATATGGCACAATCCAGAAACAGAAACTAATTTAGTACTATTATGAAAGGAGAGAATTTCATTAAACTATATGCATAATCTAAAGCTAATCGTATTTGCACTTAGCAAATGGCAAGTTGTATTTTGAGATGCTTGAAATTCTTTCAGCATCTCAAAATGACTTGCCCTTTCAGGGAAAAAAGCACCGCCGAAGTTGGTGCTTTAGAAGAATAATTCTCGATAATGAGTGTGATTTTAAAATTCGATATTGAAAAATGGTTTTACCACTTTTCAATATCGAATTTAGTCGGTTTGAAAATTTTTTATTCGTAATTCTTGAATTTTGAAAGAAAAGTTGCATTGAAATTTATCGAAAGGAGTCTGTCAATTTTGAAAAGAAAGAAGAAAATCAAATTTATAGACAAATTTATAATCAATAATCAACCTTATGCAAAAGAAAATTATGATAAAAAGTGCAAGATAAATGAGATGGAAGTAGAAAAAACAGAACAATGTCGTAATAAAATATAGAGAAACCAGTTTGCGAGCAGTTTTAAAACAACCATGATTCAAGGCTAAAAATTTAAAAACTCTATTCCTTTGGATTGTTTATGACACAACTATGCCATATATTTACGTGAAAACGGAATAGGCCTACTTTATATTTAAAGCTAACTTGGATATAAAAGCACCAGAATACAGAGATTTACATGCATATTACCACAAAGGATTCGATCAGATAAAAAGTCCGTTAGATAAATTAAATTTCACATAGGAAATAATTGTTTTATTAAAAAACACTTCATATCTTTGGTGTTGATTTTTTAAAGATATAGATAAATAACCCAACTGCACGAAATTGGATAAACCCAATAGGATAAAAAATATATTTTGTCATTATTTTGTTTTTCAGTCGTATAATAAAACTTATAGGTGTGTATAAATGGAATATAAACCCAATTAATTAGGTTTAGCCAATTTCAATTGGGTTTATTTATGTGTTAGCGGTCAGTGTGAAAAAACAAAAAATATCGGTTTATTAATCAAATAAAAAGAAAAAAAATATGAATTACAAAGACAAAACATTTGAAATCGATGGTGAGCAAATCAAATTTAAAAATAAGACATTTAATAGGTATTTGCCATTTTTTATCTTTATATTGATTAGTATATTCCTCCTTAAGAGACATGATTTGATAGGTCTGTTATATAGTTTTTTGGGTATGGCTCTAGGTCTGATAATTAGTTTTCGATTTTTCAACCTACTTTACTGGAAGAACAAAATTAATTTATCCGACATTTCTTTTGTTGAAGTACGAAATTGGAACTCAAATATAGACAAAATGAGAAACTTCTGTGGTACTCCAAAATTTAGGTATCATTTTCCGACAGGTTTTGACAAAAAAAGTAATCCTAAAGTGATTTTCATACACCGCAAGAAAGAAAAATTAGCAATAGGCTTTGTACATGATAATTGCATTGCGACAATTTCAGCATTTCAAGAAAAAAGCATTAAAGTAGTTGAAAACAATTGACAAATCAACTAAACTTTAAATTACGAGACAGTAAAACTGAAAAAAAAAAACAACTGGAATTGAAACAAAACTAACTGGAAGAAAAGAAAAACGTTTCGCGTGGAAAGTGAAACAAACAGACTTTTACGTTTAATTCCAGCGAAATTATTAAAGTTTGGCTCGAAAGCGGGCTGACGTAAAAAAACAAATGACGAACGAAAAACCAAACACCGAACCGCTAATACGCTCTGTTCATCGGCTGGCTGACGTGCATTCCGGCGGTTTTGCTTCCGTATTACCTTGTCGCACCGCGACAGTGAATGCTCCCGTAAACCTACAAATGCCAATAGCATAGGTAGTTAGCAGCAAGGATGAAAAAAATAGACGACTATTAATATCAAAATTTGCATATATGAAAAAAGGACTTATCTATTTGATTCTACTCATTGCAACAATCAATTGTTACGCAAACAGATTGACAAGTGAAGAATCAGTGTTATTAAAGAAAGCTTATTCGGAACAGAATTATTTTGTATTAGACAATCTAATGAGGACAGTTCGGTTTGACAAGAGAAATCCAGATTTAGTATTATATAAAGCATTGCTTGACAACGTGTTCAATAGACCCGAAGAATCGAATAAGTTCATAAATTCTCTACTAATCAATTATCCAAAGTATTTCAATGACTCTACCAATGCGGAATTATACTCGATGCGAGTTGACAATAATTTCCGTTTACAAGATTATAAAAAAGCCTATGACGATAATCTTACCATTATTAATAAATATAAACATGTTTGCGATTCTTCTGAAATTGAATCATATAAAAACATAAATTTATTGATTCATAGCTTATTTGAAGCTCCAAAAATGGAAATTTCTAAAAGAACTAATTCAAGAATTCCATTAAAAAGAGATAAGGCTCATTTATTCAACATACCTGTAACTATAGATAATGACACCATTGATTTCGTATTTGATACAGGAGCTAATTTCTCAACAATAACTCAATCGCTGGCTAAAAAATATAGCGTTAAAATAGTTGGTGAAAAAGTAAATATAGGTTCTGCTAACGGAATGATCGTTGAATCAGAAATTGGATTGGCTACTATAAAGTTGAATAATATTGAAGTAAAGAATGTCGTATTTCTGGTTATGCCCGATTCAGCATTAAGCTTGGGCAAAGGAACGTATGTTATTAAAGGAATTGTCGGATTTCCTGTCATTTATGCTCTTCAAGAATTTACTATCAAAGATGATAAATATTTGATTATTTCTGAAAAATCTGAAATCACAAAAAAATCTGAAATTAACAATTTTGCTTTGGAAGGACTAATGCCAATAATTAGAGTAGTTTACAAAAATGACATATTACCTTTTCATTTTGATACAGGTGCAGTTAAGACAGATTTGTTTTCTTTCTTTTTCAATAAATATAAAAACGACATTATTGGCAATAGTACAAAAAAGAAACAGAAGTTTGGTAGTGCTGGTGGTGAGGTTGAATCAGAATGTTATATATTGAAATCAATTAATTTGTCAGCTGGAAACTCGAATTGTACAATTGATTCCTTGAGAGTAACTGAAAAAGATTTAATGGGAAACGAAGTAAAATATGTATATGGTAATTTTGGACAAGATTATATTAAGCAATTCTCAGAAATGAAAATGAATTTTGATTCAATGAGTATTATATTCTCCAACAAAAAGAAATAATACAAGCCCAGTTGCTACACACGCCTATGGGTCATTGGCTGGTTGACGTGCATTTCGGCAGTTTTGCTCCCGCATTCACCTTGTCGCAGGGCGAGCGGTGAACGCTCCCGCAAACCGCCAAATGCCCATAGTGTGCCGAGAAGCAGAACATCGGTAAGAGTGAAAGTTCTGCATGCTGTAATTAAGATGGTGGAGACAGTTGTAAGTTGAACCACTGGTGTCGCCTTACAGGAGGAGGCATCAAACCACCTAAAGGTGCTGTGATAAAGAGTCATGGTATTGAGCGTTTAGGAAACGGTTATCCTACGAGATAGTCAGGTAGGAATATAGGAGTTGAACGAAAGTGAATCGCTGATGAGG
>Ga0209124_10000102_pt1 | contig 78186 bp, 77 predicted proteins | sample BarGraIncu01122A_FD_184502 | JGI IMG/M metagenome (GOLD analysis project Ga0209124, IMG submission 184502) | Arctic peat soil microbial communities from Barrow, Alaska - Barrow Graham LP Incubations 011-22A (SPAdes) (version 2) | ecosystem: Environmental > Terrestrial > Soil > Wetlands > Peat...
ATAGCAGTATACTTAATAAATTAATGGTTTTCAAAATTACCCTAATTATCAGAAATATTATTTGACAACTTACCTCTTTCAAGAATTGATGACAACCATTTAGTCCTTGAATGTTAAATTATTTCTTTATATTTTACTTTCATCGCGGTAATATTTTTAAATATATTGTATTGAGTTTACATAATTATTAAAAACAAACAATATTACCGCTGTAACGGTAAATATATGCGTAATTTATCTGAAATAATAAAATTTCACAGAAAAAAGAGTGGACTTTCTCAAAAAGAACTTGCCGATTTAGCCGGAGTAGGAAAAACCGTAATTTTTGATTTAGAAAAAGGAAAGGAAACTGTTCAGTGGTCAACTGTTTCGAAAATAATTAGTGTTTTGAATGTCAAAATACGATTCGAAAGTTCACTGTTAACACAAAAAGAATTTAATTCTGATGAGAAAAGCAAAAATATATAAAAATAGAATCCTTGCCGGAATACTGGTTGAGCTCGAAAACAGCACCGGTTATGAATTTCTATATATAGAAAACTATACCGGCGAGTGCATCTCTTTAACCCTGCCAGTTCAAAATAAAGTTTATAAGTTTGATAAATTTCCCTCGTTCTTTGAAAATCTTCTTTTGGAAGGATTGATGCTTGAAGGAATCAATAAGGTGAGGGAAGTTGAAAAATATGATTTAATGTCTCAGTTGATAATTTCGGGAAATAATCTCTATGGTGATATTGAAGCGGAGCCTGATAAATGAACCGGTGCCCGATTACATATAATGAATGCGGTGAAAACCTTTATTCTTCGGAGGGTTTAAAATTATTGTCTTCCGGACTCGACGAACTTAAACCATTACAATTTACACAGGAAGAATTACGGCTTAAAGCATTTTCGGGAAGTGGTGAGTTTTCATTACCCGGAAGTTCTTTAAAACTTCTTGCAAAAATAAATCTTGCAGCAAAATCTTTTGAGATATCTGCGGCAAAAGGAAAATATATTTTAAAACCGCAAAGTGTCTTATATTCCGGGGTTCCCGAGAATGAAGATCTTACTATGAAAATGGCAAAATTGTGCGGCATCGAAGTTCCTGTGCACGGATTGATTTATAATTACGATAAGTCTTTGACATACTTCATCCGGCGTTTCGACAGGGGTCCGGGAAAGACTAAATATCAGGCAGAAGATTTTGCACAGCTGCTGGGAAAATACCGTCATCAGAAATTTGACTCTTCTCTCGAGGAAATCGCCGGAATTATCAATAAATACTGCACTTTCCCGGTTCTTGAAAAAATAAAGCTTTTGAGGTTCGCTCTTTTCAATTATCTTATCGGGAACTGCGGGGTACATTTAAAAAAATATTCGTTGATAAAACGACACAGTGTAATTATGCTTAGTCCGTTTTATGGTCTTGTGAATACGGTTATTCTGTATGATAAAACCGGTTCTGAAATTTCCCTGCCTCTTAACGGTAAGAAAAAAGATATTAATAAAAATGATTTCTTTGAATATTTTGGTATCAAGATTCTGAATTTGAATTCAAAATCTCTGTTGGGCGTGTTGAACGATTTCGAGGATTCAATTTCAAAATGGCTGGACTTGATACAGAAAAGTTTTCTCTCAATGCATTACAAAGAAAAATACATAAAAGTGCTTGAACAAAGAATTAATAAATTTTTCAAACAATAAAAATATGATTAAAAATTGGCAGGAGAATTTTCCCGGGGCAATTACTCTGTGTGATAAAGATTTTGTAATCACCTATATGAATGCAAAAGCCCTTAAGACGTTTGAAAGTGACGGCGGTGAAAAACTGATTGGTACTAACATTCTCGATTGTCACAACGAAGAGTCAAACAAGAAGATATTTGGTATCGTAAAAAGTGGAACGCCTAATGCTTATACAATCGAGAAAAACGGCACAAAAAAATTAATCTATCAGGTGCCTGTTAACGAAAACGGAGAATATATAGGGTTGGTCGAACTATCACTCGAAATCCCTTTTGATATGCCTCACTTTAAAAGAACTTAATTTCATTATGAAAGTATTCATCACCGGAGGAAGCGGGTTGCTTGGACAGTATCTGAATATGCGTCTTTCACAAAGCCACGAAATTCTTACGGTTTACAACAACAATATTGGAAATTGCGACCGGTTTAATTCCGTAAAACTCGATATCGGAAACACTAAAAAACTTAAAGAAGTGTTTGTTTCATTTTTACCCGATGTTGTAATTCACATTGGAGCTTATTCAAGACCGGAAATCTGCGATAATCTTTCTCGCGAGGAAGTGTTTAGGATTAATGTTGGTGCCACAGCAGATATTTCGGTGCTGTGTGAAAAACACAAGTGTTTTTTAATTTTTAGTTCTACTGATTTAGTATATGACGGAAACCGGGGAAGTATGTTAAAAGAAGATGCTGAAATATTTCCTTTATCGCTTTATGCGGAATCAAAATTTGAAGCGGAAAAAGTTATCAAAGCTAATCTTAGGGATTTCGTCATCCTGCGCACATCACTGCTTTACGGGATCGGGCTTTCTGACTCTGTAAATAATTTTCACAAAATGTATGATAATTTCAAAGCAGGCAAAACCTCACGCTTGTTCTGTGACCAGTTCAGAACACCGCTTTCCTTAATTGATGCGGCGGAATTAATTGCACAAATATTGACAAAAGACATGAGAGGTGAAATTATAAACTTCGGAGGTAGGGAAAGGGTGTCACGAGTGGAACTCGGGGAGATTCTCTGTGATGTTGCGGGATTTGACAAATCTTTAATCGAAAAAATATCTATGGGTGATGTTCCCGGTCTCCTGAAAGTACCTGATGTTTCTCTCAACACAGATAAATTACGCTCATACGGAATCGAACAAAAATCTATCGAAGAGTCAATTTTCGAAATACTGAGGAATATAAATGGATAATATCGTAATTTTATTATTGTGTCTTTTTCTTGGTTATTTTTTACAGCGCATAAAAATCTTTCCTGAAAATGCATATGTTACGCTTAACCATATTATTATTTATATTTGTCTTCCTGCTTTAGCTTTGTATTATATGCCGCAAATCGAAATCAGTACGCAGACATTGTTTCCGGTTTTTGTTACTTACATACTTTTTATAGCGGGGTTTATTTTTATTAATATTATCGGAAAGATTTTCCGGTTTGACCGCGCGACTATCGGCGCCCTGATCCTTACCTGCGGATTTGCAAATACTTCGTTTGTCGGTTTTCCTTTGCTAACGATGCTTTTCGGGGAAGAGTCCCTGAAAACGGGTATTATTATTGACCAGGCAGGCTCTTTTATTGCCGTCACAACGCTCGGAATAATTACCGCCTCTTATTATTCATCTTCCAAACCCTCTGCAAAAATAATTTTAAAAAAAATATTTCAGTTCCCTCCGTTTTATTCATTCATAATCGGGTTGATGATAAGGTTATTAAATATCCCTTTACCGCCTTTATTACAAGATGTTTTTCAAAAACTCGGCAGTCCGATATTTTTTCTTGCTTTGATATCTGTGGGTATGCAGCTGTCTTTCAATTTTAAAGGAATAAAATTCACGGAAGTTTTTTGGGGTTTATTTTATAAGCTTATTCTTGGTCCGCTTGTAATATTCGTTCTCTATGTGTTGATAATCGGTGGAAAGGGGAGTGTCGTTCAAATATGTATAATTGAATCTGCTATGGGACCAATGGTAACAGGTGCTATTCTCGCAACAAATTATAACCTCAACCCAAAACTTGTTGGAATTGTTACCGGACTTGGAATAATTTTATCTTTCGGAACAGTATTGCTGTGGTATCAGTTAATCAAATAAATTACCGATTACAATTTGGAGGGTTATATAATAAATTCCTACTCGAATTTTTTCTTTGCGAGAACTGCGGCACCGACTATAGCCGCAAGCAGAAGAATACCCGCAAGTACAATTGATAAGCCGTAATTAGTGAACATCTCAGCTCCCAGCGATTCTGCTTTCCCTATACTTTCTGCGTTGGGGCTCATCTGAGGATATTTCCCGCTAAATCCGAAATAAACCGTAAAGCTGAGAAGTCCTAAAAGCATTAACGACAAAAGAACTGCTGATATTTTTTTGTAAGAAAATTTCTCCGTTAGTTTAGCTTCATCCTGCTGGTTCAGAAGCATAATAACAAAAAGAAATAGCACCATAATCGCACCCATATAAACAAGCACTTGTATTATCGCGATAAACTGCGCTTTTAATGTAAGATAAATTCCCGATACCATACAGAAATTCAGAATCAGGAAAATAGCGCTCGTGATCGGGCTCCTGCGGGTTATCATCATAATTGCAGAAAACACCGCTCCCGCGGCAAGTATGAGAAATACTATAGTATCAAAATTAAAATGCATAATGAATCAAATATATTATAAATAAATATATAATTTCTAAATTAAAGTTGTAATTCTAAATTTTAGAAATTAAGAGCACGATAATTGTTTTCCATTTGGTTTCTTATTTAATAACTGAAGTTACGCAAACCATAAAAAACAACCGGGTTTGTCATTCTGAACGAAGTGAAGAATTTCGTTTTCATTGATTTTTGAGATGTTTCGCTACGCTCAACATGACAAATGCGTAACTTCAGTTATTAATTTCTAATTGTTAATTGTATGTTCCCCTTCTGCATTGAGTTTTCATTAATTCTTGAATAATTTTGATAAATTATAACGCTTCGGTCAATGAGGGCAAAGCTTTTTAACAAAATCAGCATTAAACTTGTAATCATCACTTCTCTTGTGCTGATTGCGGTATTGTCAATACACACTTACCTTACTATCCGTTTTTTCCGCGATAATCTTACAAGTATTTCCCGCTCGGGTGCATATTCCACGAGCGATGTTATCAAGCGTTCTATGCGTTATAGTATGTTGATAAATGAAAAAGAGGATATTCACAGGGTGATAAAAACCCTCGGTAATGAGCCGGGAATAAAAAAAATCAGGATTTATGATAAATCCGGTAAAATAGCTTTTTCGAGCGACTCATTGGAAATAAATAAGGTGGTTGATAAAAGGTCTGAAGCATGCATTGTCTGTCACAGCGATCCTGATGCACCGCCGCCTGTAAGTACTTCCGAAAATTTCCGGACGTTCAATATGGAAAACGAACGCGTGTTGGGTCTGATTAATCCTATTAGAAATGAGCTCGACTGCTATAGTGCCGAGTGCCATTACCACAAACCAAGTGAAGCACTCCTCGGCGTGCTCGATGTTATGGTATCTATGAAAAGCACCGATGAAACCATCTCTATTGCAATAAGAAATATTCTTATAAATTCAATTCTTATTACGCTGATTATTTCCGGCTTAAGCGGAATATTTATTTTTTATTTGGTAAATAAACCCCTTAAAAAGTTCCAGAAAGCAATTAACGAACTCGGAAAAGGAAACCTGGATTATAAAATTTCAATCGGTAATAAAAACGAATTCGGAGTTATTGCAAAACAGTTCAATAATATGTCGGGAAATCTTTCCGGTGCATATAAAGAAATTAAAGATTGGTCTGATAAGCTGAATACTAAAGTGGAAGAAAAAACCAGGGAGTTGAAAAACGTTTATGAGCAGATTGTCCAGATAGAAAAACTCGCTTCGCTTGGAAAGCTCTCCGCAACAGTCGCACACGAACTTAATAATCCCCTCGAGGGAATCCTCACCTACAGTAAGTTAATTTCAAAAAAACTGAAGGCGGAAAATAATGACAATTATAAAAAACTGATCGAGTTCACCGAATTAATTTCCGAAGAGACTGCAAGATGCGGAAAAATTGTAAAAGACCTTCTGCTTTTCTCTCACGCGGATGCCGAAAAATTTGTCAATTCGGATTTGGGACAGATCTTGGACAAAAGTGTTACTCTGATAAATCACCACCTTGAAATTAATAATATTAAATTAACAAAAGAATATCCGCCTGAAGTAGTCTATATTTTCTGCAATCCCCAAAAGATTCAGCAGGCTGTAATGTCTCTCCTCATTAATGCTATTGAGTCTATGAGCGGAAAAGACAGCGGAAAGATATTTATAAAATTCAAAAGCAAAGCAAACGAAGTTATCATCAGGATTTCGGACGAAGGTACCGGTATCTCCCAAAAAGATCTTCCTTATATTTTCGAACCTTTCTATACCACCAAGGATGCAATAAAAGGAACCGGATTGGGGCTTTCCGTTGTGTATGGTATCATAAATCTTCACAAGGGACGCATCGAGGTGGAAAAAACATCCATCACGGGAACTACATTTAAAATCATTTTGCCATTAAATCTAAACAATGTTATCGAAAATGAAATCAAAGCATAAAATATTTGTTGTTGACGACGAAAGAATAGTAAGAGAATCACTTTTCCATTGGTTCGAAGATGAGGGATATGAAGTTGATACCGCAGAAGACGGGGAAAAAGCATTGAAGATGTTTGAAAAAGGGAAGTTTGATCTTGTATTGCTTGATATGAGAATGCCCGGTATGAGCGGACTTGAACTTCTTGTGAAAATAAAAGAAATCGATCCCGTTTGTATAGTCATACTTATCACTGCGTTTGCTTCTGTGCCTTCAGCCATACAGGCATTAAAGGAAGGTGCATATGATTACGTAACAAAACCCGTCGATCCGGACGAACTGAATCACCTGGTTAAAAATGCCCTTGAACAAAAATCACTTAAAGATGAAAATATAATCCTCAAGACCAAAATTGAACAGATGATAATACCCGATAATCTTATTGGCGATAGCAGTGAGATGCTGAAAATTTTTGAACTGATAAATTCCGTTGCCCCGACCGATACAACCGTGATGATAAGAGGTGAAAGCGGAACAGGGAAAGAGCTTGTGGCAAAGGCAATCCACCTTAACAGCAAAAGAAAATATTTTCCGATTGTAACTGTAAACTGCGGTGCGATAGCCGAAACACTTCTTGAAAGTGAATTTTTCGGGCACGAGAAGGGTGCGTTTACCGGCGCTAACTACCGACGCAAAGGAAAGTTCGAAATGGCAAACGGCGGCACAATTTTTCTCGATGAAATCGGCTCCATATCCCTTAAAATGCAGGTGGAACTTCTGAGAATAATTGAAACAAAAAAATTCTGCCGTGTCGGCGGTAATGATATAATAACTAGCGACTTCCGTGTAATCGCCGCAACAAATGAAGCACTCGAAGATCTCGTGAAGCAAGGGAAATTCCGTGAAGATTTGTATTACCGTCTTAACGTTTTCTCTCTCTTTATACCTCCTTTGCGTGAAAGGAGAAAAGATATCTCTTCGCTTGCTTATTTTTTCCTGCGGAAATACAGCTCTGCAATGAATAAAAACATCGATAAAATTTCTGATGAGGCAATGGAATTCCTCAACAATTTTGACTGGCCCGGTAATGTGAGAGAACTTGAAAACGCAATAGAAAGGGCTGTCGTAGTCGGAAAGACTGGTGTATTGGAATTAAAAGATCTTCCTTTTTCTTCAAGGAACATACCAGATACGGAAACCGGTACATCCTCGCTTGCGGAAATCGAAAAGAAGCATATCGAAAAAATTCTTGCGCTAAATAAATGGAACATACAAAAGTGTTCGGAGATACTTGGAATTGAACGGGCTACCCTCTATAGTAAAATTGCAAAGTACGGATTGAAGAAAAACTGAATCCAATGGACATATTTATAGCACCGGTTGTTTTTTCTAACAGGGAGTTGTTTGATACTTTAATTAAAAATCTCGAAAGCGTTTTCCATAAATCCGTAAAGCAGCTCACTCTAGATATTGATACCGTTAAACTTTATTCCGTTGACCGGCGTCAGTATTATTCAACGGGCTTCCTCGAACAAGCCATAGAGCAGACTTCATATATAAACGGAAAAGTCTTGATGATCACAGACCTTGATATTTATGTTCCCGTGCTTACCTTTCTTTTCGGAGAAGCTCAGCTTGACGGTAAACATTCTGTCGTTTCCGTTTGCCGGCTTCACGAAGAATTTTATTCGGGGACTTCGGATTTCAATCTTCTCTTTGAAAGAACCGTTAAAGAAGTATTACATGAAATCGGTCATAACTTCGGGTTGATACATTGTCTTGACTGGGATTGCGTTATGCACTCTTCCAATAGCGTAGAAGAAGTGGACATCAAAGGAAGCGAATACTGCAAAAAATGCCGCTCAATACTTTTACCGAAATAAAATACTTTTATACTAATTCCCCTTAAATAAAGGGGGAATACAAGGGGGTTGTTAAAAATTCTTCTTCTTTTTTCTATCGTTCCCAAATTGAATTTGGGAATGCACTTGAGTTAGAAACTCAGTTTCAACAAACTTATTCCGTGTAAGATTTTATCATTTCCAGTAATGCTCTATTGCACACCGGGCAGAAGTTTTTCGTATTGAAAGACCGCATAATGCAGTCATACATCGGACGGTAAACTCCTTTTGGTACATAACCCGCACCTTCAAACGCTCCTATCTTGTTATAGTATCGCTTATCGTTTGGTGTGGGAATTGGAACTCCTTCGCTTACAAGGCTCTTCCATTTTTTATCGAAATTGACAAGCGTGGTAATATTCGGTTCGTTCGGCTCAACGGAAAGATTGTAAAGGGATTCGGTAGCACCGCCAACCTCAACATACTCATCTGCCAGACCGCAAAAGAGATGTCCGAATTCGTGAACCATCGTGAGCTCCGCCGTAGGGTCATCCGCCGTGAAAAGACTGTAGTAATTATATACCGCACCGCCACCGTATTTTTTGGAATTTGCAAGTATAACTATCAGGTCATAAGGAACTTCTCCTGCTATATCCCGCAAAGACTTTACATCATAGGTCATTATGTATCTTTCGGAGTTGAATGTATAAAAACTTGAATTAATGATTGTCTTTTTATAAATCCTGTCCCCGGGAATGTCCGTTCCCGATTCCGGCGAAGGTGCGTCAACTCTCCAGAAATTAAATCCGCCTGCGTTGCTTTTAAATGGTTCGTATTTTATCAGATAATCGGAGAATTTTTTTGCATCTGCGTCAAACTTCTCTATTTCGTTTTGCTGGTATCCGTCTGGAATGAACACCACATCTATTTTTGCCGAAGGGTCGCCGTTATCCACAAACTTGGAATACGGATAAGTTAAAACCTCAGGGTTTATAAAATAGTCTTTCGGGTCAACCGTCATTTCAAATTGTTTTTGGAATTCGTTGTTTTTGTCCCTGCCTTCGATTATTATTTTCACGTTTTTCTTCGGATATGGAACCGTTACGGTTTCATAAAAACTTCTCGGGAAAAGTTTTGCTTCATCTGTTGATTGCCATTCCTGGAAAAGTGTTGCAAAGCCTTTTGAGTAAATTTCCTGATCGCTTGCCGCATCCAGAACCCTTACCCTGTATTCGCCGTAATCAAATTTATCCAGAAGATTTTTTTGTGACCCTCCCCAGTACGGTTCTTTCTTCAGCTGGCTGAAGAAAATATTCGATGTTGTATTCGTACCGGCGTGAACGTAGTCAAACCTTAATGATGCCGGCTCGAAGTATTTATCAAAACTTATCTGGGCTTGTAATATGCCAAAGAAAATAAAAAGAGAAATAAATAAGACAAAAAAAGAACTTACTATTTTATTCATGGTGTAAAATATATTTTAATTCCGTTTATTTTAATTATCTTAAATTAATATTTTTTTGGTTTATTTATAATGTAAAACACTTGTTTGATTGTAAGCGTTCACGATGGCAGGGGTTCTCTGTTGTAGTTATAAAATTATGTTACAACCCGGTTTAAAATGTTTCGGTATGTATTATGTTCCCCACAACTCCGCTCGTTCCTAATGCCCTGAGACTGTTTGAAAATTAAATTTTTTCTGTAGTCGCAACTCTTTAGGTTGCGTTTTTTAACAAATATCGCAGGCTGAAGACCTGCGGCTACATTCGCTTTTGAGTTTTCACACAGTCTCCCCCCATTGGGAACGCATATTGAATCCTCAATTTATTTAATCAATACCATTCGCTTTGTTTCAGAGAAATTTCTTGCGGATAGTTTATATAAATATACTCCACTCGAAAATCCCGAGGCGTTCCAGTCAACGGAGTATGTTCCCGGTGCGAGTTGTTCGTTCACGAGTGTTACAACTTCTCTGCCCGTAATATCAAATACTTTCAATACAACATTGTCATTCCCGTATGCTCCTAACGGGAATCCAGACGGAAGCTCAAACTTTATTTTCGTCACCGGATTAAACGGATTTGGATAATTCTGACTTAATGAAAATCCCGACGGGATTTCTGTGCTGATATTTTGTATGCCGACTAATTCCGATAGTGGGCGTCTCCATAATCCTTCCCCATAAGTTCCAGCGTAAACATAATCGTTCGAAATAAAAACTGTTCTAACGTATTTGCCCGAAATATTTTGACTGCAGTCTATCCAAGTGTTACCAAAATCCTGCGAAAATCCTGTTCCGTAAATATTTCCAATTAAAACATATGGACCAGATGCATGAATTGCATAAATATTATTTGTATTTAAAGATGATTGGATCCAGTTTTCTCCTAGATTTGTAGAGTAATAAACTCCTTGTGTTGTACCCGCAAAAAGAATTGTTCCATTTGTAGAGAGACTCCAAATTGTTATGTTATTTAATGAGGATTGATACCAATTGTAACCATTATTTGTGGAAATCATAATTCCATGTCCGGTTGTTCCGGCAATAATTTTGTTGGCAATTTTTTCGATTCCGTAAATATAATATGAACCTAGTGAAGTTTGTGACCAATTCAATCCAAAATTGGTAGATCTCCATAATCCACCTGAATACATACAACCAATATATTGATATGGATTATCAATTAATATTGATGCTAAAGGATAATTGATTGTAGACATTTTTTGCCAGTTAAATCCGTAATTCGTTGAGACAAAAACATAACCCGAATCGGGATCTCTGCTGGAGCAATATATATTATTTGATGCTCCTGAAAAATCACTAATTGTTGTATTTGTACTTAGCGTTTGAAAAAATGTTGAACCATTATTTGAGGATATATAAGCTCCGCAGCTAATGCCAGTATAATATAAATTATCATATTTATAAATGGATTCTACAAAATCGTTCTCATTTAAATATGTAGTCCAGCTTAAGCCATTATTGCTTGACAGGTATATGCCTAAATCTTCAACTCCTGCATATATATAATTTCCATCCTTCATCAAGGATAATATTCTAGTTCCAATATTTTTATTACCGACAATAAAAGTTTGCGTCCAGTTTTGTCCATAATCTGTTGAAATAAAAATTTTACCATTAGAGGTTCCGGCACAGATAAGTGCACTGTCTGAACAAAGTGACATTATTGTTTCATTATTTAAAGAAGTTTGATTCCAATTTTGTCCGTTATTAGATGTATAAAAAACTCCACGGTTATTTCCACAACCGGCAAATATAAAATTTCCTGTTGCAGTTAACGAATTAGTAGAATATCCAAATATAGAATTCCAACTTGTTCCATTATTAGTAGAAAAAAATATTCCTCCCTTATTAAACATATTAACCGAATCGCTACTTGCATAAACAATATAATTATTAACTGCGAGTGAGCTAATTTTATAAGAACTAAGAGATGTTACATTCCAATTTATTCCGCTATTTGTGCTGTACCAAACACCATAACTATTACATCCTGCAAATAATATTGCTCCATTATTTGTAAAACAATTTACAAGTTTATTGAAATTTGTTCTAATCCAATCTACACCGTTATTTGTTGAATAAAAGACATCTGCAGGGTTTTCTCCACCTACGAATAATTTTGAATTGAAAGAATATAAACTTTGTGCATATTGGATTGAAGACGAAGTAGTATCCCAATGAACACCAAAATTATCAGACCTATAAACTCTACCGGGAAATGCCCAGCAAGCAGCAAAAATTGAAGCGTTATGTTTAGCAATTGCATTTACAAAGGTATTGTTATACAACCCACAAGAAATTTTTTGCCATTGACCCTGAGCGATAACTACTGAGAGTTGAAAAAGGAATAATATAAATAATAATTTCTTCATTTCAATAAAATAAGTTTTTTGGTTTCGGAAAAATTACCGGCAGTTAATTTATAAAAATATATTCCGCTCGGAAATTGTGATGCGTTCCAGTCATCTTCATACGTTCCCGGAGTGAGTTGCTCGTTTACAAGTGTTGCCACTTCTTTGCCGAGGATATCGAAGATCTTTAATGAAACAACCCCCTTTAATCCCCCTTTACTAAGTGGGACTTCAAAACGAATCGTCGTTGTCGGATTAAACGGATTCGGATAGTTTTGATATAGAGAATACTTTTCGGGAATTAACTCGTTCAATTTTTCAATTCCTGTTAATAAAGTATCACCATATAATACTCCGTTAATGTAAGCACCAACGAGCCAATCACCTCCCGACCCAAATGAACTAAACTCAAAAGTACCAAATATCCCAATTCCATATCCGTAACTGTATGTTACAAACCCTTCAAAATTGTATCGTTCGAATGCCTTCTTTCTGACAGACATATTAAGTACGTTTGCGATATTTGTATCAACACAAATATGTTTAACGCCCGAATCGCAAACATAAGCGGTATCATTTTTATGTGCTTTTAAGCTGTCAATTAAAATTTCATACGGACTATATGAACAATAGCCGCTATTAAACCTTTTATATAAATTTCCCGTTGCAGAATCAACACGGATTAAACTTCCGCCAAATCCGGGAAAGCTTCCGCTTGTGATAAAATATTTTTTCGAATTTATTACTGTATCTTTTATTATTCTTACTTTATAATAATAGTTTAAGCCTGCGGATGAACTGTAATTATACTTATAGACGTTGCCTACGGAGAGGGGAAAATATTTCAGTGTTAACGTATCTGTTGAAAAAGAGCTTTGTACATTGAACATCAAAAACATTAAACTAAATAATATTATTTTTTTCATTATTCAAATAAATCAAAGTTTTGAGGTATGGGAATTTCGTTTGAGGATTTGGATATAAAATTCTCTTCAATAAAGACGCTGTAAAACTCAATTCCTGGTTTTACGAAACACATTGTGATTCTTTATTTGTTTAATGGAATTTAATCATATTATTTTTAACATTTAAAGTCCTTTTTATGGTATAATAAACGTTTCGGCTGACGGGAAATTCGTAACCCCGTCGTTAACGACTGGGAACATTCTTTAATTATTCATTTATTTTCGAAATCTGAGATGATTTTAAAACCGTTAAAACGGTTAAAACCGCGGGCTGAGTTAATAAATTACAAAGAATTAAATAATCAAATCCGGAGATGACCGATGATTTCGCTTATTAAAGTTTTTTCTTTGCTCTTTAATTACTCATTATTCATTGTTACAGGTATTTATCCAGTCCTTTTCTTTTCAGGTAGTCAACAACTTCCTTCACGTTCTGTGATTCTCCACGTTTGCATATCAGAAGCCCGTTATCCGTATCTATCACGAGTAAATCCTCGACGCCTACAAGCGCCGATATTCTCTGGTCGTTTATGATAAGATTGTTTTTTGAATTTATTATGACGGTCTTTCCTTCCCTTACATTTCCTTCGGCATCTTTCGGTCTCATATTATAGATTTCATCCCACGAACCGACATCGCTCCAGCCGAAATTACTTCTGATAATATATACTTTATCCGTTTTTTCCATTACGCCATAATCAATTGAGATTCCTTTTATCTGTGAATATGCCGATTCAAGATGTTTTTCAAAATCCTTATTGTGAAGTTTTTTCTTCAGCGGTTTAAGATAAAAATATACATCCGGAAGAAGCCGTTCAATTTCCTCGATCATTGTATCAGCCCTGAAAATAAACATACCGCTGTTCCATAGGAAGTCCCCGCTTTCGAGGAAAGCTTTCGCGGTATCAATATCGGGTTTTTCAGCAAAGGTTTTGACCTTATATACACATTCATTTATTCCAAATCCGTCACCGTTTTCGATTGATACTTCGTGGCAGTTATCATTATCGTATTGTATATATCCGTATCCTGTTTCAGGTTTTGTCGGTGTTATGCCGAGTGTAACTATTCCGCCGTTATCGTGGACAAATTTTAATCCGGTCTTTACTATCGAATGAAAATCTTCCAGTTTTTCAATGATATGGTCTGAGGGAACGACCACTACGTTTGCCTTTGGGTCAAACTGCTCCAGAAAAATACAGGCGAGCCCTATGCAGGGTGCGGTGTTTCTCCCGAAGGGTTCGCAAATTATATTTTCTTCCGGAATTTTCGGGATTTGTTTTCTTACAAGATTTTTATATGCTGAATTTGTAACTACGAAAACTTTTGTTGTTTCTATCAATCCTTCAAACCGTTTGAATGTCTGCTGAATCATTGAATCTGTACCGTGTGCGATTTTTATAAATTGTTTAGGCAGTTTTGATGTACCTTTAGGCCAGAATCTCTGCCCCACTCCTCCTGCCATTATTACGGCATAATTATTCATTTTTTTTCTTTTTTGATTTACTAAATACCTTTACCGGGTCGTTTAATATTGAAATAAAAAGTGCAAGATCTTTTGTCGGTTTATCTAAAAAGATAAGTTTGAAATTATAAATAATGAATCTGAATATTTCCCTTACGTCTTCATCATACGGGTCAAGCCTGTAGTTTTGCAAAAACTTGACGAATATGTAACTTGCCTCCGAAAGCTGTGCCAGCTTGCTTATATTTAATATTCTCGATATGTTCACCATCTCTTTGAATCTTACGAAGGTGGCAGAGAGTTTTCTGAGGGCTTCATATATCTGGAATTCACTCTTGATGTCGTCAAGCGAGTTGAATATTTTTTCAAGTTCAAGAATATATTGCTTCAGCAAAGCCAGCTTTTCCCGCTGTGTCGTATCGGTGTATTTCAAGCTCAGGTGCTTTTCAAGTTCTAATTTATCCTTTTGCATTTTTTCAAAATTCTCTTTTTCTTTCTTCTTCTCCGTTATCTCTGATTTGATTTTTTCAGTTTCTTTTATCACCTTATCGTAATCTTCATAAGAATCACCTTTAATAAGGCTTTCTATGAGGTGTATCGAAATTTTAAATACATCTATATTTTCTTTGCTTATAATAAATTCCTGTACTTTGTACTCGCCGAAAGCAAGTTTCATTATTCCGTATATATTAGTTATAATTTCAAACGACATATTCGAAGAACTCTCTTCCATAAAAGAAGTGTTCTCTATAATGTTATCCGTAAGTGCAATTTTTCTGTCTTCACTGTTCTCTTCAGGAATCAGCAATGCAAGTTCATCAAGGTCCGTTATCAACAGCGCATTTCTTGTTATTAGTTCTGATTCGTATTCCTGGTAAATTGTGTTCACCTGTACTTCGGCTTCTTTGCTTAATTCCTTTTCTTCAACCGTATATTCATCGCGTCTTTCGTCGCTTTTTTCCGGCGGAGAGTCTATAAAAGATAACTGCTCAACCGTTTCCTTGCTTTCCTGTTCTGTTTGTATATTTTCTTTCCCGGACTTTGTTTCCGGTGTTTTGGTTTCTGTATTCTTTTCAAGGGTTTTGTCTGTCGTTGTTTTTTCTTCTTCCGGAATTATTTTTTCTGCCGGTTTTTCTTCTTCCGGAATTATTCTTTCTGCTATTTCTTTTTTCAAATCATCAAAACCGAATGCTGCATTTTCCGGTTCTGCGATTTTCTTTTTTCGTTCTTTAAGTTTTTTGTGTCCTTTTGATTTTTGCGGTTCCCGGGCTTCCGGTTTTATTGCCGTGTCAATGTCTTCTTCTGTTAGTTCAACTTCTTCTTCGCTTTCGCCTTCCGGCTCCTGACCCGGAAGATTAAATACTTTTTTGTTTTCTTCTATCGTTTCGTTTTTTATTAATTCAAGATAACTTCTTTTTTCGTTACCCGGTTCCTCTTCGCTCCGAATTTTCTGACTTGCCTCTATCTCTTCAATGTTTTTATCTATGAATTCTTCCGTTACTAATTCGTTGTCAAATTCTTCTATCTTGAATTTGTTTTCTATCTCCGGGAATACTCTGGCTTTCTCTTTTTTCTTTCGTTCACTTGCTTTTGCGAGCGAGGTTTTTACTTCTTCGTGTATTTCTTTCCAGTTCTTCCTGACGGATGCCGGGTTCTTGCTTTTAAAAGAACGTATTAAAATATGGATGAGAATGCTTTTATCCTTTTCCATGTTTTGAATCAGGTTTTCGAAGTTGATCTGACCCGTCTCAGCCTTTTTCATCATAAAAAGTAAATACTTTCCGAAAGGCTCAAGATTATCTACGTTGGTGATAATGTATATGTCGCGGAGCAGGCTCTGTGATGCTTTTATGTAATTTAAAAATATTACGGTCTTCGTAATATCCACGGGATACACGTGGTTATACAAATCTGATTCGATTTTACTTAAAACATATTTAATATAATTTGCCGTAATATTTATTTCAGCGCTCATAATTTCGGTCTTTATAAAAATATTTTTTCTTTTTCAACAGTTAAGTTAACTAAACTAAACAAATTTTTATATTAACTAATTTTTTCCTGCTAAAATTACTATATTTCTGCGAAAGATTTTTTTATTACCCGGTTTTTTTTTCTTGTTTTTTTCCGTTTAAAAATTTAATGAAAAAAAATATTTTTTAATTCAAACTTGACAATATTAAAAAGATTGATTAATATTATATGTAACTGATTTACCAAAAGTTCTTGTTAATAAATTGTTAGTAACCCCAACAGTAAGTTTTAATAACAGCAAATTTTATACTCTCTAATTTTAGTTATTCACAGTGATTGTTAATAACTGTGAATTTTTACGCTAAACTGCTAAAAATTACTGTTTTATTGGCTATGCAAAGAGTTAATAACTCTGTTAATTTCCTGTTTTTTTATCTGGTGTTTAACCTGTTCGTTTAAAGTAATATTTTAAGTAAACGCGTTTTGTTAATAATTTTTAAATTGTGTTAGTGTGATAAAAACTTATACCGAATCCGATAACCTTCTTACTTCAAACAATAGCGAACAAAATTCTTTATCAACAGAACAATCAAACGCTATTGATGTCTGGTCAAAATTTCTTGAAATGCTTTCCGGGAACCTGAAGAAGAGCGAGGTCGAAACCTGGTTTTCTGTTTTAACCCCTAAGCATTTTAAAGATAATGTTCTTACACTGTCCGTACCGAGCAAGGATTATTACGGAATGATAGAAAGAAGATTCAATAAGCATATAGTAAATATTCTTAACAGCGGTTTACTGGGTGAAAACGGGAAATTGAATTATGAGGTTATTCAGGAAACCCTCTTTGATAATCCTCCGGAAGAAGTGATTCCGGAAACGAAACCTGCAAAAATTTCCGATTTAAAACCTCCTTTCCTTAGAACTACGTTTAAAGATGAACTGGAAGATGAGTTTTTCACTTCCAATCTTTACCATAAAAACACGTTTGATAATTTTGTAACAGGGGAAAGCAATCAGCTTGCCGTAGCAACAGCATATTCAATCACAAATAACTTAGGAAAAACATCAAATCCGTTTTTTGTATATGGCGGAGTAGGTCTCGGAAAAACACACCTTGTTCAGGCAATCGGAAATGAAATTCTGAAGAAATATCCCGGTAAGAAGGTTTATTATACAACCACTCCTGACTTCACAACGCAGTTTACCACAAATATTGCGAAAGACAGGATTGGAAACACAGATAATAAATCGGGCACGCGTCAGCTTGATGCTTTTTATAAATCTCTTGATGTGCTTATACTCGATGATATCCAGAACCTCGGAGGAAAACCCGGCACACAGGATTTCATATATCAGATATTTAACACTCTCAGGAATAATGATAAACACATAATTTTATCCTGCGATAAACCTCTTAATCAGATAAAAGATATAGAAGATCGGCTTTTATCCCGCTTTCAATGGGGAATGACCGTTGATATCCAGCCTCCAAGCTGGGAAATGAGAGTAGCAATAATACGGAAGAAACTCGACGAAAATAAAATAGAAGTTCCTGAAGAAATCATTCACTACATAGCGTCGAATGTTAAAGACAGCATTCGGGTACTCGAGGGCTGTATTGCGAGTATGATTACGGAAAGCATTCTCCTCTTTGACGGCGAACTTACGATGGAAGCAGCCGAAAAAGCCGTAAGCCGCAGTATAGGAAACTCCAGACGCTCAAAAAATATTTCGGTCGATACAATCATTTACGCTGTCAGTAAGTTTTTTAATGTTTCCGAAAACCAAATACTGACAAGAAAAAGAACAAAGGATATTGCATTTGCTCGCCAGGTGGCAATGTACCTTGCAAAAGAAATGACAACCCTTACTTTTGAATCCATCGGCTTGAATTTCGGAGGAAAAGATCACGCAACTGTGATGTACTCTCACAAACTGATAAAGGAACACCTAACGAAAGACTCTAAACTCTCCTCCCAGATAAAAGAGATAAAAGAGCATATAAAAAACCAATAGGATATCTTTCCGTTTTTGTTAATATCTTCTTTACAGATTATCAATAAAATATATTTATCAACATTCAGTTTTATCTTTTTATAGTTTTGGGGTTTTTCATCAGACTTATAAACAAATTATTAACATTTTTTTATAAGAATATTTTAATATATTAACTTATTATTTAAGTACTTATAGAGTTATTAACTTTATAAACTATGCTTCTATTGTTACTGTTTTTTTCTTATATACTATATATATGATAGAGAAACTTATTATTAAAAATTATCTCATTATAAAAGAAGCCGAACTTAATTTTTTAAAAGGGCTTAATATACTAACGGGCGAAACCGGAGCCGGCAAAACTATCATTCTTGATGCACTATCGCTTATTCTCGGAGAAAGAGCCGATTATTCGAAAATAAGCAGGAATAATGATAAACTTGTAATAGAAGGACACTTTGAATTTAAAGGGAATAAGAATGTGTCTGCTTTTTTAAAAGAAAACGGAATATCATTTGATGATACCGGCAATGCTAATATAGTTATTTTAAGAAGAGAGTTGTTCAAAAAAGGCATAAGCCGGAATTTTATAAATGATAATCCCGTACCCCTGAACATTCTGAAAAGTTTTGGAGATATTATTATTGATATCCATTCTCAAAATGAGCATCAGTCTCTTTTAAAAAAGGAATCACATATAGACCTGCTCGATAGTTTTATTAATAACGAAAAAATATTCTCGGGATTTGATTCACTATATTCCGATTATAAAGAATTGATTTATAAATTCGAAGATGTAATTAATAAGAAAGATTCGCTGCTGGAAAAGAAAAGTTATATCGAATACCAGTTAAAAGAAATAAATAATGTAAATCCAATTGAAAATGAAGATGAAGAACTGGAATCAGAATTAAAAAAACTTGAAAACTCCGAAGAAATATCACTTACAATAAGCAGTGCCATATCCATTCTTTATGAAAACGAAGGAAATGCTATTGCCGGTATTTCGAACGTAATAAAAGAACTAAAAAAAATCGTAAGATATGACAGTGAACTGGAAAAGACTCTTGAAGAACTGGAAAGCAGTTATGTAGTCCTTAAAGATGCGGCAGATTATCTTAATAATTACAATAATTCACTTAATTTTGACTCTTTGCGGACAGAACAGATAAGGGACCGGCTTGGATCTCTTAATTTTCTCAAGAAGAAATATAATCTCACGGTAAATGATTTAATAGACAAAGCAAAAAAATTAACAGAAGAACTCAATTATGCGGAAAATTTCGATTTCGAAATTGAAAAACTTGAAAAAGAAATTGAAATAAAAAGAGAAGTTCTTTTCAAAAAGGCACAGGAAATTTCCGAATTAAGAAAGAAAGCGATAAAATCACTTGAAAAAAGTGTTAACTCATATCTTGGAGAAGTGGGGCTTGAATCTGCAGAGTTCAAAGCAGAACATAAGTTATACGAAAGCAGCGAAAAGGGATTTTATACATATAAAAAAGACAGAAAAAACATTTATATCACCAGTAAAGGAATAGATGATATAGAATTTCTTATTAAGACGAACAAAGGGGCTGAATTTTCGCCGTTAAGAAAAACGGCATCCGGCGGAGAAATATCCAGAATAATGCTTGCAATAAAATCATCACTTTCAGGAAAAGACAATATACCCATTTTGGTTTTCGATGAAATTGATTCCGGTATAAGCGGAAGAATTGCAGACAAGGTCGGAAAATTAATAAAATCTTTATCGGAATCCCACCAGATAATTTCAATCACACACCTGCCCCAGATAGCGTCTATGAGCGATAACCATTTCCACGTAAGCAAAAGGGATTTTAAAAATGAAACTGTTGCAGAAATAAGAAAGCTTAATGAAAAAGAAAAAGTAGAAGAGATAGCGAAACTCTTAAGCGGAGAAAAAGTAACCGAAAGTTCAATAAAAAGTGCCAAGGAGTTGATAAAGAACCATTAGCTTTTTTAGCAGAGTCTCCAGTTCTATCGGGACTCTGCGTAACAAATGATTTTTTATAATTTTATGATAACGCAGAGTCCTACGGCGAATAAATTCGCCAGAGAGACTCTGCTAAAAAAATAAATAAAAATCGTCTATGGATGAATTCATAAAAGAAGCTATTAAAGAGGCAAGGCAGGGTTTAAGTGAAGGCGGAATACCAATCGGTTCGGTGCTGGTTAAAGATGGTGTCATTATCAGCAGGGGACATAATAAGCGTGTTCAGAATAATGATCCGATACGGCATGCTGAAATCGACTGCCTGATGAACGCCGGAAGAATTGGGAGTTATAAAAGAACGGTTCTCTATTCTACCCTAATGCCGTGTAATTTATGCACAGGTGCCGTTATTCAGTTCAACATAAAAAAAGTAATAGTGGGTGAATCAAAAAATTTTTCCGGAGCGAAGGAATTATTAGAATCAAATGGTGTTGAGGTAATTGATTTAAATCTTCCCGAGTGCATCGAAATGATGGAGGATTTCATAAATAAAAACCCTGAACTCTGGAATGAAGATATAGGAGAACTATAATCAATTTCGCTTCGGGGGTTTGTAATCTTAACTTTTTTAGCAGTGTCCTCTGACGAATAAATTAGCCAGAGAGACTCTGCTATAAAATAATAGAAGGAAGGGATTAGACAATGAAAAAAATTACTAATATTCTCAACATGTGTTTATGCCTGTTCATTGTATTCTCATTTATACAGTGTAGTATTAAGACCTCTTCAGAATGTGAATCAAACAAAATTCAATTGCTATTAGAAGATATTTTCAAAAAAAAGGATTATTATTATGTTATAGGAATTGTTCCATTAATTGATAGCTCTATTAAATCCTTTGAACTAATTGATAGCTCGATGTACTTTATTTATTTATACTCACCCAATTTAAAAATACCGAATAAGGAATTTTATTTACATCTGGATAAACATTTAGAACCTTCTTATCCGGACTCTGTAAAACTAAGAGAAGTAAATGATCTCTCTATGACATATAAATATACTTATAAGGTAGGGATTAATCTTTTAGAGGTTAATGATGACACAACAAAATTAAAGATATCTGTAAGTTATTTAAGGAATATATTTCTTGAGGAAGTTACTTTCTTCTATTCGTTTGATGAGAAAAATTGTAAATGGTCTGTTTTGGATTCTACAATATGGCGTTATTGAAATAAGGACAAATGACCTATTGGCTTTTTTAGCAGAGTCTCCAGCTTTATCGGGACTCTGCGTAACAAGTGATTGTTAAGTATAAAAACGCAAAGTCATCTGCCGAGTAAATTTCTGCCTCGGCAGGCAGGCGCCAGAGAGACTCTGCTAAAAAAGAATGATTAATAACTGAAGTTACGCAAAATGCCCAATATAGACTATTTTGTCATTCTGAACGAAGTGAAGAATCTCTTTTTTTATTCAATTAATAGATGTTTCGCTACGCTCAACATGACAAATAAGTAATTTCAGTTATTAATTGCTAATTATTAATTTCTAATTTCTTTTTGGCGGTTTGTATTCTTTGTCGATATCGATTGTTTCCGTGTATGGTCCGTTCCAATCCCGCATAAACACATCTTCGAGCTCTGAATTAACCGTTTTGTTTTTAATCACAACGGAAGCATTTCTTGATTCATAGAAGTAATCGTATTCCCAGTTGGATGTGCTTATAAAAGAAGTATTATTATCGGAAATAAAATATTTACAATGTTCAACACGTGCATAGGGAATATATCCGCCGCTGTATTGCGGAATAGTGCTTATCTTTATCTGTACATTTTTCACAAGTGACATATCTTTTAGAAACGTTACCGCATCTTTTTTCATAGCCCAGTCGGGAAGGATGAGCCGCACATCCACACCTCTTTTAGCAGCGGCTTTGATTGCTTTAGAAAAGGAAGTAAACTTTTTATTACTGTTTTCACCCTTCTCTAAAAAAGAATAGATTTGAATAAATAATTTTGATTTAGTCTTCTTTATTATTTTCACTATCTCTTCTTCTTCGTATGAAAACTTTTCCGGAGTAAGGCTATAAGGACTGAAAGCAGGATATAGTTTTACATCACCGTAATAAGAAGAATAGATGTTCAGCGGGTTTTTTGAATTAATAAACTTTTCTTTGGATTTTTCCATAGCAAGCAAATCCGCATCATTGGAAGACTCACAAAAATTCCAGTCAAGTTCAAATATCTTTAAAAACGTATTTGCAAGTTCTTTGCTTTTAACTTTTACACCAATTTCATGAATATGTATTAACGCACGCCAGTCAAAATTCTGGCTGCCGAGAAAAAGAACCTCGCCGTCAACAACAAAATACTTTGCGTGCATTATACCACCGGAGAGATTACCAACGGGTATTTTTTTGATGGTAATATTATTAATTCCTTCGAGTTCATCCGATGACTTTTCGCTTCTGGAATAAAAAGAAGAGTCAATTATTATTCTTACTTTGACACCTCGTCCGGCGGCACTTTTAAGGGCAGTATACAGGTTTTCAAGCGGGCTGTCTTTTTTGTTTGCAAAGTAAAACATTTCCATATCAATTGAAACAGATGCATTATCTATCATATAAGTCCAAACATCGTATGCTCTCGGAAGTTTTGATTCTTCAAGTTTGGTTTCGAGCGGAACGCTTTGAACAAGAAGAAAATCATCGTTTAAATTTTGAGCATTTACCGGAATCCTGTAAAAACTTAACAGAAGAAAAAAGAATATAAAAAACAAATATTTTTTCGCGGTGGACATTCTTGGTCTATTTTTAAATTATTAAATTTATAATGATGAAACTATTCATTCAACCTGCTTCAGGAATCGAGATCCACTTCCGTAACACGCATTTCTGTTCCTGATATTATTTCCGTATCAAACCCTTTGCATCCGTCGCACATACGGATACCTAATGTGTTTGTGGTTTCCAGTTTGCAGTTGTTGCAGAACAATATAAACGGAATTTTTTTGATTTCTATGTTTGCATTTGGAAAAGGGGACTCAAGTTTTATCACATCAAAGCAGAACTGCAATGAATCGGATACAACGCCCGATACCTCCCCCAATTCAACCCTGACGGTTTTTACCTCGCAAAGTTTATCTTCGGGTACATTATCCCTTATTATTTCTAATATATTTCCGGCTATGGAAAGTTCGTGCATAAAATATTACCCTGTTAGTATAACATATTTATTTCATCGGCTCCATTCCCATTTGCGACCACTCTTCTCTGGATGGACCGTAAACTCCGGGAACAGGGAGCTTTGCCTGACGCATTAATATAGTCAACTGCCCGCGGTGATGTATCTGGTGATATACAAGAGACCTGAGGAGGTAACCAATTTTCCACGTTTCACCGTAAAGGTCGAGCTCTTCGTCAAGCGTAGCGTCTGTCCATTTTAATTCGATTTCTTTTACCATCGAAGCCGAAACATTTTTATAAGTATTCTCAATTTCTTTTGCAGAAACCGGTTCCGGGGAATTTTCTTCAGGACACTCAACTTCCAACCCTGATTTATTCATCATCTCACCAACGGTGATAACAATATGCCACGCAAGGAAACCGATTGTACGTCCCCCCTGGTGTGACATATATTTTAAAGAATCATCCGACAGGTTTGCAAGAACTTTAATGGTTGATTCACTCTCGCTTTTCCAGTCCCTGATAAAATCCGAAATTGTTTTATACATAATTTTATTTTTAAATTTTCTATAAAAATTCTTCTATATTTCCCAGTCCCTGCCTTACAACAGTGAAGCTTCCGTCAGAACAGTCAACTATCGTCGAGGGTTTGTTATTGCCGTATCCACCGTCAACTACAATATCTACCAGATCTTCGTATCTGTTATGAATTGCATCCGGGTCTGTTGTGTAATCAAGGATTTCATCATCATCGTGAACAGAAGTTGTAAGTATTGGATTGCCGAAGTGTTTTACAATACTCCTGCAGATTAAATTATCCGGTATTCTGATACCGACAGTTTTTTTCTTTGATTTGAATATTTTAGGAACGTTACTGTTCGCATCAAGAATAAAAGTAAAAGGTCCCGGAAGGGCTTTTTTCATTACACGAAACACGGAGGAATCTATCGGTTTTGTGAAATCCGAAAGATGACTGAAATCATAACAAATAAAAGAAAAATTTGCTTTTTCCGGCTTTACACCTTTGATGCGGGCAATTCTTTCAACGGCTTTTGGTTTATTTATATCACAGCCGATACCATAAACCGTATCGGTAGGATATATTATTACACCTCCGTCCCTCAAACATTCAAGGACGCGCTTGAAATTTCTTTCCCCGGGATTATCTGGTTCTATTCTTAATATCATAAAAAATTACACTTTTCAAAACGAATTGCTGACAGAAAAAATTCCTTCTGCCGGATTGTAAAATTACAAAAATCCCTCTATACTTGAAACTTATTTTAAGAAGAGAAGTTTAAGTACTGTAAACCTGACCACAATGAAAACAAAAACATATTTATTTAGTTTACTCATTATTTTTACTGTCGTTTATTCTTCCTGTACTCACTTTAATGAACTATACAAATATAATCTCTCTTCCAAAGCCGTTCTCTTTAAAAATTATATAAATCCACAGATGTCGGGAGTAAATATTTGTTTGAACACGGAGGTTTTAAACGATAAAATTCCATTTGGAATTATACTTGCAGATATAGGTGCGGGATATCTTGAAGAAAAAGTCAAAGAAAAACTTGAAAAAGTTATACAACCGGACAGCATTGTTAACATTATTTCGAGCGGAATGAAAGACGGGTTGATGACCTATTACGATATTTCGCCCGTTGACTCACTAAGCGAAAATCCTGAGTTTATCTTAGAGACCAGATTGAATAAATTTACGCTTCGCTCCAGTACGGCAGGAGTATATGCGCACATAGATACAAAAGTGATGATAATTAACCGTCCGACCGGTGCAACGGTCTGGGAAAACGATGAATCTTCTTCTATTCCAATCTATGATGTTATGTTGTTTTATCCTACACCACCTTTAATCCGCTCGACAGGAAGTGTTGTGAATGCAGTCAGACTTTTGAATATGACGGAAGAAGAAATGAAAGTTGCAATTGATGCGGCGGTAAAAGTTGTCAGTAAAGACCAAACCGAACGGCTAAGAATAGATATATCCGAAGCAGCGCAAAAGTAAAAAGAAAGTAAGTGAGAAAGTGAAAAGGTGATTAAGAAAGAAAGTAAGTAAGATGATGAGTAAGTGAGTAAGAAAGAAAGTAAGTAAGATGGTGAGTAAGAAAGAAAGTGAGAAAGAAAGTAAGTAAAACCAATAATCGACATCCCATTTCATTACTTTATACTTGCTGCTTACTCACTCACTCACTCACTCACTTACCCACTTACTCACTTTTTCACCTATTCACTTTCTTACTTACTCACTTATTTACTATTTATTTACCACTTTATTTTTCTATCCTCTCATATATATAAGGATTGCTGAAATATCTGATGACCTTACACCTGCTATGCGCAATGCCTGACCGATGGATTTCGGTTTAATTTTTTTCAGTTTACCGAGTGCTTCTGTGGAAAGGGATTTTATGCTTTCATACTTAAAATCTTCCGGAATTTTTATGTTTTCATTTCTCTCGAATGACTCTATCTGTTCGTTCTGGCGCGTTATATAGCCCGCATATTTTATGTCTATTTCAATCTGATTCTGAACTTCGGGAACTTCGGAAATTTGTTTTATTAATTCGTTATCATTCACATTAAGGCATCCGATAATTTCACTGATTGTTATATCTGTTCTTTTCAGAATGTTTGATAAAAATTCATTTTGATTTATTGGTGAAGAATTCTTTGATAATAAAAATCCATTCACAACCTTCGGGCTGATTGTGTTTGAAGAAAAATATTTTATGCCTTCTTTTATTAATTCGTTTCTATGCCTCAGGTTATCTATAAGTTTCTTACTTATCAATCCGATATTATGACCTTTTTCCATCAGCCGTATATCTGCATTATCCTGGCGAAGTACAAGCCTGTATTCGGCGCAGGAGGTGAACATACGGTAAGGCTCTTCGGGGCATTTGTTAATAAGGTCGTCGATCAGAACTCCTATATATGCCTCGCTTCTTTTTAAAATCAGCGGCTCGCATTTTTTTAACTTAAGTGAGGCGTTTATACCCGCAACGAGACCCTGCGCCGCTGCTTCTTCATAGCCCGAGGTGCCGTTTATCTGTCCCGCAAAATAAAGACTTGAAACAATTTTTGTCTCAAGAGTTAAATAAATCTGATGAGTCGGAAAAAAATCATATTCAACGGCATAACCCTGTTTAATAATTTTTACATTCTCAAGCCCCGGAACAGTGAGGGCGGCTTTCTGCTGAACTTCCAGCGGAAGGCTGGTTGAGAAGCCGTTCATATAAACTGTTTTGCCGTTCAGGGTTTCCGGTTCGAGAAAAATCTGATGACGGGGTCTGTCGGAAAAACGGGAAATCTTATCTTCTATCGAAGGGCAGTACCTCGGACCCACGCCTTTGATTCGTCCTGAAAACATCGGAGATTCTCCGAATCCTGTCCTTAGAATTTCGTGAGTTTTTTCGTTAGTATGTGTTAAGTAACAGTTAACCTGCTTCTGATACGGAAAGCCGTTTTTTGTTCTGAAAGAAAAAGGAGCCGGGGGATTATCTCCGTGCTGAATTTCTGTTTTTGAAAAATCAATGGTATCGGTATCCAGACGCGGAGGAGTTCCCGTTTTCAGCCTGCCTGTTTCAAATCCAAAATTCATCAGACACTCCGATAAACCGGTCGCAGACTGCTCGCCGATTCTTCCGCCGTGAGTTTGATTTATTCCCGTATGCATTACGGCATTAAGAAATGTGCCGGAAGTGATAATTACAGATTTACATTTAATATCATATCCGAGTGCAGTTTTTATACCCGTAACCTCAAGCCCGAAATCATCCTCTCCTTCTTTGACGGTTACTTCTTTCACCATATCCTGTATCAGGTCGATATTCTCTTCACCGGTTATCAGTTCTCTTGCGGCGTGAGAATATAAATCTTTATCCGACTGGCAGCGAGGCGACCAGACTGCCGGACCCTTGGATTTATTAAGCATCTTGAATTGAATTCCCGTTTTATCGGCGAGCTCACCCATTACACCTCCGAGAGCATCTACTTCCCGGACAAGGTGACCTTTGGCAGTACCGCCGATTGCTGGATTACAGCTCATTCTTCCAATTGCATTTGTGTCCATCGTAATCATACCGACCGACATACCCATTCTTGAAGCAGACACAGCCGCCTCGATGCCGGCGTGCCCCGCACCCACCACTATTATGTCATATTTTTTTTTCAACGTGTAAAATTAAAGATAAACAACATTAAATGTAATTTAATAAACAATCATCGGAATTCAATATAGTTAAAAAAAATCCCCTTTACTTTCGCAAAGAGGATTTTAAAAATGTTTTTCCTTTTGGGGTCACACTTATTTTTGCGCCGTTGTTGGTGTTTAGTTCAAACGCAGTTTGAACGTCTCCAACAACTATTATACAAACTGTTGGTGACGCTTCGCTTAAATCCTCCAAAAAGAGTGGAGGACTGTGAGCACCAACAGCGGCAAAAAAATGACTATCGTCATTTAATCATAAGCATTCGCTTTACAGCATTGAAATCTCCGGTAACAATTTTATAGAAATATATTCCGCTTGATAAACCGCTTGCCTCAAAAACAGCCTTATATCTTCCCGGCTGTATTACTTCGTCGGTAAGCACCTGAACCTCTCTTCCGAGAGCGTCATATACCGTGATTTTTACATTTCCGGCTTTTACTATATCAAAATCAATTGTTGTCGAAGGATTAAAAGGATTCGGATAATTCTGGTATAATTTATATTCTTTAGGAATTTCGGAACTTATATTTGATATACCTGTAATGTTCATCCACCTGCAGCTCTCCACAGTCGGAGCAGAAATAGACCAGACTATAGCAGAATCGGCACCCGTGCTGTCGAGACTTGTATAAGAGCCCGCACCTGCGCCCGTAAATCCTCTATACCTGTACGTCTGTCCGCCGGATATAACGGTTCTGGAAAGCACGCCAAACGTGAACGATGCCGCCGAATCATAATAAATATTCCCCCCGAATGTGTTACCAACGGAAGAAATAATAAGCAGTTTATATTGCACCTTGTAATTAGCGGTGAGTGTCAATGGGTTGTTAACTGTAAACGTGTGAGTTGTGTCACCACTATCACTCCAGTTTGTATAAACATATTGATTATTTCCTACTACCGCAGGGCTTATAGCTTGAACCGTCACTGACTGCCCTAATGTCACAGTTATATTTTGCCTTGATGTATATTGAACGCCATTTACTTTAAAGGCACAAAGCCCTTCGCGGTTTGTTCCGACCGATACATTGGCGGCATTAACGTAAACATCGACAATCCTTTTATGAACAGGAATTCCGTTAGGTCCTTTTCCAGTAATTATAATTCCATATAAACCGGGAGTAACCGTTCCGACAGTTTTAACTCTTAAGTTAACAGAATCCGGGAATGTTGATATAGAATCTCTTCCGTTTGCGAAAGAAAAATTAAACGAACCGCTTGCAGGAAGCGTGTCAACTTCAGCAGTAAATTTTACAGCATCTGTGTAGAGTTTAACACCGGGAACACTCACACGTACGAAAATACTATCGTTATTAAGCATAAAATTTCCCGTCGGATTGACCCTCATTGCATAATCAGGAAAATATGCGGTATAGCTTCCGAACTGACCATTACGGAAATCAGACCAAACCATCAATGAAGTTTTGCCGTACGAAGTTATCGCGTCATAATCCCCCTGATATCTCGGAGTTCCCCCTCCGCCGCAGGTTGAGCAGTCAATTTTGAAAGATGCTGTTGTAATTCTTTGATTAGCCACGAAAGTATTTCCCCCGTCGTCAGAATATGATGCATATACATCGGCACTATCGCTCGTGGAGCAAAGCCTTGTATCAAACCATTTTACATAAAGTCTGCCGGTTCTCTTATCACACCAGGTTGATGGATGCCACTGATGGTTAGCTGTGGGATTTACATCATCATTTATCTGGACAGCCGATGACCAGCTAACACCTTTGTTTGTGGAATACCGGCAAAATATATCGGGCTTGTTCCCGTTTCCGGCGGGAGTATTCGTTGCATAAACCAAATAAAGTCTTCCCCTTAGGGTGCCGTAACTATTATCAGCCGTGATAAAAGGATAGGGTCTTGTTCTCATATTCTGTACAGAGTGTCTCAATGGACTTCCGGTAGTGGTACCTACGTATCCTGCAAAAGCCTGCTGAGAACTCAGAGTGAAAGATGCACCTCCGTTTGTAGAAACATAGAAGGAATAAGTGGGAGAAAAAGTACCTCCTGAATTTGTAACAACATACACACATCCTCCGGGTACATCCGTTCCGACGGTTTGTGGCCCTACACAAACCATCATACCTGGCAGGGATTGCGTGCTGAATGTCACTGAAATAGCAAATGATGTTCCGAGATTAGTGCTTCTAATAAAGTTACCCGGAGTGATTGTTCCATAGACATAATTTGCATACGGACCTCCTGTCTGGTCTGCAGCGATCCAGTTTTTATCATTTCCGGTATTGCCGCTCACAGAGGGAAGCCATGTTTGTCCGTTATTTGTTGATTTGACAATTTTTGTTCCAAAAACTGAACTGCCATCACCATACATATTATCATAGTAAATGTTACCAAGACTATCATAAGCAGTTACCGGGTCTCCCATCATCGTAAATCCAAAGACCGGATTGTTAGTACGCCAATCAACACCATTCAGCGTGTAATGTGTTGCGTTTGTATTAAACGCAGTGAAATACCACAAGGGATTTTGCGGATTAACCGACATATGCGGTTCGGCAAAATCGACTCCCAGAAAGAAATTCTCGAACCCGGCAGAATTTGTTACAATCATGAAAGCTGGCTTCGGAGTCATAACCTGCGACTGCAATAACAGATTGTATGGAATGCGGTCTTTGTTGGCATCGTCACCGTATTGGCTAAAACCTTTACCCATAAAAACACCGAACATTAACAAAACCAAAAAAGTAAAATTGATTAATTTCATAAATGTTGAAATTAAATTAATAAATATTAATAGTAATATAGAAAAAAAACAAATAATATAAAGCGAAATATATATATTTAAACAATTCCTGTTTCAATCATAACACCTTGTGCAACATCGAGCCGGCTCTTGTATAATAACATCAAATATTTACATTATTAATTGAAAAAATCAGCATTATATTTGTGTATAATAAAAATTAAACATTATGGATAATCAAAACATTACTACCGCATTTATACTTGACGGATATAAAACGGTAAAAAATCTCGGGATAGTCAGAGGCATTACGGTAAGGTCAAGAAATGTATTTGCCACAATCGGTGCATCATTGCAGACAATAGTCGGCGGAAACATAACACTGTTTACTCAATTGTGTGAAAAGACAAGACAGGAGGCTTTTGATATTATGAAGCAGCACGCAGAAGAACTCGGTGCCAACGCAGTAATCGGTATGAGATACGATGCCAACGATGTAATGAGCGGAGTTACAGAAGTTCTTGCTTACGGTACGGCAGTGATAGTAGAGAAAGTGTAGATTTTCTCTCTATGCTCATCGGCTCACGGTTCTTTCTCGACACTCATCGGATGACAAAGAACAGTCATCCGATGAGTAATGCATAAAAAAATTCTACGCTTTTGCGTGAGATTTTCTTCTTACGATTTTTAATATTATCCAGACCACCAAAGTAACAAATGCTATCAGCGGAAGCATAGCGATTATTATTGCAATCAGTCCGCTTAAAATTTCTGTTAAACCGTTTAACCCTTTTTTAATTCCCTGCCCGAGTTCATAAAAGAATCCTCCTCCCGATGTAGTCTGCAACATAGTTGGCTCAAAAATAGAGACCGCCAAAGTTGAGTATGATGCCTGAGTTGTGAGCAGTTTCATCTTTCCTTCGATGGATTCAATTTTCTGCCTGACGGCGGCAAGTTTTTCTTCAACCTCAACAATATCTACCAGACGTGCTGTTTTTTCAGACAGAAGTTTTAATAATCTCTGTTCAAGTTCCTTTTGTGTTTTTGCCCGCGATTCAAGGTCAATGTATTCTTCCGTAACGTCAGAGGAAGTAATGTTTTTAGTTGCAACTTTTCCTGCTGCGGAAATTTCGCTGATGAGAGCGTCATATTTATCGACAGGGACTTTTATTACTATAGTGCCGGATTTTTTGCCGGAGGCGTTGACGGTTGAATTTGAATTTGCAATAAATCCGCTTTGATTTTTTGCAATTTCAGAAACTCTCTTTTCTGCTTCGTCGAAGTTCTCGACCTCGAGACTTAGTGTGCCGGATTTTACAACCATTCTTTTGCTTACATCAATCTCCTTCTCATTTAATGTGGTCGTCAGCATATTCATTCCTGCATCTTTCTTGGAATCTTTCTTCAGGGTTTGTTCTCCAAACTCACTCTCTTCCATTTTTCCTGTTTTACCGGATGTGTTTTCGGGTACAGGTGTGGAATTATTTTTATCCGAAGGTTTATCTTTATTACAGCCGGAAAAGAGAACGAGTATTAAAATTGCAGCGATAAAAAACTTAAAATTTTTCATAATTAATTCTTAAAGGTTTTATTTTTATAACTAATTTAAAAAGGAATTGTTCCTTTTAAAAACAGTTCTTAGCTTATATTCCTATAAAAGCCGCCGGTGCAGAAACCTTTTTTAAAAAACCACACCCCTCTCCTCAAAAGAAGAGGGGTGATTTGATTATACTTCATAGTACAGGTGGAACTCGTATGGATGAGGACGCAGCTGCACCTCCTTGATTTCTTTATTCATTTTATAATCAATCCAGGTAGAGATAAGTTCATCCGTAAATGCTTCGCCCTTCTTAAGGTAACCATTATCTTTTTCAAGATTGTGCAGTGAAATTTCGAGTGATTCAGGTGCCTGTTTTATAGATTTTTTTTCTGCATCAGACAGGTGATATATATCTTTATCTATAGGTTCGCCGGGTTCAATTTTATTTATTACACCGTCAAGCCCTGCAAGAAGCAGTGCAGAAAATGCAAGATAAGGATTTGCAGTTCCGTCCGGACATCTGAACTCAATACGCTTCGATTTGGGATTATCTGAATACATAGGAATCCTGATAGCGGCACTCCTGTTGCTCTTTGAATAAACAAGGTTCACGGGTGCTTCATATCCCGGAACGAGGCGCTTGTAAGAATTTGTTGTCGGATTTGTAAAAGCAAGAAGGGAAGGAGCATGCTTAAGCAGTCCGCCGATAAAATATAATCCAGTTTCACTTAAACCAGCATATTTATCCCCTGCAAAAAGTGGATTTCCATCTTTCCACAAACTAATATGCGTATGCATTCCGCTTCCATTATCTCCGAAAATAGGTTTAGGCATAAAGGTTGCAGTCTTTCCTGCTTCCCGCGCGGTGTTTTTTACGACATATTTGAACATCTGCATATTGTCACACGCTTCAATCAAAGGCATATATTTAAAATCAATCTCTGCCTGTCCCGTTGCCACTTCGTGGTGCTGTGCCTCAATCTCAATTCCAAGTTTCATCATGTATTGCACCATTGTATTGCGTAATTCATTAGTGGAATCTGAAGGAGGAACCGGAAAGTATCCTTCTTTCACCCTGATTTTATGCCCGAGATTTGCTTCGTTTTCACTGCCGGAATTCCAGAAACCTTCCCGGGAGTCAATCCTATACCAGCTTGAGTATTCATTGATATTATAAGCCACATGATCGAGAATAAAAAATTCTGCTTCCGGTCCAAAATATGCCGTATCGGCAATACCGGTGGACCGCAGGAATTCAAGAGCCTTTTTTGCAATGTATCTTGGATCATGGTCATAAGATTTCTTTGTCTGGGGGTCCCGGATGTCACAGACCATACTTAAACTTTTCAACTTAATAAACGGATCAATCCTTGCAGTACCCGGATCCGGAATTACAAGCATATCAGATTCATTGATTGCTTTCCATCCGCGGATTGACGAGCCGTCAAAACCAAAACCTTCATAAAAGCTTCCCTCTGTAAGCTTATCAACCGGAACAGAAAAATGCTGCCACTGCCCGGGAAGGTCTGTAAAACGGAAATCAACCATTTTGATTTCTTTGTCTTTTATCAGTTTAAATACGTCCTGAATTTTTTTTAGTTTATCTTTTTCAAACTCTAATGTATTATTTTCCATATATTAAATTATTGATGTTAAGTTTATTAATTAAAACCTTAAACAAAGTTGAGTGCAAATTAGTTTTGTAAAAACATAAAAATAGATTAATAAAGTAATTTAATTCATAGATATTCTCAATGTAAAACAAAATTTCTTATTCCGGAAAATAAGTGTGAATAAACCTCGCTTTTGAATTGAAATAATTTTTTGGTGTACCTAACTTAAATTTACAAGAAAAAAAACAAAGAAAAAAGAATGGCAGTTATGAGTAAAAAAATTATATATGGATTTTTGATACTAATATCTTTTGTATTATTTTCGTGCGATGGAAACGTACTGAAAATACTCAACAGGGAATTATCAAAGGCAGATAACGTTAAGATATATTTTTATGATAAATCCACAGGTAAAGTGCCGGGCGCCGGCCATGTTGCCTCCATCAATGACCCGGATGAAGTGAAACATTTTTTAACCACAATCACCGAAGAGGATTTTAATAAACGGCAGGACTGTATTTATAACGGCTCGATAGAATTCTTTTCAGGGAATAATAGTATTATGAATATGGAATTCAATATGGAGTCGCAATGCGGCTTCGTGATTTTTAAAATCAGGGACGTTATGCAGTCAAAAAAACTGTCAGAAGAAGGGGTCAAACTTCTTAATTTCTATTACAGTAAAATTGCAAATTGATTAATTCGTTTTTCGGTCGCAAAAATTAATTAAGGAATTCACTTAGAAATATAAATTTAAAAACGGGATAATAACATGAAAAAATTATTTCTGATTTTGTTCATCTTAAGTTTTACAGTAATTACCGGATGCTCTAAAAAAGAAGAAGAGATAAAAGTAAAAAAACAGGAAGACACAACATCGAAAGTGAAGCAAACAGAGCCGCAGACATCCGCAAAGGAGGAACCCCGGGAGGAAGAGGGAAAAGAAGACACAGGGGAGAATACTCAAAAAACATCTGCAGGCAAAACGGAAATAAAAACTATCACAACCGCAGAATTAAAATCCAGCATAGGGAAAAAAGTAATCATTAAAGCATACATCGCTGATGTAGTGGTGAGGGAAAAAGTTGCTTACCTGAATTTTGACAAGAAGTTTCCGAACAATTCCGGATCTGCTACAATCTTCGCTTCGGATTTTGATAAGTTCGGCGATCTTGAAATATATAAAAACAAAAAAATTGAAATAAGCGGTACAGTTTCTGAATATAAAGATAAACCGCAGGTTATAATTAAATCTTCGAACCAGATAAAAATAGCGAATTAAAAAAAAGAATTGAATAAAGATAAAACAAGAAGCGGTTATGTGGCGATAGTCGGGAGACCTAATTCCGGAAAATCAACATTGCTTAATGCATTTCTGAGACAGGAACTTTCAGTTGTAACCGCCAAAGCGCAAACCACGCGTAACAGGATTCAGGGAATACTCACTCACGAAAATACTCAAATAATTTTTCTTGATACACCCGGTATCCTTGAACCGAAATATGAACTTCAGAGTTTTATGCTCTCCGAAATACTGACCTCCCTGAGGGACTCGGACCTTGTCTTATATTTAATAGACAGCGAGCGATTCAATCCGGAAGAGTTAAAAAAAAGTTCGGAAATACTGAAAGCAAATCTCAGTGAGAAAAAATTAATCATAGCACTGAACAAAATTGACATGAGACCCGAAGCGGAGGTGAAAAAAATGATGGTTACCTTAAGCGAAACTATTCGGGAGGCAGATATTATTCCTATATCGGCTCTTGAAGATTTCAACATAGAAAAACTTCTTGAAAAAATTTCGGAGTATCTCCCTGAATCACCTTTTCTATATGACGAGGCGGAGATTACTGATAAACCGGAAAAGTTTTTTGCGGCGGAAATTATCAGGCAGAAAATCCTGCAGATGTACGGCGAAGAAATTCCATACAGTGTATTTGTAGATGTCAGGGAGTTCAAGGAGAGGGAATACGGGAAAGATTTCATCAATGCGGATATAGTGGTAGAGCGTGAGTCGCAAAAAATTATTATTATCGGAAAAAAAGGCGATAAAATAAAATCGCTCGGGGAAAGAGCAAGAAAAGAAATCGAAAAGTTTCTGGGCAGGCAAGTCTATTTACAGCTTTTTGTAAAGATCCGTAAAGACTGGCGGAAAGACAAGAATTTTCTCAAAAGTAATTTTTAACGGAAAAATTTAAAATTATTAACAATATGGAAAAAGGTTTTTATGATCCAAATAAAGTGCCGCAGTACGAAGGAGAGCCCCGGAAAAAATCGAATGCAGTACTGATAGTTGTAATATCGGCTGCTGTTTTGATATTAGGCATACTTGGATTGGTTATTTCCCTGCTCCTCGGGAAAAGCAACGGTAAAAGTGTTGATTCAAGCGTGAACATAAAACCGGAAACCAAAACAGAAACAACCGCTCCGAAGACGGAGGAAAAGAAAGTATTGCCGCTTTCCGAATATGAAGTGAAAGAGTTTGTAAACGAGTGGGCATCGGCGCAATCGGATAAGAACATTTCAAAATACATTTTATTGTATGCGGATGATTTTCACGGAGTAAAAAGAACAAAATCAGGAAGAACTTATGATTATAACTACAGCGGATGGGTAGCAGACAGAACTAAAATGTATTCAGGTAATAAATACATCAGTGTCACCGTTGATAAGATAAAAATCAGTAACCTTAACTCTCCGGAAGGAACTGCAGAGGTAACATTTTACCAGTATTTTAATAGTTATCAGTATAATACCACCAAAAGTTACAGTGATGAAGGTCAGAAAGTTTTGAAAATCAGAAAAGAGCAGAACGGAGATATAAAAATATTTTTCGAAGAACTTGTGTACTCGACCGAAACATTCGGGGGAGATTAAAATGAAAGTATTTTCTGCGGCTTTACTTTTCATCTTTTGTCTTTGCTTTACAAGCTGCAGCGAAAAACCAAAAGTGCAGGCAGAAAAAAAAGATACACTTAAACCGGTAACAACTCCCGTGAAATCAGACTCCCTGTCGGGAATAAAATATGCTGTATCAAAATATTTCACCCCTGTTTTAAATACTCCTGATTTTAAATCTGTTTACGGCGGGATTAACGGCAGCACATTGAAACGCAGCAGCAACGGGCTGATTAAAGAAGTTGAATATGCGGCATATCCCGGTTCCGGTTTTGAAATACTTGAGGAATATGATAAAGGGACGTATAAGATTTACAAAGTGAAAACAGAAGAATATGAAATTCCTCTTAACGGAAGCGGATTGTTCATAGATTCAAGGTTTGTAGAAATTAAAAACACAAAACCCGAGAAAAGAAAAGTCATACTTCCTTCCGAAAAAGAAATTTATGACTATCTTGATAAAAGTATCGGGGCGATGTATGTATGGGGGGCTAATAATATCGATGGAGTTCCTCAGATGACGGAGTTCTATCCTCCGAAAAGTGAACTGACTTCTTCTGAAAAGAAAGAGTGGTCTCTAAAAGGATTGGATTGTTCAGGTCTGATTTATGAAGCTACAAGGGGCTATACCGCAAGGAACACACACCAGTTGGTCAGCTATGGCGAGCCTGTTAAAATCGCAGGGCTTTCAGCAACGCAAATATCATCAAAAGTAAAACCTCTCGATTTAATTGTGTGGAAAGGTCACGTGATAGTAGTTTATGATAAGAATACGACCATCGAAAGTTCTTTCACTGCCGGTAAAGTAGTCAAGAAAAACCTTATTGATGTGCTTGAAAAACTTACATTAAAAAGAAAACCTGTTGACGAATGGAGCGGCGGAATAAAGAATGAATTTGTGATTAGAAGATGGTATGGAACAAATGACAAACATCAATAAGGTCGCTTTCGGAAAGTTCTCGTTTCGGATTGTGTAACAGCCCTGTATCCGACATCATTCAGGAATCTTCTCTCTTTTACGAATTCATCAACCGTAATATACGTCATATACTTCGACACGTTCCAGGTGTACTCATCTCCCGTGAGAATCCCTCCGGCGTATGCAAAAGGTGAAGAAATAAATTTTTCTTTTGTAACGACATAAAAATCAGCCGCCGGACTAATACAGTGAAAGTGAATCACATAAAGACCCAACCCGGAGCCCCACTCATAGCCGAATTCCGTTGATGTGTTCACACCGTAAAATTTATCCTGCGGAGCAGTAAGTTTCGGCGGTGTCTCCGATTGTATCGTCATTACAGAGTTTGGATAAGCATAAGTTGTATTCTCGAATCCCGACCCGTCATTATTATTGGCATAACCATAAACCTTAAATCTGAAGCCGTAAGGAATACTGAGTGGCACGGAACATTTTGTGTAGATAATGTCACCCTCGACTGTGATTAAATTCATTTCGGAATTTCTGTGAAGCGCAAGAAAGTCGGCTGAAACACGGAATCCTTTTTTTGAATAATCTGTCTGCGGAAGGTAAACAGTTAAATTTGCATCGCCGGTGTTAATATATGAAGTTGAAGAATCAAACTTTACTGACTGAGGATAAAAATCTTTTATCACCGTGTAAGATCTTTCCGAAAACTTCTCGAATGATTCTGAACTTTTCTCAAGATATATTATTTTCCCGGAGATTGTGCTTGTATTCGCAAGCCAGTTCACGGTAATCGTCTTGCTCTTCTCGTTTGTAAAAGCAGTCACTTCTTCCGAGTAGAAGAGATCATTACTCACGAATTTAATTATTGCAGAGCGGTCACGCGGGACAGGCGGGAACTCTACTTTTATCGCTTCTGAGTTTACATTTCTCGGTAAGTAATTCCCGAAAAGAATTATTTCAGGGTTGGTACTATAAAGCCCCCGGTATAGCGCCCCGGTATTGTTCGATGCGTCGGTTATCAAAAGGTCGTAAGGTGTTTTGGTAGCTGATATTGTAAAGCTTCCGTCTGAGCCGGTGATTGTAGAGCCGCCATTTGAAATTATTATGGAAACGTCGCTGAGCGGAAAACCCTTCTCATCAAGCAACTTGCCCCTGATAACCTGCCCGAACAAATCATTGGAGAATATCAGTAACACCAAAAGTAATATAAACAGTAAATGTTTTTTCAGCATAAATATATAAAAACTTTTATATAATAACTAAATAAAGCAAAAAATTTCATTCAATAATGAGGGAAAGATGTTTTAAAACAACCCAAGCAGTAGATTTAAAAATCATTTGAAAAACCAATCAGTAAGATAATTTTATCTGAATTAGTTTTTTAATGTCCCCGATGATTTTTCTGTCTTTCACGTCAACCCTGAATCCCCTGCCTTCGGCATATACTTTCGCAGATTCGATGATCTTTTTGATGTCTTTTGAGATACCGGAGCTCAGAGCTTCTTTTGTGGCTTTTTCCCCGAAGACAATCGAAAGTAAAAAATATCCGTCGCAAGGCGTCAAATATACAATTACCCGTTTTTTATCTCTCAACCGGAAACCCCAACCATAATTTTTCCCTGAATATTTCCATTCCTCTTCAGCCCCGGAATATTCTTTTTTAGTAAATTCTTTGAGTTCATTCCAGAGTTTGAAATTCTTTCCCAATACTTCAGAAAGTTCTTTTTCATCCGGGGTTTTTGATTTATTTTCGAAAATACTTAATGCCATTTCACCGAAATTTTAATTAACCTAATATATTAAAATTTATTATAAATTTTGATTACTTTTATAAATAATATTTGTTTAAACATATTAATTCATTGTCTCGTTACCCAGTTTATTCGGGGCTCCAGCGTTGTAACGTGAGAATATTTATTTAAAATTAGTTATGAAACCATTAGATAATAAATTTTGGCTTTTTCTTGTTCTGTCTTTAGCGTCAGGACTGTTTATAGGATGGGTGGATTCCCGTCCGAACTGGGATGATACCGGTATTACGGTTTTACTGATACTGGTTGCAACCTTTATTATCGGATTTTTCGCAGAAAACACAGTCTGGGTATTTGCATTAATTGTCGGTTTATGCGTCTTAGATTTTAACGTTATATTGCATAACAATTACGGCTCAGCATTATCATTCGTATTTGCTTTCATAGGTGCTTATTCCGGTGTGATCTTTAAAAAAATCATAAACCCAAATAATTAAGATATCCGTCAATATCCAGATCTCTTCCGGTGGCATCTGTTAATATTGCTCTCCAATCCTTGGAAACTCCGTACTTATAGAAATTTTCAATTAAATAATTTTTCACTTCTTTATTAAACGCATACGATTCTCCGAATTTTTCTTTTAATGTCTGATGTACCTGCCAGGAGATGAAATCAGCGATAACGTAATTTTGCATGTAGCAAGGATAATCTACAAAAGCGGTGCTCACTAATGAATATGGTCTGCTTCGGTTTTCATCAATCATATAAATTTTTTTAAACAAAGCATTTACTACATCGTTCGGAATTTTATCCTCATTTTTATATACTTCAATTTCTGAAAGCATAACGAATAAATTCAATCTCATTTTCACCGCAGATTCATACTTGTCAGTTTTCAAATATTCCGAGATTTCTTCATCACTGAAAGTGCTGTACTTTTTTAACCATTTTGGATCCCGTGTAAATCCCGCCATCATATCTGCCATTCCTTCATAAAACATTGGCGGTGTATTCCCGAGACACCACTCATATCCTTCCAGTAAACCAGTATTTGTGTTCGTATAAATCCCCTGAAGTCCGTGTCCTAATTCATGCATATAAACCGAGATGGGCATATTCGGCACTACAATCACCCTGTAATCTGTAGGTATAACAACTCCGATGCAATTGCCGCCGAAGTCAGCCGCTTTAACAACAAATCTAATCGGCAAGGCATCATAATCAAATCCAATATTAGACATTGTTTTTCTTAAAATTACATAATTACTGTCTTCGCTGAAAGAAACATCAGGCGGGTATTTATAATATTTCATAATATCCATTATTTTCACGGTATCTTTTTCTCTTTTGATTTTCGATAGAAGTTCTTTATATACAGGCGCACTTTTTTTATCAATTTCTTCCGCAAAACTTTCAAACCATTTATACCCTATTCCAAAGTAATCGAGGATGTAATATGCATAATTGTCATACCCGAGCTCTCTTGCTTTCTTATTCCGGATTTTGATAAGATTCAGAACCTGCTTTTCGAGCTCCTTATTCTGAATTGTATCTTTTGCATCCCTGGTTCTTATTTTTTCAAGAAGCTGTGTTGCAATATCCTTAACATCTTTATCTAATTCAATTTTAGTGCCTTCAATAACCTTGTCCCATAACACCACCTTCCTTTTCAAAATATCATCCTGAATCAGGTTCACATTATTTACCCAATAATAAATATTTTCAGTAAAATCATTATTAGTCAAAAATTCAGCCATTTTTGATTTTGGTGAATACAAATTTACTTCACCTTCACCGGAATATAAATCCCATGTTTCTGTTCCAAATTCTATACATATATTTTCATATACAGAATCCTTTGAATTAAGATAACTTGTTAACTCATTTTCGCTTTTGACCGTTTGAGCTTCAATACGAAAAGTAATAACAAAAAACAAAAATCCGCAAAGCAAACCGCAAATCTTGCCGGGTTTAAAATTTGTAAAAAGCATAATTATTTATTTAAATTTTTAACAACTTTTTAGTACTATATATATGGTAAATATTTTTTTTCCGGATAACTTAAAATAGTGAATTTATAATTTTTGAGATACTTAAAAGATTGTTCATATATTTTCTCCTTGGGTGTAATAATATATTATAATTTTTAAAAGAATTTTTAATAAATACTTTTTTACAACAAATTTACTTTAAGTTGCCCGGTAATTACTTTACTAAAACCATTCGCTTCGTTTCGCTAAAAGCCTGTCCCGAACCGTCGGGATCTCCCGCTACCAATTTATAGAAATATACACCGCTCGATAATTGGGAGCCGTTAAAAGTTGCTTCATAAGTTCCCACCGGTTGCTTTTCATTTACAAGCGTTTCCAATTCACGTCCTATTACATCAAATACTTTCAAAGTAACCAATCCACTTTTTGATATTTGATATTTAATACTTGTAGTCGGATTAAAGGGATTCGGGTAATTCTAAAAAAGACGGAAGTTATCAAGAATTTCTTCTTCCAAATTATTTATTCCAACAGGTTTTAATCTGTCAATTACTTTTGAATCAACCCAGTATGCATTATACGAATAATCCCCTGCTTTTGCAGAATTGAAGAACATATATTTACCATTGGGAGTTACCCAGGGGAATGAATCCTCGTTTGGACCATTTATCTTGTTGCCTATATTTTGAGCCTCAGTCCAGGTGCCGTCAGTTTTCTTAAAATAAATATAAACATCGTGTAAGCCATAACTGCCGGTTCTGTTTGAACCGAAAATAATGTATTTCTCTTCGGGGTCAATAAAAGGAGAAACTTCATTAAATGTTGTGTTAATTTCAGAAGGAAGTCTTTCAAAAACTGAATACTGACCGTTTACAAGATTTGAGCGATAAATATCCACACCATCGGAAGAAGTATAAACAGAAAAAAATATTGAACCATCCCGTGTCATTGTAAAATCCCACCCAAGACTTCCCGGCAAAGACTGATAAGCCATATTTAATAATGCAGGCTGTGACCAGTCGTTACCTGCTCTTGTGACATAATAGTATCTCATTGCACCGGACCTGTATGATGAAAAATACAATTTATTTCCGTCAGGAGAGTAAACCGGGGAATTGTCTATTGAATCACTTGCAAAGCTCGGTTGGGCAGGCAACGTCCAAACTCCGTTTACATCTTTCATAACATACATTTTCGCATTACCCGAAGGTAGATTAAAATAGTATTTCACGAAGAACATCTCCTTTCCATCAGGAGAAAATTTTGGAGAGCCATGCCACCCCCAGCTTCCATTTGTTATTAGATATGACGGACCAAATCTTACAGGTATTGTATCCGGCGGCGTTTGTCCCAGATAAGGAAGGCTGTCCGATTTTATTTCCATTGGATTAATAAAAGCAAGTGTTCCTAATACGGGGCTTACAGACGAGAGGGAAGATATTATTACAAAATTGATTATAATAATAAATGAAAGTGTAATAAAGTTTTTCATTACTTGTCCTTTCTTTATGTGTATTATTCTTATTTCATATACGTATAAACAAATGAAATGTTCAGGAGGCTGAATGATGGAGCATTGTTTTCGCTTGTATTCTATCTTGTTCTACGAACTATGTTTTGGAACACATTTATCTTTTAAGCTTTGTTTGTTAATTCTTTAACTGAAACGGAGTTTCCGATTCAAGCGCGTTCCCAAATTCAATTTAGGAACGAGAGGTAAATGATTCGAAGGTGGGCTCGAATCAAGAGAGAAAACAAACCCAACCCACGGTTTTACCCTGTTTTATCTCGTTACGACGCTCCAGCGTTGTAACGTGAGAAGAGACGGGAGGGCAGGCTGTAAACGACAGGGTAATTTTCTTATTTTCAGTCTCGGGAGATTCGTAAACAGAGGGTGAGCTCTCCTCAACACAAAATGGTATTTTATGGAAACAAAAGAATGGTTTGAAATAAACAAAAAAACAATATAAGTTTAATGATAAAAATTTAACGTACAACCTTGGGATGCGAACACAATCGTTAAAAAAATATATTTATCTGTCAATTGCTGCCGCCGTAGTTACAATCACGATTAAGTTTCTGGCTTATTATCTCACCAATTCGGTTGGTTTATTTTCCGATGCCCTTGAGTCGTGCGTTAATCTTGTTGCCGCAGTGATTGCTTTAGTTATGCTCACTATTGCCGAGAAACCAGCCGATGAAGAACACGCCTTTGGTCATCATAAAGCAGAATATTTTTCCAGCGCTATCGAGGGCGGGATGATTATGCTTGCGGCATTCAGTATTATCTGGACGGCAATACCGAGAGTTATACACCCGCAGTCTCTTGAAAACATTGGAATAGGTTTGCTGGTTGCCGTTGGTGCTTCGGTAATTAATTTGGTGGTAGCGCTTATATTATTGAAAAACGGAAGAAAAAATAATTCTATTACGCTTGAAGCCGATGGCAAACATTTAATGACAGATGTATATACCTCGGCAGGGGTTTTTATAGGTATCGGTCTTGTAAATCTTACCGGTTGGCTGGTACTGGATGGTATTGTTGCCATTGGGGTTGCACTGAATATCTTATGGACAGGGTATCAACTCATGCGCCGTTCGGCTATGGGTTTGCTTGATTCAGGAATACCCGAAGCCGAACTTTCAAAAATAATCAAGGCACTCGAACCGCTAAAATCACAGAACATCGAATATCATTCTCTTTTGACAAGGCAGGCAGGACAGCGAAAATTTATTTCCCTTCATGTTCTGATGCCGGGGCAACAGACTATACAAGAAGGTCACAACACGGTTGAAAAGATTGAAAAAGACATACGCAACCTATTTAAGGTTCCCGTTACGGTTTTTACGCATCTCGAGCCTAAAGAAGATCCTCTTTCAATGCTTGACATTGGCATTGACAGGGATGAACCTCAATCAGAAGAATCATAATTTTACGGTTGATTTGTAACTGCAGAAAAACCGAAAAACTTTTTATTGAAAAATTTCGGGATAAAGTAATCAAATAAAGCTCCCCAAAAATTATAGCAATCAGCTTTTTATATGCAAAACATATTGTAAAAAATTTACGCAATACCTATATTAAATAGTGCGTAATTTATTTACTAAATAATATAAAAGGGAATGAAAAAATTAAATTTAAAAGATGCAAAAGAGGTCGGCGACGATCTTGGCATCGATTGGGATGTTGTGAGTCCGGATGAATTTACAAAAGGAATAAATGTTGAGTTTGAACATGGTACAAGATATCCGCAAACCAATATTACAAATAATGACAAAAAAATGACGGGAAAAATTGCCTGGGCTCATTTAAAGGAGTTTCCGGATTATTATACAAGATTAGCAAAATTAGAAAAGAAAGCAAAAGAATACTGGAAAAAGAAAAGGCAGAGCTGAAGAATTAAACGAACGTCCGGCATTTTATTTAGCCTGTGGCGGATGAAGAGCTAATATAGAAAACCTGTTCTTACCTGCGCATACCAAGGTAAACTCCGCCGAAATAGGGAATCAGCCAAACCATCCAGACGATGAGACTGTAACGGTTGAATCCTTTTATTGCTTTTTCGCTTCCCCATTTTGCAACCCAGGTTGCCCAGACTGCATGGATTAGCATTAACCAGATCGCAATTTGTCCCGTAAGAGTATGCGGTTCCAGAAGGTTAAATGGTTTTGTAGCCAGCTGGTGCATAGCCCAGGTACCGGCGACATCGAATAAAAAGCCTGTCCAGAAAGCAACAACATGCCAGGGCTTAAGGTAGCGGGTGATTCGCTCAGACCAAATTCCAAGCGAATAGAAAACCAACGCAAGAGTGATAAGTGTTGAAGAAATAACAATAGTAACAGGCATATTAATTTTTTCTGTAGAATTAATTATAATACAATATTATAATATACAGATATAAAAAAATAAAATCCCAAGAAATCAAAATCACTGAAAATAGGATTCAATTTATCATTTTAATGTTATGATTTTTTCTAATAACTTTAAACAATTATTAAGTGTTCAAAATTAGAAAGGGAAAAAGTTGCCGTATATTATAGATTCTTCAGTAATAGATTTTGAATATAGTCAAAATCAGTTTTTAGCAAAGACTTTTACCAATGAAATGTTTAAAGATTATATTCAGAGATTTTCCAAGCTGCAGTCGGTTTTTGAAAATACACAAATTGAAAAAAGAAATTTTTGTGTTCCGTATGGTTTCTTTTTAAAAGACCATAAATTCAAAGAAGTAAATGATATTTATCAAAAAGTAGCTCTTGAATACGGCAAAAAATCTGTTTTGCAGCTTCTTTCGCAAACGGGTGTCGATAAAAAGGATGTAACGGATATGATATACGTAAATAGTACTGGACTGGCAACTCCCTCCATTGAGGCATTAATTATAAATGATCTTGAAATGAACTATAATATAAACCGTTATCCTGTCTGGGGACTCGGATGTGTCGGAGGAGTTTCCGGGATTTCAAAAGCGAATACCATTGCAACTGCAAACCCTGATGCGTTAGTGATATTGGTAAATGTCGAACTCTGTTCGATTACATTCAGAAAAACTGATTTTTCGATAAGTAATTTCATTGCAATCTCACTATTTTCCGACGGTGTATCTTCTGTGTTAGTAGCCGGGGATAGGGCATACCGGAAACTAATAAAAAAACCCATATACGAAGTTAAGATTTCAGATACACTTGCCAAACTTTACCACAGTTCACTGAATGTTATGGGATGGGAGTTTCTTGATGACGGATTCAAGGTTATTTTTTCTAAAGATATTCCCAATATAATATCCACAAAAGTAAAAGAAGATATTTTTGATTTTTTGAATAAAAATAATTTACAAATTTCCGCGATTAACAATATTATTGCTCATCCGGGAGGTGCAAAGATAATTGATGCATACAGAGATTCGTTTGGTGTTCCTGAAGAAATGCTTAAGAATACAAGAAGTGCATTGAGTAAATACGGTAATATGTCAAGTGCTTCTGTGATTTATGTATTGAATGAATTTTTCAGGACCGGATTTGAACAGGGATATGGTTTAATGCTTGCGGTCGGACCGGGGTTTTCATCAGAAGTTGTTTTGCTGAACATATCAAAATAAGGTTAAGAGTTGTTTAAACTTTTTAAATAAAAAACATTTAATAATGGTATAGTGCTTCTTTGTCACATACCGGAAATTGGAGAATCCAAATGATAATTACAAAACTTAATAAATTCTTACAACCCACTCCTCTGCTGACCCGCACATCGTTAAATCTTCTTTTGCTTCGTATTGTCGCCGGAGCCGCTTTTATAATTCATGGCTGGGCAAAGATGCAGAACCCCGCCGGATGGATGGGGTCTGAATCTTCAACGCCGGGTTTTTTGCAATTCCTGGCTTCGGTGTCCGAGTTTGGAGGAGGTATCGCATGGATATTAGGACTTATTACGCCAATAGCATCTTTTGGAATTGCATCCACAATGGCAGTTGCTACAGCTAAAGTGATGATGATGAATGCTCCCTTTATAAGTAAGACAGGTGGTAATTCATATGAATTGTCATCAATATTTTTTTGCATTGCGATTCTTTTTATGGTGACGGGACCCGGAAAGTTCTCATTAGACTATATGATATTCAAAGGTCGTACAGGAATAAAAGACCACGAGTAAATAAATAAAGATTTATATCTGCAATCTTTATAACATACTTTTTTTGTTTTTTCCGGATTTTAATTTATCCGTGTAAAATCGTACCATTGGCCGGTTTTTAGATGTTCTGTCAACGATTTCAAAACCTGCCCGTTCAAAAGATTTGTAAAGACCTATCCAAGCAAAAGAATCGGGAAGTTTCTCTCGAGTTGGAATAGTGGGGTATGCTTCAATAATTTTTATTCCATTATCTTTTGCATATTTTATTACTCCTTTTAAGAGTTCAACCGAAACCCCAGCACGTCTGAAATTCTTATCTATGAAAGTACAGGGAATAGACCACACGGAATTATTATCAATACGTTTGTGAACACGGGAATTTTCAAGTTTTAGAAAATCTTCCCGCGGAGCAAATGCACACCATGCAACCGGCTGATCTTCGATAAACCCAAGAAGTCCAGTAGGTCGATTTTTCCGAACAAGTTCCTTTATTGCGTTTTTATTTCCATCATCCATTTTGCCTTCTGCAAAGTCAGACTGTTTCAGACGATAATACATACACCAGCAATTTCCGCATGCTCCTTTTTCTCCGAACAGTTGTACAAATTTTTGCCAGTTTGCTTTTGTTAATGGTTCAATGGATAATACACCTGAAAATTTAATGCCGGTATTTTTGATTTTATTTGCCGGATGTTTTTCTTTCAAATCATTTAAATCTTATTTAATAAAATCTACAATAAGAAGATGAATATTTCAACAGAGTAAATATTCTGCTCGTGTTGAACTTGTCCCCACAGGTGGATGCAGGGATTTAAGTATCTGCTTGTTGAAGTATCTGACATAAAATTATACAGTAAAAATTTTACACAATGCGTATATTAAAACGATCTGTGCAACAATTAAAAACAGAGCAGAATGAACGAACTTAATAAAATAAAAGAACTTTTTAACAAAACAGAGCAACTGCCCGTGCTGTTTATTGGGCACGGCAGTCCGATGAATGCCATTGAAGACAATGAGTTTTCAAAAGGATGGAAAGATATCGGGAAAACACTTCCTAAGCCGAATGCTATTTTATGTATTTCGGCGCATTGGGAAACAAGAGGAACTTTCGTAACAGCAATGGAAAAACCAAAAACCATTCACGACTTCGGCGGATTTCCAAAAGAATTGTTTGAGGTGCAATATCCTGCACAGGGAAGTCCGGAGTTGGCAAAGGAAGTAAAAAGCATCATCACAAAAACAGAAGTTGGACTTGATGAAAAATGGGGACTTAATCACGGCTGCTGGAGTGTGGTTAAATATCTTTATCCCGATGCCGATATTCCCGTGATTCAAATGAGTTTAGATTATTATCAGACCGCACAATATCATTATGATTTGGCAAAAGAACTTTCATCGCTTCGCAAGATAGGTGTGCTGATTATCGGAAGCGGAAATATGGTTCACAATCTCGGGATGGTCGCGTGGGACAAGCTGAATGATTCAGAATATGGTTATGACTGGGCGATAGAAGCAAACGATAAAATGAAGAAATATATTATGAATGGAGACCATCAATCGCTGATAGATTATCAATCTCACGGAAAGTCATTTAATCAGGCAATTCCTACCCCCGAACATTATTTACCTTTGCTTTATGCACTGGCTTTAAAACAGGAAAATGAAAAAGTGAGTTTATTTAACGACAAAGCAGTTGCAGGCTCATTAACTATGACGTCGCTGAAAATTGACAAAGGATAAATCAAAAAAGAACGACGACCGGATGATAAGATAATAATTAATTTTCCGTTATAAAAAAACCCGGTATAATATACAGGATTTTTTTTACCCCTCTTTACGAATCTTGATTCGTAAAGCATAATTTTCACAATCTTTCGTGGTCTCCGTTAAATTTTATAAAAATATTTTTTCACGAAATGTACTAAGATTAAAGAAATTTAATAACAAAATTGTATTTCGAAGGTGGGCCTTCGAAACAAGTGAGCAATAAACTTAGATGACGAACCAAGTTCGGCATGACAAGTATTCGGACAGACTCGTAACTCCCGACACCACAGTCAAAAAAGTTTAAATGTTTTCTTATAAGTTAAGATAAATTAGTTGTTCAAGATAAGCATTGCATGCCCTTTTTTGAGGGCATGCAATAATAAAACGAAGAATGAGAGTAGGTATTACATGGCATCAGTATAAGCATGTTCGCCGTGAAGAATTTCATCGAGTCCGATTTCTTCTTCAGCCTTAGTAAGTTTTACAGATGTTATTTTGTTGATAACCCATAGCATACACCATGTAAAAGTAAATGCATAGATTGAACTGATAACCACTGCTATCAACTGTTTTAAGAAGAAACTCGTTTCTCCATTAAGCAGACCGTTTGAACCGTTTGCATTCACTGCGACTGTACCGAATACACCTAGAAAGATAATACCAATCATACCGCCGACACCGTGGACTCCCCATACGTCAAGAGCATCATCCCAGTCGAGTTTATTCTTAAGTGCAACCGCAAAATAGCAGATAATTCCTGCGAGTATGCCGATAATTACTGCCGATGTTGTCGTAACATAACCAGCTGCAGGGGTGATAGTTGCAAGTCCTGCAACTGCACCCGTCAAAAGTCCGACAAACTTCGGTTTCTTTTCGAACCACCATGCGAGCAATACCCACACGACAGCGGCGAAAGATGCGGCTATGTCAGTATTGAGAAATGCATTGGCAGTAATACTGTCAACTGCAAATTCGCTTCCCGCATTAAAGCCATACCAGCCAAACCAGAGCAAGCCCGTACCGAGTGCGATAAGCGGAATGCTGTGCAAGCCCTGTTCAACAAATTTTCTTTTACCTACATACAGAACGGATGCAAGTGCAGCCATACCTGCAATATTATGAACTACTATACCGCCTGCAAAGTCTTTTACTCCCCATAGCCAGAGAATTCCCCCGCCCCAGATCATGTGGACGAACGGAAAATAAACAAGAATTAACCAGAGAGTAAGAAAAATTAAGTAAGCGGTAAATTTTACACGGTTTACAAATGCACCTGTGATAAGAGCGGGTGTGATGATGGCAAACATCATCTGGTAAGCAACGAAAACAATCATTGGAATTCCTGCATTACCGAAAATCTTAATATTGCCGGCAACCGTAGAAACGGCTGAACTTGTAGTTACGTCAATACCCCGCATGAAAATCCAGTTAAAGTTGCCAACGATACCACCAAGTAAATCAGTACCGTCAACACAATTACCACTGAAGCACATCGAAAAACCGAATAAATACCACAGAACAGTTGTCCAACCCATAGATACAAAACTCTGTATCATAATGGCGAGGACGTTTTTTCTTCCGACGAGACCGCCGTAGAAAAATGCCAGGCCGGGAGTCATTAGCATTACAAGACTCGTAGCCAAAAGCATGAAACCGGTATTACCGGTATCCCAATTGGGCATAAAAGACCTCCTTTTAATTTGTTAAAGAACGAGATTTGTTACAAAACTAATTAAATGCTAAAAAAGTAACAACAATAAAAATTATATGAAGACTGTCTTTTAAAATGAAGTGAAGTTATTCGACATTATTTACCGCAAGAACAGGTATATCCGATAAACCTATTACCGATTCCGTAATTCTGTCAGTGAAATACAACGACAACCCTTTTTTCCTTTTTATTCCCATCGTGATTAAATCGGCATTAATGCTGTTTGCATATTTTACTATAGATGATTCTATACTTTTTCCTGCCCGGATAACGACATTGAAGTCGGCGGAGAAATTCTTCTTGAAGATTTCTATTCTTGATTTTACCGTTTCATATTCTTCGAATCTGGATTTAGTATTGACATACAAAAGTCTTATCGAAGCATTTGAACCTTTAAGGATTTCGTTCACATGAGAAAACACTTTTACTGCATTTTCAAAAAAATCCGAAGCAAAAATAACTTTCTTTATTTTCGAAGCTTTAGCATTTTTTTTCACAACAAATACGGGTAAATCAGTGAGCCGCAGTACTCTTTCTGTATTGGCACCGATTTTAATTTTATCTGACTTTTCTCCCCCACCCATTATAATGAAATCCGGCTGAAGTTCTTCGGCATAGTCAAGAATCTCGTTATAAATGTTCTTCGCAAAAATGACCTTACAAATTACTTTTGAAGTCCCGGTAAAATAACGTTTCCGCATTTCCTGCAAAAATAATAATGATGCATCCTGAATTCTTTTAACGGCGCTTTTGAGTTCTTTGTCGTACAGGCTGTAATCGTCAAGTTCGGTCACATAAAAATCCGGGAATATTGCGGTATGAAAAAGATATATTTTAGCACCAGTTGTGTTTGCTAGTTCGGATGCATATAGAATAGCCGATTCGGAATTTCCCGATAAATCAACAGGTACTAAAATTTTTTTCATATCCGGCATAATTAAAATTATGATAATTACTTTTAAAATAACATACAAAATATCAGTGATGTAAATCGACAACTAACAGAAAATTTAAGCAATTTGTTTTTATGAGGTTGACATGTTTAACCAAACTGTTGTACATTTATTTAATTTTTCCGCTAAACCGAACCGCAACGCAACGCTTCTAATCCCTGCAAAAACAAAAGGTTGGCAACCACCGAAACTTTAGCAACAAACGTGACACACCGGATAATCTAAGCTACCTGATTGGAAAATGAACAAATATCAAAAACGATTTGTTTATTTAAGGACAGCTGTATTTCGGGTGAAAGAGATTTTTAAGCAGGAACCGGTTAAAAGAGAACTACCCCAGAGAAGATATTGCTAACAATTAAATCATATAAAAATGGCAACAAAAATGTTTATAAACCTTGCGGTTAAAGACCTCAAACAAACAATGGATTTTTTCTCTAAACTTGGATTTTTATACAATCCACAGTTTACAGATGACAATGCAGCCTGTATGGTTATCAATGACGACTGTTCTGTGATGCTATTGGCAGAGGCTTTTTTCAAAACTTTCACTAAAAAAGAATTGGTAGATGCTCATAAAAGTACTGAAGTTCTAACTGCAATATCGGCTGACAGTAAAGATAAAGTAAACGAAATACTGGATAAAGCATTAGCAATGGGGGCGACAGAGGCAAGAGAACCACAAGACCTCGGCTTTATGTATGGACGAAGTTTTAGCGACTTAGACGGACATATTTGGGAAATTATTTGGATGGACCAAAGTGTGATGAAATAACGAGAAGGAATTGAAATCCGGAACACCGGTGTATAATAATTGGTCATATACCTAAAGACAACGAGATTAAAAGAATAGCAACTTAAAACCCGGAAAAACTGTCCGGGATAATTACAAAGCTATTGAAGAAACAATTTTAGATGGAATCATTCCAAATAATTATGAAAAAGTAAAGGAATTTTTATTTAAAATTTTTGATGATATATTAAAAAATGCAAAAAGCTAAATATAAAATATTAGTTCTGCTAGTTCTCATGACATCGGTTTTTACAATCGATAGCTATGAGTTTTTGCATAATCACGAATCCGGTTCGGATAATCATTGTACATCCTGCTTATTATCTTCGTCATTAATAGCTATCGACAGTGAAGTAACCGGTATTGAGGGCTTGAAAATATTACCGGACTTTAATTTAAATCTTCCAGTTTTTTCAATTCATTCCGAATTCACTTTATCATCTGTCTCTGACAGAGCCCCCCCTTTATCTTAATAATTTAAATAGCTGCTATTTCTTTTAATAGTTCCTGGAATCAGGAATTATGTTTTCACATTTTCTTAATTAAAAAGATAAAGGTAAATGAAAAAACCATTGTTAATATTAATAATAATATCTGGCTTTTACAGATTTTTATATTCGGAGGTTCCGACTGCTAATATCCGGGGAACAGTCACAGATGAGAATTCCAAACCTCTGGAAATGGTAAGCGTTATTATTCAGGAGATTGGAATATCGACAACAACAGATGAAGATGGAGTTTATAATTTTCTCGACATTCCGTATGGTATTTACAATTTTACATTTTCTAAAATCGGTTATTTATCTAAAACAAAATTGCTGACTTTAAATGATTCAGTAGATAATATTAATATAAAATTAGAACAGGGTTTGATTGAAACAGTTACTATCGATGTATCAAGTTCATTCGAAGCCCAGGATATTTCTCAAAGTACATTTTCTTCATCTACGCTAAATTCAAGAAATCTTATAAAAGAAAGAGGTGAAATTTTAGGTACAACAATTTCCGGTATTCCGGGTGTAAATCAGATTTCAACAGGCATAGGCATCGGAAAGCCTGTAATCAGGGGACTTTCTTCAAACAGCATCCTGATAATTCACGATGGCGTAAAGCAGGAATCACAACAATGGGGTGACGAGCATGCACCCGAAATAAGTTTGTATGATATTGAAAAAATTGACATACTCAGAGGACCAGCAAGCTTAGTCTATGGCTCGGAAGGAATTGGAGGAGTCGTTAATATTATTTCAAAACCTTTACAATACTCAAATCTTAATAATATTCTTACATACGGAAATTTCGATATGGGTTTCTTTTCGGTCAATAACGAAGGGACCGGAAATATTACATTTGGAGCCGGTTTAAAGAATATTGGTTTCAAAGGTCACTTCGGATACGGGAAGTCAGGTGATGTGAAAACACCGGAGGGAATATTTTTAATAAATTCATTAAATAGTTTAACTAAAGATACAATCAAAGGTGGAATATTGGCAAATAGCGGGACTAAAGAATTTGAAGGAGGGTTATCATTCGGCATAAAAGGAAATTTTGGTTATATCGACGCTGGATTTGAGACATTTAACAGGGAAATCCAGATGCATGACCCAAACCTTCTATCTACAGGAAATCAGCTTTTAAACACAAATCAGTTTGAACTAAGCGGAAACTTTAACCTGAGTAAGAAATTTCATCTGGAGCCAATTTTATCTTACCAGATGCACGACAGAAAAGAATATGAATCTATCGAAGATAAGAACAATGATATATCAACACTGTATTGGAAACTACATACGTTCCAGGGAGATATCCGATTGCATAATGCTTTAAATGTAAATTTATCCGGAACAATTGGAATTATGGTTTCCAACGAACAAAATAACAGTCTTGGAGTAGAGAAATTAATTCCCAGATATAATTCCACAAGTTATGGAATCTATGCTCTCGAGAAATACAATATAGACAAATTTACTTTTTCTGCGGGTTTAAGATATGACGCCAAAAATCTAAATATTAAAAGTACTATATTTAAAAATGATTCTTTGGGAAATCCTTCTAAAGTAATTAACCCTCAAAATATTAATTTCAGTGCCATAAGCGGTTCTGCCGGGATTGTTTTCAGACCGAACGAAAGTATTGATATATTTAGCAATATCGGTAGAGGCTGGAGGGCACCATCGGAGTTCGAACTTTTTGTAGATGGTGTTCACGAAGGAACGAACAGGGTTGAAAGAGGAATTATTACTTTGAATCCGAATGCATCTCCCGACCCGGAAACTTCCCTGAATATCGATTTAGGTTTGAGAGCAAGGCTGGGAACCTTAAATGCAGAAGTTTCCTTATTCAACAATATATTGAATAATTATATTTATCCGTCACCGACAAATATTATTGATTCTGCTTCGGGTTTGAGGATTTTTAATATAGTGCAGGATAAAAGTACATTCGGGGGAATCGAATACAGCTTTCAGTTTCAGCCCCTCGATTTTATCTTATTAAGCTTGAATGGTGATTACATATTTACAATAAATAATGCAACCGATAATCCTCTGCCATTCACCCCTCCTTCAAAAAATATTATCGAGTTAAAATTACAAAAGAATAATTTATGGAAACTTTACAACCCATATTTTTCTTTTAAAACTAAAATAGTTGCACCACAGAAAAATGTTGATCCGCTGGAAACTAAAACTGACGGTTACGCATTATTTAATTTTGGAATGGGGTTTGATTTTATAACGGCAAAGACCGTTGCATCCGTCGATTTTTCGGTTGATAATATCTTGGATACAAAATATGTTGACCATTTAAGCAGGTATAAAAGTTATGCGCTGAACCCGGGCAGGAGTATTAATTTGAAGTTGTCCGTTCCGTTTCAGTTTTAGGAGAGATTTGAAACGGATGCTATGTTAATATACTTTTATTATCTCCCCTGTTGCGCATCCTTCGACACTCTTTACATATGCTGCAACAACTTTACGCATTTCTGCGGGTATATGTCCCGGGAAAAAACCTTCATATATCTTTGCTGAATCTTCTACGACCCCCGGGCTTACAATATTTATCCTCGTTATTAATTCGCGTGAAGCACCAATTACAAAACTGTTCAGTCCGCCGTTTACAAGCGCGGCAGAAGCAGAATGCTTTACGGGGTCATCAGAAAGAATTCCACTCGTCAGCGTAAAAGAATCCTTCACATATTTCTGCCCGATTAACACCGTATTAACCTGTCCCATTAATTTACTTTTTATACCGGCATACATATTTTCTTCTGTCATCGTCCGGAAATCCCCGAAATACACACTACCCGCCGCAATAACGCAGGCGTCTATGTTTCCGAGTTTTTCAAACATTGCCTCTATGGAATCCGCGGATTCGATATCTACTTTCACATCTGCATTTCTGCCGGCTTTTATTATTTCATTCCTTTTAGAAAGTTCTTCGGTAACCTTTTTTCCGATAATGCCGCCGGCACCTATTATCAAAATTTTCATAATTATAATTTTTGTTTTATTTTATTTAAAATTGATTTTATTTCTTTTTCGGTAATAATCTTCTCTGAATCAATAACGTCTATCGCCATGTTTATAGAAATATAGTAACTTGATTCACCGTTAGTATTTTCATCTCCAAAAATAATCTCATTTAAAAGATTATATGCCGAATAAAATATTTTTTCTACAGCACAGGGCAAATCCCAGTCATCATCATGTAAAGCCGTTACCGGGTCGGAAAAATCTTTATACAAAGTTTTTATTCTTTCTTTGCCTTCAACCGTTTTGCTTGAATCCAAATTATTCAAAATGTCTTCTGCTTCCGCTGTAACATCGTGTAACAGATTTTTATTGACGCTATGTTTCAGCAAAACGATCGAATCTCTATAAGTTAATTTGTTTTTTTCCGAATACTTCTCCCAGACAGGTAAAGCAATTTTTATAAGCATTATCGAAAGGGCAAGTTTTTGCTTCTCCGATAAAGAGTTACAATATTCTCGTAAAGTCACTTAGTATTAAAATAATTTGTAAATGAAGTTACAATACAGACAGGCTTATTTCTATGGATTTTTGAATGCGATGTCGGTTATAAGAAAAATTGTCCGGTTTTATTTCACAGCAGATTAATATTTCAACTTTTTGCGTCTGAGTCATTTCCTTTTGAATTCATAGCGGCTTCTTTATATTCTTTCACCAAAGAGTCCATCAATTCTTTTACGGAAATTATGCCTTTGGTTCTGAATGCGTTTTCACCGGCAAATGCAAAGCCGTGCTCTAAGTTTCCCTTATATGCATTTGTCAGGGCAAGAGCGATGCAATAAGGTGCGGCTGTATAATCACAGGTTTTTATGCAATGATATGGACATTTGAACGGTTGTTTTTTTCCATTTTCAACTGCTTTAAGAAATTTATTTTTTATTGCTCTGCCCGGCATACCGACCGGGCTTTTTATAATAACGATATCTTCTTCACTGGAATCAATGTAAGTTTGCTTGAACTCCATCGAAGCATCGCATTCAAAAGTCGGGACAAACCTTGTTCCCAATTGCACACCTGAAGCTCCGAGTTGAAAGAATTTATGGATATCTTTGCCTGTATAAATTCCGCCGGCGGCAATAACAGGAATCAATTTATTATATTTTTTCTCGAAGGGTTTTAATGCTTCGATGACCTCGGGAATGATTTTTTCCAGGATAAAATCGATATCATTAATTTGCTCTTCTTTAAAACCAAGATGACCGCCTGCCATTGGACCTTCAACAACTACTGCATCCGGTGGATAATCGTATTTCTCCGTCCAGGATTTTGTTATTATACTTGCGGCTCTCGCCGAAGAAACAATAGGGACTAATTTTGTCTTTGTATCTTTTTTTAGAAACCCCGGGAGATGAAGCGGAAGCCCGGCACCAGAAAATATAATATCGACTTTTTCTTCAATGCAAGTGTTTATCATATCGGCGTAATTTGTTAAAGCACCCATTATATTAACACCAATGATACCTTTAGTCAACTCTTTTGCCTTTTTAATCTCTCTCTTTAATGCCCGAATGCTTGCCCCAAGAAAGTCATTGCCATTATCAAGTTCTTCAAACCCGATACCTGCGGTAGCAATAACGCCTATTCCACCTTCATTTGCAACTGCGGCTGCCAGATTAGCAAGCGAAATTCTTACACCCATACCGCCTTGAATTATAGGAAGTTTTGCCAATAAATCACCTATCCTTAATTCTTTTATGTCTTTTATATTCATTAAATTCAATCGTTTATATACAATGGTTTAATTCGGCATTTTGAATTTGAAAATCTTTTTAAATTTGTTTTTAATATATACGAGTGAATCTATCTCGTTTAATGGATTTTAAACGAAGGACAATCGATTCGTAAAAAACGGAATATTTATATATATCCGGAATAATATTAAAAAAACAGATTTAATATAATCTCTATTTGGAACAAAAATAAGTGTAAAAAGTTGTCTCTGCCAAAATTATGATTATTACGGAAAGAGCGTATTGAATGAGCCCTGTATAAAATAGTAATTCATAAATCGTTCTGTTTTTTATTTCGGCTCTCAGGGAAAACCAAACTTCCGGAGAAACGTTACATTCTTCAATTAGTCTTTTTTCAACGTTTTGAGTGTGACTAAATAAAATCTTTAATTTTTATTGATTTCAAAATGTAAGTACAAAACATCGAAAATTATTATTGATTTGGTCGGGGATGATCCCGATGTATTCCTGATAAATCATCTAAGAATCGGGAAAGGTCGGGACGCCCTCTTTGATCCGAAAAATAACAAATCGATAAGTAATGTATGCCATACTTGACTAAATGTAAAATATACTTGACATTTTGTAAAATTTGTTTTACTTTTGTATAAATTTTAAATGACGATAAACGGAGTTAGATGAAAACCAATTTAAGAAAATTCAGATTTGAAAAAGGGGACTTAAGCCAACAGGAGTTAGCTGATATGGTACAAGTATCCCGTCAAACAATAGTAGCAATTGAGCGGGGAGACTACAATTTATCAGTTAGGCTCGCTCTTTTGTTGGCTGAAAAACTCGGTACAACCGTCGAAGAACTTTTTAAATTAGAGGAAAAAGATTATGTTTAAATGGGACAAAATTTCCTGGATAGCATCAGCAATTTTTGCCATAGTTATATTGCTGGGGGCATTTATCGATAATTCATATCTTTATTTGTTAATCCTTCCTTATTTTTTTCGTCCGACAATAATGGCGTTGGGAGGTGCAAGAAAATATACCGATGAACGACAAAAATTTATACAGTATCATTCAGGCAACATTGCTTTAACTGTGCTGATAATTGCAATAATAATATTTGCAATTATAGATCAGATAAATGGAAAACCAACGGATACATATAATATACTTATTGTGATTACCCTGGTTACTAAAGCGCTGGTTGGTTTAATCTTAATCAGAGATTATAAATCAGCGGGTGTAAGAACCGGTATTTATGTAGCATTTTTTTATGCTATATTTGTTACCTTTGGAGCTTTCAACATAATTTTCTCACTTAAATATTTCTTAATATTCTGCCCGGCTATAGTTGTAGCAGGTATGAGTTTAACAGGTAACAAATACCCGTTTGTAAGTTTCGTATTTTTTTCTTTGATTGGCTTATTGTCTATTGTTCTTTTGGCTACAATTGGACCCGAAGGTAATTATATACAAAGAATTGTTATGGGTTTTGTACTTTCAGTTCCGTTATTTGTGACATCATTTTTCTTTTATAAAGGTGCAAGGGTGGAAAAAGTTTCAGGTAAAGAAATTTCAGATTAATATTTTCAAATCAAATGTTGAAATTATTGATATCACGGAAAAAATTGTATACTTATATGAACCATTAAAAAATATGAAAGAAAAGATCCAAGAAATTCCGAAAACAAAACCAATAAAAGACGCTTTTTTACTTGATGATTAATAACCCCTTATCGTATATATTTAATTCCATGTTCATATTTTGAATTGAACTAAACAAATATATCTTTGTCAGATTTGTTTTAGTCGGGATGATCCAGAGAACTCCCAAAAACCCGGAACATGAAGACACATTTTACTCATCAGGTGAATTGCCGGCATTACCGCTTGATATTCACCGGATGAGTACCCGCTGAATTTTCATGTTAAAATAATTATATAATACTTCCCCAAATAATAACATATAACTAAACTTAATTAACATATTATTCGTTAAATATTATATTGAGAATAAAACAAAGAATTAACTTAAAAATAATTTGCAATGGAAACAATTTTTCATCAGGTATGGATTAAGGCAGACAAAGAAAAAATCTTTGAAGCATTGACCACACAAAAAGGTTTGTCGGACTGGTGGGGAAATGCAGGTGAAACGAAACTGGAAACAGGATTTGTAATTGAATTTCACCACAGCACTAAAATTGAAATGAAAATCACTGAATTCATTCCCGGTAAATATCTGGCTTGGGAATGTATTTCGAAAATTGATAGTCCCGATAATCCCGGTTCGGAATGGTTCGGAACAAAAATAAGTTTCCGCTTACAGCAGAAAAACGGATTTATAAATTTAAATTTCAGGCATTCCCACTGGGTAAGCCAAAGCGAATTTTTCGGTGTCTGCAATTATCACTGGGCAAGACATTTAAGCATATTAAAGCATTTATGTGAAACAGGAATTTCCCTGCTTGAACCTGAAAACGAAAAAAAACAGCAAGAAGCAGTAATCAAAGGAAAAGTGTAACTTGACCTAAAAACAGCTCTCCCGAATTATTTACTTGCAACTAACAGAGGTAAACCGACATTTAATTATTAATGGTTAAAAATAAACTGATAATGGTTCCATAAAACTATAAAGTTTAACTTTGTAAAAATAGCATATTATACGTAAAATATATTGTGATATTTTTAATCAATACGTATATTAAAATATTGTGCCCCTGTTGGTGTTTGAACGAAGTGCCACCAACAGGGAAAATATTTTTCTTTGGCTCTCCTTCCCAAGTCGAAGAACCTCCGTGGAGGGCTCCAGTCATAGATCCCGGCCTGTTCCGATGTATCGGAAATGAACAAAGTGAATCGGGACTTGGGAAAGAGTCCTAAAAAAATAATAGATTATTAAATGTCAACTCGAACCAGAGAATATTTTCCTGCTTTCTTAAACTTATTAGCGGCAGTTTTTGTCATGCTCATTAGTTTCTCAGGTTATTTCAAATTTCATATCGAATGGTTTAATGTTAAATTAACCGGAATAATTGTGGTTTATGCCGGCATGGGAATATGTATCTGGTCAACAATATATTTAAAAGGAGCAATAACCGACATGGTACTGCCAAGGTTTGACTATCTCGTCAAAAATGGTCCTTATAATTATTGCAGACATCCGATTTATTTGGGTATCACTATTGCTTTCATTGGCTTAGCCCTTGCGTTAAGAAGCTGGATGGGTTTGATTTCGGTATTGCTGGTTTTTCTTCCGAGAGAGATTCACCGTGCAAAATTGGAAGAGAAAATGTTATCTGAAAAATTTGGGGATGAATGGCTCCAATATAAAAACAACACCTGTTTTCTAATCCCCGGTATAAAAAGAAAACAGCAGTCCAAAAATTAAAATCTAAAACTATGAAAATAATTGAATTTAGCCACACACCTTTGAAATGTAAAAAACTTAGGTTTTTTATTTTGCTGCTTATTTTTCAATTCATCTTAGTTTTCAGTTCTAAAGCACAATCCATAAATGAATTTGGAAAATTTCCCGTTAATTACAGCGAGGATAATCCAATATTAACCTCTACTTTACTCGAAAAACTTAATTGGGAATCAATTAAGAAATTTTGTGATACTACAAAAGGTCATTATGTGCATACTTACAATTATGATTCCCTTGTGGAATATGCATATACAGAACAGGGATATATAAACCATTTTACAATAATAAGTTACAAAGGATCAGTACTACAATTCGATACGGATATAGAAAAATCTTCTAAGCCAAGTAGGATTTCATATTTTGATAAAAATGTTTGGATGTCTTATGTAAAGAATGTTTTACCAAATCTCCCTGATTCTTTACAATTGAAATTGGATGAATCTAAAACAATATTAAAATCTTATTACAAATTATTAGGAGTAAATACAAGAGATGAATATGGTTGGATTTGTGAATATTCTACTGTTGGCTTGGCAACGGATAGAAGAGAAGCAGTAATTGATTTGATTAAACAAGAAAGAATAGATCTTTTAAAAAAAATAATAGGATATCCAAATGTTCAAACCCAATTATATGCAGCAAATGCTTTAATTTATCTGGATTATGATATGAAAATAGAAATTGCTACATATCAAAAAGAGTTGGAACAAGATAAAGTACAATTAGACAGCTTAAAAAAGATTGAAAATATTAGAAATAGTTTAATAGAATCCGTAGAAAGAAATATCAAAGATACAAAAAAAATTATTGAATACGTTGAATCCAAATTATTATCAAAAGATGACTGGAATAAAATTTACAAATTAAGAGACAGTCATCAGATAGTAATGATTTGCGGAAATTCTGGATCTTATAAAATTTACGAATCAACTACCTTTGATTTACTTTCAGATGATGCTATTGCAGAAATCCCTAAAAATTATGAAGAACTGAGAAATCTGGGATACTTAAGATAAAAAATTTGTATTAAATTGGAGTGATTTTTTTTGTAATCCTTTCCTGGAGTTTGGGAAGAAGTCCTAAAAGCAAAAAGAAGTAAAACCTTCAACAATATAAAATCTAAAGCTATGAATGTAATTGATTTTAACCACAGATCTTTTAAATGTAAAATACTTAGCGTTTTTATTTTACTACTTATTTTTCTGTTCGTCTCAGTTCTTAGCACTAATGCACAACAAGTCTCAGATACGGCATATAGATTTTCTATTTATCAAGCCGCATATCAGGAAGGTGAAGGTTCTTTAATTTATATAGATGAAGCTCACAATAATTTTCAAACTAAGGGTGGGTTTTTTTTTGCTTTCAGTAAATTATTAGAGCAGGATGGTTATCGGGTAAAAAGACAGAATGAAGCCATTATGAATGCCGATATGTTAAACGCGTGTAAGATTTTGGTAATTGCTAATCCGCTACACGTATCTAATATTAATAGGTGGACTCTTCCCACACCTTCTGCATTTTCAACTGACGAGATCAGCAACATAAAACAATGGGTAGAAAATGGAGGCAGCTTGTTTTTGATTGCAGACCATATGCCTTTCGGCATCCTGAATTTCTTAGCTGAACATTATTCAAAGCAACCTGACACCGCCTGGCGATTCAATGATAATACTCCGATACAAAAACTTGATGGTTTTTATCAGGGAGCAATACTTACGTTTGGTAAAGGGAATGTCGCCGTATTTGGCGAAGCGGCAATGTTTACCGCCCAAATTGTTAACGGTAATGTGAATGTAGGTTTCAACTCAGAATATGCTCCGCAAAATGCACAATTTACACTCAACCTTATTCATTGGTTAGATGGAATAAAAGATTATAGCGGTACTATAGCGAAAGAGAAGAAAACCGATAACTAATGCATTAGCATCAATAATTAAAAAATCAAAAAATGAAACAGTGGTACGAAAAACTTTTTGAAAATTACGGAATAAAATACGACGAAGAGTGTTTTACTTCAGGAACTATCGGCGAGTGTAACTTTATCGAAAAGGAAATTAGTTTTAACAAGCAAATCCGGATTCTGGATATCGGCTGCGGCACAGGACGGCATTCAATTGAATTGACTAAACGGGGTTACAATGTTACAGGGATAGATTTGTCAGAATCTATGTTAAAAAGGGCAAAGGAAAAAGCATTAAAGGAAAATCTAAACATCAATTTCCAAAAACAAGACGCAAGGAATCTGATATTTAGTAATGAATTTGATTTGGCGATAATGCTTTGCGAAGGAGCATTCCCCCTGATGGAAACAGACGAAATGAATTTCCGGATACTTCAGAGTGCATCGAAAGCATTGAAAGAAACCGGAAAATTAATTTTCACGACATTGAACGGATTGTTTCCGCTCTTCCATTCCGTCAAAGATTTTCTCGAAAGCTCTGCGAAAGAAGGAAATGCAACAAGTGATAATATTAGTTTCGATTTGATGAGCTTTCGCGAGAATAGCACTACGGAGTTTGTGGATGATAATGGTAATAAGAATGAGATAGAATGCAGTGAACGGTATTATGTTCCCCCGGAAATAACCTGGTTACTGAAATCACTGAATTTTAAAACGATTGATATTTATGGAGCAAAACTGGGTGCATTTAGCCGGAACGATAAACTAACTACGGAAGATTTTGAGATGCTGGTGATTGCAGAGAAATGAATAAATCTTGGTTTTTCCATTCCGAAGGTGGGCTTTCTGAACGAGAGGGGGAAGGTGAGGTGGTTTTGTGAAGACCGCGATTTGTCGTTCTGAGCGAAGCGAAGAATCCCAAAACCAGAATAGAAGCGAGATCCTTCGGTCACTTCGTTCCTCAGGATGACAATTTTCACACGGTCACCGGGCTGATGGAACGAGAGAGGGAAGGAATGAAATCGAAAATATTATTATGAGAATGGAAAAATTAAAAATATTTAATATTCAGAAAAAAAGATGAAAACAAAATATTTATTATACACGGGAAGTAGTATTCCGGTTGTGTTTTTTGTTACAACTTTTGTCTGTGGTTTTATGTTGAACGATTATAATCACTTTTCAGGAATGGTAAGTGAATTAGGTGAGATAGGAACAAAATCTCAATTTGTATTTTCGACCGGATTGGTTTTATGTTCGGTCTTAAGTATTTTTTTTGTTATTGGATTATACAGAACATGTAAGGTGGCAGGGATAAATGTTATACCTGTATTAATAATTCTATTTTATTCCTTATCAATAGCAGGAGCAGCGATATTCCCTTTGCCCCTTAGATTACATTTAATTATGGGAATGCCCTCGATTCTATTGATTTTTTCTCCTTTAATGAGTTTAATTTTATGGAATGGGGTAAGACAACTTTCAAATATTAAACTAATGTCAATTTTAAGTTTTTTTATCATGTCACTTGGCTTTTTAGCTTTTATGCCTGATTTATTAAGCAATTACCCGGGATTAAAACAACGATTGTTTCATGTTGGCTGGTCGATATGGTTTTTCTATTTAAGTTTTAGTTTTATAAGATTACTCGAAAATGAAAAAGTAAAAAATTTAAATTTATAGATGAATAAGAAAAATCACAAATGGAAAGCAAAGATATTAATATCGGAACAGCAAAAGATTCAAAAGATTTCTTAGAAGCTAAAGAAATAATTCTTGAATATGCCGGCCGGCTCGGGATAGATTTATGTTTCCAGAATTTTGATTATGAAATAAACAATTTACAGGAAATGTATTCTAAACCAACCGGAGCCTTAATTTTAGCCACTGTAAATAATAAAACAATCGGGGTTGCAGGTATCAGGAAATTCGAGAATAATGATTGTGAATTAAAGAGAATGTATGTAAAAGAAGAATTTAGAGGTTCGGGTATTGGAAGACAAATATTGGAATATGCAATTGAACTGGCAAAAAAGCTGAACTACGATTAGATAAAACTTGACACACATGAATCAATGAAGTCAGCGATTAAACTATATTTGGAATATGGATTCCATGAGATACCACAATATCGTTATAATCCAAACGAGGCAGTAAGATTCTTTGAATTGGATTTAAAAGATTAATTTCACACAGTAAAAAGTTATAGGTAAAACCATTAAGACATGAAAAAATATTTAAGCAACGATTTTGATTTTGCAGAGTTAATCAATGTTTTCGATGAATTGCCTCTTTGGTCAGCCCCATTTGGATTAAAATTGCTCGACTATATTGATTACAAACCAAACATTTCCGCTATTGACATAGGATTTGGAACCGGATTTCCATTGATCGAGCTTGCAATGAGACTTGGTGATAGCTCAACGGTATATGGAATTGACCCATGGAAAGAGGCAATCGTCCGGACACAAAAAAAGATTGATTATTATGGAATCACAAATATAAAGATTATTGAAGGTGCAGCCGAATCTATCCCGCTTGATAAAGATACAGTAGATTTAATCGTTAGTAATAACGGGATTAATAATGTCAGCGATATTGATAAGGTATTATCTGAGTGTTCAAGAATAATCAAGACCGGCGGACAATTTGTCCAAACGATGAATCTGGATAAAACTATGTTTGAATTTTATGGACAGTTAGAGAGTATTTTGTCGGAAATGCAAATGAATAAGGAGATTGATTTAATGCATCAACATATTTATCGGAAACGTCGTCCGCTTGATGAGGTCATTTCAATGATTCAAAAACACGGATTTATAATTAAAGATTTGGAACAGGACCAATTTAATTATAAATTCACCAACGGCACAGCAATGTTAAACCATTATTTTATTCGACTGGCGTTTATGGATTCCTGGATTAAAATTTTACCCGAAGATAAATTAGAACAAATATTTGATACGATTGAATTACGACTAAACGAACAATCAAGTATTTTAGGAGGATTTAAACTTAGTATTCCGTATGTAATGATTAACACAACAAAAAGATAAAAATTTACCGTGACTAATAATGTATATAGCCATTAGCGGCAAAGTTCGAATTTAAAAGTTGATTTCCTTTAACAATTAAATTTATTCAAAATGATTAATGAAAAAAATATTCCGTTTCAAACCATTGATTGGTTATCAATTCCAAAAACAGAACATAAAGGAGAGACCGGAACAGCATTTTGGCAAACTATTCAGTTTCCGGGATTAAGAATACGGATAGTAGAGTATTCAAAAGGTTATATAGCTGACCATTGGTGTCAAAAAGGGCATATAGTGCATTGTTTGGAGGGAGAATTTGTGTCAGAGTTACAGGATGGTAAAGAGTTTATTATGACTCAAGGTTCTACTTATGTTGTTTCGGACGGATTGAGTTCGCACCGTTCAATCGCAAAAGAGGGTGTAAAATTAATGATTATTGACGGTGATTTTTTGAAACAGTACACCCAGTAAAGTTACAAAGAAAATTCAATTATATTACTCATTTAAAATAATAAAAAATGATTGACAAATCAAAAGAACTGAATGCATCAATAAGTCTTATAAATGATAAATTAAATTTTAAAGGAATCGCCGGAGATAATAATCCTTTATCCATAGATTATATTCCGCCTCTTGGAGATAATTCAGGTTACACCTCGCTCGAGTTATTACTTTTAAGTTTGTCTTCCTGCATAGGTAGTGCAGTACTTACTTTTTTGCGGAAAATGAAAAAGAAAATAACAAGTTTTGAAATTAATTCAAAAGGAATCAGAAAAGAAGAGCATCCAACAGGTTTCAAATCAATTTTTATAGAAATAAATCTTAAATCTTCTGACGTAACCGAAGATGACCTAAACAAAGTAATTAAACTAACTAAAGAAACTTATTGTCCTGTCTGGTCTATGCTCAAAGGAAATGTAGAGGTTGAAGTCAAGTATAATATCATTTCATTTCATAAAAAACCCTATAAATTATTTCATGAATGTGAAAAAAGAATATAAAAACGAAGTCAAAGCAGGTTTGGTACGTGTAGGTTCTATAAAACCTGACATTATTACCGAAAGTGATTTACAGCACTTGCCCCTGCTCCATCTTTTTTGTAAAGCTCTCTGATTTTTCTTTAACAGCAGTAGAAAAACCACGAACAAGATAGTTATATTTCGTTACGAAGTAACAGTTAATTAATTTTTACAATTAGTGAGATTAATTTATTATTAAGACATTATATATTTTACCCTATAATAATTAATCAGATTATTTTTTTCTTGAATATTTTAATTGATTAAAATTTTATATTTTAAGATTAATACAGAGGAAGTTTTACATAAATTGAATTCCACTTTTTGAAATAATACATTTTATTTTTGAAGAACGAGGGTCTAGCAAAATATGCCTTTAATGCACTTGACCGAATAACAGATATTTATCCTCCTTTTGGTTCGAGGGTGTTTCAGAAAATCTTCTTATTTATTCTTGGTTCAGGAAAGCTCCATAATTATATTCTGCATAAATACCAGAAAAAATTATTTGCAACAAAAGATTTTAATAAAATATTAATTGTTGCAGATGTCAATATCGGGGATTCTATAAACACCCAATCCGGTATTGAAGTAATGAGGGCTTTGTTTCCCGATTCACAAATAGATTATATATGCAATAAAACAGGGGGGGATGTTATTTCAAATTCCCCTTTCGTTGATAATGTTTTTAAGATATATAGAAATAGTGGTCTGCCTTTAGAAGAAGATGCCAAGAAAATCAATAAAATTGTAGAAGAAGGGGGATATTCTCTTATATTAAACTTGTGTCCGTTCCTTAACAAGAAAATATTAAATTGTGACGCAAACGTAATTCATCTGTATATAGTATTTGTGTCTTATATTATTTACTTATGTAAAAAAAATTCCTCGAGTTTAAATCTATCATTAGCAACATACACATTTTTCAAGAATTATTTTGCTCCTTTGTTGAAATCCAAAATTCCAAATTCAGCCGAAATAGAAAAATTATATCTGAATTCAACATATGATGGAAATAAGGTTTATATATCAGACGAAGCAATAGAAGCAGCTAAAAATTTTCTAATAAATAATAACCTTTATCAAAAAGGACCATTGATACTTTTTAATCTATCGGTTACTATTAAATTTTCTATGATTCCAATAGAACTCCAGTTACAGATAATACAGAATGTTATATTATCGGAAGATATTACTGCGGTATTAATTTTCAAAGGGAAATCTACCATTAATATTGAAAATATGATTATCGATAGAGTACCGGCAACACATTCCGGAAAAATTGTAGCGATCCCGGACACTTTAACTATTAGCGAATTTACTGCCCTAATTGACTTTTGTGATATGTTTGTTTCGGGAGATACCGGTACAGTACATATCGCAGCTTCCAGGAAAATAAATATTAACTCAATTAATTCTTTGAAAAACAGAACTGCACTTGTGTCGGTATTTGGTGCTTCCGACTCGAGAATATATAATTATGATTCATGGAAATCCGGACATTCCCCTGCAAACCAGGATGTTCCTTCAAAAGTATTTGTAGGTGAAGCACTTTGCAGGAATCTTACTTGCATAAATAGAATAGTTAAGACATGCAAAGAAGTCAGATGTTTTCTGGGACTCAAAGCCGAAGATATTTCTTTATACATTATTTCTTATTTCAAGGATTTGAATATTAACGAAGCCGCTACGCAAAAAGCAAAGGTATATGACAATGGTTCAGACAACAATACTCAATAGTATATTATTTGTTTTAGGAGCTTTCGTTATGGGATTTTTTGCGGCTATTCCAATCGGGGCATCACAAATCGAAATAGCTAAGCGTGCACTTAATGGGTATATTTATTCAGCATTAATGATAGCTGCTGGTACAACGCTTTCAGATACTATGTATGGAATTATAGCTTTTTTTGGAATTGCACCGTTTCTTAATGAGCCCATCGTAATAGCTATTTTCCGTTTGATTAATTCTATTATATTAATAATACTTGGTATCTGGGCAATCCATGGAAGTCAAGTTAAAGAAGATAAGAAGAATCTGTCTCAGGAATTACTAAAGAAAAAGAAAATTGCTTTTATTACCGGATTTTCACTTGCTCTTACAAATCCTATGATTATGCTTTGGTGGCTGATAGGGTTGCATTTTTTTATTAGCGTTGGAATAATCGAACAAAACAATATCTATTATACAATTATCTTTCTTTTTTCCGGTGCTGTTGGAATTGCATCATATCAGATACTTTTGGCGTTCAGTGTTTATAAATCAAAAAAGTTTTTCTCAGAAAAAGGTGTACGAAGATTGACAGCAATTCTCGGATGTATTCTGCTTGGTATAGCGGTATATTTTATATATCTGTCATATACAGCCTTCAAAAGTCTATAATAAGAGCCTTTCTTCTTGTTACAAAATCCCAGCCTGTTAATAGAAAAACATTCTTTTTTTCGTTTTTCACGTATTTATCGAGAATATATTTTATTTGCTGATCATTAATTTCAAATCACCGATTTTGCACTAAAATTTCTTCGAATATTACATTTTAAATCTTCTTTATAAAATTTTTATACTTTCCGCTCAACATTTTACACCATACTTATAAGTTACTTTGTAATTTTGTATAAATAAACAATTATGACTATGGAATATTTAATCGGACTCATTATATCATTTCTTTTAATGGTATATCTTTGCTTTGTAATTTTTAAACCTGAAAAATTTTAAGGAAAACAAATGAATACTTTTGATTATTTACAGGTAATATTTTTTGTTTTAGCTCTAATCATTCTCACTCCAATACTCGGCAAGTATATGTTTAATGTTTTTACAAACAAAAAAAACATACTTACTCCGGTATTCGGAAAAGCCGAGCAATTTATTTATAAGTTCTTAAAAATAAACGCAAGTGAAGAAATGAACTGGAAGAAATACTTATTCGCAGTTTTAATTTTTAATTTTTCCGGATTTGTATTTGTACTCATACTCCAGCTTGTACAGCAATGGCTTCCTCTTAACCCTGAATCCATGCCAAACGTACCGTTTCACCTTGCATTAAATACTGCTATAAGCTTTACAACAAATACAAACTGGCAGGCTTACGGAGGAGAAACTGTTCTGGGTTATGCAGTTCAAATGCTCGGTCTAACAGTGCAAAACTTTTTAAGCGCCGCAACTGCACTTGCAGTATTGCTCGCACTAACCCGGGGGATTACAAATAAACTTAGCGATAAACTTGGAAACTTCTGGCAGGATATTGTAAAATCGACCTTATACATTCTCCTGCCTCTTTCAATATTTCTTTCTATTATACTCGTTAGCCAGGGAGTTATTCAGTCATTCTCACATTATGAAAAAATAACTACGCTCGAAGGAAACGAGCAAACAATTCCTTCCGGTCCCGCAGCTTCACAAATTGCGATTAAACAACTTGGCACGAACGGCGGTGGATTTTTTAATACAAACAGCGCTCATCCATTTGAAAACCCGACTCCGTTTTCAAATTTTATTGAGATGCTTTCAATACTTCTAATCTCTGCCGCTCTTACTTATACATACGGATTAATGGTCGGCTCGAAAAAGGAAGGATGGATATTATTCTCTGTGATGCTGATACTGTTTATTGCAGGTCTTGCAGGTTCGCTTTTATCCGAATATACAAATAATCCGGTTCTTAATACTGCCGCTAATATGGAAGGAAAGGAGTTAAGATTCGGAATCACAAACAGCATAATCTGGTCAACGGCAACTACAAGCGCCTCTAATGGCTCTGTAAATGCAATGCATAGCAGTCTTTCTCCGCTTGCCGGTATGGTAGTTATGTTTAATATGATGATCGGGGAAATTATTTTCGGCGGAATAGGTTGCGGATTGTACGGTATGCTTATTTTTGTTTTTCTAACCGTATTCATTGCCGGATTAATGGTCGGCAGAACTCCTGAATATCTCGGTAAAAAAATCGAAGCTCTTGACATTAAAATGTCTATTATAGTAGTTCTTATTCCGTGCGCATTAATTCTCTTTTTTACCGCAATTGCTTCAGTCATCGAACCCGGTTTATCGAGTCTTGCTAACTCGGGTCCTCACGGATTTTCAGAAATTCTTTATGCATTTACATCCGCCTCGGGAAATAACGGAAGCGCATTTGCAGGCTTGAACGCAAACACAGTTTTTTATAATCTTACAACAGGTCTTGCTATGCTGGTTGCACGATTTGGCGCAATTATTCCGGTTATGGTTATTGCGGGAAATCTTGTTAAGAAAAACAAAACCCCGGTTAGCGCGGGTACATTCACAACCGATAATTATGTTTTTGCAATTTTATTAATTGGCGTAATCTTAATTGTTGGTGCATTAACTTTCTTCCCGGCATTAAGCCTCGGACCAATCGTAGAACATTTATTAATGAAAAATGGAATAGCATTTTAAATATGGATAACAAAAATAAAAACACAAAACTTTTTGAATCGGCAATAGTAAAGCGCGCCCTGCTGGATTCTGTCAAAAAACTGAACCCGGTTGTTTTAATGAAAAATCCCGTAATGTTTATCGTAGAAATTGGCGCTGTTATTACCACGGTTATATTAATAGGGCAGATATTCTCCGGCTCCTTCGCAACGTTTAATTTCCAGATATCCCTCTGGCTGTGGTTTACGGTGTTATTTGCAAACTTTGCCGAAGCAGTTGCAGAAGGACGCGGAAAAGCCCAGGCTGAGAGTCTAAAAAAAGCAAGAAAGCAGACTAACGCAAAAAAACTCGTAAATGAGAAAGAAATAGTTATTCCCGCAGATGATTTAAAAAAAGATGATTTAGTTGTATGCGAATCCGGGGATATAATACCAGCCGACGGGGACGTTATAGACGGAGTTGCAAGCGTAGATGAGTCCGCAATCACAGGGGAATCCGCTCCGGTAATCAGGGAAAGCGGCGGAGACAGGAGTGCTGTTACAGGCGGAACGAGGGTCTTGAGCGATAGGATTGTAATTAAAATAACATCCGAACCGGGGCATTCTTTTATGGATAAAATAATTTCTTTAGTAGAAGGCGCCAAGCGGCAAAAAACACCAAACGAAATTGCACTTACTATTTTACTCGCCGGGTTGACAATTATTTTCCTTCTTGCCGTTGCAACTTTACCATCTTATTTTCAATATAGCCTAATCGCATCAGGATTAGATATAAATAATAACATATCCATTACTATATTATTATCCCTTCTTGTCTGTCTAATTCCGACTACAATCGCCGGTTTACTAAGCGCTATCGGAATCAGCGGTATGGATAGGCTAATTAGAAGAAACGTAATCGCAACAAGCGGACGCGCGATTGAAGCCGCAGGAGACCTCGATGTTTTACTTCTTGATAAAACAGGTACAATTACACTTGGAAACAGAATGGCAACTGAATTTATTCCTGTTTTAAACGTAAAACCCGAAGTATTAGCAGAGGCTTCTATGCTTTCATCAATATCGGATGAAACTCCCGAAGGCAGGTCAATCATAAAACTTGCAAAAGAAAAATTCAATATACGTTCGAAGGAAATGCTTCCGGAGCACGTTAAATTTGTTCCTTTCTCGGCTGACACAAGAATGAGCGGCATTGATATAAAAGATAATAACAACGTTCAAAGACAAATTAGAAAAGGCGCCGCAGATTCAATCGAAAAATATATTGAATTGCAAGGGGGTCATTATCCCGAAGATGTAAATGCAATTGTAAGGCTAATCGCAGGGGAAGGAGGAACACCTCTAGTGGTATCAGAGAACATAAATGTTCTCGGAGTAGTCAGGCTGAAAGACATTGTAAAAGGCGGAATCAAAGAACGATTTGCACAACTCAGGAAAATGGGAATCAAAACGGTTATGATAACCGGTGATAATCCACTTACAGCCGCTTCCATAGCCGCAGAGGCGGGTGTAGATGATTTTATTGCAGAAGCAAAACCGGAGGACAAACTTGTAAGAATTCGCTCAGAACAAGCGGGCGGACACCTTGTGGGAATGATTGGAGACGGAACAAACGATGCACCGGCACTTGCACAGGCAGATGTGGGAATCGCTATGAACACAGGCACACAAGCCGCACGGGAAGCTGGAAATATGGTTGACCTCGACAGTAATCCTACAAAATTAATCGAAGTTGTTGAAGTGGGTAAACAACTTTTAATGACACGCGGTTCACTTACAACATTCAGTATTGCAAACGATGTCGCCAAATATTTCGCAATTTTACCCGCGTTATTTTCCATACTCTACGCTTTTGGCGCAAGCGCGGGACCGCTCGAAATTTTGAATATAATGCGGCTTGCAAGTCCTCAAAGTGCAATTTTGAGCGCAGTTATTTTTAATGCAATTATAATCGTTTTGCTTATTCCTCTTGCGTTAAGAGGTGTGAAATACCGTCCGCTAGGCGCCGCGATAGTGCTAAGAAGAAATATTTTAGTTTACGGAATCGGCGGACTGATAGCGCCTTTCGCCGGAATTAAATTAATTGATTTATTAATCACAGCAATTAAATTAGTATAAAATTTATGAAGACAATAATCACAGCGTTAAAACTGCTTTTATTTATGACACTATTAACCGGGATTATATATCCGTTGTTTATTTTTCTTATTGCTAAGACAGTTTTCCCTCAGAAGTCAGAAGGAAGTTTTGTTAAAGTTGATGACAAAATAATAGGTTCAGAACTGTTCGGACAGAAATTTGAATCAAAAAAATATTTTCAATCGAGACCTTCGGCAGTTGATTATCAGCCTATGCCTTCCGGCGGAAGTAACTTAGCGCCAACGAGTCAAAGCCTTAAATCTAAAGTAGATTCACTGAGACAGGCTTATATTATCTTTAACGAACTTCCTGTAAATACCGATGTTCCGTCGGATGCGGTCTTTTCCTCTGCAAGCGGTATTGACCCGCACATAAGTCCCGTGAATGCTTTACTCCAATCAGATAGGGTATCAAAAGAGCGAAATTTTGATACAAACAGAAAAAAACAGCTGGCAGATTTAATAAAACGATTAACCGAAGGACCACAATTTGGATTTCTCGGTGAACCAAGAATAAATGTTCTTAATTTAAATCTTGCATTAGATAAATTATAAATATGGAAAAATCAACAAGGGTAAGTCCGTATGAACTACTTGCTCAAATTAAAAAACATATAAAACGTATTCATTAATATGATAAAATTTCTTTTATTAGCATTAATTCTAACATCAGGCTTGAACCCGTCTGCTTAATACTACGGATGAAGTTCAAAAGATATTTTATGAGAACAAAAGACATAAAGAAGAAGTCGTACTTAATTTTGGTTTTGAATATTAAATTATTTCCAAACCAATAAATATTCAAATGAAATCATTTAACAAAACAGAATTACTTTTAATTTTTCTACCGGGATTAATTTTTATCCTCGCAGTAATTTTAACAACTGATATAATTTTCCCACACAAAGTAGATTTATATTTTGTATATACTGATGGAAAAATCGGTGGTTCAAGATGGTTTTCTTATAAATATATGAGTGATAAGTATTTTCGTAAAAACACTTCTTCACCATCGAATAAATATATAAGTAAAAATAATGTTTTACAACAAGTACCCGGAATTTCAAAATCCCGTGGATATTCGGATGAAGAAATTAAATTATTGTATCATATTATTGATAGTTGCTTTATAATTTCAAACCGAAGTATTGATAGTGAAAAAGCAATTGATATTATAGAGTTAAATATTGCACTTGATGAAATAAATCAGTGAAGTAGTGATTTACAATTGAGAGACATTCTAAATAGTGTATTGGTTAAATAAATAGATATATCGGAATACTAAAAACAGGTTTTTTAGGTAAACCGGGAATAAATGTACTTCATTTAAATCTTGAGTTAGATAAATTATAATTATGGAAGAATCGTCAAGACCAAACCCGGATGAACTTCTTGCTCAGATAAAAAAAGATGAGCAAAAAGAAAAAAGAGGGAAATTAAAAATTTACCTCGGAATGTGCGCAGGTGTTGGAAAATCATTCGCAATGCTTCAGGATGCAAGCAAAGCATCCGGTCGTGGTATTGATGTGTTAATCGGATATATTGAAACCCACGGAAGAGCCGAAACAGAATTTCTTCTTTTCCATCTCCCGCAGCAACCGAGAAAAAAAATACAGTATAAAGGTTTTACACTCGAAGAAATGGATACCGATGCGATTTTTAAAAAAAAGCCCAGACTTGTTGTAGTTGATGAACTCGCCCATACTAACGCTCCGGGAAGCAGGCACAATAAAAGATACCTTGATGTTCTCGAATTACTCGAAAAGGGAATAGATGTTTATACCGCCGTAAATGTACAGCACATTGAAAGTCTTGCCGATACTGTAAGCCAAATCACCGGCGTAATGATTAAAGAAACCGTTCCCGACTCCATATTTGATGTTGCAGATGAAATCGAACTTATCGATATATCTCCCGATGAATTGTTACGAAGACTTTCAGACGGTAAGGTTTACACTGCCGATAAAACAGAAAATGCCGTAAATAATTTTTTCAGGAAAGGAAATCTCAGCGCCCTTCGTGAACTCGCATTAAGGTTAACTGCAGACAGGGTTGACAGACAGGTGAGAGATTATATGCAGGAAAATCGCATCCCCGGTCCCTGGAAATCAACTCAACGAATATTAATCGGTATTGGACCAAGTCCGGTCTCCGTTGATCTCATTCGCTGGGCAAGAAGAATTGCCTATACAATGGAAGCAAGCTGGGTTGCAGTAAACGTTGAAACCCCGCATCTGCTAGATGATAAACAGAAACTCTCTTTAATTAAAAACCTCGAACTGGCTAAAGAGCTCGGAGCAGAAGTAATTACCACATCCGATACAGATATTGTCAGAGGGTTAATTCGTATTGCAAAAAGACAAAATGCTTCACATATAGTAATCGGCAAATCTCAAAAACGAAGTTTTATTTCGAAAATTTTCAAAAAAGATATTGTTAATAGAATTATAAATGAATGCGGAAAAATAGACGTTTATGTTGTATCGGGGAATGAATATGATGCGGAAAAAAAACAAGAGTTCAAATTACCAAAATTACAATCAAGTATTTACAAATATGTCCTTTCTGCTTTAATTGTATGTACTGTTGCAGCAATCTGCTATCCCTTTAGTTCAGTTCTTGGGTATCAGACGGTTGCATTAATACTGTTATTCGTTGTAACTTTACTTCCGCTCATTTTTGGACCCGGTCCCGTACTTCTTTCTGCTGTCATCAGCCCGGTGATTTGGAATTATTTTTTCGTTCCGCCAAAGTTCACTTTTTTAATCAGCCGAATTGAAGACATATTAATGTTCATTATGTTTCTTATCATCGCTCTGGTTACAGGTATCTTAACAACAAAAATCCGGCAGAGAGAAAAGACAGTTATGCAAAGAGAAGAAAGAGCAGTTGCACTTTATAATCTCGCTAACGACCTTTCAAACGCAAAAAATTTCGATGAAGTGATAAAAGAGTCTGTTAAAAATTTAAAAAAAGTTTTTAACGCTGGGGTGGTTTTTTTACTTTTTGACGAAGACAAAAACGAATTATCAGAAGTTCACAATTCGGAATTAAAAAATATATCCGAAAAGGAATTAAGCGTCGCTCAATGGGTTTATGTAAATAAAAAAAGAGCCGGTCAATATACGGATTCCCTTCCTTTCGCCGAATATATTTATTACCCGCTTTATGGTCCGCGCGGAACCTATGGAGTTATTGGCTTGAAAATGAAAAAAGAAATTATGTTCAGGGAGCAGGAGTCCTTAATTGACAATTTTATTAAACAAACAGGGGCTGCAACAGAGCGCGAGTTATTAAACCGGAAGGCTAATAAAGCTCTGCTTTGGGAAGAATCAGAGAAATTATATAAAACTTTATTCGATAGTATTTCTCATGAACTGAAAACACCAATCGCCACAATAATGGGAGCATCTAGTTTTCTTCATCAATCTCCATCTACAATAAACAGCACTACTCAAAATCAATTATTCGAAGAAATCAATACCGCCTCCATCAGGTTAAACAGACTCGTCGAAAACCTTCTCGATATGGCAAGACTCGAAAGCGGAAAATTAATCCCAAATATCAAACCCTGCGACGTCAACGACTTATTTAATAAAGTGTTGAATAATTATGAAAAAGAATTAAAGCCCCACGAAATTAAAATAGATATTCAGGAAAATTTCCCTTTTATAAACGTAGATTTTGTTTTAGTAGAGCAGGCTTTAAATAATATTTTACAAAACGCACTGATATATACTTCCCCGCATTCCAAAATAGAATTGCAAGCTACTTTCGATGAGATTAATTTTTATTTAATCATTTCCGACAACGGGAAAGGAATTCCCGAACAAAATCTTGAACATATTTTCAATAAATTTTATAGAATAGATAATAAAGTTTCCGGGGGAACCGGGCTCGGATTATCAATTGCCAAAGGAATCTCAGAAGTGCACAAAGGAACAATAACTGCATCGAATAAAATTACCGGCGGTCTTAAATTTGTGATAAAAATTCCGCAGAAATTTAATTAATATTATTATGAGCATATCGGAAAATATTTTAGTCATTGATGATGAAATACAAATAAGAAGATTACTTAAAATCAGTCTTGAAAATTCCGGCTATAAAGTATTTGAAGCTGAAAATGCAAAAACAGGCTTGCAGGAAATAATTAATTGCAGACCATCCTTAATATTGCTCGATTTAGGTTTACCAGATGAAGATGGTTTGAGCTTGCTAAAAAAAATCAGGGGGTTTTCAGATATATCAATTATAATTTTGTCAGTCAGGAATTCCGAGCAGGATATTATCGCAGCCCTGGACTCAGGTGCTGATGATTACATCACTAAACCTTTTAATGCAGGTGAACTTCTTGCAAGAATAAGGGCAAGCCTCCGTCACTCCCAGCCGGAACAAAAGTCTCCGGTATTTACTAACGGTAATATTACTGTTGATTTCTCTACAAGGGAAGTTAAAAAGAAAGAAGAAATAGTCAAACTTACTTCGACCGAATTCTCTCTCCTTGCTTTATTTATAAGGAATTCCGGGAAGGTATTGACGCATAATTATTTTCTTAAAGAAATCTGGGGCAGGCCATATTCCGATGAAACACAATACTTGCGAGTCTACATAGCCCAACTAAGAAAAAAGCTCGAAGATAATCCGGCTCATCCCAAAATGTTTATTACAGAATCCGGTGTTGGTTATCGAATGAAAGTTTTAGAAGAACTCTGATTGATTTGGTGAGAATAACGCCCATTTATCGGGACGACCCCGTATTTTTATAAAGCAAAAAAATCAGTTCATTGACCTCTTTTTTATAGTCGGGATGGCCAGATTCGAACCATGGCATCTTCCCGACCTGTCAGCAATTTTATTGCAGGTATTTATTATACATAGAACAGTGAAATTATATTATTATAATTGAAAACACATTAAGAGCGTCTAATAATATATGTCGTTATTAAGTATTGTATTTTTTTATGATATTG
>Ga0209124_10000103_pt1 | contig 77808 bp, 83 predicted proteins | sample BarGraIncu01122A_FD_184502 | JGI IMG/M metagenome (GOLD analysis project Ga0209124, IMG submission 184502) | Arctic peat soil microbial communities from Barrow, Alaska - Barrow Graham LP Incubations 011-22A (SPAdes) (version 2) | ecosystem: Environmental > Terrestrial > Soil > Wetlands > Peat...
GGGCGGACAAACCTCTGGTGTATCGATTGTGGCCACCTGCTGCATTGTCGAGTAGCTACGTTTGGAATAGATAAGCGCTGAAAGCATATTAAGCACGAAGCTAACTTCAAGATAAGATTTCCCCTATGAGGACACTGAAAGATTATCAGTTTGATAGGCGCAAGGTAGAAGCATGGCAACATGTGTAGCTGAAGCGTACTAATAGTCCCATCGCCTTTTTATGTCCTTATTACCGATGTTAATGCTTGCATTAACAGAGGTGATAGGGTAGACTTAACTAGTAATTGGTGTTAATCACACCGACGAAATGTCAATTTTAGAATTTTTACATCCAAAATACCGTGTCCTGTTATGGACATTGAAGCAAGGTTTAGACCCACTGATGAATATATATCAGCGCAAAGCGTCCTAAACCTTACTTCGGTGCCCATGGCGCTGGGGAAATACCTGTTCTCATTCCGAACACAGAAGTCAAGCCCAGCAGCGGCGATTATACTGCCACAAGCGGGAAACTAGCACGGTGCCGAATTATAAAAAAGCCATCCTAATAGGGTGGCTTTTTTCTTTGCCCAAGGAATTACAGGTTAAATCATGGCGTTTATGCTAAAATGTAGTTGGATGCAGTTAAAACAAAAAGTTACATCTAAAATAAAAAAAATCATCAAACTGCCCGTCTGGATAACAATTCCAGCGGCGTTTGGTCTATTGTCGTTTATCATCTGTTTCGTGGCGTTTTTCATCGAAAAGCCGGTTCAGTTTTCTTATGGCCAAGAGACCTGCGCTCAACAGCTGACTATTCTACCCAGTGTCAGTAAGGTGTCTGGAAACGATAACGGGTTTATAGTAGAAAATAAAGACGCATTAAGACTTGGCGAATTACAGTTTTTATCTTTAAGAACATGTTTTAGCGCCAAGAAAGTGCCGAATGTAGGTGATGTAAGAATTAGGATTGCCCCATATGGTGGTTGGTTCGCTAAAAAAACGTTTAAACTATCTGTTCCTCAGCCGCCTTTAGTAAAAGTAGGCGTGTTGACTAAATTGATACCAACCGCCAAGCCATTAGTGATGGCCCTTAGCGATTCTGACTCAGTCTTTAACTATCAACTTGAAGTAGAAGGCAAGACTGCCGATTGCCCAGTGAAGGATTCGGCAATTCACTGCGATATTGTGTCGCTTCATCTGTTGCAAGATAAGAACTATGATATGAAACTGGTGCGATTCTTTGAAAGTCAAAGAATCGCTACATTGGTTAGTAAAAATATAAAAACATTGAATTCTACTAAGGTGATTAATTCATCAGTGGCTCAGGGACAAGTTATTTATGATAAACCAAAGAGTTTTACGTTTGATTTCGACAAAGGCATTACTAAGAGTAGTATAATTCTCGAAAAAGTCGAAGGCGACAATCGTACTCCGGTACCGACGATTGTATCATTTAAAGATAAACAGGCTTCCGCAACGATAAAAGACGATCTGTCGCGTGATTCAACATATGAATTTACAATAAATGAGTTTGAGGCCAAAGATGGCAGTACTTTATCCGAGCCATATAAATTAGACTTTAAGATGTCTGACGGACCAGGCGTGGCCAGTGTTAACGTTAATGCAGTTGGTTTACCATTTTCGCAAACTATCGTTTTAACTCTCGACCAATCAGTAATTGAAACTCAGGATATCACAAACTTTGTTAGTACAAGTGGTATACCGACGTCAATCTCAGCATCAAAAAACCAAGTTTTTATTAGATATGATAATGCGCCAATTTGCGCAGACCTAAATATTGCCATTAAGCCAGGACTGACAAGTGTTAATGGAATTGTTCAGAATGATTCATGGGGATTTTCGACTCGAACAGTATGCCATACGACTTTAACTATCGGTTATTCGGTGCTTGGCCGGCCAATTTTAGCATATATATTCGGTAGCGGCAGCACGACGGTATTATTTACCGGTGGTATTCACGGTAGTGAACCAAGTGGTAGTTATATAATGTACGACTTTATATCTTATCTTGAAGGTAACGCCACCAAAATACCAGTAAATAAAAAAATTGTCATAGTTCCAGAAGTTAACCCCGATGGGTTAGCCGCGTCCTCACGCTATAACTCTAACAATGTAAATATAGATCGGAACTTCCCTTCAGCCAATTGGGCGGCAGATATTGATACTAGCAGTGGACTGGTTGTGGGCGGTGGAGGAAGTAGCGCATTGTCAGAGCCAGAGACTAAGGCGCTGGCTAACCTGACGGCAAGCCTACAGCCCAGACTTGAAGTGTCATTTCATGCCAAGGGTAACTTAGTGGGAGCTAATCAAAGTGGTGATTCCGTAAGTATTGCTAATCAGTATGCGTCTAGTGTTGGCTATAGGAGTATGATAGGCCAGGCCGAAGAAACGATGGGCTACCCAATAACAGGAGAGTATGAAGATTGGGCAGGAGAACAAGGCATTCCGGCTATTCTTATAGAGCTGCCAACGTCAACTGGTCGCCACTTTTGGGCCCACCAATCTATTCTTTGGAAAATGGTCAACCTCTAGGAGCAAATAACAAGGTTCTGGCTAACCAATCAGTCTAATAAGATATAAAAAACGACCAATCTCGCAGATGTGGTCGTTTTTGGTTGAATCTAAATTTGGATTCAAACAGGTGCTTATTTATAGTATAGCACCAGCAGTATAATTGCAACAGTACAAGTACAATAAAAAAGTGTTTATGTATATATTGACAAAAAGCATATGCTATGGTAATATCTAAGTATGCACATATCATGTGTGAGGTAATAACGGGGGTTTTCATGTCACATGTGGCGTGGAAATCTTTTAACTTTAGAGGAGAACAAAATCATGGCAGGAACAAAAACTGGCGGACAAAAAGCAGCAGCTAAGAACCTAGCAAAAGACCCATTCTTTTATGCAAAGATTGGCGCCAAGGGTGGCCATAACGGTACCACTGGTGGTTTTGCAGCCAACCCAGAACTAGCACGTATTGCTGGTGCCAAGGGTGGTCGTATTAGCCGTCGCAAAAAAGCTGTTGTAACTACTGAAAGTTAATTATTTAACTTGCTTTAGGCAAAAAACGCACTATATTGTGCGTTTTTTTGTTATTTTTTTGTAGAATACCGACGTAAGGCACATGTTCTGGCCTCATTTACGCGCCATTCAAAATTGCAAGCGACACAACTATAGGTGCTTTTCTTGATCTGAAGCCCGTTTGCATTGCATTTTGGGCAAGTGCTTCGAGAATGTAGCCAATCTCTGTAGGTGTCAAGATTCGATTGAATAAAATCTTCGTCTATTTTGACATCATAATTTTTAGCAAGTGCTTTGGCCTTATCCCAAGCCTCTCGTTCCATAGCAACAAGCTCTATGTCGCGTCTATAATCTACATGGTTAAGTAGCGCATGTGACAATTCGTGCAATAAAAGCGCGCAATCATCGTCTGAGGAGGCGTAGTAGATAGCATTTTCGTCATGCGACCATAAAAAATTGGAAGCTTTTTTAAAAACAAACTGGGGAAAGTCAGTTTTAAGACTTTTTATCAGTGAAGGCATCGAGGGCATAGTAGTAACATCCATAAATAACAGCTAATTCAGGGTATTTTGCTTGAATAAATTTAGGACAGGGGATGTGCGCTGGCAACTTCTCATTTAAAAGTCCCTGTAGTTGTTTGCCAAATTTGTCAAAGTAAGTTCCCATGCTGCCTCCAATAATGATAATCTCAGGTTGAAGAATTGGTATTAATGCAAGAAAGCCTCGACTAATACGATCTGCGATTTGGTTCCAGGTTCGTTTACTAGTAATATCATGGGCATATTTACCGTATGCTTTATAGATAGCTTTTCCAGAGGCAAAACTTTCCCATTCGCGGACAACACCGTCAAATTCTATAAGTGCATGCCCAGCTTCGCTATTGCGAAGATCTTGATTTATGTGTCCCTCTGTAATAATACCAGTACCTATGCCTGTACTAATGGTCACGTATAGGGACTGAGGAGGTATCGTTTTTAGTAACCTTGTTTCACCTAAACCTGCTAGATTGGCGTCATTTTCAAGAAAAATCGGTGCTTTACCTAAAACACCATCTAGTTCGGACACAATATTAACATTTCTCCATGAGTCAAGATTTCCACCACCCCAAATGATTACTCCATTTTTTACCACTCCAGGGGTTGCGATGACGATGGCCTCGACTTGCTGTCCTTCGAACTGTTCTTTGAGCGTGGAGCGTAGAGTTTTTATATATTCTGCATGGTCTTTAGGGGTTGCAAACTTTATTTGCTGACCCAATACACCGTCTTTACCAAAACTGGCAACTAGCGTTTTTGTTCCGCCCGTGTCTACTGCTACTAACATATTTATAGTGTATCATAATTTGTCATTGTTGCTTTTATTGAATAATTGGTGCATAATAAACGTATTATAAACAGAGGTAGTTTATGTTAACACGACGAACAAATCAGGGTGGTTCGGTCACAACTTTTGTTGTTATTGGAGTTATATTAATATTTGGTTTAATCGGTACAGTCTATTTTGTAAATCAACGTGCGCAACAGGCTCGTAAAGAACAGTCTATTGCGGCAACTGAAAAGGAAAAGGCAAATAAAGCACCAGTTAAATCCAGCGAGTCTACTAAGCCAGCGGGAGAGTCTAACACTAGCAAGGTGCCCGTAACTGAATCTGAAGGCTCAAGTTCATCAAGTGATTTGCCTGCGACTGGACCCAATTCATCACTAGTTGAGTTAATAGGAATCTATTCGATAACTATGGCTGTAGTGGCCTATGCAATGTCGCTACGAAAATTATCCCGCTCTCTTTGACTTGTGCCTCTATCTGGGGTACAATGTAAAGCAGTCTTGAGGTGCTGTTTTACACATGCGCCTCAGAAATATTAATTTAAGGAAGGAGTCTGAATAAGACTTATGGCAACAAAAGCCACAACAATGGATGACTTGCTCGCTGCCGAAGGTGACAGCGTAAAGCAATTAGCACAAGGTGATTCAATCGTAGGATCGGTTCTATCAATTCGTAAACATGAGGTATTAGTAGACTTAGGCGCCCAGGGCATCGGTCTTGTTCCGCGTCGTGAAGTGGGCTTTTATCGCAATCTAAACATTGGTGATGAAATAACAGCTAGTATTGTTGATACCGAGCTTGATAACGGATACTCATTACTTTCACTTCGTAAAGCAGCCAAAGATCGCGGTTGGGATGAAGTTATTGCAAAGATGGAATCTGGCGAAATTATTGAAGTTTCACCATATGATGCCAATCGTGGCGGATTACTGGTTGAATATGACGGTGTCCGCGGTTTTCTACCAGTTTCTCAATTGTCAGCCGAACACTATCCACGTGTTGGCGGCAGCGACAAAGATGAGATTCTACAACGCTTAAACGTTTTGATTGGCAAAAATCTTACAGTACGTATATTGGACTGTGATCGTAAGGCAAATAAATTGATTTTTAGTGAAAAAGAAGCCATCAAAGATGGCTTAGCTGCTCGATTTGAAAAGCTTACAATCGGCGACACGGTAAAAGGTGTCGTGACTGGAGTAGTTGATTTCGGAGTATTTGTTAATGTTGAAGGCATTGAAGGCCTAGTACATATTAGCGAAATTAGCTGGGAACGCGTTAACAATCCAGGTGATTATGTAAAAGTTGGTGAAACAATTGATGCCAAGATTATAGCAATCGACAAAGATCGCCTAAGCCTAAGCATCAAACAGCTATCCGAAGACCCATGGATGACCGAAGTAGATCAGTTCAAAGCTGGCGATAAAGTCGAAGGGACTATTACTCGAATAACTCCGTTTGGAGCATTTGTACAGATTAGTCCAGCCGTTGAAGCGCTTGTTCACGTTAGTGAGCTTGGCGGTGGCGATGATATCGATCCTGAAAAAGTCTTTACGCTTAACGAACGAAAAGAATTTGTAGTTTTGGATGTCGAAAAAGACAGTCGCAAGATTTCATTGAGCTTAGTCAACAAGACTAAACCCAAGACCAAGAAATAAACATTAATGCCTGTGAGGGCAGAAAGGAGCTTAAGATATGACAGAAAAAGTCATTTATATTGCCGACTCTATTACTGTTGGTGAACTTGCTGAAAAGCTCAATCTGCCCGTCACTAATTTAATAGGTGAATTGTTTAAAAATGGTATTGTGTCCACAATTAATCAACATATTGATTTTGAAACCGCCACAATTATTATTGAAGAACTCGGTATTTTAGATGTTAAGTTAGAGAAAAAAGTTGCTTCAAATTTAAGTGTTCGTAAAGTACATAAACTGTCAGATTCTGCTGTTACGAGGCCACCAATTGTTGCGGTTATGGGGCATGTTGATCACGGCAAAACTAGTTTACTTGATGCCATTTTGAAAACCAAAGTTGCTGAAGGCGAAGCTGGCGGTATTACGCAGTATATTAGTGCTTATCAAACTGTTCACGCAGGCCGTTCTATAACGTTGCTAGACACTCCTGGCCATGAAGCATTTGCAGCCCTAAGGCAGCATGGCGCAGAACTTACCGACGTGGTGATAATTGTAGTTGCAGCAGACGATGGTGTTAAACCACAAACGGTTGAGGCGATTCGATTTGCTAAATCAGCAAATGCAAAAATCGTAGTTGCTATTAATAAAATTGATAAAGAAGCTGCAGATTCCGCTAGGGTAAAAGCACAACTTGCAACCGAACACGGTCTAAATCCAGAAGAATGGGGTGGTGATGTTGTTATGGTTGATGTTAGCGCTAAAACTGGCCAAAACATTGATAAATTACTCGACATGGTACTTTTAGTTGCAGATTTGGAAGACCTAAAGGCTGATATTGATACTCCTGCCGAAGGCTTAGTAATTGAGTCCCACATGGAAGTTGGACGTGGCCCCGTCGTTGGTTTACTTGTTATGCAGGGCGTTTTAAAGCCAAGTCACTTTTTAATCGCCGGCACGACATACGGGAAAGTCCGTACATTACTTGATTTTGCCGGAAAAACCCTAAAAGAGGCCGGTCCTTCGACGCCAGTCACGGTAACTGGATTTAAAGAATTACCACAATTTGGTGATACCTTTGCTATTGTAAAAAATGAAAAAGAAGCTAGACATCAGGTTTCAATTGCTCGTATCGAATCCGAGAAGAATGCTGCTAGTACGAATATCACTGGCACTGATCTTCTAAAAATGATGAATCAACAATACGACTCTCAAGATTTAAACGTTATCGTAAAGGCTGACGTTCAAGGTTCTTTGACATCTGTAGTCAATAGCCTAAAGATAATTGACACACAGGGCGAAATTTCACTTCGTATTATTGGCAGTGGTGTCGGTAATATTACTGAAAATGATATTCGTTTGGCAGCTGATAGAGAAACGATAGTATATGGATTCAACGTCGACATTTCACCAGCAGTTAAACGACTTGCAGCGCGAGATCATGTTCAAGTTAGGATGTTCAAGGTGATCTATAAATTGCTTGATGATGCTAGGGAATCAATGGAGGCTCTACTTGCTCCAGAAGTTGTTGAAACTCCAGTCGGGACTATGACCGTAAAGGGTATTTTTAGGACGCTAAAGGATGAAGTTATCGCTGGTGGCGAAGTTACTAGTGGTAAAGTCGTTGCTGGGGTTCTAGCAAGGGTTCTTCACGACAAAGAGAAGGTTATGGAAGTAGAAGTTGTAGCCGTTCAGCGCCAACAACAAGAGGCTAAAGAAGTCTTTGAAGGTGAAATGTGTGGTATAAGTTTGAAAACACCTAAGAAGCTGTTACTTGAAGAAGGCGATAAGCTTGAACTCTTTACCAGAGAGCTCGTAAAGCGTACACTTAAATAAACAAGGCAGAATAATACCACAAAGGGAAGGTGATAATACAATGTTTCAACTAGATGAAAAGTTTTTAGCAGATATTGGACTAAACGAATTACCCGAAGAACAGAAAAAGCCATTTTTACAACACATTTATGACGAACTTGAGCTACGAGTCGGTACTAAATTATCAGATGGTATGAGTGATGATCAACTTGCTGAATTTGAATCAATTATAGATCGAAAAGACGAGGTGATTGTTGATTGGATGGCCAAGTTCGCGCCCGATTATCATAATGATGCTGGCTTTATGCAACTTCAAACAACTACCGGACTTGATGTGAATGATCCAAATCTACGCGCTGAGTATGCCGCTACAAAATGGCTAGAAGTTAATCGTCCTGATTATCGTGATGTCGTATCACAAGTACTGGATGAGCTCAAAAAAGAGGTCATAGCTGGACGTGATGTAATTCTTGATACTCCTTCGTCTTAAGTATAGCCATTCAAGAAGTCACGAGCCATCATAACGCGTCCACTAGGCGCAATCAGTTCATCTATCGATAAATAGTTATTGTCTTGGCACTGAATGTCTAAGGGCGTTTTGCGTTCTTTAGAGATATGAGATTTTGTAATTATGATTGGATGACCAGAGATGTCGATTTTTGTTTTCGGAAAACCTAGATGGGCCCGGACTAAGCGTTCGGCTGCATATGCAGTAATTTCTTTTGGTTTTAACCATGCATCGTTTTTTCTAAGTAACTTACAATAAACAGCGACTTCTTCATCTTGTGGAGTTGGCTTTAGTGATTCGTCGAGGATGCCCGGAAGCATTGATAACAATGCCGTGGCGCCAGCTTGAGCTAGGTTTTTGCGAAGACCTATGCGCGACTCATTGCCCGACAGTTCATGGAGTATGTGTCCATAGACAGGCCCAGCATCCATTTCGGGTGTTAAAAGCATTATGGATACTCCAGTTTGGGTGTCGCCATTCTCTATTGCCGATTCAATAGGCGATGGACCGCGATATATTGGTAAAAGTGATGGATGTACATTGATTATACCTGGATTAAATAACTCAATTGTTGACTTAGGGATAATCTTGCCATAACTAACTAATACGCCAGCCGTGTTAGGTCCAAGTTTCTTGATATTTTCTTCAATATCTGATACTTTACTAGGCTGCCAAACATCGATATTATTTTCAATCGCAAGTTTCTTGACCGCTGATGCTTCGAACTGTTGACCGCGGCCGCTTTTACTGTCTGGCTTTGTCACAACGGCAGCTATATTATAACTTGAGTCAATTAAAGCCCGAAGCGCAATTGCGCTAAATTCATCAGTCCCAAAGAATACTATTGTTTTTGATGTATTTTTCATAATCTAGGGGTTGCAGTTCGCCTTCCTCGTCGAGTTTAAAAAACGCGTCCTTTTCGTCACGAATGTGATCGATAAAGACGATGCCATTTACATGATCAATCTCGTGTTGAATTATTCTAGCCAAAAAACCATCAGCCTTGAAGCGAACTTCATTGCCATCAACATCAAGTGCCTTAACTCGGACCTTGCTGTATCTAGGGACTTTGCCATATACGTCAGGTACGCTGAGGCAACCTTCGAAATCTTTGGTTATTGCGCCTTCAAATTTGACTATCTGTGGGTTAATAAGAGCAGTAAAGTCGCGTACGGCTTTATCATCAAAATCACTGCGGATAATCACTACTCGATTTAGGCGATCGATTTGTACGGCCGAAATAGCAGCACTAATTTCGTGTGGGCGTGAATTTTCCCAGTCCAGTGCAACCGCTGTCATATCATCAATCGTTTTCAATATTTCAGGCGTAACAAAGTGAATCTTTTCAGATTTTAGGCGTAGTTTTGGGTTCGGTAAAGTGATTATTGCTTCTTTTTTCATTTATCTCATCATTATACCAGGGGCAGCTAGAGTAGGCTAGTCGGGTCAAGTTCAAATTGCCAAGATTTTGGCGGAACAAACTTTAATAAATCAATCAGATACTCACGTTTTGGACTTTTCAGTACTAATTGCCAGCGGTAAGTGCCGTGCTGGCGTTCGTAGAAAGCTGGTGTTGGGCCTAGGATTTGAACGTCTGGATTTGATTTTAATCTAAGTTCATTTGCCAGCTTTTTGGCGTTTTTAATAGCCGTGGCCTCAGTTTTATATACACAAGTAAGCTTGAGTAAATGAGTAAATGGTGGGAAATGGCCTTTCTTACGCTCTAGTAGTGCATTTTTATAAAATGATTCGTAATCTTGAGTGAGCCCGCTTACTATACTAGGATGAGTTGGTTGGTACGTTTGGACAACAACCTGAGTTTGATGCTCATTTCGTCCGACTCGTCCAACAACCTGAGCTAGTAATTGGAATGCTCGTTCGTTAGTGTTAAAGTCTGGCAGTGCTAGGCCGGCATCGGCCTGTATAACCCCAACCGTTCTTAGTTGCGGTAAATCTAGACCTTTTGCGATTATTTGTGTGCCAATTGCAATATCAATAGATCCGTTATAGAGGTCATTGTATCGAGCATTGACGGCTTCATCATCTGTATTGTCGGCATCAAACCTGGCAATATTGGCACCAGGAAATATTTTTCTTAATTCGGTTTCGATTAGTTTTGTGCCAATACCTTTATGTATTATATTTACACTTCCGCACTCAGGGCACGATGTTGGTACATCGGAGCCGTAACCGCATATATGACAAAGCAAATGATGGTCGTCGGCGTGTAGTGATAATGGCAAAAAACATTTCGGGCACTGCGCGGTCCAACCGCACTCTTCGCATAACGTAGTGCTAGCACTGCCACGACGATTATGGAATATCAGCACTTGTTTATTTATCTGTAAAGTTTCTGTTATCTGTTCAAGTAGTTGTTTTGAAAAAAACCGGTGACCATTAAAATTCGTACGTTTTGTCATATCGACTAAAGTGACTTTTGGCGCTATGCTTCCATCTCGAGCAAGTGAAGTCAGTTTTAAGATTGGGTTGTCGGACTGTTCTGCTAAGTAGCGGTCTATGATGTTTGGAGTTGCACTACCGAATATAACCTTAGCTTTATGGAAACGGCCAAGCATAGTTGCGGCACGCAGGGCAGAATATTTCGGGGATTGCTCTTGCTTGTAGCTAGGTTCATGCGACTCGTCTATAATGATTGCGCCAATGTCATGCAGGGGACTAAAAAGTGCCGACCTGGGTCCAATGACGACGCGCGGGTCTGTACTATTTAGAGCTTCAGTCCAAACAATGTGCCTGGCAGCCTCGGTCATTTTTGAGTGGGTGACTAATAAGTTATTAAAATGATTAGAAAATTCCGAAATCAATTGGGATGTTAGCGCAATCTCGGGCACAAGAATGATAACTGATTTACTACTGCCAATAGCATGTTTAGCTATTTCAATATATAGTTCTGTTTTACCTGATCCGGTTATTCCTTGAAGCAAGAAGGTTCCGGAGTCAGATTTTTTTAAAATCTCCAGTGCATCCCTCTGTTCTTTATTGAACACAATATTTGTTCGGTCACGCTTAGTTATTAGAGGCACGCCAGTTTGCGTACGACGATTCTTTTGAATACCGCTTGGCAAAATTGCCTGTATTACAATAGCGAGTGGCGTTATGTAGTACTTTGATAACCATTTAGCTAAATCAATTAATTGTGTCGGTAGGGGAGTTTGTTCGATAGTTTGTATCACTGATTTTACAGGATAAGACGGTTTTGGTATTTCATGCAAGACAACTCCGACCATCTGTTTTTTGCCGATTTCAATTAAGACTATTTGACCGATTTTTAGTATTGTATCAGATGAATACGTAAAAGAATCGCTACCAACGCGAACAATCTGATTTGGCGCCACCTCGTAATAGTGCATATGAGCTATTATACTGCTAAACTGGTTATATGTATTTTGAGAATCGCGAGCAAGCTGGACAGATTCTAGCCGCTGAATTAGTTGAGAAGTATCGCTACGAAGATTGCACGGTGGTTGCACTCAGTGATGGGGCTGTTGTTGTTGGTGAGCAAATTGCAAAGGAACTCCACTGTCTACTGACGATGCTTCTAACTGAAGATATCGAAGTTCCAGGTGAGGGCGTAAGTTTTGGGAGCGTCTCACAAGACGGGGCCTTCACTTATAACGGCATGTTCTCGGTTGGTGAGATAGAAGAATATAACAGCGAGTTTCACGGTTATCTTGAGGAACAAAAAAGAGAGGCTTTTCAGCGACTTAATCGTTTACTCGGAGACGGTGGGTTAATTGATAGCACAATGCTGCGTGATCGAGTGGTGATAGTGGTTGCTGATGGACTAGATAGCGGGTCATCTCTAGATGCTGTTGTTGATTTCTTAAAACCAATTCAAATTAAACGTCTAATTGTGGCCACGCCAATCGCGACCGTTCAGGCCGTCGATAAGTTACATGTCGTTGCAGACGAATTACACGTGCTTGATGTTAAGGCTAATTTTATGGGAATCGATCATTATTACAATCAAAATGATATACCGTCACACGAAGATACAGTTGCAAAAATTAATCAAATTGTATTGAATTGGCGATAAAAATGCCGTTGCATAACGTTGTAAGATTGTGCTACGATAGTTAAAAGCGAATTGGAACCATAAGCGTAAGGGAGATTATGTTAGACGTTTTTATTACATCACGTGTCAGGCGTAAAATTGTCGTTGTCTATGCTAAATATCCTGATTTTCATACTCATGTTCGAGGACTTGCCAAGTTAATCAAAGAGGATCCGGGTAATATCCAACGCGAGCTAAAGCGTCTAGAAAAAGTCGGTTTTTTAACCAGCGAAAAGCAAGGCAACACCAAAATTTATTCGACTAACAAACAATTTCCTATCTTTAAAGAGCTTCAAGGCATTGTCATCAAGTCACAACAGCAAGCAGGTCGTGTCAAGCGCTCATCTCCTGATTTTCAGTAATGATATTATTTGAAAGGATTCTTAGCGCAAGGGGCCTAGATGCTAAATTAGCGTCAGCATTTATTCATCCTAACTACTCCTTGTCTCATGACCCATTTTTATTGCCAGACATGAATAAGGCTGTCGAGCGCCTAGCAGTCGCGTTAAAAGGACAAGAGCACGTAGTTATCTATGGTGATTATGACATCGATGGTTTGACAGCTACAACTCTACTTTTGGATGCTTTTAATAGTTTTGGGTTTAAAAATGTTGATGTCTTTATACCGAACCGCTTTGAAGAGGGCTATGGTTTGACTGTTGATGCTGTCGAAAATATTGCTAGTGCAGGTGCTCATTTAATCGTCACTGTAGATTGTGGTAGCGCTAGCGAAAAGGAAATTATTCGCGCCAATGAATTAAATGTTGATGTAATCGTAACAGATCATCATGCAGTAAAAACAACTCATCTTCCAGCTGTTGCGGTTGTAAATCCTAAGCTTCCTGGTTGCAAGTATCCGTTTTTTGATCTTGCCGGTGTCGGCGTTGCGTTCAAGCTGGTGCAGGCAATGCAGACAAAACTTGACGGTTTACCAGTTGGTCAAGAGAAATGGCTTCTTGATTTAGTGGCTCTGGGAACAGTTTGTGATGTTGTCGATTTGATTGATGAAAATAGGATATATGTATATTTTGGATTGAAAGTATTGGGTCAAACTAAGCGTCCAGGATTAAGGGCTTTGATGGCTATTGCTGGGGTTGATTCGAAAAACCTCAACGCTCGGTCGATAGGTTTCGGGCTTGGTCCTAGGATGAATGCGGCTGGACGATTAGAGTCTGCGCAGCACGCACTGGATATGTTAATAGCTATTGATCCTATGCTGGCACTCGAAAAGGCCGAGTATCTTGATGTATTAAATAAATCAAGACGAGCAGACCAGGATAAAATTTACAAACAGGCGATTATTCAGGCCGAATCTTACGCAAAAGATCCAGTACTTGTATTAAGCGGAGTGGACTGGAATCACGGTATTGTTGGCATAGTTGCGGCTAAGCTTTTGGAAAAGTATAAGAAGCCAGCATTCGTACTGCAAGAAATGGGCGATGAATCAAAAGGCTCTGCCCGAAGCTATGGTGATTTTAGTGCAATTGATGCAATCAACTCGGCAGAATATATTATCAACAAAGGCGGCGGTCATAAATTAGCAGCCGGCGTTACTATGCCAACAAAAAACATATCTGCATTTCGAAAGAGGGTTAACGAGTTTTATAGAAGTCTCAATTTGGTTGATCAACCGTCGTTATTACTTCCCATAGTTGATGCCACAGCTGAACTAGGTGAAGTAACCGAGGACCTAGTTAATCTAATTGCCCAACTTGAACCATTTGGTATGGGCAACCCACAACCAACTTTAAAAACTGGCAATCTAAAAGTAATAGATATCCGAAAAATGGGCTCTGATGCTCAGCATGTTAAATTAAACTTGCAGAATAACAAAGGTGAGACAATGCAATTTTTGGCGTTTAATGCACCCGATTCATATTTTAATGAACCAGGTACTTCTGTGTCTGTTTGGTACCACCCAAATATTAACGAATGGAATGGCAGGCGCTCGGTTGAAGGTCAGTTGCTTTATATTGAAACAAAAGAGTAGTTGCGTGAAGTAAGTATCTCTGTTACAATATGGCGATATGGTACAAGTTATAAGAAAAGATGAACGAGAAGCAAACGAGAATTTAATTCGTCGTTTTAACCGTAAGGTTCTACAAAGTGGCGTTCTAGCAGAAGCAAAAACTGCTATGCGGTTCGCTAAACCAATTTCTAAACCAGAACGTCGCATTAAAGCGATTATCCGCAAGGCTCGCAAGGCTGAAAAATTGGATAAGACCCGCCTGGGACTGTAAAAAGTGGTTTTAAAAGATAAAATTAATAACGATTTAAAAGCCGCTCTTTTGAGCGGCAATCGTTTTAATGGCGAAGTTTTACGTGGCCTTAAGGCTGTTATTCTGAATGAGGAAGTTGCCCAAAACAAACGTGATGAAGGCTTGGATGATGCAACTATTGAACAGTTAATAGTGAAGGAAGTCAAAAAACGTAACGAAAGTGCAAATATTTATGATGGCGCAAACCGTCCAGAGCTTTCTGAAAATGAACGTGCCGAGGCCAAAGTTCTCAGCGAGTATTTGCCAAAACAACTTTCTGAAGACGAAATTAACACAGTAGTTATTCGTGTAATTGGTGAACTAGGAGTTTCGGGACTCGGTGCCTTAGGACAGGTGATTGGTGCTGTTAAAAAAGAGCTTGGAAATACTGCCGATGGTGCAACGATTGCTAAACTTGTTAAAAGTGCACTAAACTAAAAATAAAAAGGAGTATTTAAATGGTAATATTTTTTGGTCCAGCTGGCGCAGGTAAAAGTGTTCAAGGGCAAATTCTTGGAGCACGCATGGGATGGCGTTGGCTTTCAATGGGTCAGTTATTGCGCGATACTAAAGACGCGGAACTTTACAAAACAATGCAAGAAGGTGGTTTAGTTCCCAGTGATAAGGCAAATGAAATTATATACAATGCGCTTAGTCGTAGTTCTGATATAGCCAGTGTAATCCTAGATGGTTACCCACGTAAACTCGAGCAAGCCCAGTGGCTTGTTGATAATCAGCCTCTTCACGGTAAGTCAATTGGCCTAGTCGTTGTACTGGAAGTTGCTAGACCTGAATTAATCAAAAGATTAGGCTTGCGTGGCCGTGTTGACGATACACCAGAAGCTATTGATGAACGTTTGAGGACTTATCGAAAAGAAATATATCCAATTTTAAATTACTTTACAGAACAGGGTGTTAATATAGTTCATATTGATGGGTCTGGTACGGTTGGTCAGGTGCACGACAGAGTAATCGAGGAGCTGGCTGCATGCAAGCTCGTTTAAAGCCGACTCAACCCGTAAAAACTCCTGTTGAAATTGAAGCAATGCGTGAAGGCGGCAAAATTTTAGCTACTATTTTTGAAGGTCTAAAAAAACAAGTTGTTGTGGGTATGAGCGAGATTGAAGCCGCTGACTGGGTTGAAAAGGAAATAAAAAATCTGGGCGCAATTGCAACATATAAAACCGATGAAGTTGATTTTCCTGGCGTTATTTGTATTTCAACTAACGAAGAGATTGTTCATAGTATTCCAACGGAATATAGATTTGAAAAAGGTGATATTGTTAGTTTCGATTTAGTAATTACGTACAAAGGAATGAAAACTGATAGTGCATTTACGATGATAGTGGGCGAAGAGTTAAAAGGTGCAAAGAAGCACCTACTAAATGTTACTGAGCGTAGTCTATATGCCGGGATTGATGCTATTAAAGGCTCAGTTCATACTGGTGATATTGGTGCTGCAATTGAGGCTGTATTAAATGATGGCAAACTTGGAATTATTAGAGAACTTGTTGGGCATGGTATTGGACATAAAATGCAGCAAGCTCCAGAGGTTCCAAATTATGGCCGAAAAGGCACTGGCGTGTTGCTTATTCCTGGCGATACGATTGCAATTGAACCAATGGCCACACTTGGCGGTGAAGATATTAAATGTGATGGTGAATGGACGATTAGTACTCGCGACGGCAGCTTAGCGGCTCACTTTGAACACACTGTATTGATAACAGATAACGGCGCTGAAATTTTAACAAAATTATAGTTTCTATCTCTAGGCAAAATACTATATAAGCTATATACTTTATGATATGCAAGAAGTATCTTCTAAGTACGCAGTAGGGATTGATATCGGTACGACAACGGTTCGTTGTGTAGTAGGACATATTGACGGGACAACGGGTGTGCCAACGATTGTTGGTGTTGGCGTAGCTCCAAATACGGGAATGCGCAAAGGTAATGTCGTTAACTTATTAGGGCCAGCCCAAGCAATTGATGATGCGCTAGGCGAAGCCGAACGTATGAGCGGCTATCAAGTTGATATGGCCACAATTAGTGTCAATGGAACGCATATTCTAAGCACCCATGCTGATGGCATGATTGCAGTTGGCAGTGCTAGCCATGAAATTATCGCAGAAGATATTATGCGAATCGAAGAAGTTGCAACTCTTGGCAAAGTGCCGGCTAATCGTGAAATCCTAGACGTTATTCCGCATGCCTACAAACTCGATGGTCAGGATAATATCAAAAATCCGGTAGGGATGACAGGAACACGCTTGGAAATTGACGCTCATGTGGTTTCAGTTTTAACCCCAAATCTATTAAATTTACAAAAAGCCGTAGAATCCGCTAAAGTTACGCCTCGATCAATTATCGTTGCGGGTGTAGCCGCTGCTCGGGCAGTTTTAACTGAACAACAGATTGAAAATGGCGTCGCCTTGATTGATATCGGTGGTGCAACGACTAATGTTGCGGTTTACGAAGAAGGCGATTTGCAATTTACTGCGGTTATTCCGATTGGTGGTATTAATATCACCAATGATCTAGCAATTGGACTCAAGACGGATCAAGAAATAGCCGAAAAGCTCAAAATTGAGCATGCATCTGCACTCTCAAGAGGTGATAACTCTGGTATTAGCCTTGAATATAACGGGGAAATATTGAGTTTTACGACTACGGATATTGATGAGATTGTCGAAGCTCGTTTGGAAGAGATTTTTGAAGCAATTAATAAAGAATTAGCTCGTGCCGGACGTGCTGGAAAACTTCCAAGTGGCGTGATCCTTACCGGCGGATCAGCTCAATTAAAGGGTATTGCTGAATACGCCAAAGAGTCACTAGGGCTGGCGGCCCGCGTTGGTGTAGCTAGCGGTTTTGGTGGAATTGCTGACGGCATAGACAAACCGCAATTTGCGACTGCTGTCGGCCTGATGCTAATTGATTCAGAATCTGATGGAAGCATTAAAAATAGCAACAAATTTAGTGGAAAAAGCGCGTTTAATAATGGAATTAGTCTGCTTTCAAAGTTTATTGGCCGTTTTCGAAATTAGTGTTTTTTCGCTCAAGTGTTATACTAGACTATGAATAAGAATATTGGAGACAACAGAGACAATGCCTGAAGTAAAACCAAGCGATATACAAACGTTTGCCAGCATAAAAGTAGTAGGTGTAGGCGGAGCCGGTGGCTCGGCTACTAACCGAATGAAAGACGCAGGACTATCCGGCGTGCAATTTATTGCCATGAACACTGATGCACAAGCTTTACATAACAGCAAAGCAGATATCAAATTACATCTAGGAAAAACTACAACCAATGGACTTGGCGCTGGCGCCGATCCATCAACTGGTGAAGCTGCTGCTAACGAATCTCGTGATGAAATTCGAGAAGCGCTAGACGGTGCCGACATGGTCTTTGTGACTATCGGAGCTGGCGGTGGTACTGGTAGTGGAGCAGGTTATATCGTTGCTGAAATCGCTCGCGAACTTGGCATTCTAGTTGTGGGTGTCGCGACAAAACCATTTAGTTTTGAGGGCGAAAAACGTCGACAAAACGCCGAATGGGCTATTACCCAACTTGGAAAGCATGTCGATACTTTAATTACCATTCCAAACGACAGATTACTACAGACAATCGATCGTCGTACGCCACTACTTGAAACATTCAAGATTGCCGATGACGTACTTCGTCAGGGCGTCCAAGGTATTTCAGAACTTATTACTGAACACGGTTTGATTAATCTAGATTTTGCAGACGTAAGGGCTATTATGAGTAATGCCGGTTCGGCACTTATGGGAATTGGTCGCGCAAGTGGTGATAACCGTGCCGTCCAAGCCGCTCAACAGGCAATTGAATCACCACTTATCGAAGTATCAATCGATGGCGCTAAGGGAGTTCTATTCAACGTAACCGGCGGTTACGATATGAGTATGAGCGAAATCCAAGAAGCTGCCGAAATTATCACCAGCGCCGTGTCGCCTGATGCAAATATTATCTTTGGTGCAACATTAAGGGCCGACCTGGAGGATGAATTAATCATTACAGTGATTGCTACTGGTTTCGATTCAGCATACTTCCACGAAAAAACAGCAACGCTTGGGGATACAAACACTAACGAAGACAAAGAGCATGTCTCGGACGAAACAGTCGGTAATATCGATTTGAACTTAGATCACACCGAAGCTGCTTCTATATTTGCCGAAGAAAACTCTGAGGATATTTGGAACCAACCCAGCGATAACGATGATGAATCCGATACTCCTGCATTTCTGCGAAGACGCAAAAAGAATAAATCACACGATAAGGTTAAATAACCCAAATGGCCAAGTATAATATTGGTGACAGTCGAGTGATTGAATCGCGTGAAGTTAGCGATGGCGTTACTATTCGCCGCCGACGTGAATCTCCTGATGGAAAAAGGTTTACGACTTACGAACGTATCGAACGTCCTAACCTAGCTGTGATAAAAAAGAGTGGTGTGCGTGAACTTTTTGATCGCGACAAACTATCGATTGCGATTAAACGCTCAGTTGGTAAATTCTTTGTTTCAGAAGTAGAAGTTGAAGAAATGATTGCCGAAATAGAAGACGCATTGTATGCAATCGGCGAAAATGAAATCACTTCCAAGCAAATAGGTGACAAAGTCCTTGACGAACTTCTTCAGCGTAACGAGGTTGCATATGTCCGTTTTGCTAGCGTATTCCACAAATTCAAAACGTTAGATGATTTTGTAAAAATACTTGAACAACGACACGAACAAAAAAACGAAGAATCATAAGGCTATGCGATGCGCGTATTAGTAATTTACAGAGATCAAACTGATTATACGCGCACAGTACTAGATTTTATTCGTGACTTTCAACATCAAACGGGTCACGTTCTAGAAACAATGGACCCTGATTCGCCAGAAGGTATGCTTTATTGTGACACATATGGCATTGTCGATTATCCAACGATTATCGCGACAAGTGATGATGGGGTAATGCAAAATACCTGGAATGGCCTACCTTTGCCAACTATTAGTGAAGTTAGCTATTATGTACAGTAGTAAAATTAATTATTTGTTTATAAATACGGAAAAGGTTTGTTAATCTAATATGAAATTCAAATCAGGAACAAGGCGACGTGCATTAGAATACGAAAAAGATCTAGTTGCACAGTGGAACAAGAATAAGACTTTTGAGAAGTCAGTAAATTCACGTTCAATTGATAATTCATATGTATTTTATGATGGTCCACCATTTATTACCGGTGTTCCACATCACGGAACGCTACTTTCTAGCATCGTTAAGGATGCTGTTCCACGTTACCAGACTATGAAGGGTAAGCGCGTGGAGCGTGTTTGGGGCTGGGATTGTCATGGTCTGCCAGCTGAAAACTTTGTTGAAAATAAACTGGGCATAACTGATCGTCATGATATTGGTACAAAAATTAGTCTTGCTGATTATATTACGACGGCTCGTGAGAGCATGGTTGCCACAAGTGGGCTATGGGAAGACACAATTGATCGAATCGGTCGTTGGGTCGATTTTAAGGGTGCTTACAAAACCATGGATAAAGATTATATGGAATCTGTTTGGTGGGCATTCAAAGAACTATATGATAAAGGTAAAATTTACGAAGGTGAACGTGTTTTAATGTATGACACGCAGTGGGCAACGCCACTTTCTAAGGCTGAAGTAACAATGGATTCGGGTGCTTATATCGAAGTCACTGATCCAAGTGTTTATGTAAAATTTAAACTTGTTGGCGAAGATACAACTCTACTGGCTTGGACAACAACTCCTTGGACACTGCCAGGAAATACAGCCGTTGCTGTCAATAAAGACATGATATATGTTGAAGTTAAACTTGATGATGGCGAGCGTTTCGTCCTTGCCAAAAGTGTGCTCGATACGGTTCTGACTGACGAAAAACATAAAGTACTAGATTATGAAATTATTCGCACTATCAAGGGCAAAGACCTAGTCGGAAAATCATACGAACCACTATTTGGCGATCGTGGCGCCAACGCACACAAAATTTGGGCAGCTGATTATGTGACGGACGATTCTGGAACTGGTATTGTTCATTTGGCACCTGCTTATGGCGAAGAAGACTTTATCTTGGCAACGGAAAAGAAAATCCCAGTCGTTCACGTACTTGATGAATATGGTAAATATATTGAAACCGAATGGATCGGTGAAGATGTGTGGGAAATCAATAAAACCATTGCCAAGGCATTGCTGGAACGTGGTGTGGTTTGGAAAATTGATTATATTCGACATGAATATCCTCATAATCCACGCACTGGCAATCGTTTGATGTATCGTGCGCATCCCAGTTGGTTTATGAATATCGACGAACAGCGCACCGAAATGTTAGAGGAAAATTCGCAGCACATTAATTGGTTCCCAGATTATATCAAGCATGGTCGTTTTGAAAAGACCATCGAAACAGCGCCTGACTGGAATTTGTCGCGCGATCGTTTCTGGGCAACTGCTATGCCAGTCTGGAAGGGTACAGATGCAGACGGAAATGAACACATTAAAGTTGTCGGTAGTTATGCCGAGCTAAAAGAATTAAGCGGTGTCGAACTAGAGGACTATCATCGTCCGTGGGTTGATGAAGTGACATTTGAAATTGACGGCGTTAAATATTCACGCATCGATAAGGTTTTGGACTGTTGGTTCGAAAGTGGCAGTATGCCTTTTGCGCAATTCCATTATCCATTTGAAAACGTCGAAAAATTTGAAGAAAATTTTCCAGGTGACTTCATTGTTGAATACGTTGGTCAAGTTCGAGCTTGGTTTTATTACGTTCACGCCATCAGTGTTGGACTATTCGGGCATAACGCCTATAAAAACGTTATTGTAACCGGAAATGTCGTTGGTAATGACGGTCGCAAAATGAGCAAGAGTTACGGCAACTATACAGACCCAAATGAACTTATGGACAAATATAGTGCTGATAGTTTACGTTTCTTGATGCTTTCCAGCCCACTTCTGAGTGGTGAAGATTTCAAGTTGCAAGACAAAGAGGTTGGTGACGTGGCCCGAAAACTCAGCATGGTTTGGAATATGTACGATTTCTTTACGATGTATGCCGAGGTTGATAAATGGGAATTTAACAATCAGATTATCGATCCAACTGATTCCCTCGAAAATCCACTTGATCAATGGATAGTCAGTCGAGTTCATCAATTGATTCAGGAAATTGAGGAACATATGGACGGCTATGATATTCCAAGTGCTATGAAACCAATTTTGCCATTTATCGAAGATGCTAGTAACTGGTACGTCCGTCGTAGTCGCCGCCGTTTCTGGAAATCTGGCGATGATGCTGATAAAAACAATGCTTATCGCACTTTACATTACGTTTTGGTGCAGCTAAGTTTGGCCTTAGCGCCATTTACGCCGTTTTTAGCCGAAGAATTGTATCAAAAAATGACTGGTGGCGAAAGTGTTCATCTATTGAACTGGCCACAAGTTGGACATGTTAATGAATTGGTTGTTGATGAGATGGAGACTGTTCGTGATTACGTCAATCAAGGTTTAAGTATTCGCGCCAAAGAACGTCAAAAAGTACGTCAACCTTTGGCTAGTGTTACGGTTCCAAGTTTAGGCAAATTTGTCGATTTCACTGATATTTTAAGTGAAGAATTGAATGTAAAGTCCGTCAAACTTGGCGATGAATTTGCACTTGATTTAGTCATCACTCCAAAACTAAAGAGTGAAGGAATCGCCCGGGAAGTTATCCGACATATTCAAAGTGCCCGCAAAGAAGCCGGACTTAATATCGACGATAGGATTCAACTAGTGTTGTTAACTGATGACGCAGAATTAAAAAATGCTATTAATGACAATAAAAAAGTCATAACTGACGAAACGCTTGCAACTGAATTATCCGATTCGGGATCTAAGGACTTTACGGTTACCGTCAAAATTGACGGTGTAGAACTGACTCTCTCATTACAGAAATCTTCATAAGGTATATAATAAAACTACAACAACCTAAACATTTAAAAGGGAGTATTTTATATGGTTGATTCAACTGAAAAAGTAAGCGAAGAACACGAAAACAATGATGGTCAGCATGTTGTGACCCGTCAAGTAAGTCATGAAAGCCGTGAAGGCTATGTCAATCAAGTCGTACGCGTCGTGTGGTTTTTAGTCGGAATAATCGTAACATTTTTGTTAGTACGAGTCGTACTGGCACTTTTGGGCGCTAACCTGGAAAATCAGTTCGCCAACTTTATCTATGTCGTAACCGATCCGTTCGTAGTTGGTTTTAGAGGCCTACTCCAGATCGGTCAATTCCAAGCTGGTGTATCACGCCTTGAACTAGAAACACTAGTCGCTGCTGTTGTTTATAGCTTGATTGGTTGGGGCTTGGCTTCGGCTATCCGTCTTTTTAGCAAAAGAGCTTAGATATATTGGTACATAATTTATAGCCCTTGATAGGGTAGTTGACTTTATGTCGTACTTATGCTAATATATACAGACAAAAGGTCAATAAAAACAAAAATATCATGTCAGAGCTAAACTACTTACAATTTCAACCTATCGACCCTTCATCTGACGATATCGCTTATGAACACCGACGTCAGGACGAAATAGTCTTAGGTGATGATATTGACGAAAATTCACTTGAACTATATTGGGATAAAGTTGTCCAAGATATTCATCAAGATCCCGATTGGTTTACATTTGATGACGAGTAGACGCATAATATAGTATATGACTGACGAAAAATTTGATGAATTGATTACGAGGGCAATGAATGAATTGCCCCAAAAATATATTAAGGGTTTGCAAAACGTCGCTATTGTTATGGCTGACGAGCCAACTGGTGAGCAGTATCAAAAGATGAAAATCGATAATCAACACCTATTGCTAGGTTTATATGAAGGCATACCGTTAACTCAGCGTGGTTCGGGCTATAATTTAGTTTTACCAGATAAGATAACATTATTTAAAAATGCAATTTTAGCCGTATCATATAGCGAAGAAAGTTTGTTTGAACAGATTAAACGCACACTTTGGCACGAAATTGCGCATTACTATGGCCTCGGTCACGACAGGATTGATCAGATACAAAGTAAAAGAGGCTAGTAAACCTCAGTTAATATACTTGACATTTTATGTTCAAAGATGGATAGTTAGCAATGTAGTAGTTATTTGTGAGGACGAATTTGTTCATTAACAAATAAATCAATCTTGTGGGCTAAAATTAAAAACATGAGCATTTGTCGACTTTATGCGAGTTGTCGACAACTAAAAATAAAATCAAAAATAGTATAAGTTCTCTATACAAAAATAATTGTATGTGGAAATTAGGCAATTTTAATCAAAATAAATTCTGTGGAGGAATATTATGAAGATATTTAAAAGAATTAGTAAATTTACGTCATTTGTAGCGATTTTATCGTTATTATCACAAATGTTTATAGGTGTAATGCCTGCCTTTGCTCTTGATGGCCCAACAGCAACCGTTGCTCACAACGAAACTAACAAAACAATTACCTATACATTTAGCGAGCCAGTTGTTTTAAGAGATGCCTTGGGCAATATTTTGCCAAGTTCTGATTATGCTACAAGTCTTGCTATCTACGATAGGGATACTTATTTAGCTCATAATCTATTTGATCCAGAACCAGCTCATGTAGCCGGTGTTGCTATTACTGACGCCAGTTTAGTCAGTAACGTTATGACTATTACCTACACTGGATCTTTGATTAAAAAAGCCGATGCATCGTACATTGTTGATGCCTGGGGCAAAAACATTACTGATCTAGTCGGCAACAAGATGGTTCAATCTGCTTCACAGATCTTTACGGTTACAGGTGACACAACTGCACCAACAGCAACCGTTGCTCACAACGAAACTAACAAAACAATTACCTATACATTTAGCGAGCCAGTTGTTTTAAGAGATGCCTTGGGCAATATTTTGCCAAGTTCTGATTATGCTACAAGTCTTGCTATCTACGATAGGGATACTTATTTAGCTCATAATCTATTTGATCCAGAACCAGCTCATGTAGCCGGTGTTGCTATTACTGACGCCAGTTTAGTCAGTAACGTTATGACTATTACCTACACTGGATCTTTGATTAAAAAAGCCGATGCATCGTACATTGTTGATGCCTGGGGCAAAAACATTACTGATCTAGTCGGCAACAAGATGGTTCAATCTGCTTCACAGATCTTTACGGTTACAGGTGACACAACTGCACCAGTAATTACAATTACCGGAAGTGCTTCCATGTTACTCAACGTAGGTGATAAATTTACCGATCCTGGTGCAACAACTAACGACGGTTCTGTCGTTACGGTCACTGGCGTCGTTGATACTGCCATTGCGGGAGTATATGAACTTCAATATAGTTCAGTTGATTCTGTAGGTAATAAAGCTATTACCGTAACAAGGACAGTCACAGTAAAAGCAGCTGATGTGGTTCCAGTAGTTGTTGCAACTACTGCAGGATTAACCACTAGCAACACCGGTGAAGTAACTACACCAACCGACACCGCAGTCTTAGGTTCTCAAACCACGAGTGATTCAACTTCGGCCGTAAAGGGAAGTATTGACACTAAAAAGACAGACACAACACCTTCAACTGGATTCTTTGCCTCAACATCATTCGGTATATATAACTGGATATTGTTGGTAATCGGCGCTCTTGCACTTGCAGGTGCTGGATGGTGGGCATTTGCAATCCGTCGTCGTGGTTAAATAAATAGAAAATAACATAGACATAAGACGAGCCTTGGATTGACCAGGGCTCGCTTTTTATACGTAAGTGTTTTATATTAGTAACATCGTGAAAGCGAAAACAAACAAAAGCAAAAAACAGACTAAATCATTCGCCGGACAAATAAAGCATGTCCTGCGTTTAGCTGTAGTCCCGCACAAGAAAAATGACTATCGTCCGCACTTAATTCGTCGTTTTGGATTAATGGCAATTGTTTTCGTTGTAATTGGTTTGCAGTTGGGTTATAACGGTGCAAAAACCGGCAACGTACTTGGTCGCGAGTCAGATATAACTATCGCTTCATTATTCAACCAAACCAATGTTTCCAGAGTAGAGGTTGGCATATCGGCGCTAAAGTTAAATGACAAGCTAAATCAAGCGGCCTATTTAAAGGCACAAGACATGTTCGCTAAACAATATTGGGCACACGATTCACCAGAGGGGACACAGCCTTGGAAGTGGTTTGGCGATGTTAAATATAACTACAACGAAGCTGGTGAGAACCTGGCCAAAAACTTTACCTCAACCAATGCAGTTATGACCGCTTGGTTAGACTCACCAGAACATAAAGCAAATATCCTTAAAACTGATTACCAAGACGTCGGTTTTGCTGTCGTCACTGGTGAATTAGACAAAAAGCCAACGACATTAGTCGTAGCATTATATGGTATGCCGGCAGATAGTGCAGTTGCGGGTGCAAAAACTTCATTTGCAGAAGCATCATCAACTGGACAGGTTAATATATTGACTCAATTTGCCATAGCGACTCAATCTCTAACTCCAGCAGTAATGAGTGGACTAACGATAATAGCCTTTGCAATCATAGTAGCGGCCTTTGCGCACGCTTATCGACGCAAACTACCCAAGTCATTACGTCAGTCATGGTATCGTCATCACGGGCTCTATAAAGCCGCTGGGTTATTGTCTCTGGGATTGGTTATCATATTCATGTACGGTGGCGGACAAATTTAAGCTACTCGTACCGTTGCGTAAGCAACCTACATCTGTTATAATCGGCAGTTGATTAATAAAAAGTAATAAGGAATTATCAAATGATAAAAGCAGTCGTTAAGATTGGTGGCAAACAATTTATTGTCGCCGAAAAAGAGACCCTTCTGGTGGACCTCCTCCAGGAAGGCACAAAAGAGCTCACGCTTGATGCACTGTTGGTTATCGATGGCGACAAAACGCAAGTCGGAAAACCAACTGTCAAAGGTGCCGTAGTAACCGCTAAGGTTATTGAGGACCTAGTAAAAGGTGATAAGATTCGCGTAATCCGCTATAAAGCCAAAAAACGCGTCCATAAAGAAATGGGCCATCGCCAAAAATACAGTAAAATCGAAATTACTTCGATAAAAAACTAGATAAAATCCCCGAATAACATCGGGGATTTTTTTATATGCTCGTGGTATAATTAGGCAAAAGGGAAGAGGGAATATCAACACGTGGCAACGGTAATATCGGTCACCAACCAAAAAGGCGGAGTCGGCAAAACAACTACTGCCGTTAACTTGGCTTATTATATTGCAAAAACAGGTAAAAAGACGCTGTTGATTGATTTTGATCCACAAGGAAATGCTACTAGTGGTTTGGGCGTGAATAAGCTAGAATTGCAACTTACTATGGCGGATGTTGTTATGGAACAAACCTCACTGGATTCAATCGTGTTGCCAACAGCCTATAAAAACTTTTTCTTAGCTCCATCGACGCCGCATTTGGCTGATACTGAAGTTCAATTAGCCCAGGCCGATAAACGTTTTTCGCGCTTAAAAAATGCTATAGATTCTAGTACTGCAGGATATGATGTCGTCATAGTTGATAATCCGCCTAGTCTGAGCCTGCTGACGGTTAACGGTATAGTTGCCGCTAAATACGTTCTATTGCCAGTACAGGCCGAATTTTACGCCCTAGAGGGCTTGGGACAGTTGCTTGAAACGATGAAATTAGTCCGCAAAGGTATGAATCCAACTCTTGAACTACTTGGCGTCTTGCCGACCATGATGGATACACGGACGACCCTAAGTGGTCAGGTACACGAAGAAATTAAAAAGCATTTTCCAGGTAAGGTGTTTAACACAGTTATTCCACGAAATATTCGTTTAGCCGAAGCGCCAAGTCATGGATTGCCAATCGGCGCATATGACAAGTTTTCAAAAGGCGCTCGCGCCTATAAAGCAGTCACCAAGGAGGTATTAAGTCGTGCCAACATCTAAAAAAAGCATTAAACATGGACTTGGACGCGGATTTGAATCATTAATTCCAACCGAATTACTAGATGAATCCTTCGATCCAACTGCGTCCCAGGATCAGCAAGTAAGTGAGCTGAGGCAAATAAAACTAAATCAGATTATCGTTGACCCCGATCAGCCGCGCAAACAATTTGATCAAATTGGACTTGATGACCTATCGATTTCAATTAAAGAACACGGTATTCTGCAGCCTATTATCGTAACTCCATATAAAGGGGGTTATCAAATTGTTGCTGGTGAGCGCCGATTCCATGCCTCAAAGCTAGCAGGATTAGATAAAATTCCTGCGCTAGTTCGTACATTAACTGGTCAACACAGACTAGAGATCTCCTTGATTGAAAACTTACAACGCAAAGATTTGAACGACATGGAAACAGCCACGGCATATTTGAAGTTGCGCGATCAGTTTAATCTTACTTTAGAGCAGATTGGTAAAAGAGTAGGCAACCGATCAGTTAGTGCTGTCAGTAATAAGTTGCGTTTACTAAAATTACCAAATTTTGTGCAAGAAATGCTTGTTGGTGGTAGTTTGACCGAAGGGCAAGTCAGACCATTAATCGGACTTGATTTAGAGACAACTGAAAAAATTATTCCGAAAATCATTCGTGAAGAGTGGAGCTCACGTAAAATTGAACAATTTATTGTTGATTTGAAAAAGAATCGTTCCGGTATTGAAATGTCACCAGAGCGCCAAATCAAAGAACAACCATATGGCCAACAGCTTAAACGTATTCAAAACCACCTAAAAACTGATGTCCATATTCACACAAATTCCAAGGGCGCAGGGAAAATTACAATTACGTTTAAGGATGAAAAAGAATTTGAACGTTTGCAAGAGCTTTTGGGTTAGTTTTTAGAACGTTCGAATCTTATCAAACGGAAAGACGCGGAAGCTTACTGGTCCAATAACATCATAAAGTGGGATAGTACCCAGACCGTTCCGTGAATCATAGGAAAACGTACCTTGGCGATGGTCGCCCGACACAAACAATTCGTCTTTGGGCACAACGGTGTCGACAGTGCCACTAGTTGGGCTACCCGGTTCGCCATGATTGGTATCATCTGGATTAAAGCCTTCAGGGTGTTCACCGTTAAATACAGTGTATTTTCCGTCTTTTAGAACAACTCGTTCGCCAGGAAAAGCGATAACGCGCTTTACAATATATTCGTCGCCAATTCCACTGGTATAACGTGGATTTCTGAAAACGATGATTTGACCACGGCTAGGTGTATAGGCTTTGTTTTGAAGTTGAGCCCAGGTGACCGGTAGACGATCAACAATCAGACGGTCGCTGGTGTATAGGGTTGTTTCCATACTGGGTCCAACAACGCTAAAACTGCGGAAAATAAACGTGTTTATAAATAGTGTGCCAATTAAAACACAAGTAATAAAAATCGTAATACTGAGTGCATCTTTGATGAATGGGTGTCGTTTTAGAAAAGTGGCTTCCATGCTGAAACTACTATACACTTTTTGAGATTATAAGGGTAGATATAAAAGCACATGCTTACTAAGGGTTTGGAATATAGCAGTAAGTTCGGTATAGTAGTATGAGTATTTATGAAAAAGCAGCGTACATCAATAGACGGTTTTATTCCTAGGCAATCTGGTAGGGACTTAGGTAGCGTCAACTCCCGGAATAATAAAAATGTTATTTTTGGTGTAACTAAAAACAAAACATTACATACTGACAGTGACAATATGGTTAGTCGATTCGGCAAGCAAAAAACAAGTATAAGTGTTGGTCGTTCCGATATTGATGAGTCGCTTAGGGACATCGATAATTCCCAGGAACCGATTAAAAAATTAAGTCGACGTCAGCGACGACGTATTGCAAAAATGGCTAAAAGACCCAAGGGCAGAGTTGGCCGTTTTATCAAATGGCTGATTATTGCGATAATAGTTGCGACTATTGTTGTTGGTGGCTATATGGTGTTTAAATTTATTGCAGCAGGTAATAATATTTTTCAAGGTAACTTTTTTGATATTTTTCAAAGCCAAGCTCTAAAACAAGACAGTAATGGTAGAAGTAATTTCTTGATTTTAGGGACATCCGAAGACGATCCAGGACACGATGGTGCGAATCTAACCGACTCAATGTTGGTTGTTAGTATTGATCAAAAAAATAAGAATATATATATGTTCAGCGTGCCTAGGGATTTGTATGTGGAATATGGAACGGCTTGTATTTCAGGATATGCTGGTAAAATAAATGCGTATTATTCATGCGTCAATAGTGACAATACCGCCTCAGCCGAGCAGGAACGCCTGTCGCAAACTCAAAAACTTGTTGGTGATATTTTTGGACTAGATATTCAATATGGAATCCACGTTAATCACACTGTTATAAAAGAAGCCGTCGATGCCGTAGGTGGTATTGATGTGAACATTCAAGGGAGTGAGGGCGCGCCTGGAATACTTGATCGCAACTTCGATTGGCGCTGTAACTATAAGTGTTATCTTGTTAAATATACAAACGGCGTACATCATTTAGACGGTGAGCATGCGTTGTTCCTCTCTATGGCGAGAGGTGATATCGCACCAACCTATGGACTTGCTAATTCCAATTTTGATCGAGAAAAAAATCAACAAAAAATATTAGTTGCCTTAAAAGATAAAGCCATGAGCACTGGGACACTAACCAACCTTGGCACCGTAACGGCATTAATTGATTCATTTGGAAATAATTTACGAACAAATATTCAAACTAAAGAGATACGCACCTTGATGCAAGTTGCTAGTGAAGTGAAGTCCAAAGACGTGGTTTCTTTGAGTCTGTTTGGCGGTGACAATCCACTAGTTAAATCTGGTAGTTATGGTGGCGCCAGTGTTGTTATGCCTTCCGCTGGAGTCTTTGACTATACCGACATCCAAACTTATTTAAAAAAGAGTCTCAGTAGCGACCCAGTAGCACGCGAAGCAGCTCCGATTGTGGTCTTGAATGGTTCTGGTCAATCTGGCTACGGTCAAACAAAGGCTGACGTACTGAAAAATGATGGCTTTAATGTGACACTTGTTGATAATGCGCCGGACGGATCATACGCTGATGTAGAAATTTATCAAATTGGTAAGGATAATACTGCTACGGCCAACAAGCTTGCAAAAAGGTTTAACGTAAAAATTAAGAGTAGTGCGCCACCAATTACAGTTAATGGCAACGTTCGGTTCGTAATTATTTTTGGAGCTGCCACCGAATAAGCAAAGTCTGCTTCGTGGTATAATAATCAATAGTTATGGAGTTTCTGAAAACTATCAAACGGCGCTCGTTCATAAACGAGGCTATTTATGTACTGCTAAATATTGGCCTATCCGTGGCATTGTTATTAATTGTCCGCACTACTGGATCGATGTGGCTTGCTTTCTTGTTAGTGGCATTGAGTAAATGGCGCATTTTTGCCGTTCGTCCTCGATTCTGGTTTGCAAATATTCAAGCGAATATGGTCAGCGTTATCGTTAGCGTCAGTTTTGTCGTATTTCTGTACATAACAAATTCAGCTAATATCGGCGACTGGCAAACACTAACTATCCAGCTTATCTTGGTAATGTTCGATATTGGCTGGTTACTATTTCTAAAGGCACAATCGAAGCGTGTCTACATTGTTCTGCAGTCTGGCGTCGCATTATTTGCTGGAATAACTGCTATTTTCGCTTTATCATACGGTCTAATAGCCTCACCAGTTGTCTTGTTGTCGTGGCTAGTAGGTTATTCAACTGCCGAACATATTTTGAGTAGTTACGACGAAGAAAGTCATACCGTTTTGCTGAGTCTTGCTTGGGGACTAGGCGTAGCTGAAATTTGTTGGTTGGCGTATCACTGGACAATTGCCTATAGGTTACCAATCGCCAAAGACGTTCTGATACCACAGGTTTCAATCATACTATTATGTTTTAGCTTTTTGGTCTATAAGTCATACGATTCGTATTCACACCATCAGAAAATTCGCATTAACGATATCATTTTGCCGTTATTTTTTGCAATTAGCATCATTTGTATTTTGATGTTTTTTTTCAACGGCGTTAGTACTAAAATTATTTAGTCGAAAAGTAATTATATAACCAAGCTTATCAGTGACGGAAAATGATTTCTCTTTTGCATACTTAATTAATGAATCATGTTGATTTGGGTCAGCCTCGACGATTAAAAATCCATCGCGTACTAAGGATTTACTGGCTTGATCGATTAATTTATAGATGATTGATCGACCATGATCAGCCGCAAACAAAGCCAAACTTGGTTCATATATAGTTTCGGGTGATCGATCCCAGGTTTGGTCGACATATGGTAGATTTGCAATAATAATATTTGGCTTAGTTGGATAATTTTGTAATAAATCAGATTGAATTATTTGAACGTCGGCCGAAAGTACATCGGCATTTTGTTTGGCAATTTTTAGAGCCTCGCTGCTAATATCGGTCAGGGTCACTTCTAACTTGGGAAATTCTAACTTTGCCGTAATACCAAGGCATCCACTGCCAGTGCCGACATCGACTAATTTGGTAGACGCTAGAGGGTAAGTAGTAGAAGATAGTAGCTGCTTTAGTGTGGTGATAATATCTTCGGATTCTGGGCGGGGGATTAGAGTTGCTGGAGAGACAATGAATTGTCGCCCATAGGACTCTTTGTGTCCAACGATATAAGCAATAGGCAAGCGGTTCATCCTTTGCGCCAATAGATTATTGGCAATTCTATATTGTTGTGCATCAATTAGTTGTTCGGGGTGAGCGTGAAGATAGGTTCGATTCTTTTCTAGTGCATTTGCAAGAATAATCTCGGCATCAAGATGTGCGCTAGTAATACCAATTTCGGATAATTGATGCTGAGCGCTAATTAGCCAATCTTTAATTGCTGGCGTTGGCGGCTGCGAGTTCGCGTTCATAATTTTGCAAATGCTCTATTAAATCTTCAATATCACCATTCATAGCGCCTGGAATATTACTTCGTGAATAATTAATTCGATGGTCGGTAATACGGTCTTGGGGGAAATTATATGTGCGAATTTTTTCTGAACGGTCGCCTGAACCGATTAGGCTTCGGCGCTGTGCAGTTAATATGGCCTGTTCAGCATCGTTTTTTTGCTGCAAAAGACGGCTACGGAGTACACTAAGAGCCTTTTCTTTATTCTTGATTTGAGATTTTTCATCCTGATTTATAACTACCATGCCACTTGGGATGTGAGTAACGCGGACAGCACTATCGGTTGTATTAACACTTTGACCGCCATGACCACCGGAACGGTAAATATCAAAACGCAAATCAGCTGGATCAATTAGTAAATCGGTTTCTTTGGCCTCCGGCATAACCGCAACAGTGACAGTACTGGTATGGATTCGTCCTTGCGATTCTGTAGTTGGTATGCGTTGAACGCGATGAACGCCTGATTCAAATTTTAGCTTTGAGTAAGGGGCATCGCCTTTGACGCTGAATATAACTTCTTTGTATCCGCCCGTATCGTTAGCGCTTTCGTTAATTAATTCGGTTTTTAGCGAATGCGACTCACAGTATCGTAGGTACATTCGGTATAATTCTGCCGCAAATAGGCTAGCTTCGTCACCGCCGGCTCCAGCCCTAATTTCAATGATAACGTTTTTGTCATCGTTTTCATCGCGAGGTGCCAGCATAGCGAATAGTTCATCTTCAATTTTTTGTAGACGAGTTTCGACTTCACCCACTTCTTGTTTAGCCATTTCGGCAAGTTCGTCATTCCCATTCGCTAGTTCTTTGGCTTCGCCTAGTTGAGTTTCTAGTGTTTTACGCAAGTTGGCCTTCTCAAGCAGACTATCTAGCTCGGTAAGTCGCTTATTTTTAGTGGTATATTCAGGATCCGAATATGCAGAAGGTGAGGACAAAAATAAGTTAAGCTCGTTACGTTCGAGTTGTAATTCATTGATATTAAGAGATATATTTGCCATAATTTTGACCTTACTGCTATATTGTAACAAAAAAGAGGCCATCTTGACGATAGCCCCTATTTAAACTAAACGTTATCGTTCGGCTTTTTTAGCTTTTACGGCTTTAGCTTTGATAGCCTTGCTGGCAAGAGCAGCCTTGCGAGCTTCAGCGGCTGCAAACTTAGCCTTATATCGATCAACACGGCCTTCGGTGTCAATAATTTTTTCTTCGCCAGTAAAGAATGGGTGGCTAGCTGACGAAATATGAACTTTAATAAGTGGATATTCGTTGCCATCTTCCCATTTAATATTTTCTTTGGTCTGCGCAGTAGACTGTGTCAAAAACGCAAACCCAGCCACGTCATCGCTAAATACGACGGGACGGTAATCGGTTGGGTGTAAATTTGTTTTCATAATCTGATTATTGTATCTGTTTTCGGGGTAAATGTCAAAGGGAAAAGTACCATTGTTTTCTATATATCCGTTTTTCGCCAAACAAATAAACGACAACCGGCTCGTATTTCGCGCTAAAAATAAAGTTATATAAACTTTGTGTCCTGCGTAACTCGCTATGCTCAAACATACTCGGACGGCAAGGTTCATACAACTTTATTTTTACGGCAATCCAAGGGGTTACCTTATTATTAATTTGACAAAAAACGGCTCGCGATAAAACATATAAACGACTAATGTTGCTTACCTTATTACCAACAGACTGTGCCGGTAGGCAGCCGAACGCCACGTGCTGACGAAGTCACACGTAGAGTGTGCTGTTGGAATAAGGTAAGCGGCAGTAGTCGCTAGAATGAGCAGATGAACATATTATTCTTGATTTCTATCTCTTAAAAGGTTATAATGGCAGAGTAAATTAATTAAAGAAACAACTTATGCGGTAACTCCTGATATCAATCGGACGCATAGGTGAAGAATAAGGAGTTCAGAATATTATGACAGCTAATGTCGATATCAAAGACCTGTTTGAAGCGGGCGTGCATTTCGGTCACAAGACCAGCCATTGGAATCCTAAAATGGCAAAATATATTCACAGTAAGCGCCAGGATAGCCATATTATTGACTTGGTTAAGACAGTCGAAGGCTTAGAAGTAGCTTTGCCTTTCTTGACACGACTTGCTGGTAATGGCAAACAAATTCTATTTGTCGGTACGAAAAAACATACCAAAGACATCATTCGCGAAGCTGCTATTGCAATCAAACAACCATACATGACAGAGCGATGGCTTGGTGGTACTTTGACTAATGTTGCAACTGTTTCTCAACAAATCAAAAAATTAAAAGATCTTGAAAAGCGAATGGAATCTGGCGATCTTGAAAAGCGATATTCAAAACTAGAAGTCCAACGTTTCCAAGAAGAAATTGATGACCTAAATCTAAAGTATGGCGGCATTAAAGATCTAAATGGTAAACCAGGCGCATTATTTGTAGTTGATGTTATTGGCGATGCCAATGCTATTAAAGAGGCTAAAACCCTTGGCATTCCAGTAGTTGCAGTTGTTGACACAAATGCCGATCCAAGCCTAATTGATTATGTTATTCCAGGCAACGACGATGCGATTAAGGGTGTTCAGTTAATTCTTGATTATGTAAGTTCAGCTATATCTAATGGTGTGAACTCTGTCAAAGTGGAAAAAGAGACCGCAGTAGCAGCTAAACCTATTGAGGAAGTAAAGGAGTTATAAGCGATGGGCGTATCAATTGAAGATATTAAAAAACTAAAAGAATTGACCGGTATCGGTCTGACGGATGCAAAAGCCGCTTTGGTTGATGCAGATGGAAACTTTGATAAGGCTCTTGAAGCGCTTCGTAAAAAAGGCGTTACAAAAGCCGAGAAAAAAGGGGACCGTGAAGCTCGTGAAGGTCTAATTGATAGCTATGTTCACAGTGGACGCATCGGTGTTCTAGTTGAAGCGAACTGCGAAACTGACTTTGTGGCTCGAACTGATAATTTCAAGTTGTTTGTCCACGAAATTGCATTGCAGATTGCCGCCATGGCTCCTGTATACGTAAGTGAGGCCGATATTCCTGCTAGTGAGCTCAAACGCGTTCGAGATGAGGTCATGGAGCGCGTCAAGGCCGAGGGTAAATCAGCTGAAATTGCCAAAAAAATTGTTGATGGCCAGGTTAAAAAATATTTTGCAGAAAAGGTTTTACTTAACCAGGTCTACATCAAAAACGAAAAGCAAACAGTTGCTGATTTTGTAAAAGAAAACATTTCAAAAACTGGTGAAAATCTAATTATTCGTCAATTTAAACGTATCGAACTCGGCGTTAGTGAATAAAAAAACGCCATAACACAAAATAACCACGTATAGATTACGTGGTTTTTTGTTACAATAGATACATAATGTTTGATACAAAACCCTACGAAGAGAAATTTAAACAAGTAATCGTTCATTTTGAAGAAGAATTAAAGAAAGTTCGTACTGGTCGGGCTCACCCAGGTCAGTTGGATGGAATCAAGGTTGAGGTTTATGGTACTTTGTTGCCCTTAAACCAAGTAGCCAATGTATCCGCTCCAGAGGCGCAGATGCTTCAGATAACACCATTTGATCCTAGTAATATCCAGGTCATCAGTGCTGCAATCCGATCTGATCAAAGTTTAGGCTTTAATCCTAGCGATGACGGACATACTATTCGCGTACCAGTTCCTCCACTAACGGAAGATCGTCGTAAACAACTTGTCAAACAGACAAGTGAAAAAGTTGAAGAAGCTAGGATAACACTCCGAAATATTCGTCAAGATGCTTTAAAAGATGCCAAGCGAAAAAAAGAGGCCAAAGAGCTATCAGAAGATGACGTAAAGCGAATTGAAAAGGGTATTGATGGTGATATGTTTAGCTATAACACCAAGATCGATGAACTTTTCATGCTTAAAGAGAAAGATATTTTAAAGATCTAATGACTGAACTCGTTGTGCCAAAGCATGTTGGTTATATTGTTGATGGTAATCGTCGCTGGGCTAGAAAACATGGCTTGCCATCTTATGAGGGCCACTTAGCAGGTTATAATGCAATTCAGGAAGTTGTATTAGCTACATTTAATTCTGGTGTTGAATACGTCTCGGCCTATATTTTTAGTACCGAAAATTGGAAACGAAGTGAAGACGAAGTTAATAAATTAATGGGATTAGTTTTAAAATTACTAACGTCAGATTTACCTATTTTTGACAAAAATAATATAAGGTTGAGAGTTTTAGGGTCACGTGAGAATGTTAATGACCGAATTCTAAAGGCAATTGATATCGCCGAGGCTCAAACGGCTAATAACACTGCAGGGACATTGGCTGTATGTTTTAATTACGGTGGTCAACTGGAAATTGTCGATGCAGTTAAAAAAGTTATTCAATCTGGACTTTCTGCAGACGATGTGACAATCGATTTAATCAGTCAAAATATGTACGCACCAGAGGTGCCGCCAATGGATTTATTGGTTCGGACGAGTGGAGAACAGCGAATATCAAATTTCATGTTGTGGCGTGCTGCTTACTGCGAAATAATGTTTATTGATAAGTTGTGGCCGGATATGAGAAAAGACGATGTGACGAATATAATGAAAGAATATCGTAAACGTTTTAGGCGTTTTGGAAAATAATGGATTTATTATTTGGAATTATCACGGGCCTTTTTATTCTTGTTCTACTTGTCGTAGCTCATGAATTAGGACATGCCATTTCAGCGCTTCGCAATGGTGTGGTAGTTGAGGAGTTTGGTGTCGGGTTTCCGCCACTAGCTTGGAAAAAGAAATTAAAAAATGGAATATTATTTTCGCTGAATTGGCTGCCATTAGGCGGATTCGTTAAACTTCAGGGGGAAAATGACGCTGCAAGCAATAAAGGTGACTATGGTGCAGCTTCATTTTACGTAAAGACAAAGATACTTCTATCTGGCGTAGCTACGAATTGGCTTGTCGCTGTTGTCTTGCTATCTGCACTTGCGCTGACTGGTTTGCCAAAAGTATTACCGAATCAAATATCGATACCTAGTGATACGACTTTGATTAGTCAACCCATCGAAATTGCGAGTGTTACAAAAGATTACCCTGCGGCAAAATCTGGGTTTAAAGTGGGCGATAGTATTGTTCGGTTTGCTGGTCAAGAAGTTCCAACAGTCAACAGACTACTTGAGGTAATTAAACTAAATAAAGGAAAAGAAGTAGCTGTTATTTACAGCCGTGACGGAGTTGAACGAACAGTCCATGTCACACTAAAAGATAAGCTTAATGATGAAATTTTTGGCGCAGGATTAGGTCAACGCGAGCTAATTAAAGCAACCTGGTCGGCGCCACTTGTTGGCGTAGCTACGGCAGCCCAATTTACATGGGCCACTGTACAGAGCGTGGGCGATTTAATTGGAGGTCTGGTAAGTAATTTGGTTCTTCAATTAAGTCCCGACGCTAGCGTCCGTGAAACGGCTTCAGCTAAGCTAAATAATACTGGTGATAGTGTAGCAGGGCCAATAGGAATAATCGGAACGGTATTTCCAGCAGCTAGGCGGGCTGGCCTAACTCAATTAGTTTTCTTGACGGCGATCATCTCACTTTCTCTGGCTGTTATGAATATTCTACCTATTCCGGCACTCGATGGTGGTAGGTGGTTTACGATGGCGATTTTTAGATTATTAAAAAAGAAGCTAACAAAAGACCTTGAGGAGAAAATTCAGACAATTGGCTTTTCTGTACTTATGGGCTTAGTTATCTTGGTAACCTTTGCTGATGTTGCAAAATTATTCTGAAGTCGTATTGACATCGGATAATGACCTAGTAAAGCCTAGGGATAAACACAATTGGTGGATGCTATTGATATTACCTGCGTGGGTATTTGTCGGCTTTTATTCTGCACAGACCGTAGTGGCCGGATTGATATGGATATTACATGCGCTTGAGGTTCCACTGCAATCAATAAATCAGACAATATTAAATACTATGATTGCGTCGTTAATTTATATTATTACATTAGTAATAGTTACCGTCGTGCCTTTGATAGTTAATAAGCACCGAACGGATCGTACGGACATTGGGCTGACTAGGCTACCTCAGTGGAGCGATATTTTACTGACACCTGCGGGACTGATTGCTTATTTAATATTTTCGTCACTTTTAATATTGCTAGCGACTAGGGTATTGCCAGGTTTTGATGTCAACCAAGTTCAAAGTACTGGATTTGGACATCTTAACCAACGCTATGAGTATATTTTAGCCTTTACGACTTTAGTCGTGGTCGCTCCAATTGCCGAGGAGATTTTGTTTCGCGGGTACTTGTATGGCAAATTAAAAAAGTTTGTGCCAGTATGGGCGGCTATAATCGTAACGAGCTTATTATTTGGAGCAATTCATGGTGCTTGGAATATCGCCCTAGATACATTCGCACTCAGCGTGATATTGTGTTTACTTCGTGAAACCACCGGCAATATATGGTCTTCGGTGCTGCTACACATGGCGAAAAACGGTATTGCATTTTATATACTCTTTATTTATCCGACATTATTGACTACACTGGTAAGATAATATGCGCGTAACAAATTTATTTACAAAAACTACCAAGAATATACCAACTGATGAGACATCAAAAAATGCCCAATTATTAATTAGGGCTGGATTTGTATACAAAGAAATGTCAGGGGTTTATACATATTTACCACTTGGCAAACGCGTTCTAGATAAAATTATTCAAATTATCCGTGAGGAAATGGATGCCGTTGGTGGTAACGAAATGAGTTTAACGGCCTTGCAACAGAAAGACACTTGGGTTGCATCTGGACGCTGGGATGACAAAGCTTTTGATGTTTGGTTCAAAACCAAACTAGCGAATGGTAGTGAAGTTGGTTTGGCTCCAACTCACGAAGAGCCACTAACTAAAATAATGAAGAATTTTATTCATAGTTATAAAGATTTACCTGTGTACCCTTATCAATTTCAAATCAAATTCCGAAATGAACTTCGTAGTAAGAGTGGTTTAATGCGAGGTCGTGAATTCTGGATGAAGGATTTGTATAATTTTAGCCGCAACAGGGAAGAGCACGAGGTGTTTTACGAAATAATGGCGCAAGCCTACGACAAGGTTTATGAACGACTTGGCATAGGAGATATAACCTATAGGACATTTGCAAGTGGTGGTAGTTTTTCAAAATATAGTCATGAATTCCAGACCATTAGCGATGTTGGTGAGGACAAGATTTATGTGCATGAAGGTAAGAAAATTGCTATCAATCAAGAAGTGTATAACGATGAGGTCCTGGCTGATTTAGGTATAGAAAAAAGTGAACTCGTTGAAAAAACAGCTGTCGAGGTAGGAAATATCTTTACATTAGGAACTAAGTTTTCAGATGCGATGGGCTTAAAATATACCGATGAAGATGGTGAAAGCAAGTCTGTGTTTATGGGTAGCTATGGCATTGGCCCCAGTCGAATTATGGGCTTATTAGCCGAGCATTTCTCGGATGAAAAAGGATTGATATGGCCAGAGAATGTAGCGCCATTTAAGGTGTACCTAGTCCATATAGGCGGGGAAGCGGCTGTCGCGCACGCTGATGAATTATACGACGAATTAACTACAAAAGGCGTTGAGGTCCTATATGATGATCGTGATGTCCATCCAGGGCAAAAATTTACCGATAGTGAGCTATATGGGATACCATATCGTGTTACTGTAAGTAATCGAATGCTAGATAGTAATACCTATGAACTAGTAGAACGAAAGAATGACCAAAAAAAGCTGTTGACACGGGAGCAACTGCTTGCTAAACTGGTCTGAACATATAAAAATTTAATAAAAAACGCTATATATAGTGTATGAGATGGTGTATATAGCACCATTTATGATATAAAGAGGATAATACATATGAAAAAGTTATTTAAGATTACTACACATGGCAAAAAAGAACTTGAGTTAGAGCTCAAGGATTTAATAAGTCGCCGTAAGGGCGTTGCTAAAAAGATCGCTGAAGCTCGTGATTTTGGAGATTTAAGTGAAAATGCCGAATATGATGTCGCTCGTGAGGAACAGGGTCTAATTGAGACGAGAATTGTAGAGATTGAAGACATACTGTTGAATGCTGAAATTATTAAAGGTGGTAATAAATCAAAAATTGCTCTCGGCAACAAGGTTGAACTAAAAAATGGCAAAAAGCACTATATCTATACAGTTGTTGGACCTGTTGAGGCCGACCCACTTGAAGGAAGAATCAGTAACGAGTCACCAATTGGGCAAGCCATATTCGGTAAAAAAGTTGGCGATAAAGCTGACGTTCTAACTGCTAAAGGCAGAATTGCATACGAAATCGTCAGTATTGGCTAAAGTTATTCAATAGCCGTTTATGCTATAATATAGCGAATATGGCGACACTAAAAGATTTCCGTGATGAGCGTTTACGAAAACTCAAAGTCCTAAAAGACATGGGTATTAACCCATACCCGTCGAAGTCTAACCGCACGCACAATGCGTCTGACATTAAATCACAGTTTGAAGAATTACAGGGTAAAGTAGCTACGGTTGCGGGTCGGGTTGTAGGGATTCGTAAATTTGGGAAATTAGCTTTTATAGTAATTAGGGATTTTAGTGGTCAGATCCAATTGTTTTTGCAATCAGATATTATTGCAGGTCTTGATGCATCTAATAGTCAAATTGGAATTGCTGAATTGCCACTTCTTGATAGCGGTGATTTTATTGAAGCGACTGGTAAAGTTATAAAAAGTAAAACCGACGAAATCTCGATTGAAGTGACTAATTTACGTATACTTACGAAATCTCTTCGCCCAATGCCAAGCGCGATTGATGGGTTTACAAACAAAGAAGAGCGTTTACGTCGTCGTTATATCGATATTAATACCAACCAAAGCGTAAGAGACCGTTTTATTCGACGAAGTAAATTTTGGCAAGCTACTCGTGATTTTTTGAATCAAGGTAATTTTATCGAAATTAATGTTCCGGTCTTAGAGCATACTACTGGTGGCGCTGACGCTAATCCGTTCGTGACGCACATGGATGCACTTGATCAAGACTTTTATCTGCGTATTAGCCAAGAGCTGCCTTTAAAGCGCTTAATCGGGGCTGGTTACGAGAAGGTTTATGACGTCGGACCTAGATTCAGGAACGAAAACTATAGTGATGAACATCTTCCAGAGCACATTGCTATGGAATGGTACTGGGCTTACGCTAATTGGCAGGATGGCATGAAATTCATGGAGGACATGTATCGTTATATCCTTGATCAAGCATTCGGGACTTTGCAGTTTCATGTAAATAATATGGACATTGATATGAGCAAGCAGTGGGAAGTATGGGATTACGCCACAGTTATTAAGGAGCGATATGGGATTGATGTTTATGACAGTTCTATTGACGACGTAAAAAGGGTATTGGCTGAAAATAAACTAGAGGTTCAACAAACCGAAAACCGAGCCCGTGGTATTGATAAATTATGGAAGAATATACGTAAGGATGTAGTTGGTCCAATTTGGTTGGTAAATACGCCGAAGTTTATTAGTCCACTTGCTAAATCCAATTCTGATGATGATCGATCGGTCCAAAGGTTTCAGTCAATTATTGCCGGAAGTGAACTTGGCAATGGCTTCTCTGAATTAAATGATCCGGTTGATCAATTAGATCGATTTGTTCAACAGCAAAATATGCGTGAAGCCGGTGATAGTGAAGCGATGATGCTTGATATTGACTACGTTGAAATGCTTGAGTACGGTATGCCACCTACTTGTGGTTGGGGATATAGTGAAAGAGTTTTCTGGGTCTTTGAGGGCGTAACAGCCCGTGAGGGTGTTCCATTTCCACAGCTTAGGTCAGAAATTGAAAGCACGACGCGCGACATATATCCAGACGTAAAACTTTAATTAAGTTTAAGATATTTATGGTAATATGGATTAATGATTGAGGTATTAGGAGTAACGAAGACCTATGGTAAAAAGGACAACGCTTTTAAAGCTTTATGTGATGTAAGTTTTACAATGCCAAGTGGCGCCAGTGTGGCGATTTTAGGTAAATCAGGCAGTGGTAAATCAACCTTAATGCACGTTATGAGCGGTCTTGATAGGCCTGAAACCGGCAAGGTTATTATCGATGGTAAGAACATCTTTACCTTGAAGCAGAAGGACATAGATAAGTTTCGTTCGCGAACTATGAGTTTTATTTTTCAAAGTTTTTTTGTACAAGCAAACGAAAGCTGTTACGACAACGTCAGCCTTCCACTTGAAATTGCAGATGTTTCCAAATCAAGGCGCAAGAGCAAGATAGAGACTGCATTAAAAGCAGTTGAACTGTTTGATAAAAAGAAATCACGAGCTCGTGATTTGTCTGGTGGACAAAAGCAGCGACTTGCAGTTGCTAGGGCGATTGTGAATAACCCGCAAATATTATTTGCTGATGAGCCCACTGGTAACCTTGATAGTGTCACTGGCGGTGTTATAGAAAATTTGTTATTTGACTATAATAGGAAGAATAAAGTTACCTTAGTTTTAGTGACTCACGATCCAGATTTGGCTGCTAGATGTGATGTTCAAATCCACATTAAAGACGGCGTGATTGATTCTATAAAGGGGAATAACTAATGAAAATTCAAGATATTGTAATTCGGGCAGGACGAAGTCTAAAACAGGCTAAGGCTAGGACGATACTGACGAGTCTTGCAATCGCTGTTGGCGCTTTCACTATTACGCTATCACTGGCAGCTGGTGCTGGAGGTCGTTCGTACACTGATCAAATAGTTAGTTCGAATACCGATTCCAAAGAGTTGGTAGTAGCAGTACAGCCACCTAAGAGTCAACAGGGTCCACAGAAGTATTCTGGTGCAACTAGTAGCTCGGTTTTTTCAACCGCACTGGGTTCGACCGAGGTTTTGACTCAAACCGATATTAATCGTATTCAAAAAGTTACTAATGTGGTGTCAGTTTCTCCGAATTATAATCCTCAGATAAAATACATTACTAGATTAGGTCAGGACAAATATATTGTCTCGATTAGTACTTTTAGTGCCAGCGTTACTTTAAAGTATGCATCCGGATCAACAAGTGGAGATTTAGCTGACAACGAGATTATTTTGACTGAAGATTATATTAAGGCTTTAGGTTTTAGTAGCAATCAAGCATCAATTGGTCAGACAGTTGATATTGTTGCTGATAAATTGTCGGCTCCAATTTCAGCACCCGAGAGTCAAACGTTCACATATACCATAAAAGCTGTTAGTAGTGCATCGGGTCTTGCTTTCCGGGCTCAAAGTTCGCTATTAGTTTCCAACAGTTCCGCGAAGAAGTTATATGATTATATAAACCTCGGGACACGTGGTTACGACCATTTCGCTATTGCGTCTGTTATGGTGAATAATGCCAATAATGCCCAATCAGTCAAGGATAAATTAACAAATATGGGTTATAGGGCACAAACTGCAGCTGATATCCTTGGCGTTGTTAATACATTTATCAATGTTTTACAGGGAATTTTACTCGGCTTTGGCGCTCTTGCGATTCTAACTTCAGTTTTTGGTATTATAAATACTCAGTACATTAGCGTGTTAGAGCGAACGCAGCAAATCGGCTTGATGAAGGCATTGGGTATGAGACGTCGAGACGTAGGCAGGTTATTTAAATTAGAGGCAGCATGGATTGGTTTTTTGGGCGGAGCCATCGGAAGCGGGCTGGCGCTTATCGTCGGTACGGTTGCTAATCCGTTTATTAGTAAAGCATTAGACATAGGTGACATACGATTACTAATATTCAATCCAATTAGCATGGTCATAGTGGTAGTTGGTTTAATAATTGTCTCAGTCTCGGCTGGAATACTGCCTGCACGAAAAGCTGCTAAGCTGAACCCAATTGAGGCACTTAGGACAGAATAATCTTTTAAAGACTAAGGTAAAGAAGTCTGATACAATAATGATATGTTAGATATTCGTTTTATCCGTGATAACGCCGATGCAGTACAGACGAATGCCCGAAATAAGGGCTACGATGTTGATATTAATAAGCTTTTGAACCTAGATTCTGAGCGTCGCAAACTACTTAGTCAGACAGATGACCTACGCGCCAAGCGCAATGTAGGTTTGTCTCAGGTAAAAGGCGCACGACCGACAGAAGAGATGGTTGCAGAAGGTAGGGCGATTAAGGAACAACTTGCTGATATTGAGTCATGGTTTAAGGATATTGATGTTGAATTTACAACATTATTGAAAAAAGTGCCTAATATGGCCGCCAGTGATGTGCCTATCGGTGCTAGCGAAAATGAGAATGTTGTCATAAGAACAATAGGTACGCTGCCAAAGTTTGACTTTAAACCCTCTAATCATGCCGACATAGCTACAAAGCGTGGTTGGATTGATAAAGATCGGGCCTCTAAAGTCACTGGTAGTCGTTTTGCATACATTAAAGGTGATCTTGTAAAATTGCAAATGGCAATTGTACAATTTGTAATTTATACCCTCAGCGATGAAGCTAAAATTTCCGAAATTGCTAAAAATGCCAATCTTGAAGTTTCTAACCGCGCATTCGTACCAGTATTACCCCCACTGATGATTCGAACTGATATGTATGACGCCATGGACCGTCTGGAGCCTCGAGAAGATAGGTATAAGTTGGAGGGTGATGATCTTTGGTTGCAAGGTAGTGCCGAGCATGTACTTGGCAGTATGCACGCCGGCGAAATATTTGATGAATCACAGCTTCCATTGCGGTATTTGGGCTATGCTACTAGTTTTAGGCGTGAAGCCGGGACTTATGGTAAAGACATGGAAGGCATAATGAGAATGCATCAATTTGATAAGTTGGAAATAGAAAGCTTTACGACTGCCGACGATGGACCTAACGAGCATTTATTATTCGTTGCGGTGCAGGAGTATTTATTGACTCAACTCGGTCTTCCATATCAAGTTCTTAAAAAATGTACAGCCGACATAGGCAAACCCAACGCAAGTGGAGTAGACATGGAAACCTGGTTACCTGGACAAGGCAAATACCGCGAAACCCATACTGCAGACTATATGACTGACTATCAGGCAAGAAGGCTAAATACTCGCGTTCGTCGCTCGTCCGGAGACTTGGAATTGGTGCACACTAATGATGCAACAGCCTTTGCATTAGGGCGCATCATGATTGCTATAATTGAAAACAATCAAACGTCAGACGGTAAGGTTCTTGTACCAACTGTTTTGCAACCATATTTGGCCGGTCAGACAATTCTTTAACCCTCCCTTCCTGCTATAATGGAAGTACCAACCAAATAAAAGGAGGGTAGCATGATTACAGCAACTAAAGTTATTGGTGTAGGATACGAAGTTGATGATGTAACGCGTAAATATGCCATAAAAAGGATTGGACGCCTTGATCGTTATATACCTAGGCACGCTCGTAAAGGTGTATCAGTTGAGGTGAAAATAGAACAGGTTAATCATGATCACGGAAATAAATACGAAGTTGAAACTATTCTTAAATTTCCTGGAAACTTAATTACCGCTAAGGATTCAACTAGTAATATTCTTGCGGCTATCGACATTGTCGAAGCAAAAATGAAAGCACAACTTAGTGACTACAAACAAGCAAATATTGCACATATTGGCAGACGTCGTATTTTGAGTCGTTTCAAGCAGAGTTTTAAGCGAGAACTATAGCGATTTCTATCTTGTCTAATTATAATCTTAGCCTTATAATAAACATCAGTATTTCACTTTAGAACTTTATGGGTAGGGATAGGAGCAATGGTTTTTTGTTATGGTAAATAAGAACAAGGTTCTAACGAAAATTTTTGGCGACCCACAGGTACGTCTGTTGAAGGCACTTCAAAAAAAGGTTGCCTCGGTTAATGCTTTAGCTGATAAATATAAAAAAATGTCAAAACCTGAACTTAAGAGGCAGACGGAAGTATTAAAAAAGCGGTTACATAAAAAAGGAACAACCCTCGACAGTTTATTGCCTGATGCATTTGCCTTGGTGCGAGAAGCCAGCGACAGAGTGCTCGGTATGCGTCCTTTTGACGTTCAGCTAATTGGTGGCATGGCTTTACATGAAGGCAACGTTGCTGAAATGAAAACAGGAGAAGGCAAAACTCTAGTTGCTACTTTACCAGTGTATTTGAACGCATTAGAAGCTAAGGGCGTGCATGTAGTTACGGTTAACGATTATTTAGCGCAACGTGATGCCAGCTGGATGGGTGCGATTTACTATTTCTTGGGCATATCTACGGGTGTGATTATCAATGATGCGTCTTTTGTGTATGATCCAGATTTTGATAATGAGCATCACGATGATGCACGAATGAAAAAATTACGTCCTGTAACTCGCAAAGAAGCCTATGCCGCCGATGTAACATATGGTACAAATAATGAATTCGGCTTCGATTATCTTCGTGATAACATGGTTAACGAAGTTGATTTATTACGTCAACGCGAATTGAATTTTGCAATTGTTGATGAAGTGGACAGTATCTTAATCGATGAAGCTCGTACGCCACTTATTATTAGTGCTCCTGCTGCCGAAAATCCAGATAGTTATTATCAATTCGCAAAGATTGCAGCCAAATTCGTGCCCGAAGACTACATTATGGATGAAAAACATCGTACGGTTTCACTAAGCGATGTTGGTACTGAAAAAATACAAAAGATACTTGGTATTAAAAATTTATATAGTCCAGATCATGTTCGTTCAGTCTATCATCTAGATCAAGCACTGAGGGCACAGGTACTATTCAATCGAGACAAGGACTACGTCGTAACGAACGATGGCGAAGTGATTATCGTCGACGAATTTACTGGACGTTTGATGCAAGGTAGGCGATACAATGAAGGTCTTCATCAGGCGATTGAAGCCAAAGAGGGTGTGCCCGTACTTCAAGAAAGTATGACATTGGCCACTATTTCTTTCCAGAATTATTTCCGTTTATACAAAAAACTATCAGGAATGACTGGTACGGCATTTACAGAAGCCGAAGAATTTCAGCAAATCTATAGCCTAGACGTGATTCAGATTCCTTCAAACCGTCCACTCATTCGTGATGATAAGCAAGATTTAATTTTCAAAACCGAAAAAGCTAAACTCAAGGCCGTAGCTCAGGCTATTGCCGCATATCACACTGAAGGAAGGCCAGTTTTAATTGGTTCCGCCTCAATTGCCAAAAATGAATTAATTGCTTCTTGGTTAGATGATGTAGGCGTTCCGTATGAGTTATTGAATGCTAAAAATAACGAACGTGAAGCTGCAATCATTGAAAAAGCCGGAGAAAAGGGTGCGATTACATTAGCGACTAACATTGCTGGACGCGGTACTGATATTAAGCTCGGCAAGGGTGTAATAGAGTTGGGCGGTTTGGTTGTTATTGGTTCTGAAAGACACGAATCTCGACGTATTGATAATCAGTTACGAGGACGTGGTGGTCGCCAAGGCGATCCTGGCGAAACGCAATTTTATGTATCAACCGAAGATGATTTGATGCGGATATTCCAAGGTGAACGTATTGCAAGCTTGATGGACCGACTAGGCGTTGGCGAAGATATGCCAATTCAAAATAAGGCAGTTTCTAAAACTCTTGAAGCGGCTCAAAAACGAGTCGAGGGATTCAATTTTGATACACGTAAAAATGTCGTTCAGTACGACAATGTAATTAATCGTCATCGACGTGTTGTTTATACCATGCGTCGAAAAATTCTGGAAGGTGATGATATTAAACCAGAGATAGAACGACTGATTAATTCAGAACTAAACAAACTTACTATTGTTCCTGCAAAAAACAATAAAAATTTTGTCGAAGATTTTGAAGCAATTTTTCCAATGCCTGAGAATAAAATCCGGATTATTGGCGAAGAGAAAAAAGATAAAACTAGATTTGAGTTGGCGATAAAAGAAGTCAATAAGTTCTATATATCAAAGGAAGATGAGCTTGGCGCAGATGTCATGCGCAAGATAGAACGAGAAGTGTATTTGCAAGTTTTGGATACACTCTGGATGCAGCATCTAGAGAATATGCAACACCTTCGTGAGGGTATACACTGGCGCAGTGTAGCTCAACGTGACCCATTAGTTGAATATCGAAGTGAATCTCAAAAACTATTCGATAGCCTGCAGGATACTTTACGTGATGAAGTCCTCAGAGCCGTAACTCATGTTCATAAAAACGATGTTATTGCTAAGGAAGAGGAAGATTATCAGACTGAACTAACACGATTAGCAGAAAATGCAGTCGAAAGAGGTGTGAACGAAGTAACTGGCGGTGAAGAAAATAGAGATAGTGATTTTAAAATAAAAAAATCACAGGCTATACATGCTGCAAATCAAAAAAAGAATGAGACTCGGAAGAAAAAGAAATCCCAACGTCAAAATCGTAAGCATAGCCGTAATTAACGTCTTTTACAGAAAGTATTAGTATATGAATCATACCGTTAAAGAGATAAAATTGAAAAATGGTGCACGTGGCCTGCTGATTGACGTACCTGGCGCCACTACAATGAGCATGCAGTTTCACTTCCGTGCCGGGAATCGTTATGCCAAATCAAAGGAAATAGAGCAAGTAGCTCACATTATGGAGCATATGGCATTTGGAGCGAATGCTCGCTATAAAACTGAATCTGAGTTCGAATTCGAATTTACGAAAAATGGAGCATATCGCAACGCCTATACTAGTGGCCTATCTATGGTTTATGAGGCTGACTGTGCCGATTTCGAATGGGACAGAATTCTTGATTTGCAAAAGGTGGCTATTTGCCTGCCGAAATTTAACCATGCAGAACTCGAAGCCGAAAAGGGCAATGTTCGTAGCGAACTTACAAACTATTTAAATGATCATCAACGAATATTGTGGCCCCGAGTTCAACAGTTATTGGGAGAGGATGTCTTAACTTTTCGTCAATCTCTGCCTACTATTAGCGCCGTAACTTTGGCTGATGTTCGTGAGCATCACCATCGTACTCACACAACGCGAAATATGCGATTTGTTATTGCCGGTAAATTAAAAGGTCGTAAGTCTGAAATTAGACGACAACTAGAGGAGTTTAACTTGCCAGAAGGTGAACGTTTTGAAGTTCCTCGTGATATTTTAGTCAAATCTGGTCCTAGTATTATCAGGCGTAAAGATGCAACCAACCTTACCTTTGGCCTATCAATGGCAATAAACAAGGAATTAAGCGACGAAGAATTAGACGCTATGCACTATTTGAACCATATTTTGACCGGCACAATGCATTCTAGGATTTTTGGTGCAGCTCGTAGAAAAGGTCTGGCCTATAATATTAGCGCATATACGGATGTTGGTTTCTATGACAGCGGATGGGATATAACTGGGCAGGTTAATCATGAAGCAGCAGGTGAGTTGTTTGATATTATTACGCGTGAGCTGAAGCACGTTCTGAATGGCAAGATTAGTGAAGAGGAGGTGGATGCGGCTAAGTCATTTGCGCTCGGCCGTTATCAAATGGGCGCCCAGACCGTATCGCAAATCAGTGGCTTTTATACAGGACGATATTTTGCCGATGGATTTATCAAAGATTACACTAAAGTACCAGAAATGATTAAAAATGTAACCATAGAACGTATGGTTGATACTGCACGGTGCTTTATTGGCGAAGATAAATGGGTCTTAGCGGCTGTCAGTAGTGGCGAGAAGCAAGAACTTGTTGATTTAAATGATAAAATAGCAACATTATTCGAACAGCGTTAGTATAGGTAATATGAAGATTGCTATAGCAGGTTACGGAATAGAAGGCGAATCAAATTATCGCTATTGGGCCTCGAATTTAGAGAATACTATTACTATTTTTGATCAAAAACAACCAGATCGCGGTTTGCCCACTGGTGCGAACGCGGTTATCGGTGATGATGCTTTTGAGAAACTTCAAGATTTTGATTTGGTCATTCGTACTGCTGGCTTAGCTCCGCAAAAAATTAAGACTAATGGAAAAGTTTGGTCAGCTACTAACGAATTCTTTGCGAAGTGCTCTGCTCGAATTATTGGAGTAACAGGTACGAAGGGCAAGGGAACAACCGCCAGTTTAATTGCTAGCATTTTGGAGGCCAGTGGCATAAAGGTGTGGCTTATTGGAAACATTGGTAAACCCGCGTTAGACGTTTTGGGTCAGATACACGAGGATGATATGGTGGTATATGAATTATCTAGCTTTCAACTGTGGGATTTGGAAAAATCACCACACGTAGCAGTCATACTGTATATAGAACAGGAACATTTGGACATCCATAATGATATTGAGGAATATGTTAGTGCAAAAGCTAATATTACAAGGCAACAGACTTCAGACGATATCCTTATTTATAACGGATCTAATCAATACGCAGCTAGCATCGCCAATGGCTCAAAAGCCAGATTGTTTAGCTACCCAGATATCAAATCGGCTCACGTAAGGGGAGGGGATTTCTATTATGGTGAACAAAAGATTTGTTCGACAGACGTTTTGCAATTGCTAGGTAAACACAACCAAGACAATGCCTGTGCAGCCATTGATGCTGTTTGGGAATTTACAAATGACATCAAAGTGATTGAAAAAGGTCTTGCTGGATTTAGTGGATTGCCTCATCGTCTACACTTTATTCGGGATGTTAATGGTGCTAAATACTACGATGATAGCATAGCTACAACTCCTACTTCAGCCATTGCCGCGCTTAGGTCATTTGCTGGGCCAAAAGTAATTATTTTGGGCGGTTCATCAAAGGGTTCAGATTTTACTGAGCTTGGCAAAGAATTAACCAAACACGACGTCAAAGCTATACTCATTGGTGATGAATCTGCAAATATAGCAAAAGCTTGCCAGCTAGCTGGTTTTTATGATTTTGAAATCATGGACAATCCGACAATGGAGGATGTAGTAAGAAGGGCACAGTTGTTGGCGAAAAACGATAGTGTTGTCTTATTAAGTCCAGCCTGCGCTAGCTTTGGTCTATTCAAGAACTATGTTGATCGAGGTGAACAGTATATTTCGGCTGTTAATAAACTTTAGCCTACTAAGTTTTTAACTCTTTCGGAAATGGCATCTGATGGCTCCAGAACTGTTACTTTTGGACCCGCCGCGTCGACAATGCGCTGTTTGATCCAGTGATAATGAGTGCAACCAAGAACGATGACGTCGACATTGTTGTTCGACAATAACTTTATTGCAGAAATAACATCAATTTCCTCAGACCTATCATTCTCTATCAATTCAGCCCAATCGCTGCAGTCTGGCTCTATGATTTTAATACCTTTTGCCCAGTCATGTTTTAACTTTTTATACCTGTCACTTTGAAGTGTACTAGGTGTTGAAAAAACGGCAATACAGTTTGTTTTAGTAAGAGTGGCTGCTGGTTTTATCATGGGCTCAATCCCAATAAAATTAACACCCGGGTAGCTTTGCCGAAGTGCCGAGATGGCCACTGTAGTAGCAGTATTGCAGGCTATGATTATTGCGTCACACTCCAGATTTAATAAAGGCAATATGGCTTTTTTTGTTAGTTCAATAATTTCACCTGGTTTTCGGTTTCCGTAGGGCATATGGTCGTGATCGTTAATAGAGATTATCTCGGCCGAAGGAAGTAATTTGGCTAAAGTATTTGCTACTGCTTTGCCACCAATTCCTGAATCAAATATTCCAATACGCATAATATGTTCTGTCTATTTTATCATTTCGACACAATATAGGCCAAATAGTTCATTTGCAATGCCTCGGACTGGTATAATGAAAAGAACCATGCAACCTCTATTGAAACGGATTACAAACTTATTGTCTCAGATAGATGCTGCTTTTGGGCGATTAAAGATTGTAAAGAAGAATGAATCCATCAAAGAACTCGAAAATGAATTAGCAAAATCCGAAATATGGAACAATCCGACTGATGCTCAGGAAAAATCAAAACGTCTTGCCGTACTAACAAATATTGTTGAGCCATGGCTAATACTAAAGGCACAGGTTAGTGATATAGCTGAATTAATCGAAATGGGCGACAGTAGTCTTCTTCGGGAATTTGAAGGGCAAGTTTCGGCATTTGAAAAGGAATTTGATATCCGTAGGAAGGATCTACTTTTTAGTGGAAAATTTGACGATTACAATGCAATTATTAGATTGAGTGCTGGTGTCGGTGGAACAGATGCTCAGGATTGGACGGAAATGTTGGAGCGAATGTATTTACGGTGGGCCGAAAGGTCTGGCATGAAGACTAGCATTATCGAGCGCTCTTCGGCTGATGAGGCGGGAATTAAGTCTAGTGTCATTGAAGTGAGCGGTCCGTATGCCTACGGAAAACTTCGTAGCGAAAATGGCGTGCATCGTTTGGTGCGACTTAGCCCATTTAATAGCGATAATTTACGCCAGACAAGCTTTGCGTTGGTCGAAATTTTGCCACAAATAGATAAACCAGAGGAAATTCAACTCGATGATAATGATTTAAAAATCGACGTTTATCGTGCTGGTGGCCATGGCGGTCAATCCGTGAACACGACTGACAGTGCTGTCAGGATAACCCACATTCCAACTGGAATAGTCGTAGCAATTCAGAACGAACGTTCTCAACTACAAAATCGTGAGATGGCAATGAAAATTTTGCTTTCAAAATTAACACAGTTGCAACTAGAGCAACACGTAGCGAGTATTACTGAATTGCAGGCGGGTGAGTCTGCAAATTGGGGGTCACAGATTCGTAATTATGTCTTACATCCATATACTATGGTCAAAGATACTCGCACTAAACACGAAGAGCATGATGTTCAGAGTGTTTTGGACGGAAAAATTGATGGGTTTATTGAAGCCTACCTCGAGCAAGTATAGCCAACTGAAATAATTTGTGATTATATATAATCAATAAGCATAACTAATAAAGGAAGATAAAAGATGGATCCAGATCAAAACACACCAACCCCTGAACCACAACAAAGTTCTGAAACTCCAATGACACCGGAAGTTCCAGCCTTTCAGCAAAATCAACAATATGTTGCGCCTGTCGAATCAGTGCCGCCAGTTATTAATAACCCAACGCCAGTTTCTTATGTGCAACCCGAACCCGAGACGGTCGCGCAACCCTTTGTACCAATTGCTCCCGTCGAGCAGCCACCAGTAGAGGATGCGCCGCAACAATCAGCTACATCATCAGAAGTATTCGGCTCAACTCCACAGCCAGCGAATAATAACATAGCAGTACAACCCAAAAAATCGAATACGAAGCTATTTATTATGATTGGAGTTTCGATTGCTGCCCTTGTTATTGTAGGCGTTGTAGCTTGGTTATTGTTTTTTCGTTAATTAATTAATGAATTATAAGCTTAGTTTTATTACTAGAGCTCCGATGCTTATGTTATAATTAATCGAGCATGATACTGTTAGATAGGGTCACAAAAACATACAGCAAAGATTCAATACCGGCGCTTGACCGCGTAAGTTTATTTATTGAACCACGCGAGTTTGTGATTTTAGTCGGAACGAGCGGGGCTGGAAAATCGACATTATTCAAACTATTAACTCGTGAAGAAAAACCGACTAGCGGCAAAATAGTTGTTGGCGGTATTGATTACGACACATTAAAAGACAGTAATATTCCGATGCTTCGTCGTAAGATTGGCGTGGTTTTCCAAGATTTTAAATTATTGCCCCAACGTACAGTATTTGAGAACATTGCTTTTGCGCTTGAGATTGCAGGCATGACTCGTCGTGAGATAAAAAGTACCGTTCCAAAAGTGATCGAACTAGTTGGTCTTTCTGGCAAAGAAAAGCAATTTCCTCATCAGCTTTCAGGTGGTGAACGCCAGCGAGTTGCCATTGCAAGGGCGGTAGTAAGGCAGCCAAAGATACTTATCGCCGATGAACCAACAGGTAACTTGGATCCTCGTCACAGTTGGGATATTATTCGATTGCTAGAAAAGATTAATAAATATGGCACTACGGTTTTGCTGACAACACACAACGCCGAAATTGTTAATAAACTAAAGCGTCGTGTTATTACGTTAGAACACGGTAAGATTTCTGGTGACCAGGCAGTGGGGAGTTACAGGCAATGAAAACCAAGAAAAAACTAACTTCAAAAGCTTTTGCCAACCAAAAACATAATCGCCGTCGGTTATTAACTTTCTGGCGCGTTATTCGTTATGGTATCGACAGTTTCGTTAGAAACTCGTGGTTGTCAGTTGCAGCTACTGCTGTTATGACTATCACTTTACTGATAATATTTACGGCATTTGTGACGCAAAATACCTTGACTGATACGGTAGGCGAGCTACGCAATAAAGTTGATATGTCTATATATCTAAAAACTGACACGACTGACAAGGTTGGAACAGACTTAGTTACAGAGTTACAAAAATTATCTTCTGTCCGTTCGGCTAAATATATTAGCGCTGCTGATGCTAGGGCGCAAATTGCCAAAGATAATAGTGGTGATAAGGATGTCTTGGCGGCACTTAATGAGGCGACCAATAAAAACCCTGCAACTCTGAGGGTGATAGTAGATAATATCAACGATACCTCTCAATTGCAGAAATTTGTTACTGACGACGCTTTAGTAAAAGACCATATTAATCCTGATTACAAACCTTCGTTTGCGGGGGAGCGTAGGAATACAATTGAATCGATTGGACGAGCAGTTAATTTTGCCCAAACAGTAGGACTGATCGCTGGATTAATCTTTGTAGTTATTTCATCGCTAATTATATTTAACACCATAAGAATGGCAATATTTAATCGCAAAGAAGAAATTCAAATGATGAAATTAATTGGCGCTAATCAGTCATTTATCCGCGGACCATTCTTGGTCGAAGCAATTATATATGGTTTTATCGCAGCCTTCATTGCAACCGGCTTGGGTCTTTGGGCGCTCTACGGTTCTGCTAGTACATTACTTAGTTATCAAATATCTATTCAGCCAACGATTAACCTAGTAACATTTTATGTTGTATTTGTGCTACTCGGCATGGTAGTTATCGGCGCAATTATTGGAATTATTTCATCATTATTAGCGACCCGTCGTTACTTGAAATTGTAATGACTAACAGTTTGACATTTACATCAAGCTTATGGTATTACTATTAGTACTATGAAACTGCGTACCACCACACCAGCTTCAATTTCTTTAGTCGCCAGATTGACACTTATTGCGGTTAGCATATTAGTAGTTGTAGCTATACCTATACAGATGACACAGAAGGTCTTTGCAGACCAGTACGACGATAGGATTGCGGCACTACAGCAAGACATTAACAACTACAATGCCCAGTCTGCGGCACTAGATGGACAGGCAAATACGTTACAGACCGCAGTCGGCGAATTGCAAGTCCAAATATCTTCTGTTCAGGCTCAAATTGACCTAAGTCAGGTAAAATTCGATAAATTAGTAGCTCAGATTGCCGAGACCGAACAAAAAATCAAATCCAACCAAGACGCATTAGGAAAGATTATCGCCGATCTATATGTTGATGATAAAATTACGCCTATCGAGATGTTAGCTAGTAGTAACAATATTAGCGACTATCTTGATAAGCAAGAATATCGTTCATCGGTTCGTAGTGAGTTATCATCTACAATCTTAAAGATTAAGGATTTAAAGAAATCCTTAGAAACTCAAAAGTCAGAAATAGGTAAAATTTTAGACGATCAAAAGAATGCTAGACAGGCACTTGCGGATAAACAATCTGAAAAACAAACTTTACTCGATCAGACACAGGGCCAAGAGGCAGCTTACCAGCAACTTTCAAGTGCCAGTGAGGCTAAGAAAAGGGAACTTCAGGATCAGCAACAGGCTGCCATCTGGGCTGCTGAAAACAAGGGCGGTACTGTCACTTCTATTAGCGATCCGACTAAGGGAAATTACCCTTGGGCTGGAAACGGTTGTTATGTTGATGATGATTTAAACTCACACGGTGGTATTAATGGTGATGGTACTGATGAACTTGGATATGCCTGTCGTCAGTGTACGAGCTATGCAGCATGGAAAGTACTAGAGCATACGGGAAATGCGTATAGGTATTGGGGCAATGCAAATATGTGGCCAAAGCATTGGAGCAACCAGGGCACTGCTGCACGTGCTAATTCAGTTGGAGTCATAACATCTGGTGCTTATGGTCATGTTGTTTGGGTTGAGACAGACCCTGATGCGGAGGGCTATATAATTATTAGTCAATATAATTCCCAAAATTTAGGTGGTCCAGGATGGGGTCAATATAGCAAAATCCGTGTACATCAATCTACCTATAATAAATATCTATACTTTTAATAAAAAAAGCATAACTTTTATAGCGCGCTCGGGCTAGAGTGCGCTATACTTATATGTATTAGAAAAACGGTACACGATAGGGGATTCAATGACTCAAGAAAAAGTAAAAGTAGCTGAACACGTAGTAAAACATCGTCGAATTAAAAAACATTTATCGTCTAGTCTATGGTTTGTAGCCATTGCACTTACCATTACCCTTGGATATGTGGCTGGAGTGTATCATTATCAAATAGAAGCCGCCATAGGCCCTGTATTTGGCTATCAGGCGCACTCAGGTGATATAGACTTAAGTTCTTTGCAGCAGACGTATAATCAGCTAGCTGCAAACTATGATGGTAAGCTAGATACCAATTTATTGATACAAGGTGCCAATCGTGGCCTCGTGGACGCTGCTGGCGATACTTATACTGTCTACATGAGTCCGCAGGAGACAACTAATTTCGACAATGGTCTTTCGGGCAATATTGGAAGTGGTATTGGCGCCGAAATAGGAATAAAGAATGACAAGATTACAATCATTCGCGTCTTGGTTGATAATGCTGCAATTAAAGCGGGATTGAATGCAAATGATGTTATTTTAAACATTAATGATCAATCAACGAGCGGATGGACGGTTGATAAAGCTGTTGGCTTGATAAAAGGCGACGAGGGAACCACGGTTAAGTTGACGATACAAAGAGGTGCTGAGGTTAAGGATTATACAATCACTCGTGCGGTTATTAACAACCCCAGCGTTGAAAGTAGCATATCAGGCGGTGTCGGCACGATTACAATTACTCGATTTGATGCTGAAACTGGTAATTTAGCCAAAGCCGTAGCACAAGATTTTAAAAATCACGGTGTCAAGTCGGTAATTCTAGACTTGCGCAATAATGGTGGTGGTTATGTTGATGCCGCTAAAGATGTTGCAGGAATTTGGCTTGACGGCAAGGTTGTAGTGACTGAAAGAATCGGGACTGTCATAAAATCTACACTAATAACTGGTAATAATGCAGTTCTATCGGGTATTCCAACGGTCGTTTTGGTGAATGGCAGTAGCGCCAGTGCCAGCGAAATTGTTGCAGGTGCGTTGCAGGACTACAAGGTTGCTAAATTAGTTGGTGAAAGAACTTTTGGGAAGGGTAGTGTTCAGCAATTAATATCACTTGATGGCGGTGCACAACTGAAAGTAACAATCGCCAAGTGGTATACTCCAAAAGGTAAGAATATTTCCAAAGAGGGAATTACTCCTGACGTTACAGTCAGCCTAACTCAAAATGACATCAATAGCAGTATCGATCCTCAAGTCGATGCAGCCAAAAAGCTACTAGGGTTGTAGCGCTTGTGTTTTTATATACGGGTGTAGTAATATAGGGTTAATATGGAAGCAAAGAAAAAAATCCTACTTGTCGAAGATGATGCCGCTTTATCTGGAGTGTATAAATCACGTCTACAGATGGAAGGGTTCGATGTCCATGAAGTAAATAATGGAGAATTGGCTTTATCGGCCGCTGTTGAATTCAAGCCAGACCTAATACTGCTGGATGCTATGATGCCAAAGATTAGTGGTTTTGATGTTCTAGATATCTTGCGCAACACACCAGAAACCGCCAATATTCGCATTATAATGCTAACGGCGCTAAGCCAGCCCAAAGATAAAGAGCGTGCCGAGTCACTTGGCGTTGATGACTATTTGGTCAAATCTCAAGTGGTTATTGGTGATGTTGTCGAACGAGTTAAATTTCATTTAGGCATGGTCAAATAAATGGGCTGCTAATATTTTACTTAGAGAAGTTTAATAATAAAAAGGAGCGCTAAGCGCTCCTTTTTAGGTAGTCGATAAATTTATTGCTGTACAACAACTTGTGTGCGAGGTACGGTTTTACCAGTAAATCGGCTTTTGCGAACTTTATTAAATCCAACAATACCATCAATTGCTGCGTGAATAGTGTAGTTGCTGCTGATAAATGTACCAGGACCAGCAATTTTAGTAGAACCTGTTTGGCGAACAAGAACTTCACCTGTACGTACTTTTTGGCCACCAAAGCGTTTAACACCTAGTCGTTGACCGGCATTATTGCGATTATTTTTTGATGTTCCGCCTGCTTTGACGTGTGACATGGAATAACTCCTTGAACTTTAATAACAAAATCTAATTGATTGTATCAAAAATAGGGGGTAGCGTCAAGGGTTAGTAGTTGCCACCGAGTGGACTTGTTGAGCTAGTTTCTGGTACTCATGGTTCTATTGTTGACTCTGGGGCGCTGGTTAACTCCGGTATGATTTCAGATAGGGGGGCACCTGATTTTAGTTTATCTAATAAAATCTGAGCTTCTGCGTCTGCAGCCGCTTGTTTTTCGATTTTTTTTGCATCAAGTTCTGCAAGGAATCTAGTTTTTGCAGTTTCTCCGATTTCTTTTTTTAAATTCTCACTGGCGTAGGTGACTAATTCAATGGCTCGGCGCGAAACGTCATTTGCCATAGCTTCGGCTCCTGCGGCATCATAGTACATCTCTCGAGCCTTGTCGATGGGCAATTCGCGTCTAATATTCCTGGAGAATCCTGCATATTTACGTGATATTTCGTCGATGTCATGAGTAGGAACCTCATTTTGTCGCGCAATATTTTCTGCTTCAACGCCGATTACTGGAAGCCCATCCACCATTGGATGATTTTCGACATAACTAGTACTTTCTGGCTCTGATATATTTATTTTTCCTGGTGAGAATTCGTCCGCAGCAATTCTACTGATGTCTTCGCCATTCTGTATGATTAGTTGCTTTGGATCGATAGAGCCGTATTTTTCATTGTCGATGTTCATAGATTTATTTCCTTTTTAAGATTTAATTCTATAATACTTGTGTTTTCGGCTACTGTCAAAATAGTGGATAATAAATAAGCCACAGTCGTGAGAATGTGGCTTATTTTTAGCGCGTAAGTTATTACTGGCTTATTTCGGGTGTCTGAACTGTCTGTGGAACTTCTGGTGTTAAAGCACTTTCAACACCGTGGGTAGCAGCTTCTGTTGCTTGTTCCATAGCGACTGTTCCTCGAGCATCTGTGCCGAGTTGCTGTTCTGCTACGAATGTACCAAGTTGTTCAGGGTTAATAGGTCCTGTAGTAACTTTCTTTTGTAAAGATTCTACTAGTGACTCTAGGCCTTTTTGACCTTCTTGTTGGTAACGTTCCGTTAATGCAGCTTTTTCTGCAGGGTCATTGATACCATCAAGGGCACCGCCCTTAGCGGCCTCAAGCGCATCATATCTAGCTTTATCGCTTTCAATCAAACGTAGTTTTGGATCATTATCCATAGCGCGTTCAGATGGATTAGCTAGTCTTCCGTTATTAAATAGATCATTGATTTCTACTTGAGCATGACCTCTAGCTTCCATTTCTTTTGTTTTTTCTTCGCTTAAAACACTTGGTTCTTGTTCTGGATTCATTTTGTTTTCCTTTTTGTTTTTATTACTTAATAAAGACATCATACTAATGTTTATTGTTTTTGTCAAGAGGCGTTGGGTTTTAAGACTTTGTTAAAACTAGTAGTTCTCTAGCTACGACTTGGCCTTCTCGGTAGTAGAGCAAGTCGTTTTGGGAGATGTTAGTAAACTCATGCGGCTTGTAGCCGATTCGTGCGATTGTTGAAACAAGGGGTAGGTGATTGAAATGACCATTTTTATCGCTCCAGGCGGGGATAGCGATACAAATTGGCGTACCAGGTTCGATTTGCGGCGATAGGTTCTTTAAGAATTCGGTAATAATATGATCACAGTTGCGCATAACCTCATCTAGTTTGGCGGGTGACGGAGAGGCGCTGAAGGGCTGCCCAAGGTATGTTTCAGCAACAATAGCATCGATAGGTGACTTCCATCTCATACTCATTGCGTCACCTTCATCCAGCGTCCAGTCAAATTGAGTATGGTAGCTATCGGCTAGCCATTCTAGGTTTTCGCGGCTATAACGAACCATTTTTTCTGATAAATCTGTGCCATAGGCCGAGTAACCCATCAAAACCGCTTCCTGCAATATAACACCGGTGCCACAGAACGGGTCAAGGATTCTTAACTGTACATTTAGATCGCCTTTTTGGTTACTGTTTTTCATAGCACTGCTTCGCTCCGGGTTCGAACTGGGCCCCGGCGCCAGTTCCAACTCGGGTTCCAGGGTGCTATTGCAAACAATAGCCAAATGGCTCGAATGCGCATTAGACGGATGTAATTCTATTTCATCTGAACCCCTGCAGCCTGAGTCTGACAAGGCGCCGGGGCCCTTGTCAGTCCCAGCGCGAAGCCGTTCTGATGAAATAGGAGTACTGACGTCGTTGTCAGTCGTTTGACCAACAGCCAGATTAATCATGATTTGAGCAAGCTTTGGTGGTAACATGCCGACAAAAGCATCGCGTTTTGGACGCTCTTGGTCGCGTTTGGCGTAGGCTGTGATGTTTTGTGACCCAGTGCTTTCGGCAATTGTTACTTTGCCATCTTTGGCACGGACAACTAATAGTTCGACTTTATTGGTTGATAAGCCAAGTTTATTGTGGTGGCTAACGGCAGAGTTTAGGGCTGGGTCTGAGTTGGGAACCAGGCGAAGGCTAACACCTGATTTTTTCAATTTTTGCTTTAATATTATTCCGGTTTTTTGAATTTCTCGAACATCGGCATTAAAATCATAGGCGCTAATACCAAGGGTAATCTTGCCCTCAAATGATGGCCATTCGCTTAGATAGTACTGAACAATTTTTTGACTCACTTGATGCCAATCGCTTTTCGGTAACTCGGCAATAATTTTGCCAGCTTTTGGCACACCACCAAATCTTTGGACTTCAAAATATTCACAGTCAATTCGTACTGCCTGATTAGACAGTACTGTAATAGACTTGCCACCGAAAACTCGTTCGAGCTCGGCAATACCAAGAGCGGGTTGTCTTCCCAAAATTGCAATATACATGCAACCATTATACGTTGTATGTGTCATTTGGATGCTATAATTATGAATAAGTTATGAAATTTCGTTCATGGATAAACATAATCACAGTTATTTTGCTTGGTTTGGCGATCTTCTTTGGAAGACACCAAATAGTCCAGGCTTGGGGCTTAGTGGGAAGTGTTAATTTGTGGATATTTTTACTTATTGCACCAATTCAGTTTTTTAGTTATTACGCTGTTGGTCAAGTTATGTTTACATACCTTCGTTCAAAAGGTAATTTGGAAAATGTGTCTCGTTGGCAAATGGCTCGAATTGCACTGGAACTAAATTTCGTAAATCACATAATACCAGTTCCTAGTTTTGCTGGATTTTCATATCTAGGCTGGGTGTTAAATCGCCATGGTGTAAGTGCTGGTAGGGCGACTATGGCGCAATTAATTCGATTTGCTATGATGTTTGCAAGTTTTGTTCTTTTGATAGTTATGTCAGTAATCGTCTTGGCATTCGACCAGGGTGTAAATCGAACTTTAATTGTAATCAGTGCTGCATTCGTAATTGCCGCCATTGGAGCTACGACATTACTAATATACGTGATCGGGAATCGCGACCGTATTGCTGCAATTTCTGGTTGGCTGACACGTGTGGTTAACAAAACTGTATCAAAATTAACATTTGGCAAAAGAAATCAAGTTCTTAAACTACAGGCAGTAGAGAAGTTCTCATTCGAGCTTCATCAAGACTATATAGAAATTAAAGGTGATAAAAAGATACTAATTAGGCCGCTACTATGGGCGATTGGTAGCAACTTGATGGATGTAGCGTTAATATCAGTTGCATTTTTGGCGCTTGGCTTTTGGGTTAATCCAGCAACATTAATTATTGCTTATGGAATATCTTCGTTCACAGCGATATTTGCCGCAACACCTGGCGGATCAGGCGTCTATGAAGCAATAATGATTGCGTTTCTATTGTCTGCTGGAATACCAGCCGGCGCTGCAATTGCTGGCACCTTGCTTGCTCGCGTAACATTATTTGCTTTTACTATAATATTCGGCTATTTGTTCTACCAACTAACTATAAATAAATATGGAAAAATCAAAAAACCAACCGATCTTTAGTGTTAGTGACTTTATTGCGGTTGTTAATCAAACGTTTGAATACGCATATCCAAATATTGAGGTCGAGGGCGAAGTTTCATCATTTAAGGTGAACCAGGGAAAGTTTATATTCTTTGATATCAAAGATAGTGGTGGTAGTGTAGGTTGTTTCATGACAGTTTGGCAACTACGGACTCCGATTGAGGATGGGATGAAAGTAATCGTGTCGGCTGTTCCCAAACTAACTCAGTGGGGTAAGTTCAGTCTGACTGTCAAATCTGTCAGACCGAGCGGTGAAGGAGCATTGAAAAAAAGTTTTGAACTTTTAAAGGCAAAACTTGAAGCTGAGGGCTTATTCGCATTAGATCGCAAGCGCCAGCTACCGACATCACCACAACATATTGCCGTTATTAGTAGTACGCAAGCCGCTGGCTATGCTGACTTTATCAAGATCATAAATGATAGGTGGGGCGGTTTAAAGGTTGACGTTGCACATGTGCAGGTACAGGGGACTGGTGCGCCCGACCAAATAATTCGCGCAATAAATTATTTTAATCAGCAGGAATCTTTGCCAGAGGTCATTGTGGTCATTCGTGGCGGCGGTAGCGCTGATGATTTAGCGGCATTTAACGATGAGCTTTTGGTCCGCGCAATTGCGACTAGTCGTATTCCAACGTTGGTTGGCGTCGGACATGAAACTGATGAAAGTCTAGCTGACTTAGTGGCTGATGTTCGAGCTGCAACTCCAAGTAATGCTGCACAAATTTTAGTACCAGATAAAAATGAAATAATTCGAGCCGTTCATGTTCAGGTAAGTTCATTGTTGCCTCGAATTATGCAATTAATTGATCAGCAGAAGCAATTAATTATGGAACGGCTTTACAGCGTAATTGAGGTAATAGAACGAGCGGTTGATGAACGAGTGGTCCAATTATCGAGTCTCCGCAGCGTACTACTGCAACTTAATCCAAATACTGTGCTGGCAAGGGGTTACGCAATAGTTAAGGGGATTATAAAAACAGGCTCAATGATTGAGATTGAAACTAATAAAGCTATACTGAAAGCAGAGGTTATAAATGTCATCAACAAATAAATCAATTCAAGAGAAAACATCTGAACTATCAAAATTAGTCGAATGGTTCGATAGTGAAGACTTTACGCTTGAAGCAGCGTTAGATAAATTCAAACAGGCTGAAAAACTAGCCGTTGATATAGAGCACGACCTAACATCGCTAAAAAACGAAATCAATATTGTTAAGAAAAAATTCGACAGCGATAATTAAATGATTTGGTTGGTTGTTGTAGTATTTGCTGTAGTTATTATTTTTAGTTTTTCTGTTTTTCGTGGTTCACCATATTTACCAAGTCATAAATTAGACGTTCGGAAATCCTTTATTGATTTGTATCATCTTGATAAAAAAGACGTTCTTGTTGATATTGGTAGTGGTGACGGCATTATTCTAAGGGAAGCGACCAGATTAGGTGCCCGCGCTGTGGGTTATGAGATTAATCCGATATTATTTTTAATTTCGTGGTTTCTGTCGCGAAATGATAAAAAAGCTAATGTATTTTTTGCAGATTTCTGGATTTCAAATCTTCCACACGATGTGACTATAGTTTATGTATTTTCTGCATCGAGGGACATAAAAAAAATAGTCAAACGACTGCAAAGTGAGGCAGACCGATTAGGCCAATCAATTAGCGTAATTAGTTACGGTGCTAGATTTAATGGTATGACGGAAGTAAATAGTATTGGTGCCCATCATTTATACACGTTTCATCCTTTACAGTCAGATAAAGCACAAGTATAATAACTTTATGCCACCAATTACAAGTGTACCGAAAAAACGCCAAATTAATGGTTGGATGATTAGTGCAATTGGGCTGGTAGTCTTATCAATTGGTCTAATAGCTTTATCTGTTTGGTTATTTGTTAATTATTCAGATCAAAAAACAAACGTCGATAACAAGATTAGTGTCGCAGTAATTGATGTTAAAAAAATTCAAGCAGATCAGTTAGAGGCTAAATTTACAGAACGTGACAAAGAGCCGAATCGTGAATTTGTTGGACCTGATGATTATGGACGAGTGACTTTTAACTATCCAAAGACTTGGAGCGTATACATCAATAAAGACGCTAGTAATGGTGGAAATTTTGAAGCATATCTTAATCCGATAACCGTACCTCCAATTAGCTCATCACAACAGTTTGCAATTCGTGTAGTAATTGAACAGGAAGATTATGACAAGGCAATTGCCAGTTACGACTCGCTTGTCAAAAAGGGTGATTTGAAAGCAAGTAGCGTATCGGCTGACGGCAATAACGGCACTCGTCTTGACGGTAGTTTCACAAAAGACATTCGTGGTTCGGCGGTAATTTTCAAGATTCGCGACAAGACTTTAATTATCAGAACCGATGCAGTGACATTTAAATCTGATTTCGATAAATTAATTACGTCTATCAAGTTCAATCAATAACTGATTTTTTCGACGTTTGCCATGGTACAATTAGTAGTATATGAGTGCAAAATCGGGGGAGCACGAGCGATTTTTGGACGGGCCATTATCTGATGGCTTGCCCTCGCTTGTAGCGGCTGCACATGAGCTAAAGTCACCACTCGCCTTAATACGACAACTATCGCTAATGCTGGAAGATAATGAGCTAGGGTTAGTTGAGCAAAAGCGAATGTTGCGACAAATCAGTTTGACAAGTGAACAAGCGCTTCGGCTTACGAGCGATTTGACCCGTTCAGTTCGACTGTCTGACGCACTTTTTAAACTTGAACCTATAAACCCCCAGCAGTTATGTGAAGATATTGTCAGTGAACTTGCACCATATTTTGTGGCTCATGATCGTGATGTTAAATTAGCACCTCGAAAACATCCACTTCTGTTGGTCGCAAATCGAGATTTGCTTAGGCGAATTATTATGAACTTTAGCGATAATGCGTTGCACTACACAGAAGATAAAACTACCGTTGAGATTCATATTGGATTGCTCGATAGGGGTAAGACTGTTCGACTTGGGGTGAGGGACTATGGACCGGCGTTATCTGTACATGCGTTAGACTCGCTGCGTGGCAGGCTTTTTGATTCTACTACCACTGTATATGCAAGGCCGCAGAGTAGTGGTTTGGGGCTGTATATTGCTAGTCAATTTGCAAACGCGATGAACGGTAAGATTGGCGTTAAACGACATCGTGATGGTTCAACGTTTTATGTGGACTTGCAGGCATCTCAGCAGCTGAGCCTGCTATGAAGACGGCTTTGTCGGTTCTTATTGTCGAAGACGATAGATGGCTCGCAGAACAGTATTCACGCGTACTCAGTAAAGTAGGTTATAAAGTTAAAGTCACGTCGCACGCATTAGCCGCGGTTCAAGCAATTGATGATGTTCATCCAGATGCGATTATTCTAGATGTTTTACTAACCGGCAGTACGGCGTTCACTCTGCTGCATGAACTTCAATCATATGGGGATACAGGAGTTATTCCAATAATATTATGTACAAATCTTGCCGGTGAACTTTCTTTGGAGGATTTAAAACCATACGGTGTTAGGCGGATCATAGATAAAACCAAAATGGTACCAGACGACCTAACGATAGCGCTGAGGAGTGTCTTGTAGTGAAGTCATACAGAACCCGGGCAATCGTCTTGAGGCGTACAAATTATGGTGAAGCTGACCGAATACTCCAACTACTAACGCCAGACGGAAAAAGAAGCGTGATGGCGCGCGGTGTACGACGTGAAAGAAGTCGACTTGCAGGCGGTATCGAATTGTTTGCAATTTGCGAAGTAGTTATCGGTGAAGGAAAAGGCGAGTTAGGAATACTAGTCTCATCTAAATTAATACAGTTTTATCGTCATATTATGGACGACTACGATAGAATGCAGTTCGCTTATACTGCGATTAAGCTTGTAACTAAGGCTAGCGAAATGGTTGATGAGCCAGAGTGGTATGACATATTAGCCGAGACTTTTGCCGGTCTTGATGCATATTCAATCTCATTTGAGATAGTGCAGATTTGGTTTTACTTGCACTACGCAGCAATTATGGGTTATGAATTGAGTCTATGGCATGATGAAAATGGCAAAGACTTATCGTCTGAGATGAACTATCGATATGACGATGCCGAAAGGGGCTTACGCGCAGTAGACGGAGGTGAATTAACAGCCGATCACATTAAATTACTTCGGCTAGTTGCGACCAGGCCTTTAAAGGTTTTGGCACAAATAGGTGGAGTTGAATCTGTACTTGCTGACTGCCTATTAGTCGCTCGTGAACACGCGGCGATATAATTTTAAATAGCTGGTATAATAATCAGTAATTATGAACGACAAAAATATCAAGAATGAAAAAATGGAAGCAATTGTCAGTCTAGCTAAACGACGAGGGTTTATTTATCAGGGTAGTGATGTTTACGGTGGTCTAAGTGGTACCTGGGACTTTGGTCCACTCGGTGTGACACTGAAACGCAATATAATGAATCAATGGTGGAAAATGTTTGTTGAAGAGCGTGATGATATGTATGGCGTTGACGCAGCGATTTTAATGAATAAAAAAGTTTGGCAAGCTAGCGGGCATGTCGATACGTTTAGCGATCCGATGGTTGAATGCAGCAATTGTAAGTCTCGTTTTCAGGCAGACAAAATCAATATAAGTAAATGCCCAAGTTGTGGTAAAGAGGGTACATTAAGTGAACCTCGGCAATTTAATATGATGTTTAAAACCCATGTTGGTCCAGTTGATGACGAATCGAGTTTAAGCTATCTTCGTCCAGAGACGGCTCAGGGAATATTTACCAACTACAAGAACGTACTAGATAGTTTTTATCCAGATTTACCATTTGGACTAGCCCAACAAGGTAAAGCATTTCGTAATGAGATTTCTCCTCGTGATTTTATTTTTCGCACGCGTGAATTTGAACAAATGGAAATTGAATATTTTGTTCATCCCGAAAAATGGGAAGAATCATTTGAAATGTGGCGTAAATTAGTCTGGGATTGGTGTGCGGCAATTGGCCTACCGATAGAATCTGTGCACGAGCTTGAAGTTTCAGATGAAGATAGAGCACATTACAGTAAGCGAACGATTGATTTTGAATTTGATTTCCCAATAGGACGCGAAGAGCTATTAGGGCTTGCATATCGTGGAAGTTTTGATTTAGATAATATTCAGCGAGTATCGGGAAAAAGTATGGACTATAACGTAAAGGGTACAAATGAAAAGTTTGTACCGCATGTTATTGAACCAAGTTTTGGCGTGGAACGTGCCTTAATGGCGGTTTTATCTGTAGCCTATACCGAAGATGAAGTAAATGGCGACAAACGAGTGTATCTAAAGCTTCCTGAGCACCTAGCACCAGTGAAATATGCCGTTTCTCCACTATTAAAAAATAAACCAGAACTTGTCGCTAAAGCTCGTGAAGTCTATGACTTGCTGAGGAAAAAACACGGTGCAGTTATGTGGGACGATAATGGTAATATCGGAAAACGATACCGTCGTCAAGATGAAATAGGTACGCCATATTGTGTCGTAATTGACTTTGATACACTCGAGAATGACACGGTTACTATTCGGGATCGTGATACTACCGAACAAAAACTTGTCGCAATTGATAGTTTATAGAATTAACCCCAATTAGCTTCTTTCTCTAAACCTGTTATAATAACTAGTGACAGGTGAGCAAAATATGAGGAGAAGTCGTAATGAAAATTTTCCCAGTAGTTCACATAATCAATAGTGACGTTCATGTTGCCACGCGAGAGAGTAATCGCGCATTTGAATTAGGTGCTGATGGAGTATATCTAATTGATCATTATAATGGTGATAGAGACAAAAAACCGCTTCTTACAACTTACTACGATACTCTTGCTGAATCACCAGATCGTTATGTTGGAATAAATATTTTAGGATTAGGTCCGCTTGGAGCAATGCGAGCACTCGCTAGATCGCTAAACAAATCAAAAGGATTACTATTACCACAGTCTGCACTCTGGGTTAATGATATGCGTGAAGATGAGCTTGGGAAATCGGATGCTATAGAACTTAGAAATTCAAACTCAATACTTCAACGAGTTAGGCTACTTGGAGGCGTTGCTTTTAAATATACCGATACATTTACTGAGGACCCTGTTTTGGCAGCATATGAAACTGAATGGCTAAAAGATTCAGTTGATGCGATTGTAACGAGTGGCGTAGCTACTGGCAGGGAACCAACGGTCGAAAAAATACTAGCAATGAAAGAGGCTGCGGGCGAAAAACCAATAGTGGTTGCAAGTGGCATAACAGCTGAAAATATTAGTAAATATGAAGGTATTGTTGATGAAGTTCTTGTTTCGAGCAGTATTGAAACTTTTCCTGGTTCGGGTAGATTTAATCGTCAGAGCCTAGAAGAGCTTATTGAGTTAGCGCATAATCTTGCTAAGTAATTAAATAAACGCCGTTAAAGGCGTTTATTTAATATCTTTTAAAAATGCAAAATTATAGTACTTTTGCTTTTTTAGGTTTTTTAAGTTCTTTTTTCGGTTTAGAAGCGCCTTTTGCCATAATTTATCCTTTCCACCGGACATTTTTAGTCCTTACATTTCTATTATGCGCTTAAGCTTTGTAATATCAAGTTTAATTTATGTAAGTCTTCGGCTTAGCCTAAAACTATAGTAGAATAGGTGATGATGATTACATATTATACCGATGGAAGCTGCAGCCCCAACCCTGGACCAGGGGGGTTTGCTGTTATAAAAGACACCGAATTAGCTATTATAGGCCACGATTTATTGTCGACAAATATCCGAATGGAGGGCAGGGCTATACTAGCCGCTTTAAACGATGCCGAAGGAAATCAGTGCGAAATATTTAGTGACAGTGAGTTTTGGGTTAATGTTATTACTAAATGGGGCATAGGCTGGGAGACGAACGGTTGGGCAAAAAAGAATGGCGAAATAAAAAATCTTGATATCGTCAAAGAAATTTATCGGTTGCATAAAAAGTCCAACGCCAAGCTTATCTGGGTACGTGGACACGTTGGCAATATCACTAACGAACTAGCTGATAAATGGGCCAATAAAGCGCGCGAGGAAAGACTTGTCGGCAAATTTCTACTCTAGGTTTAGCTGTTAACCATAACATCAGCAACTTTAATTATAAAAAGAAAGACAATAATGGAAGAAACCAAACAACCAACCGATATTTTTTTGTGGGCAAATAACACTGATGGAATTAAGAAAGAATTAGACGTTGAATTTTTTCTATTTAATAAATTTTATACTCCGTATTCAACAAGTTTTAGTTCGGAGCTTAATTCACAAATTAAACCATTATTTTTATATGATTTAATAAATTTTGTAAATATGGGTGCCGGCACTGGATTAGCGGTCCGTGATTTTGAACTTTCTGATGGTGAAGAGAACGTTCTACTACGCACCGACTTAGATAAAGTTGGTCGAGCTGAAACACTATTAAATTTAATTGAACATCAACGAAACGATATTGTCGAATTTAGCGAACAAGAGCATGAGTTCAAGCGAATTAAGGGTATCTTGGCAAGATTTACACACAAAGGGTTTAAAGACAAACCATTCTATTCGATTAAGCTAATCTCTCAAGGGCAGGTCCTCAAGGGATCGACCGCTTGGGAATTTCGTGATGGAAAATTTGGTGCTTTTCAGGCTGAAGTCGGTTTAAAGGTTCCGACTGATAATCAGGTATTGATAGTAGAAAAGGATATTTTTGTTTTTGATCAGGGAAAATTTGAACGAATTTTTAATTACGATTATAAGAAGCAAGCCTTAGCTGACCAAAAGGTGGCTGAAATTGAAAAACAATTTAGGTTAAGTTTTCCTGATGGACTCGACCTACAGTCAATGGTTCGCGAACGTAAGAAAACCGTGAACAAGCTTCAAAAAGTTGAAGTAGGCGCAATCACTCAGGAACAAGTTGTTGAGTACGCTGATCAGATGCAGCTTGAGATTATGTCGGATAATACTGGTGCCATTATTATTATGGACGGTAATGATTTAGACGTATTCGTAAATCTAATAAATGAAGATTACATTACCAGCGAGATTACTGGCCGTCGATATGAAGTGAAGTCCAAAAAATTATTAGATGATCCAGAAGGTGAACCGCCAAGAAGTTAACTAATTTAGCTAACTTTTTCGCAATAAATTTTAATAAGGTATAATTAGAAGTAATGAAACAGGGGATTGCACTCGAAGTGATGCTTTCGGGAGAAAGTGTTTTATTGACCGGCTCGGCAGGAGCGGGCAAGACTTTTGTGTTGAACCAATTTATTCGTATCGCCAAAAATGAAGGCAAACATGTGTCTGTGACTGCTACCACGGGATTGGCCGCTACTCACTTGGGCGGCACGACGATTCACTCGTGGAGCGGAATAGGGATATCAGACGAGCTCCAACCGGGTTTTATCGAATTTATGGCAAAAGGTCGACGAGAAATCATCGAAAAAACTAACGTCCTAATTATTGATGAGATTAGTATGCTACACGACTATCGTTTGGATATGGTCGATGAAGTTTGTAGGGTAGTGCGTAAAAAGGATGAACCGTTTGGTGGTATCCAGTTAATAATGAGCGGTGACTTTTTTCAATTACCTCCAATTAACAGAGGAGATTCTCGAGCTGGTGGCTTTGTTGTTAATAGCAGGGTATGGGAAGAACTAGATCCGACAATTTGTTATTTAGAAGAGCAATATCGTCAAGATGATGAAGAGCTGTTAGATATTTTAAACTCTATGAGATCAGGTGAGCTGCGTCGTAATCATGCTGAAAAACTATTATCGAGAGTTGGTGTCGAATCTGGAGAAGACGAGTTAATGACTGAACTTCATACGGTTAACGTTGATGTCGATCGGTTGAACGATGCCAAATTAGCTTTGCTAGAGGGTGACGAACTATTTTATACACAGACATCAACTGGTGGTAAAAATTACATCGAGTCATTACAGCGATCGGTTCTCGCTCCCGCCACTTTGCGTTTGAAAAAGGGTGCGTTAGTTATGGCTATAAAAAACAGTCTCGATCGTAAATATGTTAATGGAAGTTTGGGGATTGTGATTGATTTTGAGTCTGGGACAGAGTACCCAGTTGTTGAGTTTAAAAACGGTAAAGTAGTCACAATGTCGCCTGATACCTGGGAGTTACGAGATGGCGACAAGAAGCGAGCCAGTATTACACAGATTCCTCTGCGGCTTGCCTGGGCAATTACAGTTCATAAATCCCAGGGTATGACGTTGGACGCGGCACGGATTGATTTGAGAAAAGCCTTTGTAGAGGGAATGGGCTATGTTGCGTTGAGTCGAGTAAAAAATTTGCACAGTTTATATCTATTGGGTATAAATCGTATGGCTCTTCAGGTTAGCGAGGATGCCCAAACGATTGACGTGACACTAAGGGCCAAAGCCGCTAGAGATTTAAAGAGATTTGCATATCTAGAGGACGCTGCAAAAAACCGTAAAGAAGAATTACCAAAACACTCACCGAAGAAGGCAAATAGTTGGAGTGCCAAGATTGCAAAAATGCGCGAAATACACCCTAACGCCTATAGGCCATGGGAAGCTAAACAAGATGCTCTCTTAAAAGAAAAATTCCAAAATGGCGCAACTATTAAAGATTTAAGTAAATTGCTGGGTCGTCACGAAGGTTCGATTACTATGCGTCTGCAAAAGCATTTTGGTGAAGATATTGATATAATGAGCTAAACATGAATGAACCTTTTGAAAAAAATGACATAAAAATTGCCGTTGTTGGCGGGGGGACGGGAAGTTTTACGCTTCTTTCGGCACTAAAGAATCATACTAAACAGTTGGCTGCAATTGTAAATATGGTTGATGACGGTGGCAGCACAGGAGTACTCAGAGATGAACTTGGAGCCTTGCCACCAGGTGACGTGCGCCAGTGTCTAGTTGCTCTGAGTGATTCTCCAAAAATTCGTGACCTTTTTAACTATCGGTTCGAAGAGGGAACTTTCGAGGGTCATCCATTTGGAAATATTTTCCTTACTGCACTCGAGAAAATGAGCGGTAGCTTTAATGAGGCAATCAAAACAGCATCTGAAATTCTACATGTTAACGGTATGGTGATTCCAGCGACACTTGATAATGTGCGCCTAAAAATGGAATGGCCTGAGGCGAGTGTAATCCTGCACGGCGAACGGGTGATTGGGGCCGATTATTTTAAATATGATCCACGTCGAGCAATATTGTCATTAATACCATGCGCTACAGCGAATCCTACGGCACTGAGTGCAATTGAACAAGCTGATGTGGTTGTGATTGCACCTGGCGATTTGTATTCATCGTTAGGGCCACTACTTGTGATTGATGGTATTGCTGGTGCGCTAATGAAAACAAATGCTTTGTGTGTTTATGTTGCAAATTTAGTTACCAAACAAGGTCAAACCGAAGGTTTTTCGGTCAGCGATCACGTAAAAGAAATAGAACGTTTTGTTGGTGCACCGTTTCTGGATTTTGTGCTTTACAACAAGCAAGTACCAACCGAGGAAGTAGCCAGCAGATATAAAGCTGAAAATGCATATTTAGTAAAAGTCGATAAGATTATACTCAACAGTGCACCCTATAGGGCCATTGCCGGAAACTTTTTGGGTGAATTGGCCTCAAAAAATAAAGCCGATGTATTATTGTCTGGGCGTTCACTAATTAGACATGATGCCAGCGCTGTTGCGAGGTCTATTATAGATATATATAACTCTAGTAGGAGCGGGAAAGACTAATGACGGAAATAATCGATAAGTTTTTTGCAGTTGACTTTGATAGGTGTCTGGGAAATTTTGAGGCCAACGTCAAGCTATTAAATGAAATTGCCGAGGAGCTTTCAGTAATCAACGGCGAGATGCTTCAGGTGGCGCATGACGAAATAAAGGCCAGCGGAATGCCTTTTCGTATCCTTAAGTACCTGGAAGAAAATGATCCAAATTTAGACTTAGGTATCTTGCAGAATACATATGTTGAACGCGCTCACACTACACCAGGCAGTTTGATAGAGCCTGGTGCACTTGAACTTATTGATTTTTTAAGATTAAATAACCATCATTTTTGTATTATGACATTTGGCGAAAAAAGGTGGCAGACCACCAAAATTGCAGCTTCTGGCTTTGGTGATGTTACTAAACTCATTGTCTCGCATGAACATAAAAGTCGGCATATAGCAGAGTGGTGGGATGAAAAAAGTGGAAATTTTATCATTCCAAGCGAGTGTTTTCCAGACATGAAGTCAAGAATAGCACGTGAAGTTATCTTGATTGATGATAAAGCTAAGGCATTTACAGATTTACCAATTAAAGCACGAGGTTATTTGGTCCATAATGCTAAAAGCATCTATTCAACACTGAACGAAAATATACCATCATCTGTTAAGCGGGTCGCGCGCTTGGATGAGATTATAGTACATGAATCCTGAGTAATCGGGTTAACCTCAAATTACTAAATTATAAAAAGAAAATCTGACATTGCTCATATCTGTTAAATAGGCTATTTATCCACAGAACTGTGAACAACTCAGCTCTAGCCTATAAAATAGTAATAAATAGGGGTTGTAGTGAATATTGGTGGGTAGTATAGTTAACTTAGTGGAAATAAGTGGGTAGCACCACCAACAAAACAAACACCACTAATATTAAAAATAACCTAAGCAGAGCCGAAGAAAGAGCGTTAATATGGCAAGCATAGATTATTTCGAACGAAAGCTTGACGACAAGCGTCGGTTAACCATACCGACCGAACTTCGAAATGAATTTGCTAGCGGTGTAGTGCTTACTCGCGGCTTTGGCCAGTACTTGCACCTATATCCTAAACAAGTTTGGGACAGGGAAGTCGAACCGTCACTAGGTGGCAGCATTTTCGATGAGAGAATAGCTGATCTTACTGTACGATTCAGGCGTGGCAAAACAGAAGCAGAGCTTGACCAAAAACAAGGTCGAGTGACGATTGAGCAGCACTTGCTTGATTATGCTGCAATTGACCGCGAGCTGGTTGCAATCAGGGTAGGCGTCTACTGGCGCATCATGTCACCCAGTGCAGACGCTTAGCGTTACATCGTAAGTTGTTCCTTAAAAATTTATCTTCGTAAAACAAGAAAACTCTCGAGATCAACTATCTGGTAGTTAGGCAGTGGGCTACGGAGCCACATTAAAAAATCCGCGTTCTTTGTTCAAAAAAACACACCTCCCAAAAAACTCCACCTCACACATAAGTCTCTCAACCGAATAATCGATTGTGATTTGCCTTTGGTAACCCACTACAAAGATTGTTCGGCAACTTATAAAAATAAAACAAACACATTATAAAAACAAACAGCCATAGCTACCAGTTAGGTGATCTCGAATCGCCCCTATGTTATCATAGAGACGAATGAGTACAAAAGAACATCCACCACAAAATTCTTTACATGTTCCAGTCTTGTTAGAGTCGACGGTAGAATTGCTGGATCCCAAGAAAGATGAGAGTTATCTCGATCTGACTGCAGGGTACGGTGGTCATGCTAGTCGAATTCTAGGTATCACTGGAAATTATACCGATTCTGTCTTGGTTGATCGTGACGATTACGCTATCAAGTGTTTGAAGCCATTATCTGACAAGGGAGTGAGGTTGCTGCATACCGATTTTGTTACCGCCGCAAGGCAATTAACAAAAAAGGGGCAGAAATTTGACATTGTATTGATTGATTTGGGGGTGTCATCACCACAACTCGATCAGAGCGAACGAGGGTTTTCCTTTACAAACAGTGGCCCGCTAGATATGCGGATGGACAGACGCCAGGCAGTAAGCGCAGAAATGCTCGTAAATACTGCTTCGGTTGATGAACTGACGCGTATCATTAACCAATACGGCGAAGAACCGATTGGTTTCTCAAAGACAATTGCGCTCGTTATTGTCGCAAACAGACCACTGTCTACAACAAAGGAACTCGCCGATTTGATCAAACGTACATATCGTGGCAAATGGAAGAAAACCCATCCTGCCACTCGCACCTTTCAAGCACTCCGGATTGCAGTTAACGATGAGCTAAGGCAAATCGAAGACTTGTTGCCACTCTTGCCCGACCTATTAAAACCAGACGGGCGAGTCGGCATCATCAGCTTTCATAGTCTAGAGGATCGATTAGTCAAACAATACCTAAAAGAACAGTTTGACGCCGGTTTCGAAGCTAAACTTCAGCCACTGACCAAAAAGCCGATTGCAGGGAGCACTGACGACGTTCACAACCCGCGTGCACGCAGTAGTAAACTACGTGTCGCAGTGAAAAAATAAAACAAAAATAAAAGAAAGGGCAAAACACCATGCCAATTCACATCCCGGTACAGTATGCGGACATCGCTCAAGTAGTTGTTGTCCACGTAAAGTAATACTAAATTACGCCTCGTTCGCTATTGCTGTATAGCTAACAGCGGACGAGGCACCAAAATAAACATAAACAGAAGCTTAATCATAATGTCTTATCAACGTACGCAAACATTTAATAATCGTCGTCAACAGAATTGGTCACGTAACCAAAATACTGTCGCGTTCGTTTCTAGTATCAAACTTGGCCCCGTAGCTCATACTGTGCTTGTTGCACTTATGATTACAGTACTTGGCTTGATATATTTGACCCAAGCAACTCGTGCAACTAGTTATGACTATGCGACTCAAAAAATTGATAGCCAAATCGCAGAGCTAAATACGCAAAAAAATGATCTTCAGATTGAGAACGCAAGATTAACTGCACTTGAGACTGTTAAGAAGAGTAGTGTTGCATCAACAATGACGACTCCAGTTTCTACCAACTACGTAGAACAGTAGGCTATGAATTTAGAATTACAAAAAGGCAGCCGTTCAAAGATTTTAGCGGCTATATTATTTGGATTTATGACCGTCTTTTCTGTAAGACTTTTTTATTTGCAGATAATTCAGCATGATTATTATGTTGATGCTGCCAAGAGAGAGCAGGTTAAGCGTCTAACTATTCCTGCCAAGCGTGGTACTATTTATGCTCTTGATGGTCAAACGCCAGTACCGCTAGTCATGAATCAAACAGTTTACACTGTTTTTGCTGATCCTCAGGTTGCATCCGATAATAATAAAATTATTGACACAATTAGGCGTGTGGCGGGTGGAAACGCTCGTCCGGACTTAGAGTCACTTCTCAGCCTGAAAGATAGTCGTTATCAAATTCTTGCTACGAAAATTTCGCGTACTCAGGCTGATAAAATTAAGGCTGCCAAGCTAAGTGGCATTGGATTTCAGGAAGAGTCCCAACGAGTTTATCCTGAAGGTTCACTTGCTGCCCAGACCCTAGGGTTTATAGATTATAGCGGTATAGGTCGTTATGGTGTTGAGGGCAAACTAAATAAAAGATTGACTGGTGTTGACGGTCTACTCCAGTCCGTAACTGATGTTAGTGATGTACCGCTTACAATTGGGAATAACAATATCGATCAGCCTGCTGTAGATGGCGATAATATCGTTCTCAGCATCGATCGAAATGTCCAATCTCATACCGAACAGGCATTGGCAGATGGGCTGAAGCGCACCGGTGCAACTAGGGGTAGTGCTATTGTAATGGATCCTCAAACTGGAAAAATCATGGCTATGACAAACCTTCCGACTTATGACCCGTCAAAATTAAATGAAGTTAAGGACGTATCGCTATTCAATAATGCTGTTGTTTCTGCGCCGTACGAACCTGGCTCTGACGTTAAAACTCTAACAATAGCAACGGGTATTGACAAGGGTGTTGTCACGCCTACCTCAACCTACGTGAACACTGATCATATTCAAGTTGATGACCGTACAATATCAAACGCTATTTTTGGACGTACGGGTGAGATTACTTTCCAGTATGCTCTAAATTGGTCACTAAATACTGGATTTGTTACTATCGCCCAACGCTTAGGTGATGGTAAAAGTATTACGCGTGAAGCTCGTGACACAATGTATGATTATTTTTATAACAGATTTAAACTTGGTCAACTAACGGGAGTTGAAGTGGCGGGGGAAGCAGCGGGCACTATCATTCCGCCAACCGTAGCAGAGGGAAATGCCGTTCGTTATTCAAATATGGCTTTCGGTCAGGGTATGGACGTTCCGATGATTCAAGTGGCATCTGCATTTAATTCA
>Ga0209124_10000104_pt1 | contig 77297 bp, 53 predicted proteins | sample BarGraIncu01122A_FD_184502 | JGI IMG/M metagenome (GOLD analysis project Ga0209124, IMG submission 184502) | Arctic peat soil microbial communities from Barrow, Alaska - Barrow Graham LP Incubations 011-22A (SPAdes) (version 2) | ecosystem: Environmental > Terrestrial > Soil > Wetlands > Peat...
AACATAGAAGATGCCTGGACTCGTCCAATCAAACAATGGGGGCTGATTCTTAATCAATATTTAATTATCTTTGAAAATAGGTGCAGACTATAGAAATACCTGTTTACACAATTTGATTTACACTCTCGCAAACAATGACGTCTTAGAAGCAAGCAATGATATCTGAGTATCAAAAAATGTGACCCTCACTAAAATAGGCTGAATGATTTTCAGGATATCAGACTACATCAGAAATGAAAGGACTTACCCCGGCCAGCAAGGAATGGTTTAGCGTGGCAGCGGTTATATGGGACAGTATTGTCTTATTAGGAGTCGGATATGATGGTGATTCCATAAAACCAAATTTAAAATACCGATTGAAAAACTGATTGGCTAAACTTTCTTATAACCCAAATAGGAAAATGAAGTTTTTTAGTCAATTTGTCAAATCGTACACTCACTTTGTATACATTGATAATTGATCTTTATCTCCTTCCCCTTATTTTTGCGCATTAAAAAATTTATAATGTTAATATTCTAGGCAGATTAACTAAATTCCTGTAAACGTTATGTCCTGATTTTATATTTTAAATAACATTTTATACTTGCAACTGGCAAACTCAATCTTAACCTGACCGGTTTGTCAAATTACCTAACCTAATTATTGTGAAAAGTATGCAACCGTCCTGCCGTATTCCTATTTCTTCCCCCATTGTAGCTGTCAATGAGCCTTTTTCAATGAACGAATCCCATAAAGTAGTCGTTCATCAATCGGCGCAAACTCTTTTGGGTTGTGGCGATAATTTTAGGTTGATGAAACAGACAGTCGATGAACTTTACCGTGTTTTCAGTACGATAACGGGTGTCACAATTGATCAGCTAAATTGCGACAAAGAAAAATCGCTTCCAACGACTAATGCTATTTCAACCGCTATTGCAGCATATTGTTTGTTGGAAATGAAGCGGACAGCTGTATTTTTAAGAGGTATTAACAAAGCTATATCTTTAAAAATATCGGAAGCTGCAGGCTGGCCTGTCCGTATACTTTATGCAGGAACAGGTCCTTACGGAACATTGGTTATTCCGCTTTTGAGATTGTATAAACCTGAAGAACTGATTGTTGATTTGCTCGACATCAATTCCGATTCGCTGGCTGCACTTCAAAAGGTGACAGACACGTTGACGCTAAGCCTTTATATTGGAGAAGTATACTGCGCCGACGCGACGACTTTTATCGTCACCAAACCGTATGATATCGTCATTTCCGAAACCATGCTTGCATGCCTTAAAAGTGAACCGCAGGTGGCAATTATGCAAAACCTTGTTCCCCAACTTACAGAAGCTTGCCTCTTTATTCCCGAAGAAATTTCGATAGATGCCTTCCTGACAAATCCTAAACTGGAAACAGACCGGTTGTTTCATTCCGGAACCGAACCGCTGCCGTTCGAACGTCGTTTAATGGAAAATGTATTTAAGGTAAGCAAGTTAAATACAATGCTTTCGAGAAAAAAACTTTCTGTACCCTGCTGTATTACGTCCTTTCCGGTTTTAAAACTGTTTACCACAGTAAAGGTTTTTGGCAACGAAATATTGACCGGAAATGATTCGAGCATTACAATGCCAAAGCAATACTTCGATTTCAGAAAGCAATGTGCAACAGAGGTTGTGTTCTGGTATGTTCAGGGTGAGAAACCACGAATTGAAAGTCGTGTAGTGCAACAAACCTTTTAGCTTTAGTTCATTTGTAGAATGCAATGCATATGCTATTCCAAACATAGCAGGAGTGGATCGGTTATATCTTCATGTTGATTTTATTCAGAAATTTTATTAATATAATTTATAATTTGCCATAAAGGTGATAATAAACACTTAACTTCGCCTGTTGCCTCTTTCAAAAAGGATAAAGCAATGCAATATGGAAAAACAAGAAAAACTCACCCCCGATTTATCCATCCTTCGTAAAAAGGCAGAAAACTTACTTAAAGAAAAGCAGTTTGAAGTGTATGCAAAACACTCCGATCCCGAAATGCTGAAACTTATTCACGAGCTCGCTGTTCGACAGATAGAGTTGGAATTACAGAACGACGAAATCATTCTGGCGAAGGAACAGGCTGCAAACGTTGCCTCCCAAAAATATGCGGAATTGTACGACTTCGCGCCACTGGGGTTTATTACGCTATCCACAGAAGGTGAGATTATTGCAATCAATATTTGTGGATCACAGATGTTGGGTAAGCAAAGCGTTCAACTTAAGAATAGCCGGTTCGCATTTTTTATTTCTGATGATACGAAACCAATTTTTAATCTTTTTCTATCCAACGTATTTAAGAACAACTTAAAGGAAACTTGTGAAATTACCCTGTCTGGTAATGGCAGATTGCCAATATATGTATACCTAAGTGGTATTCTGATCGAAAATGAAGAACATTGCCTTGTTAGTATGGTCGATGTCACAGCACGCAAAATGGCTGAAGAATTGATTCAGGAGAATAATTCCAGGTTGGAGCTTGCGATGAAGGTGGCAAATATGGCCTGGTGGGAAATGGATATAATGACTGGCAAGGTCAATTTTGAGAAAAGAAAAGCTGAAATGCTGGGTTATAATCCCGATCAATTTAAACATTACCAGGATTTTACGAAATTGCTTCATCCTGATGATTTTGAAAAGGCCATGAATGCAATGCAGGAACATTTGGATGGGAATGTTGATAAATATGAAGTTGAATACCGGATTTTAGACAAATCGGGCGAATATTTATGGTTCTATGATGTTGGTTCAATCGTAAAAAGAGATTTGCATGGAAGACCTTTAATTATTACCGGGGTCGTTCTTAACATTACAGGGCGTAAAAAGACGGATGAGGCGCTTAAGCAATTAAACGAAGCGCTCGAAGACCGGGTAATTGAACGAACTGCAGAATTATTAAAATCAAATACAGCATTAAGGCAAACCGAAGAAAAGTATCGGACTGTTGCCGACTTTACATACGACTGGGAATATTGGATCAATGCAGAAGGCAGTTATAATTATGTCTCCCCGTCTTGCGAAAGAATTACCGGTTATGAAGTAGAAGAATTCATCAATAATCCGCAATTACTTGATCAAATAATCTTTACTGCCGATCATCAGGTTTGGGAAAATCATAAGAAAGAGGGGCGTGTGAACATGTCAGGAGGAATAAATCCGGACCTGAATTTCAGAATTGTAACGAAATCAGGCAATATCCGTTGGATTTGTTGTGTTTACAGAAGAATATATTCGAAGGGTAAATACCTTGGAATACGAGCTTCAAACCGCGATATAACCGAGAAAATAAAGGCTGAAAGTGAACTGCTTAATGTTACTATTGAAGTTGAAGAACGCGAACGTAACCGCTTTTCGCGCGAATTGCACGATGGATTGGGCCCTTTATTATCTACTATAAAACTTTACTTTCAGTGGCTGGCCGAAACCAACGATTCCGGTAAAGTGAAAATGATTACAGAAAAAGGGAATAATTGCATCGAAAAGGCCATTCAAACAACGCGTGAAGTATCGCTTGGATTAAGTTCGCTAATTCTCAATAATACAGGTTATGTCGAAACGATACTTAATTTTACCCAAAGTATAAACGATACGCAGAAATTAAATATTGATTTTACCTATAACTCTTGCGACAGGTTTAGCTATTTTCTGGAAACTACGCTCTATCGAATTACAACCGAGTTAATCAATAATACTGTAAAGTATGCCAAGGCAACGCAAGTCGGAATTGTATTCAATTACCAGAAGGAAAAGAATCTGATTTTCTTCACCTACAGCGATAACGGTATCGGGTTTGATTTATCAAATATTGAAAAAACAAGTAAGGGCTTAGGACTTATTCATATTCAACAAAGAATTAAAGTCATAAAAGGGATCATGGAGATTGAAACAGCAATAGGTGAAGGGATTAAAGTATATATTCAATTACCGGTTATTGATTCAGTTGATGGATTTAAAGCAGAAACTCAGAAACCGGTTTATGTATAGAAATACTAAAATAATCATAGTCGACGATCATTTAATGTTTCGTGAAGGAATAAAACTCCTCATCGAAACAGAGGGGATGGGAAAGGTAATTGCCGAAGCAGATAACGGTCAGGAGTTCCTTCATTTGTTGGAGAATCACAATCCTGATCTGGTGCTAATGGATATTGAAATGCCTGTAATGAGCGGATTGGCGGCAACCATCGCAGCAATTGCAATCAGGCCCGATCTGAAAATTTTAGCCCTTACAATGCTTGGCAATAAAGATAACTATACCAGCATGATAAATGCAGGAGTGATGGGTTTTGTGTTAAAAACATCGGGAAAACAGGAACTTGAAAAAGCAATAAAAACAGTGATCGGAGGCGAAAGCTACTTCTCGAATGAGTTGTTACGCTCAATAATTGTTAATTTCGGGAAACATCCTACTGCTCTTCCTAATTCAACAAGTAGTGAGACCGAATTGACAGACAGAGAGCTTGAAGTTCTGCAGTACTTATGCAAGGGTCTTACAGCAACTGAAATTGCCGGAAAACTCTTCAGAAGTATAAAAACAATTGAGGCGCATCGCTCTAAACTGTTACAAAAGACAAATACTAGAAACACGATTAACCTTGTGTTATTTGCAATTAGAAATAATTTGGTGGAACTTTAGTGATTATCAATAGATAAAAGCTATAATTAGGGTTTACACTATTTTTTTGAGACTTTACACTAATCAGATTGTCGCCAATTAATTTTTCTTTTGTAAGATAAAAGTTAAAATTTTGAAGCTTCATTTATTAGTGCTTGAATCCACTCATTAAAAAATGGTACAATGAAAATTTATCTCCTTATCCCCAACGAGTTGCTTCTTTCCTCCGGGCACATTGGACTGAAAAATCACGACTGCAAAGCGAAAATCACAATTGGATTTGATGTGCATAAATTAATGCACAAAACCACCACCTATTATCCACCCGAAATTCAAGAGACGAAAGGTTTTGTAACATGTGAATTTGGCCTGTCCAATGACCATTTATCTGTGACTTCACCGATTGACAGCATAAGCATGAAGACAGCAAAACAATCGAATACCATTGTATCACGGCAACATCTGACCTTATGTGACCATATTTGATCTCATAGAATCATGAATAGTAAAACTAAAATAGTAATTGTTGATGACCATGAAATGTTTCGCGAAGGAATGAAACTTCTTATTGAAACAGAAGGTATTGGTGAGGTCATTGCTGAGGCTGAAAATGGGCAGCAATTTCTTGATATTCTGGAGAATCAGTCGCCGGATTTAGTGATAATGGACATCGAAATGCCTGTAATGGGTGGATTGGAAGCAACCACTAAAGCAATCGCAATTAAATCCTACTTAAAGATATTGGTTCTTACCTTGCAGTGCCAGAAGGAAAAATATAATGATTTGATAAATGCCGGAGTGATGGGTTTTGTTTTAAAGACTTCCGGAAAACAGGAACTTGAAAAAGCAATAAAGGCAGTTATCGCCGGGAAAAAGTATTTCTCAGATGAGCAATCGCACAATATTAAAATAAATCTCCTTAGACAATAAATTCCAATTCCTTCCTGCCAATTTATAAGATCAAATCGAAGAATGTTATTTGGCAGATAATGAATGCATTCATTGTCTGCAAATGCAAATAATTAGCCCAAAGTCTTTGAAACCCCCAGTTTTTATTTAGACTATTTAAAAAATATTTGCACCTGATCGAAATTTTTTGAAACCTTTTGTATGTATCTACGTTCATAAATTTTCTAATTGTGGACTTATTGTTTCCTAAACACTCTACTTTTTTTATAGTATATTGAATAATAATTAGATAAGCCCATTTTTAGAGTTGTATTAATTTTATAATATTTAAGCAATGATATCACATGGTTTAACTATTGTTATTAATGAACTGAAAAAACATCTGGAGGATGTTTATAGTGTTCCTTCATCAAGTGATGTAGTTCAGCTTGGTAATCTTGCTGAAGGGATCACTTCCGGAGTTGGAAATGGAGGTATAGCCAGAGGTAAGATCATTTTTTCGGTTGTCAACATCAAAGAAGAGAAGACACTTAAAAATCTACCCAATTTTGTCAGGAACGATATTACACTTCGTGCTACTTACGAAAATCCACCTATATTTCTAAATTTTCAAATCCTTATTACTGCTACGGATGCAAGTTATAATAATGCCTTGCTGATGCTTTCGCGCGCCATCCGTTTTTTCCAGTCTAAGAATGTGTTTACTCAGGACGATGTATCTCCTTCTTCTATCAGTACAAATGCGCCTCCAAATGCGCTTGACCGACTCGAATCCTTTAAAATTATTTTCAATCTTTATTCTCCTACAATGGAGGAAGTTAACCATTTGTGGGGTACACTTGGAGGCAAGCAATACCCATTTGTAATCTACATGATGAGTATGGTCGATCTTAAATACAGGGCAGTTTACAATGAAAGCGGTCTCATTACCGAAATCGTCAATGAATTTTATCATAAAAACAATTCATGAAATGGCAGAACGAATCGTAAACGGATATAAGCGCCTTTTTGAAGTGCAATTGCTGCATCACTACTGGCTGGATGACGCATCTGTTCTGTTCGATACGTTGCCCGAAAGCAGAAAAAACAAGTTATTGCTGGCGTACGATTCGCGCTCTTTCCTGGAAATTAATCCTACTCCATCTACAGCCAATAAACTCAAAGCATTCAGAGGAATTTTCAAAAGTACTGCCCCGGGCTTTATGGTTGCAGTTCCTAAAGGCACTATAATTTCTGATACCGAATTATTTTCGTTTGTCATTACCATTACTGATGCCGATTTCTATAAATATACTTCCCTGACATTTATTAACCGGAAAATTTACGAACTCTACTACCAACCTGAAGATAAAATATTACGGTATAAGGAAAATGTTCCGGTATTTTCAAACCTGACAGGTGTTTCGCGTGGAGTTAATCCTGACAAGTTGTTATTTCTTTCAAAGGAAATTCCAGCCTCAACAGCCAATGATAAAGTTGAATACCTGAATATTACCGGAAATGCTTTGTTTCAACTGACAAGTAGTCATCCAGGTGCAACCAAAATGAAGTTAAACAACATCGCTGCAAATATGCCGGTTTTCGTTCATCAAAACGATTCGCCTGTCCTAGTGCCACCCGTTGGTTTAAGTGGAACTCCGGCAAAAGGGATTTTACTTTCAAGCGAAATTCCGGACAATGTATTTGGTCTTATAAACATTACCGCGACCAATCCTCTTGATAATGATTTCAGTTGCACTTCAGCAGGAGTCGCAAAAATAGCATGTCCGGTTTTCCAAATCCGATTTAAAAACAGACTGGCTGTGTGGAAATATCTTAATAAAAATAACGGTTCACCGATTTCGGAAAGCAGTACGCCATTGCCTTTAACATACAATGGAAACGCAGGCGTAAAAAAGAAACCAGGCGAATCGGGCATTAAGGTGCAATACGAGGGTAATGACCCTACAAAAAGAATTGAAAAAATTTATACGGAAATATTTGAATGAGTAACCTTTTTTTCACTTTTAAAATAAATCAATATGGCAACATCGTACAAAACTCCCGGGGTTTATGTGGAAGAAATTCCAAAACTTCCGCCATCTGTAGCGCAGGTGGAAACTGCAATTCCAGCTTTTATTGGCTATACAAAAATAGCCCTTCGAAACGGGACCGATTTAACGAATAAACCAACCCGTATTTCCTCACTGCTGGAATTTGTAAAATATTTTGGTGACGGATTTTCAAATCAGACTGTTAGTGTGAATTTGGATAGCAATAATTCGGTACTGAGCATTTCGAATACGCCGTCATACCACTTGTTTAATTCTATGCAACTGTTTTTTAACAATGGCGGAGGTGACTGCTATATTATCTCTGTTGGTGCTTATAAATCTGCTGCTCCGTATGCCGCTAAAAGCGATTTTATTTCAGCGGGCGTTGAAAAATGCTTTGAGATATTATACAAATATGATGAACCTACCCTGATCGTAATCCCTGACGCGGTATTGTTAAGTGCGCCCGAATTTAAGGATATACAGCAGACTGCCTTAAAAGTATGCGGTGATATGCAGGACCGGTTTGCCATTCTTGATATACTCAATGGAAATTCATCGAGGACGTATGACAGTGCCGATGTTATTGATATTTTCAGGAATAATATTGGCACGAATAACCTTAAATATGGTGCAGTTTATTATCCGTGGATTAAAACCAGTTTGGCCGTAGATGTATCCTATTCTAAAATCACATTGAATAAGGGTGGCGCGACAACATTCAAAAATGTAATTACAGATAATCCCTTCGTTTCTCAACTTGATAATTCAGTTGCCGATTTAACACAACGGATCAATCCGGCAGTCACCAAGCCCAATTTTACCACAGCTCCTTTCAATGCAGCACCTTACCTGGATGTATCAATGAAAGATGGTTATAATTTAATTCCGCTGACCAATACTAAAGACGAGTTAAAACTGAAAGCCAGCTGGATATGGAGTATGATTGACAAGATGATACCAATGAACAGCACTATGGTTGATCAGGACGTCAGTAATACGATTGACGGGATGACGACGCGTGAGTTGCACACAGATAACATTAAAGCAGGTACTGTTCCGTCAACGTTGTCAAATTTTGATGAGATAATGAGAGAGTTGAAATTACTCGATATCAGCTTCCCGGCTGGCGCGGCACCCAAAGCACTGGGGATATTCCCTGCTGCCTTACCTGCAGGCTACCCCGCCTATCAACTCGCCGGCGTGGCCGTAGATCTGACAATCTATGGTGTTTTGAATGCCGGAACAGAAGAAGCAGATGCAGTGAAAAACATCCGCTCCCGCTTTAATGCCTTATTCGACAGGGTATATAATTCTATCGCAACCTTTAAGGCCGCTGTTGAATTAAGGGTGACGAATCTTGATCTTCAATTGCAAAATTCAAGTGCAATTTACGGGAACATTATAAATTATATCAAAGCAGAAGGGGTTTTATGTCCCCCATCCGGTGCCCTCGCCGGTATATATGCAGCTGTAGACAACTCAAGAGGAGTATGGAAAGCACCTGCCAATATCAGCCTTGCATCGGTAAACGGCCCTGCAGTTAATATTACAAGTAACGAACAGGCTGCCTTAAATGTGGATGTAAATGCAGGTTTATCAGTCAATGTAATCAGGTCTTTTACAGGGAAAGGCACACTTGTTTGGGGGGCACGTACTCTGGCCGGCAATGACAACGAGTGGCGATATATTAATGTACGACGTTTCTTTAATATGGTGGAAGAGAGCACCAAAAAAGCAACGGAAGGTTTTGTATTTGAACCTAACGATGCCAATACATGGGTAAAAGTACAGGCGATGATCGAAAACTTTCTTTCTACGCTTTGGCGTCAGGGAGCTCTTCAAGGCATTAAACCCGAACATGCATTTTATGTTGCCGTAGGACTGGGTAAAACGATGACGGCGCTTGATATTCTCGAAGGACGAATGATCATCGAGATTGGTATGGCAGCTGTTCGTCCGGCAGAATTTATCATCCTCCGGTTCTCGCACAAGATGGCCGAATCATGATCAGAAATTCTTATCGAACTATTTAATTTTCACATCATTAAAAAATAAAAAATTATGGCACAACAATATCCTTTACCACGATATCATTATCAGGTTGACTGGGGCGGTGTTAAAATCAGTTTTACCGAAGTCACCGGTATGGATCAGCAGGTGGAAGTGATTGAATACAGGCACAGCGACAGCAAGGATTTCAGTAAAATCAAAATGCCAGGCATGCGTAAATTCAGCAACATTACCCTTAAACGGGGTAAGTTTGAAGGAGACTTCGACTACAACAACTGGATCGATCAGATTTCGAATGACCGGGTTGGTGCCCGTCGCGATGTTGTCGTAAGGTTGATGAACGAAAAGCATGAACCTGTAGCAGTATGGAAGGCGGTTAACTGTTTTCCGGTTAAGATTACTGCACCCGATTTGAAATCAGATGCTAACGAAGTCGCTATCGAAACGCTGGAAATCGCACACGAAGGATTAAGCCTCGTTCGGTAAGTCATGGCTGGTGCTACTACATATTATCCGCCATGGGGTTTCTACTATAAAGTGGAATTTGGGATCAGTAGTGATAATAATGATGTCCGGTTTCAGTCTGTGTCAGGCTTATCGGTAGAATACGATTACGAAAACTTCAAAGAAGGAGGCGAAAATCGTTTCGAGCACAAATTACCTGTGCGTACCAAATATGCCGATATGGTCCTGAAACGCGGGATGGTTGTTGATTCAAAGGTCATTAATTGGTTTAACAAAGCTTTTCGCGACCGTGAATTTGAACCTACAGACATCAATGTAATCCTGATGAACGAAAAAGGAGAACCCTTGCGAACATGGAAAGTGGCACATGCGATCCCCAAAAAATGGTTGGTTAGCGACCTGGTCTCGACCGAAAATGCGATTGTAATTGAAACCATGGAAATTACTTACCGTTATTTTACAGTAAAGTCAGGAACTGATTACAATTGTGTTCCGTGCAAATAATTCCTTTTAATTATAAATGAAGGGTTTAGTAACTTTTATTATGCCAATCGAAATAAGAGAACTCCATATCAAGGTATCTGTCACGTCTCCACAAGCCGGGCAGTCTGCCCCGGGAGCCGGATCGTCCGGCGGCGGGGGCAATGATTCCGCCGGCATCAACAAGGAGGAAATAGTTGCAGCATGTGTTGAAAAAGTGATGGAGATACTTCACAATAAAACTGAAAGGTGATGGCTGACACAGGGAAACTTGAAAAAATGCTGATCCTGGCTTTCTCGGATTCTGAGAAAGCTGAAAACGGGGGTGTGAATGATGCTGATGATTCATTCGAAGCGCTCATCAATCCTGAAAGTTATACGCTTGCCTATAAATTGAAATTTTCGGCAGGCGGACAGGGCCAGGGAACGAGCGGGGCTCAGTTGAAGTATGAATACACAGAACCGGAGGAGATTACGTTCGATTTTCTCTTCGATAACACGGGTATTATTGATGGCGAACCGAGGGCTAATATATCTGACGATCTTAAAAAATTCAAGAACGTTTTGATATCCTACAAAGGCGATTCACATGAACCACGACATTTTAAGCTTGTTTGGGGTGAAAACTCCATCTTTAAAGGACGTGTCATCGAGGTGTCTATCAATCACAAGATGTTCAAGTCCGATGGTACTCCCATCCGTGCAGTAGCAACTGTAAAATTCAAAAGCAGCATCGAAGAGCAAAAAAGGGCTGCCCGCGAAAACAGAAGTTCTCCCGACCTGACGCATATCCGGAAGGTAAAATATGGCGATACTTTGCCTTTGATGTGTTATCGCATTTACGGCGATCCAAAATATTACCTCCAGGTTGCTGAAGTGAATGGCATTAGTAATTTTCGTCAGCTGATTCCCGGTACCGATATATCTTTTCCACCTATTGTTAAAACTGTATAAGCCCATTGCCAAACGATTCAAACATACCGACCCCTGCAACGCCTGATGTTTGTACATCGGCGATTCTGCTCGACGGAGTTCAGCTTCCGGGATCTTACCATGTGTTATCGGTAAATGTAACCCGCGAGTTAAACCGGATTCCAGTTGCAGTTATCAATTTGCGTGATGGCGAAGCATCTCAATCTACTTTCGGGGCAAGTAACTCAGATCTTTTTGTTCCCGGGAAGAAAATCGAGATTAAATTGGGATACCACTCACAAAATGACAGTGTTTTCAAGGGGATTATCGTCAGGCATAGTATCAAAGTGAGGAGCAGCGGGAGTCAACTGATCATCGAATGTCGCGATGAAGCTGTAAAAATGACAAGCGGAATCAAAAGCAAGTATTTCATTGACAAGAAGGACAGCGACATTATGGAGGAGTTGATTGGCACATATGGTCTTAAAAAAGATGTTGAAGCCACTGTTCCAAGTCTAAAAGAAGTGGTTCAGTACGAATCCACCGATTGGGATTTCATACTGTGCCGGGCAGAGGCAAACGGTCAGGTTGTGATGGTAGAGGACGGGAAAGTAATCATTGCAAAACCGTCAACCAGTGGTTCATCAGTTGTGAGTGTGAAGTTTGGAACCACGTTGCTTGAGCTTGATGCTGAAATTGATGCCCGTATTCAGAGCAAAGGAATCGAAGCCAGCAGCTGGAATGCAACTGACCAGGAAGTCATTAAGGCCCAGGCATCAGAACCAACTACGACAAATAACGGGAACCTTTCTGCCTCAGATCTGGCAAAGGTAATCGGTGGTGATTCACTTGAAATTCAGCATGGGGGAAAACTAAGCACACCCGAATTACAGGCCTGGGCAGACGGACGTTTAATGAAAGAAAGGCTGGCCAGAATCCGGGGCAGGGCAAAATTCCAGGGTTTTGCGGGCGTTTTGCCAGGAAAAGTGATTGATGTAAACGGTATCGGAGAGCGCTTTGAGGGAAAAATGTATGTTTCCGGAGTGCGACATTCTGTATCTGAAGGCAATTGGGAAACGGATGTACAATTAGGTCTGAACCCCGAATTGTTCTCCGAGACTTACAACCTCCGGCCAATGCCTGCTTCCGGATTATTACCCTCTGTAACAGGTTTACAAATTGGTATTGTTACCGTTCTCCAAGGTGACCCCGATGGTGAAGACCGGATAAAAGTCAGGCTTCCAATGATCCGCACTTCTGATGATGGTATTTGGGCCCGTATTTCAACGCTGGATGCTGGTAATGAACGAGGAACATTTTTCCGTCCGGAAATTGGTGATGAGGTAATTGTTGGATTCCTAAATGATGATCCGCGTCACCCTGTCGTGTTGGGAATGGTTCACAGCAGTGCTAAACCTGCTCCTGAACCACCGAAAGACACCAATCATCAGAAGGGTTACGTGAGTCGTGAAAAAATGAAGTTCAATTTCGATGACGAAAAGAAAATCATAACGCTTGAAACGCCCGCGGGTAATAAAATGGTGCTTTCGGAAGATGCCAAAGGGATTTCATTTGTAGATCAGAATGGCAATAAGATAACAATGGACGACAGCGGCATTGCCATTGAAAGTATTAAAGATGTGATAATTAAGGCGACAGGTGATGTAAAAATTGACGGTATGAATATTACTGTCAAAGCATCTGTCGCTTTTAAAGCTGAAGGAACGGCCACGGCTGAATTATCGGGTGCAAACACAACCGTTAAGGGAAGTGCGGCCGCAATTATTCAGGGAGGAATGGTCCAGATAAATTAAAAATTAAGATATGCCACCAGCAGCACGTGTTTCGGATATGATCGTGAGTACAGCAACACAGGGTGTCCCGACTCCTATTGTCCCTCCAGGGTGTCCTACGGTTTTAATCGGGGGACTTCCGGCGGCGAGAATGGGTGATTCGTGTGGGGTTGATGCGATTATTTTAGGATCGGTAACTGTGATGATTGGCGGAATGCCTGCTGCAAGGATTGGAGCTTTAACTGCCGGAGGAGGATCAGTTATGCCACCGGGTGCTCCAACTGTAATGATTGGAGGTTGAAAAATTAGATCGATTGAAGTGCCTTAAATAACAAGTAAGAATTATGGAACAAAACCTTTTATTTATTGGCCGTGGATGGTCGTTTCCACCGAACTTTAACCAGAACACTGGTAATGTGGAAATGCTTGAACAGGAAGCAGATATTGCTTCAAGTCTCGAAATTTTGTTGTCAACAGTTCGTGGTGAAAGAGTCATGTTACCGCAATATGGATGTAACCTCGATGAGCTGGTTTTCGAAAGTCTGGATACCCGCATGAAAACGCTGATGACTGATAAAATTGAATCGGCCATTTTGTATCATGAGCCGCGTATTGAGTTGGAAAAAGTAATATTAAACGACACCCATGAACTGGAAGGCGTGATATTGATTGATATCAATTATCGCGTCAAAACAACCAATTCACGGTTCAATTTTGTCTTTCCATTCTATAAATTGGAAGGAACCGATATTAATCTTTCAACCACTGTTAGTCTAATCACCTGATAATATGCCTCTTTATGTCAAATTCGATAGACTGTAATAAGAATTCAGATCCATTAAAACTGATCCGCGATGGCGCCAATCAGGAACAACGACTTTCGCCGGCCTTAGATCCATCGTATGTGCCAGTTAATGAGCATGACGTAGCGAACGAAATGATGTTTGCCAGGGCATTGTCGGAGTTTGTAAAATATTTCGACAGCAACAATACCGCGAATGGCAATTGGGCTCCATTTTTCAGTAAAGATCCTTCGCTCCGGCTGGCTGTGACGTCTATTCAGAATATTGAAGACTATAAAACCCAGATCAAGTCGTATTTCGATTTTTTAAATAACCTCGATAATGAATTAAAAGGACCTGAATTAGTAAATAACCTGAGCTACATATACAGTTGTTTAGGCACGCTCGCAAAGCAACTTGACGGTCTGAAAGAGGGGCTTCCAGCAGAAATTGTACTGAAAGCTACTTTAAATAACCTTGTTCGAACTCAGCTTGCACCGGCTATGCAACGACTGATTTCCTATCAGAAAGCGGGAATTGTTTTGGGATTGGTAAAGAATGTTGCGCCGACAGATAGCATTCAAATACTTGGTGTTTTGCCTGACACTTTTGATAAAGTGCTAACTTCCGGTTTTTCGATGGATTGGATAACCAGCAATGCTGCAGATTGGAATGTGTACGTAGCATCCATTTCTGCGGAATCATCGGTTTATGGAGATTCGACAGGTAATCCACTGGATCCAACATTCGTTCGTACCAACTATATTGCCACTCATAACCTGTTTACGTCAGTTTCCGATCAGTTTCTGAAAGTCTTTGCCCGGGTGATTGGTGAAGCAAGACTTGCACTTGAGTTCACTTTTACCAACTGGGACAAGCACGAACCGCATTATGCACTTTTTCTGAGTTTTCTGCGCCTGATGGAATATGCAAGAAATGAAGCGAATACAATTACCGGGAGGCACCTCGATTTTTACTACCGCGAAGTGCTTCAATTGAAGGCAAAACCAGCCTTACCTGCAAAAGCTCACCTGATTGTGGAATTAGCAAAGCAAGCCGCTTCGCTTCAAATAAAGCCAGGTGAACTTTTCAAAGCCGGGAAAGATGATAAAGGAATTGAAGCTTTCTTTGCCAATAACCGCGATCTGATTGCCAACCAGTCTAAAGTTACATCTTTGAAGACATTGTATCATCATGGAAATGAAGCTGTAGGTGACGATGATAATTCAAACAAACAATCGGGTCGGCTTTATGCGTCTTCAATTGCTAATTCCGCCGATGGACTTGGTGCCAAGTTAATCTCTGCTGATCTATCGTGGCAGCCGTTTTACAACAAAACTTACCAGGAAGGCGTTCTGAAATCAATTAATATGCCGAAGGCTGAAGTCGGTTTTGCAATTGCCTCACACTATTTACTAATGGCGGAAGGAACCCGGACGATTACGCTTGAATTTACCATTTCAGGATTTCCAAAGAAATATAAAAAGGGACCAGAAAAGATTATTGCAGAATCAAAGAAAAAGCGTAAAAATGCACTGGAGGTGGCCTTATTTGAAGCCCAGCGAATTCGGATAAATAATATAGAGAAGAATCTAAAATGCCTGATTACCACTAAAAAAGGATGGCTCGAAAAAACACCGGGTACATTTACTTTGCTTGATGACGGCAGACTTCAGATCAAGGTAGAACTTTCGGGGGCCGACCCGGCTGTGAGACCTTACCTGTCAAAAGTCCATGGATACAGTTTTTCAACGGATCTGCCTGTGATGATGGTAAAATTAAAAAATGAGGATACCGATTCCTATATTTATGATGTTTTTCAGATGGTCGAAACCCAAAGTATTGACCTGACTGTTGAGGTTGACGCGTTGAAAACATTGGTGGTTTCTAATGATTTTGGCCCCGTGGATACTTCTAAACCTTTTCAGCCTTTTGGAGCTAATCCTATAACGGAAAGCTCTTTGATAATCGGATCTAAAGAAATATTTCAGAAAAATCTCATTTCTGCGACAGTAAATACGAACTGGCAAACCACACCTACGGCTTACGGTAAATATCCAAATGTAGAAATTGATTATCTGAATTCCGGCGTTTGGACATCTTCCCAGATCGCCAGCAAAGCTGTTGGCTCAACTTCGTTTGAGTTAAGTTATAATCTGGATTTACCGGTCATTGTTACTCCTGATCTGACTGCTGATGAGTCGTTTAATACCAATTCGACACATGGTTTTGTTCGTTTGCGATTAGACAATGATTTCGGGCAGAAAGATTACATGACTGCTTTGTTGGTATATCTTGCTACAAAACCTCAGCCTCCCGCCGGACCGCCGGCCGGACCTCCCGTTGGGCCTTTTATGAATGGATTTTCAATAACCTATACTGCCAAACAAACGATTGATCTGAGCAGTTCAAGCACAAAATTGTTTGACTCACGTGAGGCTCAGTTTCTGCATATTTCACCTTTTGGTTTTGCCGAGCAGCATTCAGCAATCAATAAGGATAAAAAAGCTTTTCTGCTGCCACAGTTCGATTTTCAATTGGGTGATATCAAAAACGAATCTGAGGCTGAATTTTATATTGGCGTCACGGGTTTGCTTCCGCCGCAAAATCTTTCACTTTTGTTTCAGGTAGCCGATGGCACAGCAAATCCGCTTACTGTAAAACCGAATCCTCACTTGCATTGGAGTTACCTGAAAAACAACGAGTGGATCGATTTTGAAACGAAAGATATTGAAGATCAAACAGGTGAACTGTTGAAATCAGGGATCGTTACACTTGCATTTCCTTCTGATGCAACAAATTCCAATAATTTCCTGCCATTTGGTGAATATTGGATCAGGATCGCTGTATGGAACAAAAGCGATGCAGTCTGCAATCTTATAATGGTTGCTGCCCAGGCACTTCAGACAACTTTTGTTGACAAAGGGAATGACCCTGCTTTTGCATCAAATGTGTTACCAGCCGAAACAATTAGTAAGCTAAGTATACCGGTCTCGGAGGTCAAAAAAATTACACAGCCTTTCGAGTCGTTTGGAGGTCGCGGCGCCGAAATATCATCTGCATTTTACACCCGTGTGAGTGAACGACTTCGTCACAAGAACCGGGCAGTGAGTTTATGGGATTACGAGCGGTTGGTTTTGGAGGCCTTCCCTGAAATATTCAGGGTAAAGTGCCTGAATCACACACAATATGAGCCAAGCGAAAGTGGATCTGGTATTTATAAGGAACTTGCGCCGGGCCATGTTACGATTGTAACCGTCCCAAACAAGCAATTTCACAACCTGCGCGACCCGTTACGACCCTACACAAGTCTCGGAATGTTGACGGATATCGCTGAATTTATTGGCAGTCGCGTTTCGTGCTTTGTAAAATTGCATGTGAACAATCCTCAGTTTGAGGAAGTACGTGTAAATATGTCAGTCCGGTTTTACGATGGTTTCGACGAAACATTCTATACGAATACTTTACAGGAATCCATTTTGAGATTCTTGTCTCCATGGGCATTCCCCGATGGTGGTAACCCAACATTTGGCGGTAAGGTCTATAAATCAGTATTGATTGATTTTGTGGAAGAACAATTGTACGTGGATTATATTACTGATGTACAGCTCTTCCAAGATATTGCCGGGGTAAAAGGAACCGTAGACCAAAATGAGATTGAAGGTTCATTGGCGGTCTCCATATTGGTGTCTGTTCCGGCAAAACAACATCTGATCACTGTCATTAACCCATCAGAAGAAAAAATATCTTCTGACAAATGCAGCTGCGAATCATGAATCAAAAACCTGTTTCCATAGAGAAAAAGCCCGATCTGAAGCCGGCGCAGGATTACTACCGCCTCAGGAAGGAAGGTGTTGGCTTCATTGAGCAGATGGGTAGCCAGCAATGGACTGATTACAATACCCATGATCCCGGAATTACAATCCTCGAAGCACTTTGTTACGCCATCACCGATCTGGCTTACCGGACAGGAAAGGATATCAAGGATATACTTACTTCGGCCGCAGTTACTTCTGGTGAGAATCCTTTCTCGGACCAGGCTTTTTTCACCGCTAGGGAAATTTTAACGATTAATCCATGGACTCCGAACGATTTCCGCAGAATTCTGATCGACCTCGACGGGGTGCGCAATGCGTGGGTATTTTGTAAGGAATGTGCCTGTGATGCTGAATATTATGCATGGTGCGATGAAGACAAGCTGAACCTCTCGTTCGCAGAACCTAAAAAAGCGGTGACTAATTTATTAAAGGTTACGCCGCGTGGACTTTATGATATACTGCTTGAGCTGGAATCAGATCCGGAACTGGGTGATTTGAACGATCACAAAATTGAGCATACCTATACCGTTCATGACAATGACGGGAAACCACATACGGTCGTGATGGAAATGCGTTTCCCGGATTGGCAACTTGAAAACAGTGCGGATTGGGAGATTTTTAACCAAAGTAAGGATTCATTATTTAAGCTCAAAATCCTTCACTTTGGAGCCACAAAAACATACGATGTAATTACAGATCCGCTACTTAGCGATGATGATAAAGACGCCTATCTCAAAAGACAGTGGCGCAATGTATTCTATGCAGGATTTGAAGTTGAACTTTTATCTTTCGGCAAAAAAATTGTGATTGACAATGTTGCCATCCGATTTTTAGGTGATACGACTGCTAAAAACGGGAGTAAGGTAGCAGTCATTAAATCCATTCTGGAAGACACTTCAAAATCCGGGATAATTGGTCTTTACCGCAGGAAACTGCTGAAAATAGCTGAAGTCGTAAAGATCTCAAAGGCTCATTTGCAAATTCACCGTAATCTTGATGAAGACTTTTGTCGTGTAAACGGGGTTGGAATTGAGGACGTGGCTGTGTGTGCTGATGTTGAGGTGACTCCGGATGCGGATATCGAACGGGTTCAGGCCAGGATTTGGTTCGAAATTGAAAATTACTTTAATCCGCCTGTTTCCTTCTATTCCCTTGCCGAAATGATGGCCGAAAATGTGCCTGTTGAAGATATTTTTAATGGTCCGGAATTAGATAACGGGTTCATTAAATCCGTTGATCTTGAAAATGCAACGCTCAAAAAGGTATTGCGCACCTCGGACATCATCAACCTTTTGATGGAAATCGAGGGTGTAATTGCCGTTAATAACCTGATGATTAGCAAATACGACGATGAGGGTAATATCGTAAAAGGTGCTGCGGATCCGGTGTGGATTGAAAAGAAGCTTAAATTCGATGAAAATAAATCAAGTGCATCGTGGCAGTTATATATCAAGGATTTGCATCAACCACGTTTGTATCTGAACTTTTCGAGATTCTTGTTTTATAAGAACGGACTCCCTTTCCATCCCCGAATGGATGAAGCCAACGATACACTTACCCAACTTCAAGGGGAAGCCGAACGTCCGAAATTCACGAACGCACAAAATGATTTGCCGGTTCCGGGAGGAAATTTTGCAAATACAGAAGACTATTTTCCGGTGCAATACAGTTTGCCGGTCACTTATGGCGTAAATCCGGTTGGTTTACCATCGCATGTTTCGGATCAGCGACAGGCAGAAGCAAAACAACTGAAAGCCTACCTGTTGATTTACGAGCAATTACTTGGAAACGCTTTTGCACAGATAGCCAACGTTTCGGAATTGTTCTCTCTCGATCCGGCTGTGGACAAAACCTATTTTGTAAAGGAATTTACGAAAGAGCTGATTATTGGTTATGATGAAATTACAAGCAATTTACTCGACAAGGTTCAGCTTGAAGGAATGGCAGAAACGCGTTCTGAGTTTCTGGATCGCCGGAACCGATTCCTTAATCACCTGATGGCCCGTTTCGGGGAACAATTCAGCGAATACGCCTTAATGCTCACCAATCTGCAAGGGAAAACTGTTGCTTCGGCACATTTGATCGACGATAAAATATCTTTCCTGAAAAAGTATCCTTTAATCAGTCATGACCGAGCCAGGGCATTCAACTATACTCAGAACTTATGCAACCCGGAAAATAATTCCGGTCTCGAAAAACGGATCACACTTTTACTTGGTTATCCTGACCTCTCATTTGTTTGGAGTTTTTCGGGTAAAAAGTTAAGCCCTTTTACCCTTCAATATTCGCTTAACGATGAAAACAATAATACCTGGTTCAGCGGTTCTGTAAAAATTAAAGCACCATCTGGAGAAGCATCCAAAGAGGCAGCATATAAACTGATCATAAAACAGATGCTGCAGGCGGATGCATACGAAGTTACAGGGAAGGACGGGGAATTCAACCTGAACCTGAAAAACGATACAGGAGAATTAATAGGTTCGTCTCCACAAACTTTTGCAACAAATGGTGCTGCCGTTGATGTGATGAATGAGCTATTGGCATGGAGCGCCAATGAGAAAGCTTTTGTGGTTGAACACCTGTTGCTGAGACCGAAATTTCCGGGCGACGCCCTGTATCCTGCCTGCAGCGATGGCTCGTGCCAAACCTGTGGTGATGAAGATCCATACTCTTTCAGGGTAACTTATGTGATGCCGGGGTGGACTGCACCTTTCAATATTAATTTGGATATGAGAAGATTTGCCGACCGCACCATCAGGTACGAGCTTCCTTCGCATTTGCTGGGTAAAATCTGTTGGGTCGGGAATGATGGTTTTATAGAAAATTCCTGCGATCCGGTGATCACCGATTTGGCAGATTTATTAATGCAAAAAGGAATTAACAAGGATGGAATCCGGCCTTCAGAAGCTGAAGCATGTACCTGTTCCCTTGCAATTTACACTGCTTTTTCGAATGCATTCAGCACCTGGTACGAAGATAAAACGCTCACTTTTTTACACGCGGATGCCCTGAATGCACTTCTGGGAACAGTATTTTCAGTTTTGAAACCTGCTGATATTTCTTGTTCAGTCGTTTTTGATACAGCACTTTGGGATGAAATTAAGAATGCAATGATTCTCTATTTTAAAGATATTGTGCTAAACGGTTGGCAGTTCGAACGGTTTGAAGATGCCTGGTGTCAATGGCTGAAAGAAAATGCCAATTTCGATTGGACGGAAGAACGGCTGCACGAACATGTTGAGGCAATGCTTAAAGCTAACCTTAAGAACGATCTTCCATCGGCTAAATTCGACTTGTGCGCCTGTGCGAATCAAATTTTAAATGATTATGGGATTGCATTTTACAAATGGATGGATCACAATTTTGAGGCCGGCCGTGAGTTTAAAGACTTCTCTAACTTTTCATCACCAGCCATTTCACTTTGTTCAGAGATACCTTATAAGGCTGGAACAGCAGAAAAAATAGCCGACTTCCTTCACGAGAAATACAAATCTTACAGGAGGGTTTCCTATCAACTTTGGAAAGTCATCCATCTGCTCAGCAAATTAAAGAATACCTATCCGGGAGCCACGCTTCACGATTGTGACGATGGCAGCGACCAGAACCCGGTGCGTTTAGGGAGTACAGCACTGGGAAATTATCCCTTAAAAAGAAATGTAACACTGTAAATGATTTTCTATCAATTGATAAAAGGATGTTTAATATAATTCAAAAACAGCATTTACCATGAAACCGATCCAAGATAAATATCCGATTTTCGAAGCCAACCAGGTGCTTACCAGCCGCCATCTGAATGAGGTATTCGATTACCTGAATGAACAGGAACGACTTACGCGAGCCAATCTGATTGGTATCGGTATCGAATGTGGGTTAGAGATCCGTCTCGAAACCAACGGCAGCGTCCAGACGATCCACCTCTCAAAAGGGTGTGGTGTGAGCTCCGCGGGTTATATTTTAATTGAACCAGAGGATCTTGCTTTGGTTTCGTATCAGAAGTATACACTTCCTCTTGATATTGATTATCCACAGTTTAAGTATGAATCTGCCGGAAATTCGGTTCAATATCAGTTATGGGAGTTGTTTCCTAAAGGAGAACCAAATACAATTCTTTTGGGAGATGTAAATAACTTTCTCGACGATAAGGTGGTTATCCTGTTTTTGGAATTGAAAAATGAAGGGCTTCGGAATTGCAGTCCAAACAATTGCGACGACAAGGGCAATGAGGTGACAGCAACTGTGTTGCCATTGCTAGTTGGTAAGGATGATCTCGAAAAGATTATAGCCAAAGCTAATAAGTTAGGGACAGAATATACCGCTACCGATCTTGAATCAGTATTGCTTGCGCGACTTAACCTGCCCGACTTGCGCCTGCCACGCTACAGTGTTCCAAATACAGCGCCGGTTTCCTCCAATGATGTTTTGGCAGCTTTTCATGCTGTTTTTCAAAAGAATAAATTAGCAACCAATACAGGTGATGCGCTAACTGCTGCATATAAAGCGTTTATGCCGCTTGTGAATGAAACTTTCCCGGGTGACCCATTTGCCGATTTCGATAAAAACTTTAGCTTTCTGGATGGCATACCAACTTCCACAAGCCAGGTCCGCTTTCTCCCTTATTATTTCGATTTTTTTGACGACCTGATTCAGGCTTACGATGAGTTCCGATGGAAAGCAGCTGGCCTGATGTATGCATGTTGTCCGCCCGAAGATCTGTTTCCGCGTCACCTGATGCTTGGTTTGCCGGATCCCGGGTTAGTGGCTAATCCGGGCATTTACCGTCACGATTTTCTTTCATCACCTGCCATTAAGGGTTGCGAAGAACGTAAAGCCGAAGTACTGCAGTTATTTAGCCGGCTTGTGGAAATGGTCAATAATTTCACCAATAATCCGACTCCTCCGGAATTTGCCAATTTGGAAGTTGCACGAAAATTTATGCCGGTTCGAATCACACCAAGCAAACTTGCTGATGTTCCTATTTCGCAAAAGGCAATTCCTTATTATTACCTTCAAAATGGTGTTCCTCCACTATTTCAGTTGTGGAATGTCGAGAAAACACGTCGGAACAGGGCAAATCAGAACCTGAGTTTCCGATCGGACGAATACGTTCCCAAAGCGCCTGTGTTCGTGACCAATCCGCTTAATTACGATCTCGAACCTTATAACTTCCTTCGGATTGAAGGCCATTTGGGCAAGAAAGTGGAGAACGTAATGAACACGTTGATTGCATTTAAGAACGACAAACGACTGCCAATCGAGATCATCGCCCTTCGCACCGGTGAATTCGATGCCCGCCAGACGGTTGATCTGAGCAAGGAGGTTTGTCACTTTGAAGACCTTGAAGCGATTTACGATGCTTTCAGAGATCAGTTTATCAGCTCACTCGGCAAAACGTTGGCCTCATTTTATACACGAAAGATAACCAAGGTCGTTTCATTGGCCGATGATTTTAATGCTTCACTTATCCACTCCATCAATCCGGATTTTAAAGTTGAGCCTTCGACTTTCGGGGCCTTGCTCGAAACCTATTTTGCATCGCGTAGCAAATCGAAAACTGCCAAAACAGCTGTACTAAAAAGAGTTGCCGCGATTGACATTAAAGATGCCTTTATTGGTGAAAGTGCCGTCATTCAGGCTACAGCTTCCTATGCGGAGGTACTGCTTGATATTTGCAATTATCTTAAAGTCAGGTTACTTAGCGATTTTGATCTGACTGCCTTCCGTGATTTATTTAACCGGCTTGAAGCTTTAAATGCACAGTTTAAAACTCAAATCAATACCAATGATACAGAATGGAATAGCCTGTTCAACTTGCTCGAAGCCGTAAGATATGCAAATGAGATGGAAGCATTCAGATCAATTGGTGAGGAGTACCGAAAGCGATTGATCGAAGTAAAGAAACAACTTTTCCTCAGTAACTTTCTGCTTAAAAATCCGGGTATTCAGCACAAAGCCGGTGTTCCGATGGGCGGCACGTTCATTCTTGTCTATCATGATGACCCTACACCGATCCACCTCCTGCCCAATTTAGCCGCCGGTATTGATTCCCTAAAGGCCAATTTCACGAAGGTAGGATTCGCTAACGATAGCAGCGAAACCATCACAAAGGCTTTCGAGCGGCTACAGGTCAAGGGTGATGCAGCACAGGTTGATCCTGACATACAATTGATTCTTAGTGAAATGACGAAGCAAATTGTAAAGCCTGATTTTGAAATTGGGAAAGGAATCCGCGTAAAAACTGCCGAAAAGATCATAGCTGAAACTGTAAATGAATTTGCTGACGGAACCGTTATTGCCGATTTCTACCTGCCTTATATTTGTTGTTCCGACTGTTCGCCCATCCAATATGTAATGGCCAAAGATCCGCTGAATTTTTCTGTCAATATCGGATGTAACAATTCGGACAAAGGCGCCAAAGTAATTGTAACTCCATGGGGAGGTACAGCCCCCTACAAGATCAAAATAAACGATCAAGATTTCAAGGATCAGGCGGCTGAATTCCTCTTAACAACTGGGAAATATACATTGATTTTGAGAGATTCGGAAGGTACACTTTCAGATTCGCAGCAAATTGAGATCGCTGCACAGTTAACGTTAGGCAATCCAAATTTTGATTGCGGAGATGGCAATCAATACGTTGCAGTGATTGAAATCATTGGAGGTACACCACCTTATACCGCCAACAAGGGAAAAATCCTCAATGATAAAACTTTCTTTGCTGATGGACTGCCTGGTGATAAAGATATTGAGATCGTCATTACTGACAGCCGGAAATGTTCGGCATCCGTAATTATCAATCATTCATGTGTACCCGATTTGACTTTCCAAACCAGTATTGGATGCCCTAACGCTGACGGAAATGCCCCGCTTACCATTAATGCCTCCGGAGGCAAACCGCCTTATGAAGTGCAAGTTGGAAAAGAAGATTTCGTTCCTGCTGATAACCCGCTTTCATTACCAGCCGGTAAATTCACACTTGTTGTTCGCGATTCGGCCGGAACTGTAACTCCTTCACAGGATGTTGAAATTCCGGGACAAATCGTGATCAGTGAGCCAAATTATGATTGTGTGGGTGAAAACAACGAGTATGTCGCAGCATTCAGGATATCTGGTGGAATTCCGCCTTACACTGCCAAACCAGGAAATGTGAAGGACATGAACTATTTCAGCGATCGGTTACCTGGCAATAAGGATATAGAAGTTGTTGTCACCGACAGCCGGAATTGTTCTGCATCCATTGTTCTGAATAATTCGTGTGTGTCTGATCTCGCATTTAATACTACAATTGGCTGCACTTCAGCAAACAACGAAGCAATGGTTGAAATAATACCTTCCGGTGGTGTTCAGCCTTATCAGTTCCAGGTAGGAACCAATCCATTAACTCCACTATCCGGAGCTGTCGCGCTGCCCCAGGGAAATTATACGATTACTTTGTTTGATTCAGTCGGCGCTTCAATTCCAAAAGAGATAGTAATTCCTGCTATGCTTGATTTAAATATCGCCGAATACATCTGTGATAATACTTCAAAAACTTACCAGGCCAGGATACAGGTAATAGGCGGAATATCGCCTTATAAATCCAAAACAGGTGAAGTAATTCCGGCAAACGAGTTTTTAACCAATCCGGTGCCTGACGGTGAACTCATTGTTATTGAGGTGCTCGACAGCAATGGGTGTAGTCGCAGCATCGAAGTAAACCATACCTGCGTTGAGCCCTGCAACCTGCCCTGCGATGGTCAATCCAGAAAGTGTGCTTACCGGCTTTGGTTACAACCAGTTTCCAAAGAATTGATCTATGAAGCGTACCGTCAACTGAAAGATTTGAGATTGCGTTTTAACGGACAGAACTTAACCCTTCCTTCAGCAACTACTTTATTACAGATTCCGATAGATGCCCTGAACAACGATTTTGTAAATGTGATGACCAAAACGATCGGCAGGTTGAACGAAATCATTCAAAAAGTGCTTGTAGAAGCGCTGGGTGATGCAGGCAAAAACCGCCTGGTTCTTACTTACGAACCAACTGAAAGTGATCCTTTTGGAGTTCTCTGGATCGAGTATTTCGTTTGCGAAACGTTCAATCTTGAATTTGAATACGTGTTCGCAAAGGCATCGCAAAGTTTTGATCTTCGCTGGAGATATACCAATGAAAAGGATGATTTTGGAAATCCTTTCAACGGAACGATTGCCACGAACGTCGAATTGAATAAACAAACCCTTGTTCCCGCATTCGACTGTCGTGAACGCAACCAATGTAAGGGAAGCGATTATCTGAAATTGTGCACTGATTCAAATACCAAAGCTGATTTTAAAATCAACCAGTTGGATAACAGTGTGTTTAACGTTGCAAGTATCGCTAATAAAAACGTTGTTGCCTGGGTTTGGGATGCAGTTGATTCATTGGCCAAAGAACCATTTTATACCGGTGAAACTTTAGATATGATCATTCCTAAGCCTGCAGGAAATGTTCGTTTAACCGTTATTAGTGACAAAGGCTGTTTTGCATTTATTGAAAACAAGATCTTACAATGACACATTTTATCCGGCAGCAATATTTCGATGTTGAACTGAAAGGCTCAGAATCAGATGGTTTTGCATTGCAACATCACCTGTCGGATTTGTATTACGCTCAGTTGTTACCTGCAATCGAAAAAGCGTTGGATCAGTGCTCGACTTCGGGGCAGCATTTTGTTATTGACCGCCTCGATATTGATGCAGGAACCATTGAACTTGAACGTATTGATCAGGATTTGGCACCCGTCATTGCAAATGCATTGGCTCGTGATATAAGAGAAAAATCAGTTATACGTTGGGCTGATAAAGAAGAACAGACCGGTTCTTATATGATGGATTCTGAAGAGAATTTATGGGAAGTATTTATCCATTTCATTGCGAAAGGAAGTCTCCCATGGTCGTACAGGTTACCGTCGGGAAAAAGCCTCGAGGAAGTTATTTCAGAACTTTTGTTGAATGATGGAATAATAAACAGTAACCGGATTCTTGCTGACAGAATTGAGATAAAGTTGAAGTCCCCAAACGCTGCCAAACGACTTGAATTGCAGTTTTCAGAGAATTTTATCACTTTGCTTCGTCAAAAGATCTATCCGGTTCAGGTTGATTCTTTTGACCAATCCAGGCAAGGGAATTTATGGGAGGTATTTATTCATTTTCTATTAAATGGCAACTTCCCGGGATTGTATAAATTGCCTCCTGAGGTAAGTCTGGAAGATGCACTAACCGATCTTTTGAATGATGATAATACAAATACGATTCATCCGATACCGGTTCCAAAAATCGCAGAGGTATTCAAATCATCTTTTGCTTCGAACCGATTGGCTTTTCAATTTTCGGAGCCGTTTCTCCTAAAGTTACTTGAGCGAATTTCACCGGATACTTTTGCCGAACTGAAAAGTATTCTCAGGGTATCCGAAAATCGCTCTTTTGCTCCCGATCAGGCACGATTAGTGCGAAAATTTGTTCTCGAAAAGACGATATTGCAGATATTCTCAGGCAAATCCATTTCGAAAGTAGAAATTGCAAGACAAGTAACGGATGAATTGCAAATCAGCAGTGATTTGCATCTCCTGGTTTCTAAAGTTTTTGAACAAGACTGGCCCGAAATAAAAATACCTGACAATGAACTGTCAGACACGATAGAAAGGCTTATTCCTCTTGGTAAAAATTTGGAAACCACAATACTTCAAAGGGATTTAATCAGCTCTTATTCCAACCTATCAGGAATTAAGATAACTGAAAATAAGGCTTTTTCATATGAAGCCCCGGCAATAGAAAAAATACGCCCAAATGAAATTGTTGATGGTATTTACATCGACAATGCAGGTTTGGTTCTGCTACATCCTTTCCTTCCGCGATTTTTCGAAACTTTGGGAATATCAAATGAGGAAGAGATTCTACAACCGGAAAGAGCGCTGAGTTTACTTTACTATCTGACCACAGGGCAAACTATAATTCCTGAGTATGAATTGGTTCTGCCCAAAGTACTATGCGAATTTCCACTTTTAATGCCTGTACCGGCAGATTTTAAAATTACAGAAAACGAAATAAATGAAGCCTCGGCATTACTTGAGGCTGTTATAAAACATTGGGAAGTTTTACAGAACACCACCCCGGATGGATTACGTGGGACCTTCCTTTTAAGGCCGGGGAAACTTTTGCAGAAAGAGGATGGTGACTGGCTTTTACAAGTCGAGTCGCGCACTTTCGATGTGTTACTCGAACATTTGCCATGGGGTATTTCAATGATTAAGTTGCCATGGATGAAGAATATGCTTTGGGTTGAATGGAGTTTATGAATGATGAATTTTGAATAAATATGGTTTAAATGAATACCAGTGCTGAAAAATCGTCTCACACCACTTCGACTGTTGAACATCAGAAGTCGTCGCAACCTTTCTTTGCAAAGGCTGGTGGGGGTGATTTTTTTGCTCCGGCCAGGCATTTGGCCGTACCATCCGTTCAAACTAAGCTGACGTTAAACAAGCCGGGCGATAAATTCGAGCAGGAAGCCGATAAAATGGCAGATAATGTAATGCGAATGCCCGCTCCTGCTCCTCCGGAAAAGGAAGATAAGATTCAGAGAACTACCTTGCCAGAGGAAAAAGTACAAAAAGCGAATTTACCTGAGGAGAAGATACAAAAAGCGTCTCTTCCAGAAGAGAAGATTCAGAAAAAGGAGGAGGATAAAATTCAGAAAGCAACCCTTCCGGAGGAGAAAGTACAGAAAAAAGAGGAAGAAAAATTGCAGCGGAAAAGCGGTGACGGGACACCTGCGGTTGCAACTGACACTCAATCGGCGATCCGAAGCAAAACCTCGGGTGGCCAACCTTTATCTTCCGAAGCGCGAAGCTATATGGAACCCCGTTTCAATGCCGATTTTAGCAATGTCCGGATTCACAACGATCCTGAATCGGCAGGTTTAAGCAACCAGTTAAGTGCACGTGCATTCACTTATCAAAACCATGTTTTCTTCTCACGCGATCAATACCAGCCTGGCACAAGTGAAGGCAAACAACTTCTTGCTCACGAGCTTACACATACTATTCAGCAGGGTCATGCCATACAACGTAGTCCGCAAGTGACCACAACCACAACGCCTCCAACTATACAACGACTTGGCATTCAGGACGCACTCGACTATTTCGCTGATAAAGCCAATTATATTCCCGGATTCCGGATGCTTACGATTTTGTTGGGTTTCAATCCCATTAATATGCGTTCAACTGACCGCAGTGCTGCCAATATACTTCGTGCACTAATCGAACTGGTACCCGGTGGTCATTTTATCACACAAGCACTTGATAACCATGGTGTATTTACAAAAGCCGGAGCCTGGGTTGAGCAACAGTTATCCACGCTTGGTGATATCGGTGCAGACATTGTTTCAGGCCTCCGGCATTTTGTCAACTCATTAAGCTGGACGGAAATCTTCGACCTCGGAGGTGTCTGGGATCGGGCTGTTCGAATCTTTACCGATCCGATCCGACGGATTATCTCATTTGCCCAAAGTGTAGTAACTGGCATCCTTAAGTTGGTAAAAGATGCCATACTTAAACCTTTAGCTGCATTGGCTCAGGGAACAAGGGGCTACGACCTGCTCAAGGCAATATTGGGTGAAGATCCTATCACAGGTGAGGCGGTACCTCGCAATGCCGACACGCTGATTGGTGGATTTATGAAACTGATCGGGCAGGAGGAAGTTTGGGAAAATATCAAAAGAGGGAATGCGATTGGTCGCGCGTGGGCCTGGTTCCAAGGTGCACTGGCCGGTTTGATGGGTTTTGTACGGGCCATTCCACGCAGGATTGTTGCCACGATTTCATCGCTTACTTTTCAGGATATCATTACGATAACCGGGGCTCTCAGTAAAATTATTGGCGCATTTGTCAATATTGCCACCGAATTTATAAGTTGGGGTCTCAATCAGGTCATTAGCCTGTTAGAGATTCTTTTCTCCGTGGTTGCTCCGGGTGTGATGCCTTATATCGCTAAAGCCAGGGCGGCGTTTACGACCATTCTTAAAGATCCTGTAGGTTTTGTTGGGAGTTTAGTACGTGCCGGTAAATTAGGTTTCGAGATGTTTGCTTCCAATATCCTCACACATCTGAAAACTGCACTTATCAGGTGGATTACCGGACCATTGGGTGAGGCAGGAGTTTATCTTCCAAAGTCATTCACGCTGATTGAAATCGTCAAATTGGTTTTATCTGTTCTCGGACTTACCTGGCAAAATATCCGGAGTAAATTAGTGAAGATCATTCCTGAACCAATATTGGCAGGGTTGGAAAAGACAGCAAGTATATTGGTTACACTTGTCAGAGAAGGGCCTGCTGCTGCATGGGAGGAGATTAAAACCGAATTGAGTGAATTGAAAGACCAGATGATCGCCAAAGTCACTGAAATGATTTCCATGGAGGTTGTAAAGGCTGCCATCATGAAACTGGTAAGTATGCTAAACCCGGCAGGTGCAGTTATTCAGGCTATTATTGCAATTTATAATACGGTTACGTTCTTTATCCAGAAGATCAACCAGATTGCCGCCGTGGTTGCATCGTTTATTGATTCAATCGCCTCCATTGCAGCAGGGCAGGTAGGTGCTGCCGCAAAAAGAGTGGAGCAAACAATGGCCAATACACTGACAATCATTATTGCGTTTTTGGCCAAGTTTGCCGGGCTGGGTAATATTCCGCAAAAGATCGTTGGAATTATCAATAAGATCCGGCAGCCAATTGACAAGGGGTTGGATAAGATTGTAGGATGGTTGGGAAATATGTTGAAGAAAATGGTTTCGTCAGTGGCTCAGGCTGGTTTACCGGCAGACCCGAAAGAGCGGCTGAATTTAGGGATGCAAGCTGCATTAGATGTGGTGAACAGATTTTCCGGTAGACGTGTTGGCCAGTTGGCGTTGAGGCCTTTGCTTGCAGGAGTTAAGATAAGGTATGGGTTTCAGCTGTTAGAAGTGCTGGATAAAGGCGGTATTTGGGTAGTTAAAGGTATCGTAAACCCAACAGCCGAAACACCATCGAATGCACAAGTGGGGGAAGGACCGGCTGATGGCAATGCACCGAGACAGACCACACAAGCTATTACTTACGAAATTATTCAGCAGGGATCGGAAACCTGGAAAATTGCCCAGGGAGATTTACGCGTTATGCCACAAGACCAACGGCTTAGGGATGAGTCATCACAAGTAAAGGTGTCGGGAGGAACTGGCGATGATGCTGGCCATCTGATTGGTAATTTATTTGGCGGTTCTGGTGGTGCAGAAAATCTGAGCCCACAAAACTGGATTCAAAACAGGTATGGAACTTTCAGGGCGCAAGAGAGACGTTGGCAGGGTCAACTTCTGAACGGAGCCCAGGTGTGGGCAAAAGTGACTGATAAATACCGTCAGGGCGAAGACCGGCCTTATGTCAGAGAGGTTGAGTCCAGATCAACGATTCAGGGCCAGGAAACTATCACAAACAAGCTTACATTTGGTAATTTCCAAACCGCTCGCAGCCGCACTGCCAGGGATATTTCCCCTACTGTTTCTACACCACAATCCAACAACTTAATCAGTGTAGATTTCCAAAAACGCCAACGAATTTGAGTTCAATGAAAACCAGAAAATCAAAATCCTCTGCAAATCAAGCGAGAGCCAGCAATGATGTTCAGCCCTTTTTCCGGCCGGCTCCCAATTTCATTGCCAATGGTGGTGGAAGGGCAGGATCGTTGCGTATTGAAGGGCAAACGAGCGCAAATTTTGCGCATGCCCATGCCTCTCAAAATGAAGTTGTGACCCCTGCAACCGGCTGTGGCCGTTGTGGTCGGGATGCCCCTTGCGTTGAAATAACAGGCGATCTGGTCTCTACATTTACAACAAATCCAGTGGTGACTTTGCCAAATGTTTCTCAATTCCGCCGTCTAAACCAATGTCAGCAACAGCGCGTACAGGATGGTATAGATAATGTGCTTTCACCCCATGAAGACCGCCATGTGGCAATTTTCAGAACGTATGACGGTACTTTAACAACCCCGTTTACATTTAAATTATGCCAAAATCAGGCTGTATTTAATCAAAGGTTAACGACAATGCATAACGGAATAGAGCGACCTCGCAGGGCTCAGGCGCAAGCAGATAGTCGCGCCCTTGACACACCTCCATTCTTTTTTACTGTTGATTTAAGTAATTGTCCAGACTAATGAAAAACAATACTACCAACCTCCAAATCGCTCAGGACTGGCTTCGTAATATCATCGCAGGGAGCCTTCAATTACATACCAGGCAAAGCGATAGCTTTGAGGTCAGTCTACTGGACTTTTACAAAACTGAAACCGGGTTATCGAAATTCATTGAACAGTTTAATCCGAATTACGAGGAATTTGTGATGATTCTGCTGACAATAGCACCTATGCTACGCCCCGGGTTTTTCAATCAGATCATAGCCGAGTACTTGCCTGAAGGTGGCGAGTTTCCCGAGTTTGGGGGAGTTAAAGGCCAGAATCATCGCGACTTACTTCCTACAGGTGAAACGGCACAATTTGTTATTGCCGGTGACGACCTCGAAAAACGACTCGATGTGCAGCGCATCTTAAGCAGTGACCATTGGTTTTCGAAGAAACACATTTTATGGCTTGAACATGTGCCTGATGGTGAGCCCTTAATGAGTGGACGATTGGTCCTCGATCCCGAAATTGTGGAGCAACTAACCACTGGAACTGTCAGCAAACCCCGTTTTAGTATTGATTTTCCGGCTGAGTACATCGAAACAGAAATGGAATGGGATGACCTCGTTCTTCATCCCAAAACCCTGCATCAGATTAAGGAAATAGAGCATTGGATTGCGCACAATCATACGCTACTTCACGACTGGGGTATGAAAAAAAGGATAAAACCAGGGTATCGCGCGTTGTTTTACGGACCTCCAGGCACAGGGAAGACTTTAACCGCAACTTTGCTTGGAAAGTACACAGGTAAAGATGTTTACCGGATTGATTTGTCACGGGTGGTTTCAAAATACATTGGCGAAACGGAGAAAAACCTTTCGCACCTGTTTGATAAAGCGGTGGATAAAAACTGGATCCTGTTCTTCGATGAAGCCGATGCGCTTTTCGGCAAAAGGACAGATATCCGCGATGCGCACGATAAATATGCCAATCAGGAAGTTGCGTACCTTTTGCAACGAATTGAATCCTACGATGGCCTGGTAATACTGGCCACCAACCAACGGGGCAATATTGACGATGCTTTTACGAGACGTTTTCAGGCAATTATTCATTTCCCGATGCCAGGAATCGAAGAGCGGGAAGAAATATGGCGGAAAGCATTTCCACCTCAGATTGAGATAGCCGCGGATATCAACTGGAATCAAATAGCAATCCGCTATGAACTTACTGGCGCAGGCATTATAAATGTAGCCCACTATTGTGCTGTAGAGGTACTTGCAAGTAAGGTCTTTCAACTAAGTCTTCAGCTGCTCGAAACAGCCATCATGCGGGAGTATATTAAGGAAGGCAAAGTTGTGTAGTTTGTCTCATACTTGGCAGTTAAAGAATCATCATCCTTCAACAATGATTGTCCAGCCGAAATTTAATCCTGACTGTTTTAACTTGTATCATGTCAGACGAATGCCTGATTGCTACTGAAATAGTTCAAAGTTGAATTTCAAGTTCCTTTAACGCAATATTTTTTAAAGAAAACCCCAATATCGGGTTAATTACATTTAAGTAGTAGATAAACAATGGAATAATTAAAACGGCAGGAATGTGGAATTTTAAATAATGATGAATTATCTTCTTGTTTAAGTTTTTGTTTTATTATTTTTGATCCATATAAGTTACCAGGCTATTTAATGGTCCTCCAATAATTAAACTACTAACATTCTAAAATTATGTATCTCAATCGAATTGCAGTCATTGGAAGCAGCAATACCGACATGGTAATTAAGACCTCGAAATTGCCTGTTCCCGGTGAGACAATTTTGGGAGGAGAGTTTTTCATGAATGCTGGTGGAAAAGGTGCGAACCAGGCGGTAGCTGCTGCTCGATTGGGCGGTAAAGTGAGTTTTATCACTAAGACTGGAGATGACGTTTTTGGAAAACAGGCACGACAATTATTTGCGAATGAAAATATCAACACCGATTATCTGGTCATTGATCAGGATCACCCTTCAGGGGTTGCTTTGATTACTGTTGATTCAAAAGGTGAGAATTGCATCGTAGTCGCTACGGGATCAAACAGTTATCTTCTTAATAACGATATTGATCAGGCGCGGGACGAGATTCTTCGGACTGAGATTGTGTTAATGCAGCTCGAAATTCCCCTCGAAACGGTTGAATATGTTGCAAATATTGCTTTTGAGGCTGGTAAAAAGGTGATTCTGAATCCTGCACCTGCCATAAAGATTACCGATGAACTTCTGGCTAAGCTTTACATGATCACTCCCAACGAAACAGAGGCTGAACTGATCTCCGGAATACCCGTAAGGGATATTGATTCAGCTACTTTGGCAGCCCGAAATCTTTATCAGCATGGCGTTAAAGTGGTCATCATCACATTAGGGAGCAAAGGTGCATTGCTATTCACCGGTAAAGAGGCAAAACTGATTCCTTCGCCTAAAGTGGAAGCGGTAGATACAACAGCCGCAGGAGATGTGTTTAATGGGGCAATTGCAGTCGCAATTTCTGAAGGTTTGGAACTTGAGAAGGCGGTGGAATTCGCATGCAAAGCTGCAGCAATCTCCGTGACCAGAATGGGGGCGCAGGCTTCGGCACCCTATCGGAAAGAAATAAAATAAATCAAAAAAATAGAATCAGCAACTTTTAAATCATTCAAGATGAGAAGAAACCTATTAAAATTATTTGTTCTGGTCATTGCTTTTGCAATTATTTCTTGCGGACAAAAAACCGAAGAAGCAATCACTGATGTACGATCTATCTCGACTGAAGTGCTGAAAGATAAGATTGCCGGTGGCTGGGCAGGCAAGATGATTGGAGTAACCTACGGTGCTCCTACCGAGTTTAGGGCACTGACGAAAACTTTTGATGACTCGATCAAATGGATTCCTGCTGATGTAAAAGGGTCCATCTGGCAGGACGATCTCTATGTACAACTCACTTTTTTGGAAACAATGGATGAATTTGGAATTGAAGCACCTGCTAAGAAATTTCAGGAACTTTTTGCCAAATCTGGTTATCAGTTATGGCATGCCAACGTTCAGGCGCGTAAAAACTATTACGACAGTATTTTCCCTCCACAATCGGGCCACCCCGATTATAACCTTCATGCGGATGACATTGATTTCCAGATTGAAGCTGATTATATTGGATTTATGTGTCCCGGAATGCCCCAAACCGCCAATAAGATAGCTGATAAAATAGGGCATATCATGAATTATGGTGATGGAGTTTACGGTGGTGTTTTTGTTGGTGCCCTTTATTCGGAAGCATATTTCGAAAATGATATCAGTAAGCTGATTGATAAAGCATTGCTTTCAATCCCAGCTGAATGTGACTATTCCAAAATTGTGAAGGATGTAATAATATTGCACAACCAATATCCGAATGACTGGCATGCCGCCTGGAAAGAATTGGAAGCGAAATGGGGAAGCGTTCATATCTGCGATGCCGGTGCAAAGTTTAATATTGATGCCAAACTGAATGGTGCCTATGTTGTGATGGGTTTACTTTACGGCGAAGGAGATCCGAAAAAAACGCTTGAAATTACTACGCGTTGCGGTCAGGATTCAGATTGTAATCCGTCGAATGCAATGGCCGTTCTTGGTGTGATTAAAGGATTTAAGAAATTACCACAAGCATATAGAGAAGCTGTTCTGGCAATTGGTGATTCTCTTTTTATCAACACCAACTACTCTTTCAACAAGGCCGTTAACCAGACAATGAAGTATGCTAAAGATCTTACTATTCAGAATGGCGGTACGGTCACAGATAAGGAGTTGAAAATAAATGTACAGGCTCCGCAGCCTTTTGCACTAGAAGAATCGTTTCCTAAACTTGTTTTTGATCGCAGTGCGAGCGTTTTCGAAAAAGGGGGCTGGGATTTTAAAGGGAATTGGTCAACTTATAACCCAAAAAATGTACAGGCGATGTTCAGCTCAAAAGCAGGTGATGAAGCTATTTTTACTTTTGAAGGAACAGGTGTTTCGATCGTTGGAAATTGGTTCAAAGACTGCGGAAAGGCCGATATTTTTGTCGATGGTGAATTGAAACGGACGATAGATGGTTATTTTGGTTTTGCAAACCAGACCCATACCGACATGGATTTATACCATATCACCAACCTTCCGCAGGGAAAACATATAATAAGAGTGGTGGTTAAAGGAGAGAACCGGCCTGAGGCCACGGCAGCAAATCTTTACCTTTCCAAAGCGGTTGTGTTCAAAACAGCCGATAAGAAAAACGAAAACTTTAAGTTTTCATTCCAAAAGTAATCCGGAATTAAAAAGAAATAGTCCGATTCCATTACTTGCGGATGGGACTATATCTTTCGAAATTTAAGTGATTTTCTTTATTGCAATAATCTGAAATTTAATAAATTATTCAATGAGTTTGAAATTGGTTCTTAGTTTATTTTCTTCGGTTTGCCTCTTTTTTTTTGTGGCTTGTCAACAACAGAAGCCAGTGCTTGTCGGACCTGTGAAAATCATCTTCGACAGCGATATGGGTCCCGACTACGATGATGTGGGGGCTTTAACGTTGTTGCATGCATTGGCCGATAGCGGGAAAGCGGAGATCCTCGCCACAATGGCTTCCAACAAATATGATTTGGTGGCACCATGCCTCAATGTAATCAATACTTACTACGAACGTCCGGGTATACCTGTCGGATCGCCAAAAACACATGGCGTAAATATAGGATGCAGTCAGCATTGGGCCGATTCCCTGGTGGCTAATTATGCCCACAAGATCGCTTCAACATCTCAGGCTGAGGATGCTGCAATTCTTTACCGAAAAATTCTGGCTTCACAACCAGATACATCCGTCGTAATTGTTACAGTCGGTTTTCTGACCAATCTGAATGACTTGTTGCTTTCACAACCCGATTCCATTTCTCCATTAAACGGCAATGACCTGGTTATTAAAAAGGTTAAGAGATTGGTTTCGATGGCAGGTATATTTCCTGAAGGTTCGGAATTTAATGTAAGGGAAGATTCAACCTCGTCAAAATATGTTTTTGATCACTGGCCTACACGGCTTGTATTAAGCGGATTTGAGATCGGTAATAAAATCCTAACCGGAAAGAAGTTGATAAGCAGCAGTTTAAAAACTCCTGCGAAGAGGGCTTTTGGCATCGCAATTCCGTTATCGGAGGCAGATAAAAACGGACGTCAAAGTTGGGATCAGACCGCCGTTTTAACTGCTGTAAAGGGTTCATCCTATGCTTTTAATGAAGTGAAAGGGCAGATTCTTGTCGAGCCTTCAGGATTCAACCGATGGAAAAACAGAAAAGACGGATTGCATGCGTATCTTGTTTTTAAAAAGTCTCCCGAAGAGCTTTCTGGGCTGATTGAAAGCTATATGATGCATGATGCCGTTTCTCAAAAGTAAAAATGCCTGAACAATTCGTTTAAAGCTATTCTTATTCAATATCAAACTAACAACTAAAAAACATGTACATTGTTGAAAGTTATTCAGTTGCCGTAATCCTCACCGTGATTACAATGTTATGCTGGGGATCGTGGGCAAATACCCAGAAACTGGCAGCAAAGACCTGGCGTTTTGAATTATTTTATTGGGATTACGTCCTTGGAATACTCCTTTTTTCCCTGATTCTGGGTTTTTCTTTGGGAAGTACAGGAAGCATCGGGATAGGATTTGTTGAAAATCTAAAACAGGGTCAATGGTCAAGCATCTTCGGTGCCCTTGCAGGTGGGGTAATTTTTAATCTTGCAAACATCCTGATTGTTGCAGCTATTGCAATTGCCGGAATGGCCGTTGCCTTCCCGGTTGGAATCGGCATTGCGCTGGTTCTGGGTGTCCTGATTAACTATTTTGCAACACCCCAGGGAAATGCACTTCAACTTTTTGGTGGTGTGTTATTAGTGACAATCGCGATCGTACTTGATGCATTTGCTTATCGCAAAAAGGCAGCCCAAAACCAAAAGGTTCCTACCAAAGGGATTGTTCTCTCGGTTGTTGGAGGTGTTTTGATGGCATTGTTCTATCGTTTTGTGGCAAGCTCAATGGCGACAAATCAGCAAAATCCTGAAGCAGGCATGCTGACTCCCTACACGGCTGTTTTCATCTTTGCAATTGGAATTTTAATCAGCAATTTTCTGTTTAATACCATCCTGATGAAGAAACCATTCGAAGGAACACCAGTCACTTATTCTCAATATTTTAAGGGAAGTTTTAAAGAACATCTCACAGGTATTTTAGGTGGAATGATCTGGTGTTTAGGCATGGCGTTGAGTATTATTGCTGCCGGTAAAGCCGGATTTGCTATATCATATGGACTTGGGCAGGGTGCCACGCTGATTGCAGCGCTATGGGGAGTATTCATCTGGAAGGAATTTAAAAATCCGCCCAAAGGTGTAAATGCCTTGTTAACGATGATGTTCTTACTCTTTGTGAGTGGTCTCGGATTGATTATTCTTGCCGGAAGTTAATTGTAATTTGGTTTTCGAAACCGGGTTGCGTAAGTTTGAGGATTCAACCAAACTATTTTCGTTATGAGGATTTTGTTGCCCGTTTTGGCGTTTCTTCTTTTTGTTGTTTTCAGCTCTTTCGGTGTTGAGGTGAAGACCATCAGTCCTGATAAGAAGAATCTGACAACTGTTAAACTGAACCCGGAGAAGGACAATGCGTTGTTTTATTCGGTTGCAAATCAGGGAAATATTATCATTGCAGATTCGCCGCTTGGAATGACTTTCGAAAATCAGGAGCCATTTCAGGCCGGACTGAAGATCGTTTCTGCACAACAGAAAGAAGTTAACGAGCCATGGAAACCTGTTTATGGAGAGCGAAACCAATATTCCAATCATTATAACGAGACCATCATCAATCTTAAAACGGTTAAAACGCCGTTCATGAGCTTTTCAATTATTGTCAGGGCATATAATGAAGGAGTTGCCTTCCGTTATGTCGTTCCGACTGATCATCCGCTGACCATCACCAGCGAGTTGACAGGTTTTCAGTTTAAAAAGGATTACACTTCTTGGATTGCAGGAAAGGCACAGGCAAAATATCTGAAAGGAACCGTAAGCAAAACAGGCAAAGGATGCGAGCGACCTTACGTGATTGAAATAGCCGAAAACAAATATATTGCACTTGGTGAAGCTGCTCTTACCGATCATGCAAGGATGAAATTCGACCGGTCGGATAATGATTCGCTGTTGATATTGGCTGCCCTCGACAGCAAGGTGGTGTATAAATCATCATTCACAACACCCTGGCGTTATGTAATGATTGCTGACTCGCCGGGCAAATTACTCGAGCAGAATGGATTTATCCTCAATCTGAATGAACCATCAGCCATTCAGAATACTACATGGATTAAACCGGGTAAAGTAATCCGCGAAGTAACACTTACAACCGAAGGCGGGAAAGCATGTATTGATTTTGCGGCACGTCACAATATTTCATATGTCGAATTTGATGCAGGTTGGTATGGCCCAGAGAATAATACGGCATCGGATGCCACAACTGTTACGGTCGATCCTGCTCGTTCTCCTGGTCCGCTGGCATTACAGGAGGTTATTCAGTATGGCAAACAAAAGAACGTCGGAATCATTCTGTATGTGAATCAGAAAGCTTTATCGCAACAACTCGATATAATCCTTCCGCTTTTTCAATCGTGGGGAATAAAAGGTGTTAAATATGGTTTTGTCGATGTTGGGTCACAAGATAATACGGTATGGCTTCATAAGGCAATCCGCAAGTCAGCTGACCATCAGATCATGCTCGATATTCACGACGAATACCGGCCAACAGGTTATTCGCGCACCTATCCTAATCTCCTGACACAGGAAGGAATCAGGGGTGACGAGGAGAGTCCGGAGAATCAGCATGTACTGATTACAATGTTCACACGTATGTTGGCAGGAGCAGGCGATCACACTAACTGTTATTTTGCCCCGAGAGTCGATGAGAAGATGGGTTCACATGTTTCTCAAATGGCAAAGGCAATTTGCATCTACAGTCCATGGCAGTTCCTTTACTGGTACGATCGGCCCGAAGATTCACCACGTAATAAAGGCGTTGCGGGTCCAACAGTCCCGGTGATTTCAGAGATTCCTGATCTTTCATTTTACGATAGTTTACATACTATCTGGGATGACACCAAAGTTTTGGAGGGAAAGATTGGGGAATTTGGAACGATTGCACGGAAAAACGGAGACCAATGGTTCGTTGGATCATTGACCGATCTGGCAAGGAAGTTGTCAATCAGCATGAAGTTCCTGGAAAAAGGTGCAAAATATGAGGCAACCATCTACTCCGATGATTCTACAATGAATACGCCGACGAAAGTGAAAATCACGAAACAGATGGTAACATCGTCGAGTCTTCTTTCTTTTGATTTAAAGTCTAAAAACGGGGTGGCGATTGTACTTAAAAAGATGAATTTGTAAAACCATTCAAGTGATTTTTTTGTTTAAAGTTAAAACTCATCAGATGGCTAAAGCAGAAGAATATTCACGGTCAGATCACGAACTGTTTGCCGTTAAAGTGATTGAGAATGTTGAAATTTCACCGGATGTCTTTCTTATTTCCTGGAGACTAAACGGGATATTTATTCCGGGTCAGGTTGTGAGAGTTGCTGTTGATCGGTTGCAACCACCACGCATCTATAGCGTTTGCTGCGGCAACATCGAAGAAAAAATCAGTATACTTTTCAATATTAAGGACGATGGTTACCTAACTCCGAAATTGGGAGCAGCTATTCCAGGAGATGAATTGCTGGTTTCAAACCCCTATGGCAGCTTTCATGGCGATCAATCACCTGCCTTCTGGATTGCTACAGGCACCGGTATTGCACCATTCTACAGCATGTTCCAGTCGGGATTGTCAGATCACAAGATTTTGATTCACGGTGCGCGAAAGCTCAATCAGTTTTATTTCGAAGACGAATTGGAATGGGCGATGGGGAATAATTATATCCGGTGTTGTTCCCGGGAATCGTCATGCAATATCTTTCCGGGACGGATCACCAAGTATCTTTTAGAGACGAATCATTTCCCGAAAGATTATAAATACTACCTTTGCGGCAAATCGTTGATGGTGGTCGAAGTTCGTGATCTTTTGATATCCAAAGGAATACCGTATGAAAATATTTTCGCCGAGATCTATTTTTAAGCCGTCAACAATTCAAATTCAAAATATTTTCAATTATAAAAAGGTGTGGAGATGAAGGATCAACTTTTTGGTAAGGATTTAAACGAGTTACAGGAGATCAGTTTGGCGCTTGGATTGCCCAAATTTACAGGAAAACAACTGGCCGACTGGCTCTACAAGAAGGAGATCAGCACAATTGATGAGATGAGTAATCTCTCGAAGAATGCAAGAGAACTGCTCAACGAAAAGTACGAGTTTGGAATTTCTGCTCCGTCGAAAGTCCAGGTGAGTCTCGACGGAACAAAGAAATATCTCTTCCCGACATCACAAAATAAGTTTATCGAAACGGCTATGATTCCGGACGATGACCGTAAAACGGTTTGTGTTTCGACACAGGTGGGATGCAAAATGGGTTGCCTCTTCTGCATGACCGGCAAACAAGGTTTTCAGGGTCAGTTAACAGCCGGCGAAATTGTAAATCAGATCAGAAGCATTAAAGAATATGGCGATGTTTCAAACATTGTTTACATGGGAATGGGTGAACCGTTCGATAACCTCGATGCCGTACTGAAGAGTCTTGATATTCTCACTTCCGATTGGGGCTATGCGATGAGTCCACGTCGTATTACGGTGTCGTCTATCGGAATAATTCCGGCAATGCTCCGGTTTTTGAACGAAAGCGAGGCTCATCTTGCAATTAGTCTGCACACGCCGTTTGACGAAGAACGTCGCAAATTAATGCCCGTTCAGATTGCCTATCCAATTGCCGATGTTATACACGAAATAAGGGGTTGGGACTTTGGCCGTCAACGCCGTGTGTCATTCGAATATATTTTATTTAAAGGACTGAACGATACCCCGCTGCATATCCGCGAATTGGTGAAATTGTTATCCGGAATCCGATGCCGGATTAACCTGATCCGATTCCATCCGGTGCCTGGTACACCACTTGAAAGTCCGGATGAAGAGACAATAAACAATTTCAGGGATCAGTTGAATGACAAAGACATTATTGCAACTGTTCGAGCTTCGCGTGGCCAGGACATTTATGCTGCCTGCGGGTTATTATCGACAAAGGAATTGATCAGCAAAGAGGTTTAAGCGTTAATTAGCATACACATTAAATTAATAGAAATTTATTCCCGCCTTTGCAGCCTGCAAATGTTGGTCTTGTCTTTTAATGTTGTATAATCGCCCCTCTTTTACAAATCTGGCACCTGTCTGTTTGAAGTGAAAGGGAATCTTCCTTTCGCTGCATTGGGTACGGATGTGATAAACCCATTCATAGTCACAAATGCGGGCTTCATTACCCGACTCACCCCCTACAATTACATTTTCGATGGAAGGTGTTAACCATTGTGAGAGATTTATCTGCTCCAGCAATGGCTCGCAGATGATTACCTTATGACGGATCGGCAGGTTCAGAAAGATGGGCAGGCGATAATCTGTCCTCTCCTGGTTTTCGCAGGTTGATCCAATTGTCACATTTTCATAACCGTCGCCCCAATCTGCCGGAAGATTTACCTCAAACCGGTCGATGCGTTTTGTACTGATAAAAAAATGCAAATCGCTCCGGTATTGGATCATCCGCCAAGCATCAATGCGCCAACCATCAGCTTCACCGAGGAAAAAGTCGGAGGAGAAACAGGTATATACTGTTTCTCCTGGTGTTAGTTTATATTTCCCGTTGCGCGTTTTCTTTAATGGCAAATTATACGCTGCAGTTTTTGTGATTGCCGAAGCATCTCTGTCGAAAGCAGCATCGATACGGTAAACATAGCAATTCTGACAGCCGGCACTTATTTTTCGGCAACCGTGCCATGGATTCCATTGGGCCATTAGTTAAGTATTTATATTCTGATACTTAAAAAGTCATCTGCTATTCTTAATTATTAAAAAAACGATTTCTACAGCAGTTTTATCGCTTCTCTAAACTCGCGTTTTTAAAGCTCGAAATATCAATCAATCCCTGCGTGTCATCGTCGAAGCTGATAACGATGCTATCACCCGCAAACGTAACCGGAAGTTCGTTTGAGATCTGCGATGAACCGATGAAAATATTCTCTTTTCCTTCAACAGTGAAATAATAGAAACTGTTCCCGTTTTTAATATCCGAATTGATGCGCACCACTACCGAGTTAAGGATTTGTTTTTTCGTCGCGCTTTTGGGATTGATTTTATTCCCGGCCATGTTATAGGCATTTTTGTAAGCCATCAGCGTTTCGGTTAGCGTATTGCCGACACCCACAATTGTATAGTCTTCAATGGCTACCATTGCAAACATCTTCACCAGGCCGCCGTCATCTTTTAACGTCATCACATAGGTGGGGATGTTGTTGATGTTATAAGGAATTGGTGTTGAGGCAGAAAATCGCTTCTCCTGCACTTTTCCACGTGCCGATTTCTGAGCTGCAAATTCGGTTGCACCACTTTGCTTGTACCAGATTGTTTTCTTTGTACGTGTATCGACCAAAACAAACCCAACCGTAGCTTCATCGGCACCGACCGAGGTGAGTCCCGTGTACCAGTACGATTTATTATCCTCGCCATAGACCAAAGTAACTCCCTGTGTGATCTGTAATTTGTTCTCATTCGAGAAATTCCAGTATCCTTTCACGAAATTTCCCCAGTCGTTGAGCTGATTTTCGATGAATTTATCAGGCTGAATACGGTCGACCCATGCCGGTGTATTTGCAATGCTGTATTCAACACACTTGCCAGTCTCTGTATTTACCAATACGACCCCTACAGCATCTTCGCCATAAAATCCAATTGTCTTTTTGTATTTGGTTACCACCCAATAGGGTACCCCGTCATCATCTATTTCAAAACTATAGTCGGTCAAACCAACATTATAAAAGCCATTCAAATAAAGATGGCGTTCGAGATAGTCATTAAAAAAGCCTTCGGGCTGATATTTGATCCGCACTTTCTTACCTCCGACCTCCTGAACCAGTTTCACATCGCGTTCGTTCGAGGCATTCACCATGACGTAACCATTTGTTCCGTCACTGTTCATATTCCATTTGAAAAATCCTGAATGCAACAGTGGAGCCACCCAATAAAGATCGTTTTTTACCTTTTGAATGTTGAATTCGCCGAGGCGAACCTGGCTTCCAAGGGCTGGTTGTGCCCCAAGCACCTTATCGCCTAAGATATTGGCCAGCGACTGATCGACAACCCTCACTTTTTCCATTGAGATAGGCGCCATATGGGTTGATAAGTTCTCTCCAATCTCAACAGTACCAATTAAATTGCGGTAGGCCGAAGTTCGCAGTAATGGCCACGATGTTATTGTTGGCAAAACGGTCGAATAGACCAATAACACAATCAAAATAGTCACAGGTACCTTAATGTTTCCCTGAGGTTTAAACTGAAAAGTCTGAACACCCTGGTTATTATAAACCGGTGTCGCCTTCATGTTTAATACAATCCACAAAAAGATCATGGCAGCAATCAATGCGGGCAATCCCCAGAAACCATAAGCAATTACAGGCATTCCCGAATAGAGCATCGCAATAGCGGCAATGGCAATAATGATTAGTCTTGTTATTTTATTCATTTTCAAAGAGTATTTAGAGGTCTTGTTATTTGAATTTATGTATGTCGGAATGACAAATATAATGTTTTTTAAGGGTTGAAATCAGGGAGAAGGCAATGTTAAAGAACGAAAAATTCATTTGAAGGAACGAATTTCGGCCATTTCCAAAACTAAAAAGCTCATCTAATTGAATAATAGCTCTTTCAAGATTAATATTGATACTTTTTGAAAACGGTAGTTACTGTATGTCCTCCAAATCCGAAAGTGTTATTTAGAGCCACCAGAACTTCTTTTTTAACTGCATTATTTGGAGTAAGGTCTAATAAGGAATTTATTTCAGGATCCCTTTCGGTCAGATTTATAGTTGGTGGAATTTCATTTCGTTCGATCGATTTTATGCAGGCAATGGCCTCGATTGCCCCGGCAGCCCCTAACAAATGACCAGTCATTGATTTTGTAGCGCTAATTTTAATACGATTCAATGAATTATTAAAAACCGTTGCAATTGCCTTACACTCACTGATATCCCCGGCAGGTGTCGAGGTTGCATGAGCATTGATATAAGTAACATCATCAGGTGTTAATCCCGAATCAGATAATGCGCCTTGCATGGCCAATATGGCACCTAAACCATCGGGATGGGGTGCCGCCACATGAAATGCATCGGAAGCAGCGCCATATCCAACTAATTCACAATATATTTTAGCTCCGCGATTTAAAGCATGTTCCAGCTCTTCAACCATTATAACACCAGCCCCTTCGCCCATTACAAAACCATCCCTTGTTTTGTCAAACGGGCGGGATGCTGTTTCTGGTGATTCATTTAATACTGACAACGCCTTCATCGAATTGAAGCCTCCGATTGCTCCCTGCACAATTGGCGCTTCGGCTCCACCTGTAATAATTATATCCGCACGCCCCAACCTAATAAGATCCAATGCATTGGCGATTGCATTATTCGATGATGCACAGGCAGAAACAACAGAATAACTAATTCCATGGAATCCATACCGGATCGTTATTTGACCTGCAGCTATATTCGGTATTATCTTGGTAGCAAAGAATGGATTGAAACGTGGTATTAAATCGTTTTGTCCAAAGGCCAATATCTCTTCTTCAAATGATTGCATTCCTCCCATACCGGTCGCCAAAATAACGCCCACTTTATTAAGATCGCAAAGGTCCAGGTTTATACCGGAATCACTGATACATTCGCCCGTTGCTACCAATGCGTATTGAGTGAACATGTCCATCTTCCTGATTTCCTGTTTTTCAATGTATTGAAGGGGATCAAAGTTCTTGACTTCACATGCAAATTTTGTTTTATGTTGGGTCGTATCAAATTTGGTTATAGAAGAAGCACCGCTTTTCCCATTCAGTAAGTTTTCCCAAAAATCGCCTACGTTATTTCCCAATGGAGTTATAGCGCCTAATCCAGTTATTACTGCTCTTTTCATTTTCATCCTTTTAAGAATTTCAGTCACATACCACTTTAACATCTATTCTGATATGTGAGTTTACCAGGTTCTTATTTTTTAATGATACAAAAAAAGCGGGACAATCTGTCCCGCCTTCGCTATTTTATTTCTTGATTTAGTAATTTGATCCTTCGAAGATTTTTTCTTCTTTTGATTTTCAACCTGATCACATAATCCATGTAGTACAACGCTGGTACAAATACCAAAGTCAGGAAGGTCGCAAAGCTCAGACCGAAGATAATCGTCCAGGCCAATGGTCCCCAGAAGGCAACATTGTCTCCACCAAAATAGATATGAGGATTTAGTTCAGTGAACATCGTCACAAAATTGATATTCATCCCTACTGCCAAAGGCACAAGTCCTAGCATAGTTGCTGTTGCCGTTAATACAACGGGTGTGATACGGGTCCTTCCGGCCATCACAATTGCCTCGCGTGTTTTTAATCCCGCTTCCTTCATCCTGTCGCAGAACTCGACAATCAGGATTCCGTTTCGAACCACAATTCCGCCCAATGCTACAACACCTAATCCGGTCATCATGATTACAAGATTCATTTTGAAGATCATCACACCGAGCAATACACCAATAATACTGAATATTACCTCGCTCAAAATGATGATCGTCTTACTGATCGAACCAAATTGCGTGATCAATATAAAGAAAATGATTCCAAGTGCGATTACCATTGCCTTCCCAAGGAACGCAGAAGTCTCATCCTGGTCTTCCTGTTCTCCTGTCAGCTTGATTTCAGTACCTTCGTGTTTGCTAAATGTAGCAGCCAGTCTCTCAATTCTCGGAACAATATCATTGGCAGAATAACCCGAAACAACATTTGAGTAAACCGTAATCACACGTTTCTGATCTAATCGCTTGATTCCCGCATAAGAGGTAGAGTAATTAATTTTTGCTACAGTTGATAATGGCACACTCCTCAACTGTCCGCTGTTCATATCACGATAGGTAATCATCAGATTGACTAAAGCATTGATGTTATCCCTTGTAACTTTACGATAACGCAGGGTGATAGGATATTCATCTTCATCCTGTTTGAATTTGGAGATCTCCTTACCAAACAGCGCAGTACGGATTTCGAGACCGATTTGCCCTGTTGACAGACCTTCGCGCATGGCGCGATCACGGTCAATCTCAATAATGATTTCGGGAGAGTTCATCTCGAAATCAGTTTTCAATTCAGCGATTCCCGGAATCCGTAAAGAATCAAGATAGTCCCTGAAAGCGTATGCATCTGAAACAAGGAAGTTAAGGTTTTGGCTTGTTACCTCAATATTGATCGGTTTTCCGGTAGGAGGCCCCATGGCATTCTTATCAACTGTCACTTCAGCACCAGGGATACCGGCCACATCTTTCCGCATCTTTTCCATATATTGCGTTGTTGTGATACCTGTCGTCCGCAATTTATGCTCCACAAAGTTGACCGAAATCTTTCCCTTGTTGTATGGTTTCCCTGCAGTAGAGAATCCCTTTTCTTCAACACCAATAGTAACATTCGATATAATTGACTCAACATCAGGATTATTCGCCCCGATTGATTTATAAACAAGCTTTTCAGCAATCCTAGTTACACTATCTGTGACGACCTGATCGGTACCTCCCGGCATTTTGATGTAGACAAAAACATTATTCGGATCGTTATCAGGGAAAAACAGCACCTTAGGCTTCACAACACCTGTAAGAAAAATTGTAAAGAAGAACAGTGCGATCATCGAAACTAACATATATACTGCACGGTTTCCTCTCAGCGAATAGCGAAGTGTTCTTTCGTAAATTCCCATGACCCAAGGCCATAATTTATCCTGGAATCCAGCAATCCAATGCTGAATCACGAAATGGTAAGCGAGTACAAGCAGAACCACCATCATTAGGAAGTTGCCAAGACCAAACATCTTGGTAGCGTAGAATAAAAGGGAAATTCCAAAAACTACAATAATGAATCTGCGGATCTTTCTCCAGTCTTTCTTGGGATCTACTTCAGCGTCATATTCGTGTTGCATAAACGATACTGCAAAAACCGGATTGAAAATATAGGCAACAAAAAGTGATGCAAATAATGTGATAATCAATGTAACCGGCAGGTAGTGCATAAACTGTCCGACAATGCCGGGCCAGAATGCCAACGGGAAAAATGGTGCAAGCGTTGTTAATGTTCCTGATAATATCGGCATAAAAACCTCGCCGGCAGCCATCTTCGCAGCAACTTTTATATCAGGGTTCTTTCGATGCAACCGGTGCGTATTTTCAATTACTACTATGGCATCATCAACTACAATTCCCAGCGCAAAAATAAACCCGAACATTACGATCATGTTCAACGTGAATCCGATTCCCGGAAGAACCAGATAGGCCACTGCCATAGAGAGAGGAACCGAAAGACCCACGAAAAAGGAGTTGGTGAAGCCCATAAAGAACATCAGTACGATTGTAACAAGGATAAATCCAATGATAATCGTGTTGTTCAATTCTTCAAGCGTGTTGCGCGTAAACCGACTTTGATCACCGGTGATCGTGAGCGTCAGATCTGATGGGAAATCCCTTCCCTTTAGCTGATTGTCAACGATATCTTTAATCTGATCTGATGCATCCAAAAGATTGGCGCCACTTTTCTTGATCACATTCAGCGTGATCACATTGTTCCCGTTAAGGCGGGCAAAACTCTCCTGTTCTTTAAAATCATCCTTGATCTCAGCAATGTCACTCAACTTTACAAAAGCTCCGCTCGAAGAGTGAACAACAATATCCTTTAAGGTTGAGACCTTTTGAAACTGACCCTTAATACGTACTGTATTCTTTGTTCCGTTTGTATTAATTGTACCCCCTGAGATCGTAAGATTCTCACCTGCAACTGCCTGTTCAATATTACTGAAAGTCACTTTAGCTGCCTGCATCTTAAAAATATCGGCCTCAATCTGAATTTCACGCTCCAAAGCACCAACAATATCGACACGGGTGATCTCCTTAACTCCTTCAATCTTGTCCTGGGCTACTTCAGCAAATTTCTTCAATTTATCGAGGCTATAATTCCCCGAAATATTGATGTACATCACCGGAAATTCGCTGAGATCAACATCCATAATCTGAGGCTGATCGGGTAAATCGTTAGGAAGATCGGTCTTTGATTTGTCCACCGCATCGCGTACCCTTTGTTTAGCATCTGTAACCGATATTTTAGGGTCGAATTCCACAACGATCGATGAGAAATCAGGAACAGAGTTGCTGGTCACTTTCTTCACATCGTTAATCGATTTCAACTGTTTCTCGATCGGACGAGTGACAAGATTCTCAATATCTTCGGGTGACGTTCCCGGGTAAGGTGTATTCACAATGATATAAGGAATAACCACCTGCGGAAATTGTTCCTTCGGAATCTGAACGTAATTCATCAACCCGAGAATTGATATCAGAACAGCAAGTACATATATGCTGGTCTTGTTATCAATCGCCCAACTTGTTGGAAGAAACTCCTTTATTCTATGTTTAATATCTGACATAACTTGTAATTGTTACGGATTAAAATATGATTTGAGCACCTTCGTTGAGGTTTTGATAACCTGAAGAAACAACTTTGTCCCCTTCGGTAAGGCCTTCCAGAATTTCTGCAACTCCGTTGTAGTCCATTCCCTGTTTAACCTGCCGCTTTGTTGCAACCCATTGGTTTGCTTTTTGAACTGCCACATAAAGGAATTTACCATCTTTGTTACTTTGGATATAATTCACGGGGATACAAAAAGCTTTTTCGTTCATGTAATCTTTGATCTTCACATAAGCGATCATATTAGCTCTTAAAACGACTTCACCAGATTTAATTTTACATTCAACCTGGAATGTTCTGTTGGTAGGATCGATAAAACGGCTCACAAAATTCAGGTTTGATTCGATCTCTTTTCCAAGATCCGGAAACCGAACTATTACTTTATTTCCGTTTTCAATTTTTGAGGAATAGTTTTCGGAAATATCGGCTTTAATCTTAGCTGAATTCATATTGATTACCCTAATCGCGGAAGTTGGCTGTCCCGGAGAAGCCATCTGTCCCACTTTTAGAGCAACGCTCTCAACAGTACCGCTGATTGGAGAGATTACCCTGGCCATATCAATCTGCCCCTGAAGGGTTTTAATCTTATTTTCGAGTCCTTCTTTTGTTGTTTTAGCCTGAAGGAACTGTATTTCACTTCCAATATTCTTAGCCCAAAGTGCTTTTTGCTTTTCGAAAAGGTTGCTTGCAAGGTCAAGCTGAGTTCTCAGTTCAACAAGTGATTGTTTCAGAACAACAGCATCCAGTTCTGCCATTACCTGTCCTTTTTTAACGTTTGAACCTTCGGTTACATAAACAGCAGTGATAATTCCCGCGGTTTGCGGACTTACTGCGACATTCTGATCACCATCAACAACGCCTTGCACTTCAACATAGTGCGTAAACACGCAGCTCTTGATCGGCTCAATTTTAACAGTTATGGATTTTGATTCCCCCTGTATTCCATTCGGATAAATCTCAGTTTCAAGATTAGCAATCTTTGTGGCTAATTCATCATGCTGTACTTTAAGTTTATCTAATTCCCCTTTCTTATCGGTAGATTGTTTACAAGAAACAAGGGCAGCTGTAATCGCCAACGCGTAAATAATGTTTTTCATATAAATGGTTATTTTGTGACTTTCTGATTGAAATTAAATAATTTTTCTAATTTAGTTTTGGCACCAACTACATCGTAGATACCTTGATAATAGTTTGTTAAATTATTCAGGTATTGGTTTTGGATAGTCATCAGTTCCTGACTGGAAGAGATTCCCTGTTTGTATTTCTCCAATGTGCGTTGGTAAATAATATCCGACAATTCTTTGCTTTTTTTCTGAATCTGAAACTTGTCCAGTTTAGAGCGCAGATCGTTTTGTAATTGTGACGATTGCATTATCAAGGTGTTCCCAGCATAGAGTTTGTTGTTGGTTGCCTTTTCGAAAGCCATTCTTTTCTGCGAGACCATGGCTGACCTTTGTCCGCTGCTGAAAATCGGGAGACTTAAATTGATACCCATCACATCTTTGGGTGCGAAATCGAATGCGGGCGTTTTCCACTTCTCCTGGTGATTGTAATAGGCTGAAATAACAGGCAATGAGTTGCTCTTTTCTCTTTTATAATCATATTCTGCAAGCAATTCAGAGGTTGTCAACAGTTTAAAGTCAACACTATTTTCCAGGATAAAAGGTTCGTGAGCCAAAGCGGTAAGACGAACAACCTGCGCCTCTTCCATTCCCAACTGATCAGTCAGTTTAATATTCAAACTATCTGCAAGTCCTAATTGAATCTTCAAAAGCTTGCCAGCCATATCGAGGTTATTGTCGATTTGGAATATCGCATTGGTAATTGTATTTGCCGTCAATTCAAGTTGGTCAACATCTGTCTGTTCAACAAAACCCTGCTTGTACATCTCCTTGATTTCCGCCAAAGTACTGTCGACATTTTGAAGATTAATCACTAAAATTTTGCGGCTTTCCTCTCCAACAAGGCTCATGAAATAGGTATTCGTCACTGTCTCGTTAATATCGAGCATTGCTTTTTCGAGCGACTCTTCCGAAAAGTTATAATAGGCTCTCGAAGCTTTTAACCCGATCAGGTAAGCACCGTTAAAAATCAACTGCGAGGCAGTAAGATCATAGACAATATTCTGTTTGACCCCAAGTTCGATTACATCGCCTTCCTTGGCATTGGGATCGAAGGCAGTAGCTGGCAAGGTTGGCACCTTTGGATTAAAAGTGTACTTGGCTGTTCCGTCTACATGTGGTAAACCAATTGCTGTTGTTTCCCAGATTTTCTTTTGGGCCATTTTCAGATCGAGTTGCGAATTTTTAATATTCAGGTTGTTCTCCTGTGCAATCTTTAGCGCATCGCTGAGCGAAAGACGGAGGGTATCTTGTACCTGTGCAGTAGTGATCTTCACTCCTCCAAATGAGAGTAAAATCAATAAGATCATCTGACATTTTCTTGATAACATGTTTTTCCTTATTTATTGGTTATTATTCCTTAGATTTTCTAAAATTTCCTTTTTGCGGACCTCGAAAAAAGCAACCCCTGCGGGTGTTGAAATCGCCCGTATATGATTTTCGAACATCACCTTGAAAAGCTCATCAAAGGTAATTTCTATTGTTTTACACATTTCCGCAGAACTGTGGATTTCGACAAGATAATTCATATAGATTGCCACAACTGCCTCAATGTTTACATCTGCCCGGTATAATCCTTCTTCAATTCCCTGCTTCAGATTTACCTGCATTGATTTTGATATCTGTGCTAATTTCCGGGTTTGAAATTCAACGAAAAGTTGCTCATAGTATTTGCGCAATTCAAACATGATCATCGGATTAAAACGCTTCATCTCTTCATAGACAGTAAGGCTGACTTTAAAAAGCTTTTCAATTGCATTTACATTCAAATTTCCTATTTCATTTGATGATGCTATTCCTTTAATCTCCTCAAATTCAAATAATTTTGCAATAAGGTCCTCTTTGCTCTTGACAAACCGGTAAAGTGTTTTTTTTGAAATACCAAGCTTTCGGCTGATGTCGTCCATATTCAGATTCTTGATACCAAATTCAAAAAACAACTCCTTGATTTGTTCAAGCATCGGTTCGAATTGTGCATTAAGGGCATTTAATTCTTCATTCATTGTTTATACCGTATCAAATTTATCCGGCTGCAAAGAAAGGAAACATTTTACACACAAATCGTTTCCTGAATGTTAAATGTTTCTTAATTTTTGATCAAAAGTATGTTTCAGGATGAAAACAACGAAAAGATTATCGGTAAACACGACAAAAAAGTAGATGAATGGAGATTTAAAATGGTTAAAGGGAAAGTTGATTTTATAAATACGATCCGAATGGTTGTGAATTCGTTAACGATTTAGTACTCTAAATGGAACTCTCGTCCAGGTCAGTGTAGCGAAAAAAGAAGTACTGTAATTTCCGACTACACACTGCGGTTCCATATATTATATTAATATTTTCAAGTTTTGAAATCAAAATGGCTTCACAATATTGTCACTCAGGCGATGCTGAAAGTAACCACTTAGGTTGTTCTCCCTTTTCAAAATATACTGAACCTCAGTCATTGAGATAAAATAATATTTTATCTTAAATAGCAAAAAATTACTTATTCATATTTATAGATAATAATATTTTGAATATTATTTGTTCTTAACAAATATAAAATGCTGGCTTTCTCTTAGCCTGGCAAATAAACATTGAAAGCCAGAAATGAATGTAACCATAAATCGGCAGCCACATCATGCATATGCGACCATGTTCATTCATAAGAATAACTTCGCCTAATTTAGAACGAAACTGTATTGTCAAAAAAATCAAGCGCCGTTGAACAATTTCTACACATCATTTTAGGTGCTTTTAAGTGAGTATAATAATCATTGTATATTTTACACTAATAGATTATTACATAATCTATTATATAATTTAAAAATAACTTTATACCACTAATAAGTGCATATTATATATTTTTCTTTCTATAAAATTACGATAGATTATATAAATTTTGGTTGAGAATTTGTAAGATCACAAGGTCCAAAACCATGAATAGCTTGGGTTATGAGCTGAAAACATTACTAAAAGATCAGATCGTATTACAAAAAATATTAAATCCATCTTATTTTTGCCATTAAATAAATATTATTTAATGTTAATCAAAATGATAATAAATCCTTAAATATTTGTTTTTCAACATTAACAATGAATATTGACTAAACAGGAGTTTATTATTAACAAATTATTACAATTAGTCAAATTAGTTCTTAACTCTTTAATTTCTAATCTTAAGTTTATGTATTTATGAAACAAATTAGACTTAGTTTTTCGCCAGGAAGAAAATGGGCAGGAAATTTCCTTTCGATGGTTCTTTTAATGGTAATGCTTTCGGGAATGGCTTTTGCTCAGCAAAAGACAATCACCGGGAAAGTAACGGATGAAACAGGCGCTCCTGTTCCTGGAACAACAATTATCGTCAAAGGAACAACGACGGGTATTGTGACTGATATGGATGGTAATTATTCGCTAAGTGTTCCCGCAACAGCCAAAACCCTTGTTTTTTCTTTTGTTGGAATGACCTCGCAGGAGGTTATCGTTGGCACACAGACCAACATCTCCGTAAAAATGGTTTCCGAATCCATCGGACTTGAAGAGGTGGTTGCAATTGGTTACGGTGTTCAGAAGAAAAAGCTAACCACTGGCGCTACAGTACAGGTGCGCGGTGATAATCTTCAAAAGTTGAGCACAGTAAGTGTTTTAGGTTCATTACAAAGCCAAACGCCGGGTGTATCAATTACACAAAGTTCGGGTCAGCCAGGTGAAGCGTTTAAGGTGACTATTCGTGGATTGGGTACCATTGGGAACTCTTCTCCACTGTATGTAATTGATGGTGTAGCTGGTGGTGACATCAATGCTCTAAGTCCTTCAGATATCGAATCTGTTGACGTACTTAAAGATGCTGCATCTGCTGCTATCTATGGTGCCCGCGCTGCCAACGGTGTTATCCTTGTTACAACAAAACAAGGTAAATCGGGGAAGATGCAAGTTACTTATGATGGATATTACGGAGTTCAGAATGCTTATAAAATGCCTTCACCTCTTAATGCAAAAGAGTATATGCAAATTATGGATGAGACTGCATTTAATAATGGATTACAAGGGTATGACTGGGCTAGTTATTTAAAAGGTGGACTTTATGAGAAGATACAATCGGGTGAGTTTAAAGGTACGAACTGGCTTGAAGAAACGCGTGTAAAGAATGCGCCGACTCAAAGCCATGCAATTAATATTATCGGAGGAAATGAAGTCAGCAAAGTGTCTCTTGGTTTTTCATATTCAAATCAGGAAGGTATTTTCGGAAGTCCTGTTCAATCAGAATACAGCAGGTATACCACCCGTATTAATTCAGAGCATATAATTTTGAAACAAAATCAGCTTAATATTATTACCTTAGGAGAGAATCTTAGTTATACCTACAGCACTCGTGCAGGCATACAACAAGTCGGTGGTATCTATGGAAATGATATTCACAATATGCTTGTTGCTAATCCTTTGACGCCACTTTATAATGCTGATGGCGGATATTTTAATTTGCAGAATAAAAAGGATACCGGCCTTGAAAATTACAATACAAGTGATGCGAACCCAATTGGGATATTAGATTACAGAAATGGTCAGAACCTGAATAAAAGTCATAACCTTCAGGCAAATGCTTATATTATCATTCAGCCGATTAAAGATTTGAAATTCAAAAGTAGTTATGGTTACAAGATGAGTGCCAGTAGTTATCGCTCATATGTGCCTACTTTTATGCTTGCTTCGACCGGAGGCGGATATAACCCAACAAATGACATTACCCAACAATCAATGGGACTTGGTGCACAATGGCAAATAGAAAATACATTGGCCTATGCATTTAAAGTTAAGGATAATGCATTCGATGTAGTTATTGGTCAGTCAGCTGAAAAATTTGGTCTTGGAGAGAATATGAATGTTTCAAATGCCAAAAACAGCTTTTCCGGTTTTAAATATGCTTATTTAAATAATACTTCCGGATATACAGCAGGGGCTACGTCTATTGGTGGTACACCTTGGGGTACTGGAGCTTTGACTTCATTCTTTGGGCGTCTCAACTGGAACTTACGCGAAACATACATGATTTCAACAACTGTACGTGCTGATGGTTCTTCAAACTTTGCAAAAGGTAACCGTTGGGGTTATTTCCCATCCTTATCCGGAGGTTGGGTGATCACGAATGAAAAATTTATGGAAGGAACATCAAATGTTCTTAATTTCTTGAAATTCCGTGCAAGCTGGGGTCAAAACGGTAACTGTAACATCAACAATTTCCAATACCTTGCAACCATTGGCTTCCCTGAAGCAGTTAAATACTCATTTGGTAATGTAAAAGACTCACAAACACAGGGTGCATATCAGGATATTCTTGCAAACCCAAATATTAAATGGGAAACTTCTGAACAGCTAAATATTGGTTTCGATGCTCGTTTATTAAACTCTCGTTTGGGTATAGCGTTCGACTGGTATAATAAAAAGACAAAAGACTGGTTAGTTGTTGCTCCTTCGTTAGCAACGAATGGTACTAACGCTCCATTTATTAATGGTGGCGATGTTGAAAACAAGGGTTTAGAGCTTGCTCTTAACTGGAATGATAAATTTGGTGACTTTACTTACGGTGTTTCTTTAAATTTGGCGAGCAATAAAAATAAGGTTACAAGAATTGCCAATAGCGAAGGAATCATTCATGGTCAGTCGAATGTATTAAGTCAGGGAACTACCGAAATGTATCGTGCTGAAGTTGGCAAACCAATTGGTTATTTCTGGGGATACAAAACTGAAGGTATTTTTCAAAACAATGCGCAGATAGCAGAAAGAAGAGCAACGGGAAAATTTGTGTACGATAATGCTCAGCCAGGTGATGTCATTTTTTCTGATCTCAACTCGGATGGTGCACTTACAGACAAAGACAAAACTGAAATTGGAGATCCACACCCAGATTTAACTAGTGGTTTAAATCTTACATTGGGTTATAAAGGTTTTGATTTAGGTCTTACAGCTACAGGATGTTTTGGACAACAGATTGCAAAATCTTACCGTTCATTTGCCGACAGTGAAAAACAAAACTATACTACAGACATCTTTGGCCGTTGGTACGGTGAGGGCACTTCGAATAAATTGCCTCGCTTAACTCCTGGAACAAATGCTAACTGGCAAAATATTTCGGATATCTATATTGAAAATGGAGACTATGTAAAAATTCAAAACCTGACAGTTGGGTATGACTTCAAAAAGCTTTTCCCAAAAATGGCTTTAACACAGGCTAGATTGTATTTTACAGCTCAAAATCTATATACCTTTACTAATTATTCCGGTATGGATCCTGAAGTCGGATATGGCAGTGATTCAAGTTGGTCATCTGGCATTGACTTAGGGTTCTATCCAAGCCCAAGAACTTATTTGATTGGTGTGAATCTTAAATTTTAATTTGAAAGCAATATGAAGAATTTATTATATTTTGCATTTGCATTGGTGTTATTTTCCGGTTGTGAAAATTTCCTTGATACGGAGACCTATACTCAAAAGAATACTACGAACTTTCCACAGAATGCCGCAGATGTAAATATGGCATTGGTTGGTGCATATAACACCTTAAGTACAGCTGTTGCGAATCCACAAACTACCTACTTTTATGCTGCTGAGTTAGCTTCGGACGACCGTTTTGGTGGTGGTGGAGATAATGATAAGTTAATGCAGGCCTGGGATAAATTGATGAATTATAGTACTGATGCTTCCAGATCTTTTTGGCAAGCTCGTTACTTTGGAATTTTCCGTACCAACAGTGTACTTAACTCAATTGAGACGATGAAGCTTAAAGGAGCTGATATTAAGCAATCCAGCGGAGAGGCTCTTTTTCTTCGTGCATTTTTCTATCATGAACTTGCAGAGATGTATGGTGATGTACCTTTGTTTACAACCACTCTTACAACGAATATTCCAAGAACACCTGCAGCTGAGGTTTATGCTCAAATTGGCAGCGACCTTAAAGCGGCTATCGATTCATTACCATCAGTGGCTTATAACAAGACCAGTGCAGGTCATGCAACAAAATGGGCTGCTGAGGCTTTAATGGCCCGTGTTTATCTTTTTTATACCGGCTTTTATAAACAAGCTAGTCTTCCTTTAGTTGGTGGCGGTACCATAACAAAAGAAAATGTTATAGCCTACCTGAATGACTGTAAAGCGAATAGTGGTCAGGCTTTACTTGGTGATTTCCGCGATTTATTTGCTTATACAAATAAATACACAAAAGTCGATTGGCCATTGGTTCAAGTGAATGGTATTGATGGCAAGCCGCTTGAATGGGCGGGAGATGGAAATGCAGAGTCTGTTTTTGCTATAAAATTCTCGAACTTTGCAGCCTGGGGTACTACAATTGGTTATTCAAATCAGTATTTGTTGCACTTTGGTATCCGTGGTGGACAAGCGTATGCAAACACATTTCCCTGTGGAGCTGGATGGGGTGCAGGACCTGTTAGTCCTCAGTTAGTTGCTGATTGGAAAGCTCAGGAGCCTAATGATGAAGTACGTCGTGTTGGTTCTGTTATAGATGTCAATACATTACCAAAGTATTCTTTTGGCGGATGGAACGATTTCATGGAAGAAACTGACTTCTGGCAGTTAAAATGCGTACACATTTCAGCAAAGAATGGTAAAGATTCGGATGGTAATGACCAATATGCTTCTTCTTTTTCTGTTCTTCAATTTGGTTCTACAGACAATTTCCAACTTGACGGAGTGAACGATTTAGTGCTTATTCGTTATGCAGATGTTTTATTGATGCATTCTGAATTAACCGGAACTGCTGATGGTATCAATGCTGTTCGTGCCCGTGTTGGACTCCCCACAGTAGCCTATTCGCTTGAAAATCTCAAGAAAGAACGTCGTTTTGAACTTGCTTTTGAAGGCCGCAGATGGGCAGATATTCGCAGATGGGGTGATGCTCCTGAATTACTTGCCAAACAGGAAGGTCAACCGATTTATAAAGCAAAGACCCGCACTACGATGAAAGCTTTTGGCGGTGGTTATAAAGCTCGTTATGCGGCAACTGAAGGTTTCTTCGCTATTCCTGAGTCTGAAATAGCATTATCGAATGGTGTACTTGTACAAAATCCGGGATATGTTGGTTCTGAGGGCGCATACCAAGGATGGCAGGGTGTAAATTAATTTAATAATTAATACAATATGAAAAAAATAATATTATCATACTTAATTCTTGCCGTTGCACTCTTGGTTGCATGTGAGCCAATCGAGGTTCGTGATAGTGCTTCTGGTAATGTAGCTGTCGGTGCACTGACTTTAAAAATAACGCCTGTAGTTGCTGATGGCAAAAACTCGAATGTAATTATTGTTGAGAATAACTCTACTATTTTAAGTCGTTGGATTTCTGACAGAAATCAGATTCAATCAGCTTATTGTACTGTATATTGCGATACTGTAGGTACTCGTAATATTAAGTTTGTGGGTCGTAATGGTGATGGTACAACTACAGAGAAAACTACAACAGTAAAAGTTGATACCATGACTGTTCTGAATGCTTCGACGATTGATCGTTTAGGAATTAAGATGAACGCAGATGGTACTGTTAATAAAACATCGATGCCTTATTATTGGGGGTGCAAGAATTACACATACACTGTAACTGTAACCCAGGAAATTGGCTTAGTTGGATCAAAAAAGGGAAACAAAGTTACTGTTAAATGTAATGCTCCTTATCTTTGCGATTGGACTTTTGGGGAATCTAAAGGGAACAAGAATAGCTGTGACATTTTTGTTACCAGCAAAGGGACTTTTACTCTTTCTTTGAATTTAACTAAATCTGATGGTACTGTAGTTAAAAATGCATTCAAACAGGACTATATTGTTGAAGAATTGACAACAGTTCCGGCAGAATATACTAATTTATTTGGTGATTTTGTTGCTAATCCTTCTGTTACCAGAACATGGCAATGGGCAAGGAGTGGAAAAGTATGGGCAAACGGACCACTTCGCGGTTTCACTGATCCAGGTAGTGGATGGTGGCAGAATGTATATACCGATATGACTGGTCGCCAGAACGGTAGTATGACAGTTAAATTTGCAGATTTATCATTGACGAAGGTGGTTACAGGTGGAGATGCCAAAATTGAACCAGTTGGTACTTATTCTGGTAAAATTGAAGTTGATTTAGGAACTAAAACAGCTGGTTATTCTGTTGGTACCATTAAATTAACTGGTGTTACCATTTTATATGGTGTTGATGTTAACGCAGCTAATGCTCCTTTTAAACAAGTTTCGCTTGTTAAAGTTACTCCTAATACCTTGATTCTTGGTGGTGATAGTGACGGCACAGGTCAAACATGGTTGTACAAGTTTGAACGAGTTAATTAAGAAGAATAGAACTATGTTGTTTTCAATATGGTAATATGCTGAAAGACATACAATATTGTTAAATTTTAGAGGACGGGCGAGAAATTGCCCGTCCTTTTATTTCAATTACAAGATATTAATTTGTTGATTTATGCGATCCATTTTATCTTTTTCTATTGTATTGTATATTGTATTGCTTTTTAGTTGTAATACTGATAAGTCGTATACAATTACAGGTTCGGTTCCCAAGTCCAATTTCAATGGAGAGTATGTATATATGATTCCAATGGATAAATACTCAATAGGAAGGGTTGATTCTGCTTTAATCGCGGATTCGTCGTTTGTGTTTAAGGGAAAGGCAGATTCGGCTGAGATTTATATTTTGCGTGCTCAAAAACCATTATTACGTTTTGATTTACAGGATATATTAGTAGTAAGAGAGGCCGGAAAAATCCATGCGAAATTTGAAGAAAGGAGTTCAGTTGGAGGTACCGCTTTAAATGATTCGCTTCAAAGGTGGAAAGAGAATAAAGAGAATTCTGATGATCACTATTTTGAATTATCAAATAAGATCAGTAAAGCCGATTCGCTTGGAAAGATTTTGCTCTCAGTTAAAGCCGATTCATTAAAAAAAGCGAACATTGATTTTCATTTTAACTTTGCATGGAATAATCGCGATAACATCGTAGGTAAATTGGTAAAACGTATAATGGGTACATCATTTACTCAGGAACAGAAAAAAGAGCTGGGGATCAATTGATTCATCTTTCAATCATCAACCATTAACATTAAATGAAGCTATTTTCGACCGATAAGTTACTTTCGCTGGCATTTGGAGTCATTGTATTCCTGTTTTTTGCCTTTTTATACCCGTTTCATCTGAATTACCAGGAGCAGTATCAGCTATTTCTGTTTACGGGTGACTATTTCTTCGGATACATGGCCAAACCGGGCGGATTCTCCGACTATATCGGCAACTTCTTCACACAGTTTTTCTTTTACTCATGGGTTGGAGCGATAATCATTGCTTCTTTACTGACACTTCTGCAAAGAGCTGTCTGGCTGATCTCAAAAAAACTGGGCGCAAAATCATTGTTTGTGCCACTAACTTTCATCCCTTCCATCCTCTATTGGGGAATTCTTTGCGATGAAAATTACTTATTTGGTGGTGTGGTTGTTATGCTGATTGTAGCCTTTTTTATTAGTATTTATTCCCTGATTAAATCAATACAATCGCGTATTTTTTTCGTTTTGATCTCCCTTCCAATCCTCTATTGGTTCGCAGGAGGCGCTTTCATGTTGCTCCCGCTTTTTGCCATTTTAAAGGAGAGTTTGACGCGTGAAATGAAAAAACGCCAGCTGCTATTCTTTGCATCCGGATCTGTTTTGCTCTCTTTGGTGTTGCCAATAGTTTGTAAATACTATTTTCTGCAGTACCCGATGAGCCAGGTTTGGCTTGGTGCTAATTTCTATCGTTTTCCAGTAAATGTGCCTTTAACTGCCGGATTTATTGGCCTCTTGATCGTGTTCATCCCATTTACCCTTGGCTATCTTTCTGATCGTGTGAAACCAAAAAAACCGGTTTTTCTGCTGGTTGCACAGTTATCCGTTTTAATAATTGGAGGTTACCTGTTTATTAACCAGGTTGCCGATATGGAGAAGGAAGAGGTGATGGCTTACGATTTTAATGTGAGGATGCGAAAATGGGACCGTGTGATTAAACTTGCAGACAAAAAAACACCATCAAGCCCGCTTTCCGTAACCTGTCTGAATCTGGCGCTTGCAAAAGAAGGTTTGCTTGCTGATCGGATGTTTTACTATTACCAAAATGGTGTTGAAGGGCTGCTACCCGATTTTAAACGTGATTATACGATACCAATGATCGCCGGTGAAGTCTATTATCACCTGGGATTCATCAATACAGCACAGCGATATGCTTTTGAAGCGATGGAAGCTTTGCCCGACTATCAAAAAAGTGTACGATCGGTGAAGCGTTTGGCCGAAACCAACCTGATAAACGGCAATTATGCCGTTGCTGAAAAGTATCTGCATTTGTTGCAAAAGACGTTCTATTACCGGGGCTGGGCAACAAAAGCGCTCCTCACAATGAAAGACGAAAAATTGATTGCTCAACATCCCGAATGGGGAATGCTGCGTCAGTTTCGGGCAAAAGAGGACTTTCTTTTCAGCGAAGGCGAGAAAGACATGATGCTCGGGGTTTTATTCAGCCATAACAAAGAGAATAAAATGGCCTACGAATACCTGATGGCTTTTTGTTTGCTCAATAAAGACCTTCAGCATTTTATGCAATACATTCCTTTGGGGAGATCGCTTAATTACAAGGCGATTCCAAACAGTTACCAGGAAGCATTGATGTATGTTTGGGAAAAAACAAATACGAATCCCGCAAACGAAATCCCCTACCAGGTAAGTCCTTTAATTCAGCAACGTGTTAAAGCTTTTGAAAGGATGAACGCCAGCCAATCGAACCCGGATCCAAAGTTGTTTGCAGAATTCTCTAATACCTATTGGTACTATCTTCAATTTAGAAAATAAAAATATGAACAGATATAACATCCTATACCTCGTCTTTCTTCTTTTGGCGTTCTCATCGTGCAACGATAAGGTTTCACCTACAGAAATACTGAAAGAAAAGCCAACACTTTTTCCCGATTACGTGGGTGTAACGATTCCTGCTACAATTGCCCCTTTAAACTTCAAAGTAAAAGATGACTATACTGCCATAGATGCGGTTATTGCAGGACGGAACAACGAAACAATTCATATACAGGACCAACAGGAAGTTCGCATTCCCGAAGGACAATGGGCAAAGATGCTCGCCAATTCCAAAGGAGACAGCCTGCGGATAACTGTATCCATCAGGCAACACAACAAATGGAAACAATATGCCCCGTTCTCAATCTATGTGAATGAAGCTCCGATTGATTACGGACTTGTCTACCGTTTGATTGCACCAGGATATGAAGTTTACAGTAAAATGGGCATTTACCAGCGAAATCTCTCCGGTTTTGACCAAACACCTATCGTTGAAAACACGTTGATACCCGGAAGTTGCGTGAATTGCCACGCTTTTCGTCAGGGTAATCCCAAAGATATGAGCTTTCATATCCGGGGTAAAAAAGGGGGGACTGTTTTAATGTCGGATGGTAAGATGAGCCTGTTAAATACCAAAACCAAAAAAACGATTTCAAACTTTGTATATCCCTTTTGGCATCCGTCGGGGAATTATATCGCCTATTCGGTAAACAGTACGCACCAGGTTTTTCACGCATCGAAATATAAAAGAGTTGAAGTGGCGGATGCTGCTTCGGATGTTGTTGTGTACGACATTAAAAAGAACCAGGCGATCATTTGCAACAAGCTGATGCAGGACAGTGTCTTTGAAACATTTCCTTCCTTTTCGGCAGATGGACGAACGCTCTATTTCTGCAGCGCTGCCTTTAAAAAGATGCCAGCCGAATACAAAGAGGTAAAATATAATCTTTGCAGCATCTCTTTTAATCCAGATGATGGCACATTTGGGGACCGTATTGATACGATTTACAATGCAACAGCACAGAATAAAAGTGTCACATTTCCACGGCCTTCTCCTGACGGGAAATTTATCATGTTTACCTTAATCGATTATGGGAATTTCTCGATCTGGCACAAGGAAGCTGACCTTTATTTGCTCGATTTGAAAACCGGAAATACGCGACGGATGGATGAAGTGAACAGCGATGATACCGAGAGTTACCATTCCTGGTCATCAAACGCCCGGTGGTTCGTATTCAGCAGCAGACGGATCGATGGATTGTATACGAGACCCTTTATCGCTTATATGAATGAAAACGGACAGGCCGGAAAACCATTTTTATTGCCTCAAAAGGATGTCGGATTTTATGACCGGTTACTGTATTCCTTTAATATTCCGGAATTCGTGAATGCACCGGTTGATTTGAATCTCAACGAACTCGAAGAAAAAATGGCCGGAACACCAACAGATGTTTCATTCAGGGAAACAAACTAAGATGATGCCTTCTCCCTTTCTCCCCATCTCCTCTTCTCCTCTTCTCTCCATCTCTCTTCTCCCCTTCACCCCATCGTTTTCTCCCCATCGGTCGGCGGACAAGAAAATTTGAAGATGTGAAGATGGGATAAAGAGTGCATTTCAGCATCTTCTTCTAAAAATTCCTGAACCGGGGATTGTCCATTGACTTAATGGCTGTGCATTCAATCTCAATTAACCATCCGCTGCGGCAAACGGCAGCCAAAACAATGATGGTCGGGATACCGGGATAGTTTGTAGCCAGGTAATTTTCAATAAAAATTGAATCGGAACGGTCGCGCAGGTAAACGATCATCGAATTCACATCGTCCATACCGGCCTCCGCTTCCCGAAGAAGTGCTTTGATATTGTCGAAACCCCGTTCGGCCTGCTTTGCAAGATCGTTTGGATAAAGAATTTCTCCGCGGCAGTCGATGCTGGCCGTTCCGGAGATCAGAATGTGCCTGCGGTCGCCGTAATCGACGGCTGTTCCGCGTTCGAACGCCACACCGTATTCATGGGTGTGATTCAGGTACTCCAACGCTTTCAGATAGGTGATTTGTCCTTCATCCAAACCACCAATTGAATACGCATCCATCATTACAAGCGCAGAAGTGATCCGGGTTTGTCCCTCGATGCCGGTACTGGCAATATAATGTGTAGCTGGAGTAAGTCCTTCCATGGCAAAAACCTCGTTGCGGGCCGTTACCATTCCGCTGTAGTTATTGTCGATGTCGCGCACAAAAATCCAGGTACGAAGGCAGTTATCGATAAGGGTTTGTTTCTCCTTTTGAAGCCATTTCAGGTAGCAATCAAAAATGGCCTTGGTCTGTGAATAGGATTCAGGTAAGTTTGGAGTTTGTATTTGCGAAAGAAATCCATGCGAATAGCCGTTGTGGGTAAAAACAACTTCGTTTTCGGCATTTCTCAGATCGATAGCAATTGTGTTGACCGGTTGAAGGAGGATGATCCAGGTCGAAATTTTGGCATTACTAAGCGGGGGTTGCTGAACAAATGAAACCGCAGTGCAAAAAGTGATCTCTTTAAGCGCATCGCCCTGGTTCGAAATATCACTCGTAAAAATACGCTGGAAAAGGATGTTATTTTGTTTGAGATGGTGTTGGTCAAGGAATCCAAGAATGGTTTCACGCAAGTCAGATACCTGATTGGTAAAGCTTCCACCCGGGGTTGCAGTAATTGTTATATTGTATTCGTTGATCTCTTTCCCCTCAAATATTGAATAAGAAACTGCTGTTCCCGCCGGATTACTAAACTTTCCAAACTGCATTTAATACCTTTCTTTTTATACAAATTTCAAGGGATAAACTTAGTTATTTTTTCATTTCTACTGCGTGACTTTTTATACTTGAATTAGATCTAAAAAACACTGTAAGTGTTTCCTGTAAATAACCTCCGGTGTGAACCGGAGGAAGATGAATAGAACACGAAACCGACTCCATCGGAGTTGCCCATGATCATTCCATGATAACTTATGCCTTTGGAAATGTTTGTTTCAAACGATTACATCTGTGGTAAAAAAAATCGCGCAAACACCATTGCCGGTCTGCGCGAAAGATTGCTGGCTAAGCCTCCACTAACTCATTGGATTTCTCCTTGACCCGGAGGCATAGGAGCCGTTTTGGCTGCCCGATGTTTCCTCCTTAGTTCTGCCAAAATGTAATCCTTTAATTTGCTGGGGTTCTTTCTTTTGTAAAGTGTCTTGCCAGTACTCAAAACGAGTTTCATCATCGTTTGAAATGCATCATACTTAATTGAATTGTCGTGTACTAATTGACCGCGGCGACCACCCGTTTTATGCTGAAGGACAGCATCGGCGGTAACAGATTTAACACGATTTTCAATAGTGGTCAGCAAGACATCGGTCAATCCAATGTTAGTTAAAGGTTTCATATTTGCCTTTATATTATCCATCAGATTATGCGTAGTTGTTACCAGCTCGGGTTCCTTTACTTCATAAATTGCCGCACGAACCTGTTTAATTCCGAAATCCTTTTTAGCAATGGTAAGGTCTTCTTTCGTAAGGTTAATCAGGTTCTCAAGTTCGTCAATATCAGAAGTCAGCAAAAGCAAAGTTGCCTTTATCCGGGCAGTTGCTTTTTTAAGTTCTGAATTAACGCCCCGTACAGTGGGCAATTTCTCAACTTCATCGTTCAATGCCACATATTCGGCACCAAACGGATCAGCAAAGCGGGAAGAATGGGCCACAAAATCGGCTTTATCCCGCTCAAACGACGAACCGAGCTTCCTTCCTATGGAAATAGTCTCCGGTTGAGATAACGATAATATCGCCATATCTTTCGTTTTTGGAGTTAGATTGTCCGGAAGACACTCCGGTGTGTTTGGTTTTAGCCAATGTCTGCTTTAGGTTAGGGTAATTTCCGACGCCAAAAAACTGACACCAGGGACCACAACTAACTTACAAAATAAAATTGATTTTTGCCTGTTTTTTTTGAATTATTTTTAACTAAATTGTATATAATTAAAATAATCAGCAAAATGTCCGGCCCATAAAGCATTGAAGGTATAATACAAGGTAAATTTTGCCTGCCCAATTAAAATAATTATCATATAATATATAGTTTCATAGCCGAAATGCCGCTATTTCTATAATATAAATTACAAATTGGCGTCGTCAGACCATCTGATTGCGCCGAAAAAATCGCAAATGCGGTGAAATATCCGGAACCGGAAGTTGAATATTTTCGAACTGATATTACAACCGGCATCTGTGCATTAACAAATTCAATTGGTGTCAATCAATAAGTAGTTTGGGTGCTTAAATATTCAGTTGGTGATCTTACAAACGGCTTTCACATGATTACATTTTTACTTAGAGGCCTTACATCTTCTGTTCTCCTAATTACATTTTTACTGAGGGGCCTTACATCTTCTGTTCCCGTAATTACATTTTTACTGAGGGTCCTTACATCTTCTGTTCTCCTAATTACATTTTTACTGAGGGGTCTTACATCTTCCGTTCCCCTAATTACATTTTTACTTAGGGGTCTTACATCTTCTGTTCCTGTAATTACATTTTTACTGAGGGTGCTTAAATACTCAGTCAGGTGATTAAAATAGGTTTCTTGGATGCTAACATATCACAATTATCAACCACAACTCAAAAAGTTATGCTTTGACTCATAATAGGACTAAAATTTTTACAACGCACATCGAATAAAACCTAATTTTACAGGATACAAATTTTTGAAACGATTCTATGTCTGAAGATCAAAAACAACTACTGGAGAGCCAACTTTGGGGAATTGCCAATTTACTACGTGGAAGAATCAGCCCAGATGACTACAGAGATTATATATTGGGTTTTATTTTTTATAAATACCTTTCCGAAAAACAACAAGTTTACGCCAATCATCTACTAGAAGGAGAAGCGGTTACAAAATATGAAGATGTAACAGATGACTCAATATTAGATACTATTAAGGATGAATCACTCGAAAAATTAGGTTATTTTCTTAAACCTTCCGAACTGTTTTCTGCTATCGCACTACGTGGAAAAGCAGATATTGAAGATGAAAGCAACTATATTTTAGATGATTTGAATGAGATTTTGAACCACATTGAGCAAAGTACAATGGGAACAGAATCGGAGGAAGATTTCAATGCGTTGTTTGAAGATTTGGATTTGAATTCCAACAAATTGGGGCGAACGGTGGGCGCGCGGAACGAGATCATTGTAAAAATCTTAAATCATCTCAATAAAATCGACTTTAAATTAAATGAAGTTAACTCAGATGTTTTAGGAGATGCTTATGAATATCTTATTGGCAAATTTGCTGCCGGTGCTGGTAAAACAGCAGGTGAATTTTATACCCCCCAACAGGTATCAAAAATATTGGCCAAAATTGTAACAACCGGTAAATCAAAGATTAAATCGGCCTATGATCCTACGTGCGGATCAGGATCGCTGTTATTGCGAATTAAAAAAGAAGCTGATGTTAGTGAGTTTTACGGCCAGGAACTGAACCGTACAACATACAACCTGGCACGAATGAATATGTTGCTTCATGATGTTCATTTCCGCGAATTTAATATACAGCACGAAGATACGCTCGAAAATCCTAAGCATTTAGAAAAGCGATTCGAAGCAGTGGTTGCGAATCCTCCTTTTTCAGCACATTGGAAGGGTGATGATAATCCATTAAATAGTACAGACGAACGCTTTAGTCAATACGGAAGAATCGCTCCGAAGACCAAAGCCGATTATGCGTTTGTTCTGCATATGATTTATCAACTTGCGGATAATGGTATCATGGCTTGTGTATTACCGCATGGAGTATTATTCAGAGGGGCATCTGAAGGTGAAATAAGAAAATACCTGATTAAGGAACTAAATTATTTGGATGCTGTAATTGGTTTGCCAGCCAATATTTTTTACGGTACTTCTATCCCAACCTGCATTTTAGTAATTAAGAAATGCCGGAAAGCCAATGATAATATTGTATTCATCGATGCAAGTAGTGAAGAGCATTTCAAAAAGGAGGGTAATCAAAATGTTTTAGAAGATAAAGATGTTGAAAGTATAGTGGAGACCTACCGTAACCGCACAAGCAGAGATAAATATAGCCATGTCGCCACACTGGCCGAAATAGCCGAAAACGATTACAACCTGAATATACCTCGATATGTAGATACTTTTGTCATCGAAGATTCAATTGATTTGGAACAAATTTCCTCAGAATTGAAAGCATTGGAAAATGATCTTGAGACTAATAATAATGAAATTGCCTCTTTTTGTGCAGAATTAAATATTTCAACTCCATTTTAGGTTATGTCAGATGCAAATTTAATTCCAGATTTAAGGTTTCCTAAGTATTCTACTAATTGGGTTAAAAAACCATTTGGTAGTATTTACTCTTTTAAAACAACAAACTCTTTTTCAAGAGAAATGCTTAATTATGAACAAGGTGAATTAAAAAATATACATTACGGTGATATTCACACCAAATTTAACCTGTTGTTCGATATTGTAAAAGAAAATGTTCCATTCATAAATTCTGATATTAAAATTTCAGGAATTGCGGAGGAAAATTACGTACAAACCGGAGATTTAGTTATAGCTGATGCTTCAGAAGATTATAATGACATTGGTAAAAGTATTGAAGTTGTAAATTTGAATGGAGAAAAAGTACTTGCCGGATTGCATACGTTATTAGCAAGGAGGAAATCCAATGAAATGGCATCTGGATTTGCAGCATTTCTTATGAAAACACCAAAAGTCAGGTTAGAGATTAAGCGAATTGCTCAAGGTTCAAAAGTCTTAGGAATCTCGACAACAAGACTTGTTGATATACCACTTTGTATTCCCCATCATTCAGAACAGCAAAAAATCGCTTTATTTCTTACAACCATCGAAAAACGCATTACCCTACTTACCCAAAAGAAACTGAAGTTGGAGCAGTATAAAAAAGGGGTAATGCAAAAGCTCTTTTGCAAAGTGGTGGAATTCAAAGATGAAGACGGGAAGGCATTTCCAAAATGGAAAGAGAAGATATTAGGTAATGAATTTGAAATTATTGGAGGTGGAACACCTGAAACAACAAAAAAAGAATATTGGGGTGGAAATATACAATGGTATACACCAACCGAATTAAATAAAAAGTACGTTGCCGAAAGTCTGAGAACTATTTCAAAATTGGGCCTTAAAAAATCATCTGCAAAAATACTGCCCAAAGGAACTTTGCTTTTCACAAGTAGGGCTACTGTTGGTGTTATTAGTATTGCAAGGAAGGAATGTTCAACAAATCAGGGATTTCAATCATTTTTGCCAAATGCTAAAAATGAAATAGAGTTCCTTTATTATTGGATTTTAAACAATAAAAAGGAGTTTATTAGACGATCGTCTGGCTCAACTTTTTTAGAAATTAGTAAAAGTGAAATTCAAAAAATGATTATATTCTTACCAACAAAGTTTGAGCAACAAAAAATCGCCTCTTTTCTTTCTTCCATTGATATGAAAATTGAAAAAGTAGCAATTCAAATTGAGTTTTCGGTTGAATTTAAAAAAGGATTATTACAAAAAATGTTTGCATAGACCATGGAACTAACTAAAGCTGCGATAAATGAAAATAAAGATAAAATCCATGGTTTGGATGGGTATAATCTGGTCATATTAAAAATCGAAAAAAATTTGGATATTAATCCGGATATTGCGATCGAAGCTTGTAAATCACTGATTGAAGGTCTTTGTAAAATGGCGTTAAAGTTAATTAGTACTGACTATGCAAATAGTAATAAAATTAGAGGCAAGTGCGATCGAGATTTGCCATATTTAGTAGAAAAAGCATTTGATGATGTTTTTGTTAACAGAGTGGAATCTGATTTAAATTATTCATTATTCAATATAATTAACGATCAATATAAATACTCTTTAATAGTCAATAAAGCAAAGTCCCAATTTAAAAAGAGTAGTAAGGCAGTAGTTACTAAAATCTCAGCAATTAGAAATGAAAGAGGTGATATCTCTCATGGCAAACTTTATCCAAAAGAAAATGAAAGTGGCATATATCTATCAAGATCAATTGCCGCTATCACTGACGGAATTTGTTCTTATATGATTTATGAATTTTCCAATCAGTATGGATTAAAAGAAAAAGAGATTCGTAAGCTTAACTATGATAATTTAATTGAGTTTAACCTATGGCTTGACAATCAGAATGACAGTTTAACAACAAAAATTGATTTTAGCCGGTTATTATATCAGCACATCTATGATAAATATGAAGAGATTTATTATTCAGATTATCAGGAATATTTAGATTTATTTCAAAACGAAACTAAATTACCGAAAGGTATTATTCGTAAGGCTGTTACACCTAAGAAAACAACAATTATTATTTCAAAAGTTATCGAAGAACTGATAAATACCTTTGACGAATCAACTTATTGGACAGAAAGAAGACTTGAACGACTATTCATTTTTGTGGAAACTGAAAAATTAATTGAAGATAAACTCAAAGCCTTAATAGATGATTACCTTTTTACCAATAAACGTCCATTCCGCGATAAGGTAGTAGAAAGCATGAATGAAAAACCCTCATTAAAAGATCGGGCAGTAACAACTGAAGCATTAACCGAAAAAATCATTGCATTGGCAAGCGAACTAAATACCTTAGTTTAAAAGTATGACCACCCAACCTGAACAAATTTTAGAAGATAATCTTGTTGAACAGTTAACGCAATTAGGCTACCAAAAAGTGAGCCTAAGAGATGAAAAAGCCCTTTTGGTGAACTTGAAATCTCAACTCGAATTACACAATAAGGTAACGTTAAGCGAAAATGAGTTTGATCAAATACGAAGCTTCATCAACAAGGGCAATATATTTGAACGGGCAAAAATATTACGCGAACGAGTTCCTTATAATAACGATCAAGGTGAAGCCCGAACGATTGAACTCATTAATCAAATCCATTGGTGTCAGAATGAGTTCCAGGTAACGCAGCAAGTTACGATTGAAGGTGCCTATAAAAACCGCTACGATGTTACAGTTTTAATCAATGGCCTACCTTTGGTTCAGATTGAACTGAAGCGTCGAGGACTCGAGCTTAAAGAAGCCTTCAATCAGACCAATCGTTACGAACGTCATTCATATGGCGCTGGCTTGGGTTTGTTTCAATTTATACAAATATTCATCATCAGTAATGGTGTAAATTCAAAGTATTATGCCAACGGTCCGATCAAAGCAAGGTCGTTCAAACAAACATTTTATTGGTCGGATGTCGAAAACAAACAGATTACCCAACTGTCAGCTTTTGCCGATGCATTTTTAGAGCCTTGCCACATTTCGAAAATGATCACAAAATATGTTGTGCTCAATGAATCGCAAAAAATATTAATGGTTCTCCGGCCATATCAGTATTATGCCACAGAAGCAATTATTGAAAGGGTAAAAACAACGAAAAAATCTGGCTTTATCTGGCATACAACAGGGTCGGGCAAAACATTGACTTCATTTAAAACAAGTCAAATATTAACCGGCATCCCTAAAGTGCATAAGGTAGTTTTTGTGGTCGACCGAAAAGATTTGGATTATCAAACCACCAAAGAATTCAACAGTTTCAGTAAGGGAAGTATTGATGGTACAAGCAATACCAAAACACTAGTTCAACAATTAATTGGTGATAACAAGCTCATTGTTACCACCGTTCAGAAATTGAACTCAGCTATTTGCAAACAAAGGTATTTAACACAGATGGAATCGCTGAAAGACAAGCGAATCATTTTCATATTTGATGAATGTCACCGGAGTCAATTTGGAAAAACTCATGAAAGTATTAAGAAGTTTTTCGGAAAATGTCAGATGTTCGGTTTTACTGGAACTCCTATTTTTGAGAAAAATGCAGGGACAAATGAATATGGAAAACGAACTACAAGTATGCTTTTTGGCGACTGTTTGCATAAATACGTGATAACAGATGCGATACGTGACGAAAATGTGTTGAAATTTTCCATCGAATACATTAGCACCTTTAAAAAGAAAGATCACATTCTTGATATTAACGTTGAAGCCATTGATGAAGAAGAGGTGATGAATGCACCCCAGCGGCTCAACAATATTACCGACTATATTATCAACAATCACAACAGGAAAACACACAGCCGGGAATTTACTGCTATTTTTTGTGTTTCAAGCATTGATGTTTTAATAGAATACTACAAACTCTTTTATCAGAAAAAACAAGAAGGGCTTCATAACCTGAGACTCGCAACCGTATTTACCTATCAGGCAAATGAAGATGATAAAGATGCTGGAGGATTTGTTGAAGATGAAGAATTTCTGATAGCCGCAGAGCCACAATCAGAATACAATTCGCTGCATTCGAGGGATCAATTGGAAGAATTCATTGGGCATTACAATACGCAATTCAGCACTAACTTTACCACAAAAGACAGTCAGTCCTTTTACAACTACTACAACGATATTGCAAAGAGAGTAAAGTATAAACAAATCGACGTTTTGTTGGTCGTCAATATGTTTCTGACTGGTTTCGACAGTAAATCGCTGAACACACTTTATGTAGATAAAAATCTAAAATATCACGGTCTGATTCAAGCATACTCCCGTACTAACCGGATACTGAACGAACTTAAGTCACAGGGAAATATTGTTTGTTTCAGGAATCTGAAAGAAGCTACCGATGAGGCGATAACACTATTCTCTTATATTGAGGCAAAAGATATTATCATTATGCAACCCTATGAAGAATATGTAGCAGATTTTAATAAGGCATTTATTGCACTCCTGCAAATTGCTCCGACGGTAAATAGTGTTAGTAAATTACCAAGCGAAGTAGAGGAATTGGCTTTCATCCAGGCATTCAGGGAAATCATGCGTTTGAGAAATGTTTTAAAAACATTTACTGAATTCAGTCATGATGACCTATCGATGACAGAACAAACTTTTGAGGATTACAAGAGCAAGTATCTTGATCTTTATGACAAGGCCAAAAGTCATACTCAGAAAGAGAAAGTATCTATACTAAACGACGTGGATTTTGAGCTTGAACTCATTCATCGTGACGAGATCAATGTAATATACATCCTGAATTTACTTGCTAAATTAAAAAATGCTTCACCTGAAGAGCATGAAAAACAACGCAAAACAATCGTTGAAATAATATTAGGTGACACCCAATTACGTAGCAAAAAAGAATTGATCGAAAAATTTATTCAAGAAAACCTGCCACAAATTGAAGATTCGGAGGATATACCAGATGAATTCATTGCTTTCTGGGATGAAGAGAAGAAACAAGCACTTGCAAAACTAAGTCAGGATGAGAATTTGGATGTAGTTAAACTCGAACGGATAATCGGTGATTATATATTTACTGAAAAAACTCCTTTGCGCGATAATGTGGTAGATATGATAAACTCACGTCCCGCTCTAAAAGATCGAAGATCTACATCAGAACGTATCACGCACAAGATTTTATCGTTTGTTGAAACTTTTATTAATGGAATAACGGGGAAATAATGCAAATTGTATTTTATCCAAAGAATTGGTATGATTCATTTGCTTTGGACAAGTCATTCAACGTCCAATGCAATAAAATATGATCCGTGCCTACAGCACTCCGGTTTATTTTTGATTCTTTCGACACCGGATTAAAATCCGGCCTATAAAATGAAGCGTTCCTTTGGACCTTCCACAGGACAGAACCGTAGGTTCGGGGAATTTTGTAAAGATGGATTTTATTCAAAAGGCAATGAGAGTAGTACGCGAGACCCCTGCCGCAAACTATCATACCAATTCATTCTGATGTAACCACGTTGGTCGATGTTTCGAACAATTTCTGCTTCATGGTCGTTTCCTGTAATTATTTGAATAATTTTACGTAAGCTTCAAAATACTTATTGACTTTTTCAGGATGACAGATTTAGAATACATTGTTGATGTCAGGCAGGTTAAGAAATCGTTTAAAGATGTCCGGGCGGTCAAAGGGGTAAATCTTACAATAAAACCCGGAGAGTTTCTCGCTTTGCTGGGTCCGAACGGAGCAGGTAAAACAACATTGGTTGAAATGATTGAGGGCATCCAACATCCAGATGAAGGTGAGATCTTCCTGGCCGGCAAACAATGGAAAAACCACGAACACGAACTTCACCAGATGATAGGGCTTTCACTCCAGGAAACCCGGTTTATGGACAAGCTGACTGCCTATGAAACGATGCGGCTTTTTGCCAGTTTTTATAAACTCGATACAGTCCGTGTGAATGAAGTTTTTAAATTGATTGGCCTGGAGGAGAAGAAAAAGGCCTACGTAAATAACCTGTCAGGTGGTCAGCGACAACGGCTGGCGCTGGGCGTTGCACTGCTGAATAAACCCAAAATTCTGCTTCTCGACGAACCAACCACCGGCCTTGATCCAAATGCCCGCCGTGAGATCTGGAATATCCTGCTTGCCCTTAAAAAAGAACAAAATACATCATTGATTCTTACCTCCCACTACATGGAGGAAGCCGAATTTCTTTGCGACCGCATTGTAATCATGGACCAGGGTAGTATTTTGGCAGAAGGTACGCTTCAGGAAATTCTTACGCTTGGCGGTGGTCACCGGTCACTCGACGAATTGTTTATTTCACTTACCGGACGCCATTTGTATGAATAGGATAACCAATCATCAGCTATACAGGCTTATTACAGCTCATTTCGCAGAAATCATCCGCGAACCTGCCGTGATATTCTGGGGTGTGGTTTTCCCGATTCTGATGGCCTGGGGACTCGGAATTGCCTTTACTCAAAAGGGTGAAGTACACCTTAAAATGGCCATAGTAAAAGTGATTGGCAATCAGGATACAAAAAGTGAAACAAAACTGGAAGGTTTTCTGGCCGCAAATGGCATCAAAAAGGATAGTTCCTATACAATTGATCTTAAAAATGAAAAGCTTGGAAATGTAAGTCTTGCTTTCTTTGAAACTTCATGGCCGAATGCCTATACGATGCTCAAAAAGGGGATGGTTTCCATGATTATTGAAGACGGACCGGCCGGAATTAAATACCACTTTGACCCGGCAAACGCTGAAGCTAAATCCGCTTATCAGCTGGTTTCCAATCTTTACGAATTTGGACCCACCTTTTATGCCGCCAATCAATCCGGCATCGAACCATTAACGATGAAAGGAACCCGGTATGTCGATTTTCTGATCCCGGGGTTGCTGGCAATGGGCATCATGATGGCATGCAGTTGGGGCATCAGTTATACGATCATTGACCGCCGCTCGAAGAAACTTTTGCGCAGAATGGTGGCAACGCCTATGAAAAAATCGAACTTTCTGCTGGCATTGATTACGGCCCGTTTTTCAATGAATGTAGCCGAAGCGGTCTTGCTTTTCTTGTTTGCCTGGATCTATTTCGGGACAAAAGTTCAGGGAAGCTGGCCCGCCCTGATCGTACTGTTTTTGGCAGGGAATATTGCCTTTTCGGGAATTTCAATATTGATTTCATCTCACACATCTAATCCTGAAATTGGAAATGGTATCATTAATGCGCTGGTAACTCCGATGATGGTGGTATCGGGCGTTTTCTTCAGTTATCACAATTTCCCGGACTGGACAATTCCATTGATCAGGTACCTGCCCCTCACGATGATTGCCGATAGTTTCAGAAGTATTTTTAACGAAGGAGCGGGTTTTATGGATGTTTGGCGCGAAGCACTTGTACTCACCTCAGTTGGCATCATATCGTTTATCCTTGGTTTGAAGATCTTTAAATGGTATTAAAACGATACTGACAGGTTTCAGAAAGATTACATTTTAACCTGAGTCCGATAGATGGCAAAGTATAAAACACTTGAAAACCAATAAGGTAATAAGGTTTTAATGGCTTATGGCCCAAAAATCGCTACTAAGGTAAGGTTTAGAGAATAAGGTTGTAAAACCTTATCCTGTTTTTCAACCTCAGTAGAAGACAAATTAGCAATAGAAAACAACCTTATTACCTTATTTTTAGAATATTAAACCAATACTTATATCGAACTCAAGTTTTTAAGAAGGACGAAGATGACCGGCGATTTAATTGCTGCATTGATCGGTTTAATCAAAAAAAGTGACGAAGGCATCTTATGCCTTGTTATTTTGTCGCCATACAGAAGGCGATTCGGTAGTAATTTGTTTGAATTGACGGCTAAAGTTAGAAGCTTCGCTATAACCAACCAACTCGGCAATTTGAGTCAGGCTGAAAGCGGGATTGGCGATCAGCAAATGTTTTGCTTCCTCAATGCGCAGTTTGTTAATCCACTGGTTAAAATTCATCCCTTCATGGTTGTTGATAAAGGTGGAGAGTGATGTCCGTCCTATTTTGAGGTATTGCGCCATTTCCTGGATATTTACCCCTTCTCCAAGATAATATTTATCCTCCAGAATTTGTTCTTTTAATTGAATCCAATTAATTCGCTTCCTGACTTTGGCAAATTCGTCCTTATTGTTTTCCTGAACAAACATAGCCGGCTCAATAGAGATAAAGGTGTTTGGATACTGAATGTAATAACCTGAGTTCGATATAAAAAAAGAGGTGAAATATTTGGAAAATATAAGGGTTGTTTGTATATTATGACGCTCAAATACAATAATATACATTTAAAAACAACCCTTATGTTGATAGACTCAAAATT